>Ga0209045_1000144_pt1 | contig 89385 bp, 78 predicted proteins | sample SaaInlLV_10m_DNA_4_FD_184664 | JGI IMG/M metagenome (GOLD analysis project Ga0209045, IMG submission 184664) | Marine microbial communities from expanding oxygen minimum zones in the Saanich Inlet - Saanich Inlet SI072_LV_200m_DNA (SPAdes) (version 2) | ecosystem: Environmental > Aquatic >...
TCATGCACAATCCTGCCTTCTGGATTAACAGAAAGAACATAATTTGCAATTCCTCCAATCCAATCTCCATAATAACCAATAATAGTATCTGCATAAAAATTCTCAACAAATAAAACATCAATAAATTTTGAAGCATGAAATAAATTATCAAATCTATTTCCTTGACCATTAATGTGAAACATAGTTCTTTGGTTTTTTGATTTGTTTTTTTGAAATAACATATCCAGCATGCAACCAGTAAACAATCCAAGCATGCCTGATTGATAATTAGATAAATCATTATTAACATTAGCAAAAATAAAATCAGAAAGATTTTTTTCAGAAAAACTAACAGTTTTAAGATAATTCTCTGAAACCTTTTGATAAATACGTTCATAATTATATTTTATAGTATCAGAAGAATGAATAAAAGATGTATGTTTTGACGCACTAAACGCATGTTCAGTATCTAAAAATTCATCTTTGATTTCTAAAAGAGATTGAAGAGTAGTATAACTAGGTTTATGTTTAACTCCTTTAGGCTTGATGCCTTTGAGTTTCTTTAATGCAAAAGTTTCATTTGCTTGTGTTGTTTGTGTTTGTGTGTTCATTTTTTGTTTTGTTTTTTTAATTTCTATTTTTTCCTTCTTGTTTGATTTTGTTTGTTTTGTTTTTTATTTTCTGTTTTTTTTATTTAGGTACACGTCTGCAAAAAGGGAAGAGAATGTCGTCTTTAGAGTCTTGACCCGGGCGAGGTCTAGAATATAAAAGACTCTAAGTAGTTAACTCTACTTCCCTCAATGCAAACACGTAAACGTGATGAACGAAAAGTGATTTTTGGCACTTTTCGTCAGCATATACAAACGCTAAATTTGATTAAATTACAAATTTTGCATAGCGTTTAGTATATGATATGTGATATACCTGATGCTATACGTGAAAGAACCTCTTTTTTTGGTGACTAAAAAATTTGAAATGTGATTTTTGAATTGTTGTTATTTTGTTTTGATTTATTTTCTTTTTTGCAGCACTGCGGCAGTTTATGAAATCCTCTGGATTTTACATTTCGAAAATCTGGTTGCATGAATCACCAGATTTTCTGCAGTAACTCAACAACTTGCCACGCTCGTCGTTGAAATCATCAAAGCTTTGCTTTGAAACAATTGAATACTTTGCATTCAACTAATTTGCCAAGGCAGTGCTGCTTTTTTAATTTGCAGCTACGACCAATATTTCCTTGTTGTTGTATTATTATTTCGTTTTTGTTTTCTTTATTTTCTTACTTTTTATCTCTGGCATTTTGATAATAAATTATTCTGCATAGTTTTCTTGGTCATGTTGATTATGTCTTCTCTGGTGTGTGCCGCATAGATTGCTGTGCCTTTAAAAATTCCAGATGTTTTACCATCATAACCATCTACACTTAGGTCAAAACCTCCTGTGTGAAGTATTGTTGGCCTGTATTTTTCTGAATTAGCTTCAAAGAAACTCATCATCTCATCAAGATTTGCAATACCACCATCAGTAATAATGACAAAATCTGTTAACTGCCCTGATTTAATTTTTTCATAACCTGAAATACGAGCTTGTTTTTTCAAATACTTTCTAAACAACGGATTACGCTTAGCTTCCTCGACAGTAATATTACGATCCATAGGTAAATACGCACTATCTTTTCCTTCTAAATCTTTTTTTAGTGCTTCCATGTCAACAACAGTACCGCCACCTTTGTAACCGCAAAGCAAAGCTAAAAGTTCTTCTTCTTTTCTGCTAGTAAAAAGTTCAGTGGTTGCAGCGTCAAAAACTGCAATATTAACTTCTCCACCACTACGAAGATAACTAAGAGCAAGAACACAACCTGCAATAGTACCATAACATTTTTCCTGAATAGGATTTCTCATACTACCTGATGCATCTTTGTAAATTACAAGTCTTGGAATAATTTCTCTCGTCGCTGGAAATGGAATTGGTTCCTTTCTAGTAATCTGTGTTAAACCAGGCAATATCTTACCACCTGAAAAACGCATATCAATACCCATTGTCTGATCACTAGGTCTAAATTCTCGCTTACCAAATGGAATATCAACAGAAGAAATACTCAAAGTTCTCCTCGGACGAACATAAATACCAAAGGCTCTAGCACAATCAGTATAATACGCAATAGTTTTTTGATCTGCTAAACCAACAGAATCTGTAGGATCTAAACCAATACCTACCCCTTTAGACGAATCATTCTTTTCTTCTTTGTCCTTACCTAAAAAATGATCTTTAACATCTTCATAAATTCCTCTATTAAGTTTTTTAACAAGTTCTTGAATTGCTTCTTTAACTTTTTGACGTTTATGTTGAGGAAGATTATTAATATCTTCAGGAGTTATCATGCTTGATCCTCCTCCTTTTCCATTAAGAAGATCGTCCATCGGATTTCCAGATCCACTTCCTTGACCAGATTGAGTTCCTTTACCACCACAAGTTCCAGAACAATCAGGACCTCCCTTATCAGGACAAGGCCTAGTTTTTCCAGATCCACTTTGACCACTACTCTCACAAGATTTAACCCAGTTTTCTTTTGGCTTAGGCATTAAAGGCTTGATTGCTTTGCCGAAACTTCTTAATAATGCATATTGCATACCATAATCTTGAGACGAGGTTCTAGTAAAATCTTTCAAAGTAACAATTGCCTCATCAATTTTTTCACGCATTTCTGGTTCAAAACGATCAAGATCTGTGTTTATGTTTAACTCTTTGAAAAAATGATTATACCCTTCCATTAATGCAGAAGATACTGCATCTTTTGAACTAATCTCCCACGTAGACCTCAATAAATCTTTTAAGTTTTCTTCAAAATTAGTTTGGAGTTCAATAATTGTATTATCCTGAAAATCAGTATACAACGGATAAATCTGAGAACCATAATCTCCAAAAGTTTTTTGCGCCCAATAACTAAGATATAAACTTAGGCTCAAGTTCATAGGATGATTTTTATAATGCCCAAACTCATGAGCAAACAAACCTCTAGTTACAGATTCAAAATCTTGATATTCTTCTAACAATAATAAAAAAGGAACATTTGCTCCAATTCGTGATTCCATAAAATCAAAGTATGCAGTACCCTTACCTGATTCCTGCACAAACTCCCAAATTAAATCAGGACCTGAAATAGGCGGACGATAATACTCATTTTTAACATCTTCAAAAATAGAATTTATTCTTTCTTCTAATTCATCTTTGTGATCTTCAATATATTGTACATGCTTTGCTACCTTTTCATTAATTTCAGTCAAGCGCTTAATATTATCCATAATATCTTGCTTTCCCTCATGCGTTTGGCCATCATCGCCAGTGACTTCAATAACATTTGTTGCATTTATTTTTTCATCAGACATAATTACCTACCTCATTAAGTTATATATTTGTTTAATTATATTTATTTTTTGATTTTTATCGTCAGATTCTGACAATATTTGAGCATAATCACCGAGTTGTGGGAACAATTTTTTTGAATGATTATTTTTGTATGGTTTAGTTGCTTCAATACCCCCAGCACCCATATTTTCCCGTTGGACATTGTATTCAATACATAAATCAACAGTGCCATCAGGAAAACAAGAACAATCTCCAATTTGATCTCCTTTTAAATTTATGAAAAAAACTTTATTGGTTTTTCCATAATGACTTGAAACACCCCAACAAATTGTTTTTGAATAAGAGTTTGCAACAATTAAAGCATTTCCTTTTCCTCTAACTGAACAAAAATATTCACCAAGATTTTTGTTTGCAGAACAATTAATAATTGCAGCAAGATCTACATTTCCATCGATATGACCTAACCTATTACATAAATAATCTCCTCTGAAATTATCAACAATTAATTCATCAATCTCATTCGCTCTAAGGAATAAATGATTAAAAGTCATACCTCTTCCATTAATGTAAAAAGTCGTTGGCTTGTTTTTTTGTTTGTTTCTTTTTGTTAAAGTTGATAAAAGCCAACCTGAAAACATACCCATCAAACCATACTCTGCACTAGAATAATCCTGATTGCAATTTGCATAAATAAAAAATTCTAAATCAGATTCTTTGAAGTTGAATTTAATTTTATCATCTAAAAATTCAGTTAAACTTTTGTAATAGTATTCATCAGCATTATCATCCCTATCTGCAATATGAAATTGGGAATCTTTACTGAAAATATCAATGACTTCAACACCAATGTCTAGGAGTTTTTTATTAGTTGAACTACAAGTATCTACTTTGATTCCTCTAGGTTTAATTCCCTTTAGCTTTTTTAAAGCTAAGTTAGTGTTTGTTTGTGTTTGGTTCATTTTGGTTTTGTTCTTTGCATGTTTTGTTTTTTAGTTTTTTTAGATTATGTTTTTATTAATTATTCTTCTTTTGGTAATATGGATTTGTAAATAGATTCAATTTTGAGTGCAGTCTTTATGACCTCATCGTAACTTTTTTTGGGAATTGATTTGATTAAACTCATAACTTGTTTTGCAGAATAATTTAGTTCATCAAAAGAACACGCGAACTTATTTATCAACATTAACGAATTTCCTCCACAAACATTCTCGCCTACAATCCAATCAAACTCAGCTGATTTTTCTTTAACATCAAAAGATCTTCTGCCGTTAATATTATAACCTGCCAAAAGACCGCCTGAACTTCCACCTTTTGTATTTCTGAAAACCTGGTCATCTTCAATATTAATACCTATTAACATATTAATTTTTTTCCCACCTGGAAAACCAAAGTTATAACACAAATTAAAACTGGACATATTATTCAAAATAAGAATATCTATATCATTCAAATGATAAAATAAATAAGGAAAATCATTACCCTGACCATCCAAATATAAAACAGTCCGCTTTCCTTCATTTTTATTTGATTCAATTAACATTTCTAGTAAAGCCGAAGTATACATGCCAACATACTCTGAATAAATTGCATCTTCTGGACGCGATTTACTAAAAATAAACGAAATCAAATCAGATTCTGAATAATTAATTTGAGGGTAATAAGTTTTAGTTTCTCGTTTAAGATCTAAACATTCTGTAGTTGAAATATGCGCTCTAGGTAAATTGATCCTGCTTTTTAAAAAATCACTCCAATTCATATCAAATATATTTAACAAATTTTCTAAATTAGAATTATCTTTAGCTTTAACTCCTTTAGGCTTGATGCCTTGCAGTTTTTTGAGTGCGAAACTATTTTGTAGGGGTTGCGAGGTTTCTCTTGCTCGGGTGTTTTGTTTTGTTTGTGCTTGATTCATTTTTTAATGCCTGCTTTTTTTAATAAAGGCTCTATTGAATAGTAAATCTTTTTGAATTCGTCGACGTGTTTGAAAACATCTTGTTCTGGAGCTTCATCTATTAAGTTAATCTGTTCTAATAGTTGATTAATTTTGTATTGTTTAACTGCGTTGGTGAATTCTTCTTGATTAGAATCGGAGATAATTCTGTTCGCGCTTATTGTTTTCTCAAACCATTTTCTCTCAAACCACTCACCACTATTATCTGTATGTATACAAGTTCCAACATTAGGCTCGTTATATTCTGAAAGAGTTAACTTACCCTTAATTGAGTCGACATAAACCACATTTGCTTTACGATTCCATTGATTACGATCAATAATTTGTTTAAAATAACAATCCTTTATGATAGCAAGATCAGAATCTCCAACATCAAATGTGTTTCCCATCATCCCATCAATTAAATTAATTCCTGCAATAAATTTTGAAGAACCATTTTCGGCAACACGAAACAAAGGTGAATTCGCTTCTATATCTTTTGCAATAACAAAATTAACAGAACCATTCATACCTAACAAATCCATAGGTCCAAAACCTGATAAATTTGAACCCATAACAAAATCAACATCTCCCTCACGACCCAATTGACTACACATATCAGTTCCTTCGAAATTTTTAATAATTAAATCATCAACGTGTTTTGCATGATTAAACAAATAATTAAAAGTCATGCCATCACCATCAATACAAACCTGAGTTCTCTTACCTTTCGCTCTATTTCTTTCGGTTAAATTACTGAGAAGCGCACCCGTGTAAAAACCAACGACATAATTTTCACTATTCAACTCTGTTACAGATAATGCCATAACAGTTTGCTTTAAATCAGACTCATTGTAATCACCTGCAGAACGTTTAACATTCCAATAAATATAATCAAGAATATCATCTTGAGAATTTAAATGACCACACCTATCAACAGTATCAATTCCTAAATTAATTAAATGTTCTAACTTAGATTTATCTTTAGCTTTAACTCCTTTAGGTTTAATACCTTTCAGTTTTTTAAGCGCAAAACTATTTTGAACTGTTTCAATGTTTTGTACTTGTTGTGTTTGTTGATGTATCATTTTGTTTTTTTTATTCTATTTTTTATTTTGTTTTGTGTTTTGTTTATTATTTGAATTTCTCCAATATTTCCTTTTTTAGTTTCTCATCTTGAAAAGCGTTTGATGAATATTGAATCATTCCAGTATTTTTATACAAGTGCTTGGTTTGATTCCTAATTGCCTCAATCTGTTTTACTTTTTGAATCATATCATCATGATCATCTGTATTAATTGACTTAACAATACACATAACATCATCTATTCTATGTTCAGATAATACAGAATCATAAAGTTCAACTCTATTTTCCTGTTCAACACAATTACGATCAAAATCCTCAACACTCATAAAATCATTATCCTTACGAACAAAATAATCATTAGCAACAGATGTTTTTTTAGGAACAGTCATTCTAAAACCTTGATTGCCTGAAGCAATAATTTTTCCAGAAGGTCTTGACTCTAATCCTGAGTTGTATAATAAAGTATTACAGATATTATTTCTTAAAACCATTAAATCAAATAAACGTAGCTTAACATTACCCTGAGAAAAATCAGAAAATATTGTATCATATGAAACATTATCTTCCAAAATAGATAAACCAATATAAGACTCATTAGAACCAATATTGGGAAACAATCTAGCAGAAAAATTGTTATTGTACGCAATTAAGGAATCAATAGTTCCAAGATGATTTATAGCCATGTAACCGACACTTTCCACTTTTTTATTATCTAAAAATAAACAAGTGCCAATATAACCTCCTCCCGCCATATAATCACAAACTCTAGACGAATTACACCCCGAAACAACTAAATGATTAAGACCTCCAACATATTCTCCTGTTTCTAAAATTTGCCGTTTACCTCCTCCAATACCCTCAGCGATATTATCTCCTTCTAAATTGAGCAAAGCTAAAAAATTGCCTGTATTTCCTCCACTACATGCACCCTCACAAATATTATTTCCTTTAAAATTATCAACAATCAATTCATCAAAATTACAAACACCAAAAAATAAATAATCAAACTCATTACCGTCTCCATTAATATAAAATCTAGTACTTAGATTTTTTTCTCTATTATTTTCAGTTAAAATTTCCAAAAGTGCAGATGAATACATGCCAACTATTTTAGCTTCTAATTCATCGCAATCAGAATTAATTCTAGAAAAAATAAAATTAGTTAGATCAGCATTATTAAAATTCACCTCATTTAAATTTTCTGCAGAATAATCTCTAATATTAGAAAAAGTTCCATGATTATTAACTCTACCCATAAAATCTTCAATAATTAAATCTGCATCAAAAATAGAATTACATACATCGACTAAAGATCCAAATGCAGAATCATCTTTAACCTTAATTCCTTTAGGCTTTATGCCTTGCAGTTTTTTAAGCGCAAAACTAGTTTGAACTGTTTGTATGTTTTTTACTTGTTGTGTTTGTTGTTGCGTCATTTTTTATTCTATTAAGCCATGCTAAAGTCGTTTTTCAAATTTATTTTTTGAACTAACTCTTAACTCATCAAATCTTTTAAAAAAATCAGACCTGTCTTCGAACTTTTTATAATTTTTTACTAAATTTAAAATTGTATTAATTCCTAAATATCTTTTGTGGAAATTAAAACTTTTGGGTAAATCTTCATGTCTTGTAGAATCATTAAATGACGAACCAAATTGTAAAGTGAAATGCTCATCCAAATTAGAAGATAAGTTTTTTGAAAGAAGTAAATGAATATATGACTCTCTAAATATCCTGAAATCATTCTCTGCACTGATTAGATCTTTTGATGAAACATTTTCAAAACAAACAACATCTGCCTCTGTTGAATAAAAAGATAACCCTGCTACATCTAAAACATTTTTTAATATAATTAAATCTAAATCAAACAAGTTAGCTCCCTGAGAAAAACAGTATCCTTTAATATCTGAAGCAGTAAGGGAATTTATGTTTGTTCCAACAAGTGCTCCTTCAAATAACATATTTCCAGAAATATTACTTAAAATAATATTTCCTCCTTTCTCTGAATTAGCACCTAAAACATGACCTATGTTGTCTCCCGAAATATTGAACAATGCTAAATTATTAAATCCTGAATGAAAACCAAACCTTTCACAAATTTTACGTCCAGTTGCATTTTCTAAAAATAAATCACAAGGATTTCTTGCAAATGCAAATAAATGATCAAAAGAATTATTTTCTCCATTGATTTCTAAACACAAATATTCATCTCGTTGTTTAGCTTGTTTACTAATATACTCTAACAAAGCTCCAGAATAAAAACCCCTGACTATTAATTCAGACGGAGTATCATAAGAATCGTCTGCAAAACAATAATTAACATAATTAACAAGATCTTGTTTTGAAAAATTTGACTTTTCAAATTCAGGCTCAAATCTCCTATATAAATTACCATAAGATTCTTCTTTAAACTCACAACTAAGAGCGCTACTAGTAGGAAATTCATATTCAAGTTTGCCATACCTGTCCACAACTTTCTTTTCTAACTCAATCATAGACTGAAGTTTAGAACTAGGTTTAACCTTAACTCCTTTGGGCTTGATGCCTTTTAGTTTTTTAAGTGAAAGTTTTTGATTCATTTTATTCTAAATATTTAACCTCTTTGTAGATTTTTTCTAATTGTAAAACAGTTTCGACCTGCTTGTTTTCAGGTTCTGAATTTAATTTGTCGACTAGATTAAGCATTTCTCGAACTTTGAAGTTCTTTTTGTAGTTTTCTACCTGTTCGGGGTAATATTTATCTACAAATGTTATGTTTTTCAAATGATTAGTTTCTAAATCTTTTCTTGCAACAGTAATCAACTCAATATATTTTTCAGTTGATAAATCACTTTGTTCTGCAGCAGATGAAGTCCACAAGAATTTTGTGGCAGGATTGTTATCTTCTTTACCTGCAAATAGAATACCTTTAAAATTATCAACAATAAGCAAGTCTGAATAACCAGAGCTAACTGCAAGTAAACTATTAAGCCAAATATCAACTGTTTGATTTCCTTCTTTAGCTATAACTAAACCAGAACTACCTCCCTCACACCCCATGTCTCTAAAACCATCAATACTTTCTAAATTAGAACCAATAACCATATTTGCCTGACCTCCAAATCCCGCTACACCCCTACAAATGCAATCACCTTTCCAATTATTTAAAGCTAAAACATCAACCTGATTTGCCAAGAAGAACAAATAAGGAAAATACTCACCCTGACCATCCATACAAAAAATAGTCCGTTCTCCTTTTTCTTTATTCTGCATACAAAGAAGTGAAAGAAGAACTCCTGTATACAAACCAAGAGGAGCATTTCTAGAAGGTAAATCAACTTTAGAGTGAGCTAGTATATACGATTTCAAATCATCAACAGTAAAATCCAAATCAGGCAGATTATGGTCGACAAAATCCTTCACCCTCAAATATGCTTGGTTAAATTCAGGAACTACATTTATACAATCTACTAAATGAGAAAGTTCTCTAGACTTAATATCATTAATTAATTTATTTCCCGCTTTAGTTATTAATTCTAGAGGAGTTGTATATTTAGTTTTAACTCCTTTGGGTTTTATTCCCTTCAGTTTTTTAAGTGCAAAAGATTCATTTGCTTGATTTGCTTTTGTTGTTTGTAACATTTTGTTTTAATTTTTAATTTTTAATTGTAATTATTAACTCCATTTATTAAATATTGAATTTTTCTTACTGCAATAATTTTATTTTGCTCAGAACCATTAGCAACAACATTTGCAAGTTCATTTAATTGAGGCATATTTGCATCAATCCACTTGCGATTCCTATAATTATCTGACCCTATAGAAAATTCAACAATGTCTGAAACATTACTAGATATGCAAGCATTAGAATAATAAAAATTTTCAGCATGCTCTATCTTAGAAGGTATTCCTGTAACATCATTTCTGTACTGTCCTTCAAAATCAAAATCATTATTCAAAAAAACCAAATTTTTTGTTTTACCACCTCTAATATTTGAATTTATAAACGTATTTTTTCCTGAACAGCCAACTGCAATTAAAGTATTTATTTCTCCTTTATCCATACCTGCAAAACCAAAAAGACCATATTCTGGATGACAATTAATTGCTGCAACAAGATTTACTTTTCCGTTATCAGCACCAACTGATAAACAAATGCCTTCCCCAATAAAATTATCAACAATTAATTCACCAATATTTTTTGCACCAAAAAACAAAAGGTCAAACCTATTTCCATTACCATTAAAATAAAAAGAAGTAGATTTATCTTCTGATTTATTTCTTTCAGTTAACAAATCAATTAAAATACCTGAATAAACAGCAACAACTGCTCTTTCAAATTCAAGATAATCTTGATTTGACTTTGCAAGAATAAATTCTTCTAAATTATTTTTTGTGAATAAAACATTTTCTAACTTTTGCTTTATCAAACCATAATTTTTAGATTTAAATTTATGAAGATCATCAAAAATAGTAGCATTACTTTTTATTTTGAAAGTATCAGAAGAATAATCTATAAAAAAATCATAACAATCTACCAAAAGTTCAAAATTAGAACATGCTAATTTAGCTTTAACTCCTTTGGGCTTAATGCCATGCAGTTTTTTAAGTGCAAAAGATTCATTTGCTTGATTTGCTTTTGTTGTTTGTAACATTTTGTTTTGTTTTTTTAATTTTTATTTTATTGGACTATCTATTGGTTTTGCAATATTTCTTATTTCCGAAATAGTGGTTTGTGTGTCTTCTCCTTTTTTTAATTCGTAAAGTAAATTTTTTAGTTTAGAATAACCTGTTTGCTCAACAGTTTTATCTAACAGTTCAGGATTTCTCGCGTATGAAAGCAAATTGTTCCAAGTTTTAGTACGAAATAACTCCTCTATTTTTTCTTCAACAGCTTCATCGTCGTCATGATAAAAAATAGTTAAGTCAACCTGAGAATGATTAAACGAATCAATATCTCCTTCTTCTTCAAATGATTCATTTTCAATAGAATCAATAAATAAAGTTTTGATACTGGTTCGATTAAATGCTGCGCTTAAAGTTGTTTCATGACCATAAATATCATCAAGGTAAACAAAACCAAAATTAGAATCACTTCCAATTGCAAAAAGAACATTGTCTGATTGAATATCAAACGCAAGAAACGACTCAATATTTTCTGCGTTATTTAATAAAGTATAAGCAGAATATTCTCCCTGAATATTAGTTAAAATAACAGAACCTATATCCTTTGCATTCATACCCAACTCATTAAGAGCATAAACACCATTAATATTTACAGCAGTAAAAGAATTAATAGAACCAAAAGAACCTAAATAAGAACAAATACCCTCTCCTTTAAAGTTTTCAACAATTAATTCGTCAACAAATCTGCAACCTGCAAATAAATAATCAAATGTTTTTCCTTTTCCATCAATATGAAACTTAGTAGGCTTGTTTTCTTTTTCATTCTGGAATGTAAGTAATTGTAATAATGTAGCTGAGAACAAACCTCTAATAACTTTATAGTCAGAATATATTTCTTCTTCAGAAGATTCTTCTAGAATTAATGAAGATTCTATATATGATTCTAATAAATTATTATTGAAATCCATTTTATTAGTATCTTTTTCAACCATTCTGTAAAGATCAGAATATAATTCTCTAAAATTAGCATAATCAGGTACAGAACCATGAGGAATATAACCTGCGTAATCAATTAAAACTTTATGACCTTCAAACTCTTCTACGTATTTTTTTTCAAAAGCTAAAAGTTTTTCAAGTGCAGAGGAACCTTTAGGTTTAACTCCTTTGGGCTTGATGCCTTGCAGTTTTTTAAGTGATAGTTTTTGATTCATTTTATTTTTCTTTTATATTTTAATATGTTTTAACATCTTTGTAAATTTTTTCTAATTCTAAAATTAGTTTTATCTTTTTTTCATCTGATTCAGTATTGATTTTATCAACTAAATCAAGCATTTCTTGAACTCTGAATTTATTTTTGTACTGCTCAATTTTTTCAGGATAATATTTACTATTAAACGTAGATTTAGATCTGGGACTGGAAGTTGATTTAGATTCGATAACACTAACCAAAGAAGCATACTTAGATTTAGGATAATCATCAGTTCCTTTCAAAACCATTTTTGAAGTATAAAGAAAATTAGCACGAGGTGCATCGAGTAAAGCGCCTGTAATAACAACATAATCAGGAAAATTATCTGCAATAACAATATCTAACTCGCCCTCTTCATTAGCAAATGATCTAAGAAAATTAAAATTGTCACTATTAGTAACGTTTTGTCCAATCAGTAAATTACAATAACCCTTAGATGATCCAACAGACATAAAACAATTCTTACCAACAATGTTTGATCCTACCAAAATATTTGCACGTCCAGAATTACTCGCAATACCTTTACAAATATTATCTCCTTTCAAATTATTAAGAATTAAAATATCAGAATGTTTTGCCATTAAAAATAAATTATCAAATTTACAACCATTACCATCAAAATAAACAATAGTTCTTTTTCCTTTTTCTCTGTTTTTTTGATTTAAAAGAGATAGTAACGATCCTGTGAATAAACCCTGCGCAATGCCAACTTTTGGATGCTCTTCAACAGACTTAGCTTGAAGATAACTAATTAGATCATTAGTTGAATAATCAAAATTAATCAAATATTTATGAACTGCTTCATCAACAAATAATTTTGCAACAGGTAAATCAGTCATAATCTTCGTAGATAAACCCAAATCGTCAATATAAAACTCAGTTCTTTTAACAACTTGTTTTTCAACATTAAGAAGAACTTCAAGTTTAGAGTTAGATTTAGTTTTAACACCTTTAGGCTTGATGCCTTTGAGTTTCTTTAAAGCAAAATTGTTTTGCGTTAATTTTTGTGTTGTTTGTGTTTGGTTCATTTTATTAATCTTCTTTTAGTTTTTTAGTTTTGATTGTTTGTATAAAGTATCAATTTCTAGTAATATATCTTCAGGAGATCTGGTTGAATTACCTACTTCTTCTACTAAATCTAAAATTTGCATTGCAGGAAACATAGATATGAATTCTTGATATCTCTGAAAAGCTTTTTTTCCAAATACCTTATTATGTAAATTATGTTTTTCGTTTGATTTACCTCTTGCACTCCAGGAATAAACTAAATCTAAATCCTCTGAATGTAATTTTGTATCTGGAAGTACCTCGTCTACATTAATACACTCAGCAGATCCATCATGAGCAAGATCTTGTGAAATATAATTAATTCTATTAAACAAAGATAAAAACATATTAACATTTCCTTTATACGATCCTGCGTAATTTCCAACTTGTCCACCATCAGGTAATTCACAATTATTCATTAACACAATATCTGCAAAACCCTCATGACCACCAACTCCAAAAGGATTCATTAATTTATTTTTTGATGCAATAACTAAACCCGCATTACCCGCATAAGCTCCTGTACGTTCAGCAGTAAAAAGACCCTCAATGTGTTTAGTAATTAAACAATTCACATTACCTTTATGAGTTCCTGTTAATCCGCAAATACCAGTTCCTTTAAAATTATCAAGCATTAAAATATCAATATTTTTTGTATAAGAAAATAAATCATCAAAAATTATTCCCTCGCCATTCATGTAAAATACTGCTCGCTTATTATCTTCTTTTTGTCTTTTCGTCCACAAATCAAGCAAACAACCCGTATAAATTCCAAGCAATGATCTTTGATTAATATTCCAGGCACCTTGTCCTTTTTCGATAATGTTCAAAGCATAAATACAATTTTTTAAATCGTTTGAAGTTAAATCAACTGACTTGAGAATATCTGATTCAAGCTCTTTATCAATTTCATCTTTTACTTGAGCTTTTTGGTAAATTCTGCTATCAATCCTATGTAAATGTTTATCCATAATATAATCAATAGGTTCCAAAAGACTTTCAAAAATAGTTTTATCTCTAGCTTTAACTCCTTTAGGCTTTATGCCTTTGAGTTTCTTTAAAGCAAAATTATTTTGCGTTAATATTTGTTCTGTTTGTGTTTGTTTCATCTTGTAAGCACCTCTTCAAGAGTGTCATAAACTGCATTAATTTGATGTGATTTTATTACTAGATCGTCGATATCTTTGTAACTCATCTGATCAACAATAGTTCTTATTTGCGAGATTTTAAATTTTTCAACTAATTTTTTGTATTTTTCTGGAGCTTTTTCTTTTCTACAATTTATTGCATCAGAATATTTAAATAACGAATTAATATCTTTCAAAAAACCTTTTGCAATAATAACATCTGAATCACGCCTAGATGATTTAACAGTATTTTCAACAGCAAGTAAACCAATACCCGAATCAGTATAAACAGTGTGAGAGGGTGTTCCAGTAAAACCATTCACATAAGCAAGACCTACACTTCCTCTATCTGAACCTACCAAATCAAACACATTCTTTCCTTCAATGTTTTTACAAATTAAATTTTTAATTTTTCCACTAATACCTGCAGAACTCATAAAAAGATAATTTCCCCTCACAGTATCACAATAAATTAAATCACATTTTCCACAATTAAAAGCAACGGAAGCTAAAGATCTGTCTCCTAAAATATTTATTCCAATACAAGACTTAACAGTACCATGCGAGGAAGCAATAGAATGTAAAGTGCCAAAACCCGCAACATTATTTGCATAAACCATATTTACAAAACCTTCATGCATTCCAACTCCATTAAATAAGTAAGACCCCTCTATATTTTCTGCAAATAAATTATTCGCTTTACCCCCAAATGATCCAATACCATTACCAATATGATCTCCTTTAAGATTTTTCAAAATAATATCATCAACATTATTTGCAAAAGCAAACAAATAATCAAAACGATTATGTCCACCATCCAAAAATATATTAGTTTTTAAATTATTCTCTTTGTTTCTTGAACTCAATACATCTAATAGTGCACCAGAATAAACACCAGTAAGCAAAGGATCTTGATCATGATTAAATCTTGCATTAATAAAAGTAATAAGATCGGATTCATCAAAAACTAATTTATTTAATTTTTCTTTTACATAATCAAAAATTGGAAGATAACCTGCAATATTTAAATTAGAAAATTGACTATTTACAACATCACAAAGAGAAACTAATCTACTTAACTTACTATTATCTTGTTTAACCTTAACTCCTTTAGGCTTGATGCCTTGCAGTTTCTTTAATGCAAAATTGTTTTGCGTTAAGTTAGTTTGTGTTGTTTGTGTTTGGTTCATTTTATTATTCTTTAAATTCATTTTTTATTCTATTTTTACGTCTTTATATTTCTCTTTAACTTCTTGACCTATTTCATGAATCTTTTTTGAATGATATTCAATAACTTCTTTTGACTGTTTTGACATTAATAATGTGTGATGAATTATTTCATCAAAACGAAATTCTCTAACTAAGTCATTGTAAAGCTTTAATGCTTTTTTATCGTCGACAAGTAAGGATGTCCAACTCATTTTCTCAGGGCTTTTCCAAGAATCTCCTTTTAGACTTAATTTTCTTTGAGTAACTTTCTCCTGAAAATAACCAAAATGAATATCCGGAGCATCAGATTCTTGTGAAATTGTTTCTTCAATACGACGTTCTTTGAATTTGAGATCATCAAATGAATTATATTTTTGATTATCCTCAAATCTCCAACCACCACTAATCTGTTTCGAACTAAAATAAAAACTTAATAATAATAAAGACTCATTTTCGATAGGAAGAAATTCAAATTCTCTACCTGATCTTTTTTTCTCTGTTAATAATTTCTTTGCGAATTTATGTTTAGAAACAAATAAATTATTTGCATCATCAGAATTCTGAAAATAAAAATCATTAAGTTTATTGACTCCGTCAAGAGAAATAACAGTATCAACCTGCGAATTTCCCCCATCTGCAGGAGTCCACCTTGGAGAAAAAGATCCTGAAATAACCAACAAGTTAGCAGACTTTGCAGACTGAGCAAAAGAACCCACAGTTCCTTTGCAATCTTTAACTAAAATCAATTCTCCTTTACCCGCTCTATTAAGCATATTTGAACAAAGATCATCCCCTTTAAAATTCTCAATAATCAACTCATCAACAAAACGAGCATAATGAAACAAATAATCAAATTGATTGCCTGCCCCATCAACTTCAAAACGAAACTTCTTGCCTGATTCATTAGTTCTCCTACAAAGAAGTTCAAGCAATGCTCCCGAATACATACCCCTTAAAACAGAAGTTATGCTACTAGCAAAACCAGTTTCTGTAAAATTCATTTGACCGCAAACATAATCTTTAAGATGTTGCGGACCATACTCAAAATCATTACAATAATTATTCTTAAAATCAGAATACAAAACATCATACACATTATCAAAAGCGTCAGGATCTAAAGGCCTGTTGCCAATTTCAGCTCTACGATCCGCAATTATCTTTTTCTCTATTTCAAAAATTCTTTCGAGAGTAGAAGTCTCTTTAGCTTTAACTCCTTTGGGTTTTATGCCCTTCAGTTTTTTAATTGATAATTTAGTATTCATAATTTATTCCTACCCTGTATGTCTCTTGTGCAATGTTAACAATTTGATTTAAAGTGTGATCAGCATTTGTGTTTTCTTTAGATAAACTTCTAAGTAAGTCAAACATTAGTGCTCCTTTTTTTTGTTTCCAAGTCTTTTCTTCAAGACGAGAAAGAGAATATTTACTCAAGACTTCTTCTGCACTCATCTGGTTTAATTCAGATTCTGAAACTCCTAAACCACCTAAGCTCAAATAAAAAACACATTGTGCCATATTATATCGTTTAGGTAGAAAAACAAAACGACTAGCGGGAGTGAATGGAACTACTCCTTTAAAACCAACGCCTGTATCAATATTGGTCAAAGAATGTCCTGAAACATTGAACGCTAGTAAACCCTTACAGTCTGAGTCTTTAAATTGTAAATGTGAAAAAATACCCCCTCCACTAATATTAATTCCTGCAACTAAACCAAGATTTCCTGACTTACCAGATCCTGCGTAATATCCAACGTCTGAACCTTTTAAATCTTTCAAAACTAAGACATCAATTTGTTCCACAAAATAAAATAAATTATCCAACTTTTTATTATCTCCATTAAAATAAAAAACAGACAACTTATTATCTTCATGTTTTCTTTTAGTTAATTCTGTTAATAATAAACCTGAAAAAATCCCTGGTTCTAATGATTCATCTTTATTTAAGTTTTGATAAGTTGATAAAATCCAATCATGAAGAGTTGATTCATCAAACTTCTGACCAAAGATTAATTTATTAAATAAATTTTTATACTCCGCCATTTGAAGTTTATTCGTGCCCCATCTAAATAATTGAGTAATCTCTTTTGCAGCAGTGCAAAACTCATTACCAATATCAATTAAATTCTCTAGATAGGAGTTATTTTTTTGTTTAACTCCTTTGGGCTTGATGCCTTTCAATTTTTTAAGTGCTAGATTTACAGCAGTATTAGTATCAGTATTCATAATTCTTACCTACCTTATATGTAGTTTGTGCTATGTTAACAATTTGATTCTTTGTTGATTTTGAACAAGGATTTTTAGCTAAATATCTTAGTAAATCGAATAATTCAGCTCCGTTCATTTCTTTCCAAACATCCAATTCATTATCAGCCACTCTTTTTGAAAACTTACATCTATCATCATATTGCCTTTTGAAAACCTCATCAGAACTAAGATTAGCAATTTCATTTTTAGAAAGTTTCAAATAATCCAAACAACTATGAACACAATCCCCCATCATATTAACACGTCTAGGAAAAAAAGTAAAATTTCGCGAATGTGCATTGCCTCCTGCACCTTCAAAATAATAACCTGCGCGAATACCATAAAGAGCTTTGCCTAAAACATTAAACCCAAACAAACCCTGGCAATTTGCGTCATTAAATTTGACCTCGGTAAAATTATGATCTCCAGTTACATTAACTCCTGCAATAATACCTAAATCGGGAGCTGTATATTTTTCCCACTTACGAAAACCTAAGTTATGAGAAATATAATTACCTTCTAAATTATTTAGAATCAAAACATCAACATTAGTTGTAAAAGCAAATAAATAATCATACTTATTTCCAGCACCATCAAAATGAAAAACAGACAATTTATCATCTTGATGTTTTCTTTTTGTAAATTCATTTAACAAACAACTAGCAAAAAAACCAGGAACAATACATTCAGCAAAAGAAGAAACATCACTATATGAATAATCAATCCAATCAGCAAGATCCTGATCAGAAAACTCTAAACTCTCAGCTAATTTAGTAAACGGTTCAACTAAATCACCGGGATAATATCTACTAACATCCAACCACATCAAATCAAGTAATTCAGTAGTATACTTAGAAATTTCTTTACCTGCTGAAATTAATCTTTCTAGATTAGTTGTTGGTTTAAATTTAACTCCTTTAGGTTTGATGCCCTTCAGTTTTTTAAGTGCTAAACTGTTTTGCACAGATCGTAAGTTTTCTCTTACTTGTGTGCTTTGTTCTATTTGTGTCATCGCCCATACCTCAAATCTACAAACTGTTTAAGTTTAGCTTTAGCATGCAACTCCTCGACCTGCTTGAGCGTATTAAAAATTTGTTCTTCGTTTTGATTTCTTAAATCTTCAACCAAATCTTCAATTTGATTAATGAAAAATTTATTCCTAGTATCTGCATAATCTTTAGAATTCTCGCTTGCAGATAATTTTAATAAATAACTTGCGCCCGCTAAATAATCCTGAGGGTCACTGGTGCGATCCAACAAAATTTTAACATTCTGTAAAGGACAATATTTTTTTATTTTTGAATTTTTTGTTTCAGAAAAACAACAAGACAAATCTCCACTAATATCTAATAAATTAACATACTCAGCGCCCCAACCAAAAAATTCTAAAGAATAATTCCTCCAAGATTCATTATGTGCAATAATCATATCAATTTTTCCTTTTGACCTTCCCACATTAACAAACATTCGCTCTCCTTCACAACCTGAGCTATAAATTAAACCAATAGAACCACTATTATAACCTGGTTTGAAAAAAGTAGAATCTCCTCTTAGATCTAATCCAATCGCTAAATTTAATTTAGCACCAGACATACCAATACTTGAAAGATTGGACTTGCCTTCTAAGTTTCTACAATAAACTGCATTAACAAAAGTGTCATGCCCAACCGCGACATTATTACAAATATGATCTCCTTTGAAGTTTTCAACAACAAGATAATCTGCTAACTGCGTCGAATAAAACAAATAAGGATACTCCATGCCTTCACCATCAACATGAAAAAAAGTTTGCTTATTTTTTTCTCTTCTTCTCTTAGTAAGAATAGTCAATAAACAACCAGGTAAAACACCTGCTAAAAGTTTTGTGTTATCATCATAGCCATAATGCGCAGTAGCAAAAATAAACTGCCTTAAATCAGATTCATTAAACTCAATATTTTTCAAAGCTCTAAACATATAACCTGTTAAAAATAAGGATTTACTTGCATTATTGCCCACCTGGTCTAAATTAGATCTATTTTCTTTTAAAACAGTGTCTCTTGTTGCAAGAAGTTTTTCTAAATTAGTTTTACCTCTAGACTTAACCCCGTTAGGCTTGATGCCTTGCAACTTCTTTAAAGCAAAATTGTTTTGCATTAATTTTTGTTCTGTTTGTGTTTGGTTCATTATCTCCCTTCATAATAGTTTGGTAAACTAAGTTTTATTTGATGGTAAATTTTTTCTATTTGTAAAGCATTTTGTATGATTTCAAGTTCAGACGCTCCATTCATCTCGTCGAGTAAATTTGTTATTTTAGTTAGTTGATATTTTTCTTTAACTTGTTTAAGTTGTTCAGGATTTTTTTTGGAAATTGTTTTTCTTGCAACAACTATATCTAAAATCTCTTCTTCTGGACCATACTGCTTAGTTAAAAAATTTAACTGAGAAATTAAACAATCTGAAACAACAGCTAATTTTAGATTATTTAAACAATCATAGTCATCAAAACAATTTTTTCCTCGAATATTATTCGCATACAATAATCTGATAGTGCCATGATCGCAAAGATTATTAAAATTATCATCTCCTCCAATATTATTAGCAACAAACAAATCAACACAACTCTCCCAAGAACTAATACTACCTAGACAACCATTACTTTGCCAATTACTAACTGCCAATAAACCAATAACTCCTTTGCTTGTTGCCAATTCAGTAAAACAATACTTGCCATTTATGTTTAAACCAAATAAAGATCCAACAAAACTATTTTCGCCCAATGCCATATCAGAAGCGATCTGAGTTCCTTGAAAATTGTCAATAATTAATAAATCAATATTCGAAACTCCTCGAAAAAGACTATTGAAAGTATTTCCTCCTCCGTTGATGTAAAAGATAGATCTTCTCGAAGTATTTTTTAGATCATTAACCCAAGACTGTAACAAAACAGATGAGCAAGCACCTAAATAACTTGCCAAGTCTAAATCTTCTTTATTAGTATTTGAAAGAACAAAATCAGTTATTACGCTTTTATCTAACTCAAAATTTTCTAATTTAGGTTTTAAATCTTTAGAAATTTTATTTACTCTCTTAACAAAGTAATCAGTAGGAAGATAATCATTACAACACCTAAATTCAAACTCGTGTTTAGAGAATAAATCATGACAAACAAAATTAAGATAATCAAGTCTAGATGATTCTTTAACCTTGATTTGTTTAGGTTTTATTCCCTTCAGTTTCTTTAATGCAAAAGTTTCATTTGCTTGAATTAATTGTTGTTGCATTTTTTTACCTATTTACTGAATCTACTTTAATTTGATAAATTTCATCCAGGACTTTTAATTTCTCAACTCCATCTACAATTTCTAATTTTTCTGTTAAATCTGCAATTTTTATTAAATCGTCTTTGAACAAATATTTAGACGTGTAAATGCCAGACTGAATAAGAACACCGTCAGCTTCAACCCAATGCTTAGTACATTGTATTTTTCCTTGTTTATTTTTTATTCGTTCAATAGCCTCAAAATCTTCATCAGATAAAACACAATCTGAACAAATAAAATTTTTTTCGTTGATGTTATTTGATCCCCCCTCATAATTCTTAATAATGACTAAAGCACCATTAGCATATCCTCTCCCAGACTTATCGCCTTTTGAATTAATTAAAGCATAAACTCCTGGAAGCTCTGATGACAAACTACAATCATACAAAATATAATCTCCAGAACAATTAATCGCTGCAATAGACTTGAATGAACCAAAAGCACCCATATTTGAACAAATACGATCTCCATTAAAATTCTCAACAATTAACTGATCTATTTTATTTGCATGCGTAAATAAATAATCAAAATTATTACCCAAACCATCAAGATAAATTCTAGTTCTTTTCCCCTCTGCAAAATTACGCTCTGTTAAAGTTGATAATAAAATTCCTGAATAAAATCCGATAAAATAAGATTCACTCCCATCTGATAAGTCCTGAATTGACCTGGATAAAACATAATTTTCTAAATCAGATTGCGAAAAAACAATATTATCTAAAAATGGTTTTGACCATAAAGTCAAAATTTCATTAACCACTCCTGCACTAGTTGAACTAGTTAACAAACTATAATACAAATCTATTTTCCTTTTAGGCGGATTATAATAAAAATGATCAAACATTCTGGATTCAATATCAATTAGTTTATTGACTACAGGAGTGGAATTTAGTTTAACTCCTTTAGGCTTAATGCCTTGCAGTTTTTTTAATGCAAAAGTTGGTTGCAATTTTTCTCTTGCATTTTTTGCTTGTGTGTTTTGTGTTTGATTCATTTTATTTTAATTTTTCATATAATTGTTTAATTTGTTGTGATTTTTCTATTATTTTTAGTGTATCTGTTTCCCCAATTAATGAATGCGATAACTCAACTATAGATTTGTATTTTTCATTAGCTGCTGAACCCATAAGAATATTATTAACTCTCAAATTAGCAAATCTAACATTGTTTTCAGGATTGCAACATAAAATAAAATTTTTAATATAGGTATCTTGACGAGTGGGCAATAAGTTTACTGTATGTAGATCTGTATTAGGGTGACAAACAATAAACAAATTTTCAAGAGACTTATAGTGTTTAACATTAACAAAAGAATCTCGATTGTTCAAAAGCCATAAATTAGATGGCCCTGCTGATCCAACATAATCGTCAAGTAAATCAAGAGAACCTTTTATAAACCAAACATCTGATCCAACCGCGCAAGGCCAATTAGAGTTATTAAAATTATTATTAATAAAATAAACAGACTTGGCAGGATTATTTTTAGATCCAATAAAAGAACTAGACCTACCTAATTCCATATTGGCAAACGCTATTAAATTTGCTTTAAAGTTACCATATGAAATACAACTACAAACTTCTTTTCCCTTAAAGTTTTCAACAATAATCTCATCGACATATTGCGCATAATTAAATAAATAAGGAAAATTATTTCCCTCCCCGTTTATATGAACTCTAGTCTTTTTATTCAACAAAATATTTCTTTTCGTAAGCAAACTAAGTAAAGCGCCAGAATAAAGACCTAAAACAACCAACTCGTTTTCAAAACCATCTGAATTAGACCTTGCATGAACAAAAGAAGTTAAATCAGCAATATCAAACTTAAAATTTGATAGTGAGTTATTTTTTAACTCGGAAAAAATTTGGAAATGAAGATTTTCCATCTCGCTACCGCCGCCATTACCCTTATATTTTGGTGAAAAATCAGCAACTATACGATTCCCTGTTTTGATAAGATGCTCTAGTTTAGACTGCTCATTAAATTTTATTCCTTTTGGCTTGATGCCCTGCAGTTTTTTAAGTGCTAGATTAGTTTGGTTCATTTTGTTATTTATTCTTGTTTATCTGTTAATGTTGATTTGTAAATAGATTCTATTTCTAAAGCTGTTTTGATTACTTCGTCGTAAGGTTTGTCTGGAATTGATTTGATTAAATCCATAACTTGTTTTGCTTTGTGTATGTTTTCAAAAGAATCAAAATTAAGATTTACTATTGCTTTTTTATCTCCAACATTCTCTCCAATGATCCATGCTGAGTTATAAAAACTATTAATTGAAAAAGAATCACTTCCTTGAATATTATAGCCTCCAACAAGACCTACTTTAGCATTTGAATTCCTGACTTTTCGAAACGCAAAATCTCCCTTAAGGTTTAAACCAACAAGTAAATTAGCACATCCGGGGAAAGGAATTATAGAATTGCATATACAGTTTCCTGAAAAATTATTAATAACTAACACATCAATGTTTTGAGTGCGAGAGAACAAATAAGGATAACTAATTCCATTACCATCTAAATAAAGAAGAGTTCTCTTGTTCTTCCTCTGATTATTACTAACTAAATAATCCAGTAATACTCCTGAGAATATCCCTGTAAACCTCGAATGTATATCTGTATAATTTCCAGTGGAAAAAACAAAACCAGTTAAGTCATCTTCTGTAAATTTATGTTTATTCTGAAAAAAATAATTTGATAAATTATGGCTAATAAATGCTCTTAAACTATTATTATTTCTAGAACTTCGTTCTTCTGCACTCTGAAACTCATTCCAAACTCTTTGATGAAGATCTAGCAAGCTCTCTAGATTGGAGTTTTTTTTAACTTTAACTCCGCGGGGTCTGATACCTTTCAGTTTCTTTAATGCTAAATTTGTTTGATTCATTGTTGTTTTTAATTTTTATTTTGATTTTTTTTTATTTATTTTTTGTTTTTTTAGTTTAGATGTTTCTAGATAGTAATTTCTATATGCAGAAGAAAAATTCTCGCTTGTGAACTCGCTCGTTAGCACAGCCAGACTCGCTCCGTCGACAAATTTAGTGAAATGTGGTGCCCTCCCGTAAGGAGCATCCCCTCCCACATGTGAAGAGTTTGTTTCTTCATTGCTCGTAAGTTGGCGGTGCTAATTCATCTTTCTTCTGCTTTGTTAATTATTCCTTGTTTAGTTTTTTGTAATACTCTTCTAGTACAAAACTTTCAAGTACACTCTTTGCAATAGGGTGATCAACTTTGATTTTACCAAGTTCTTTTCCACTAAGTATATCTACAGCAGTTGAGTAATCACCTGTGCGTTCTTCAGTTAAAATTTCAACAGCTTCTCTAATTTTATCAAATGCTTCATTTTCTGCTTTCTTAAAATCAGAATAGTTAGTCCATGCGTGTGCAACAAGTTCTTTTGCAACTTTAAAATTTGGAGGAATTTTTCTTGGACTATTAAAACACAGTTGAGCAAAATCAATATCTGGTTTGATTCGTTTGTTTGCAGTATAAATAAAAGCTGCTTTCATATCCTCTGTTTGAACTTTATCATTACCAAAATACCAAGCAATTGCTTTAGAAACCTGATTCCAATCTTTTAAGAAACGACCTGCAAGACCTTCTTTCATTTTAGCTACAAGATACTCTTTATCATGAGAATCATCTGTCGGTGGATCTTCAACTCTTAGACGACCATACTTATTACTGTGAGTCATTTCAGACATTACACAATGAAAAAATAAAGTTCCTTCAAGATCAAATTCCATCTCATTAATTTGATTTTTAATGTTATCTAAATGACCATTGTTAATAAAAGGAATTCCTCTATTGTTAAATGTAGTAACTGTTTTATCTTGTAATGCTTGAATTTTTTCCTTAATATCTTTTGGATTATTCTTATGCGTTGCATAAAACTCCATTAAATCGTCGACACCAGATTCTAAACCTAAAGAATTTTTAATATTATGTTCTGCGCCAATAATTAAATCCTCATGAAACAAAGCATTGTAATAAGCAGGTTCAAGTACAATTGCATAATTGTCAAGAAGATTTTCGTTTAAAATAAATGTTCCACCATAATCTAAGGGGTTAATAGCAGAAACAACTACTTGTTTATCTACTTTCCACGAATGGTTTGCATAATTCCAAACACCAGTTGCAATACCTTCTCTTAATCTATTTTGCTCAAGTTCAGAATAACGATTCAACTCATCAACAATTAAAAATGGTGCAAAAAATGGCAAGTACATAAATGCAACATCATTACCTCTATTAAGTTCTGCTAAATCGTGAGTTGCATAAATTTCATTGATTGTTGCTCCAGGAGTTCCAACAATTCTTCTTCGTTCAAAAAGTTCATAAGGCATTTGAAAAAGAATCGAGCCAATAACACTTGCAAGTCTTGTTTTACCAGTCCCAGATGGACCTTCAATTAAAGTATTGTTTCCAAGACAAGAATTGAGTAATGTCAATGTTGTTGTAATCGGAACATATTTCTCAAAATCCTGTTCTTTAATTCTTCCGCTACCATCCACTAATTCTGTTATACCCAGTTCTGGATCATAAAGATTTCTTGGAACCTCTGCAATAAAATTTTGGTTTACATATTTTACAATTTTTCTTAATTCAGCTCTATAGTCTGTCATTTACTCGCCCTCCGAAAAGTTTTGTTTGAATAAGAACAAAGGTAATAATTAGATGTAGTGTGCAAAAAATACACTGATTACTCTATAAGTTTACATCTTACCCCGCCCGGATACACCCTTTTTTTGGCTATAAAAATTAAATATGAGATTATTTCAAATGTAGCACTCACAAAAATAGTACTGGTATAAACTCAAATTCCCGCCCGAATCATGCCAAAACTGGCTTAATATTAGATAATATAGAGTATAGTATATATAAAGGTTTCGGTGATTTTGCTATTATTGAGTAGTTAAGAGTTGGGTTGAGCAGGTTTAGCGAAAAGTTTAAATATTACTTCGTATTACAATGGAATACTATGCACGTTGTAACAGTAAAATTCCAAGAAAACATACTTGAAAAAATAGATAAAAGCATAATTGAAAATAATTTTAATTCTAGAACTGAATTTATTAGAGAAGCAGTACGAGATAAATTAACAGAATTAAATCGTGAAGAATTGATAAATGAATTTATGAAATATAGAGGGAAGGCTAAGAACAAAACCAGTTATGAAGATAATAAAAGAACAAAAGAAATAGTAAGTAAAGAGTTAATAGAACACCTAGAAAAAAAATTTAATTAATATTTTCGGGCTTTACTGTTTTTACAACATGGGAAAGATCCTTAATAAAATGCACATCTCTAGATATCATGATCGCTTTATGATTTCTTGCGTGTATAGCATTTAAACAATCAACAAAAGGTATGTTTTTTTTATCAGAAATTTTCCTTGCTTCTTTATATTCTTCATTAGTTATATCTAATCTTATTAATATATTATTCATAAATAAAAAATTCAACATATTGTTTATTTCTTCTTCAACATAATCCTTTTTAAGTTCCCAAATTAAAGATATTGAAAATAAAATTCCATCATTGTTTTTTAAAATTTTCATAAATAAGTCAGAAGCATATTTTCCTATAGGTTTATTCGATTTACTAAATCGATTTTCATAAAAATCTCTCCAAATACAAGTATCAATTAAATATTTTCTTTTTTTCATCAATTAGTGAAAGACTAAACTAAGTTATAAGTTTCACACATGCATGTCCAGTGTCCAGTGGAGAATTATTGAAAATCCTCCGACGAGATTGAAAGATTTTCAAGAAATTTATTCCCATTCCACAGTCCCAGGAGGCTTGGATGTGAGATCATAAACAACTCTACTTACTTTATTTAATGATAGAATTTGATCAACTATTTTTTCTAAAATATGTTCTGGAAAATCTTTACCAGGAATTGCAGGCATGCCAGTCATAAAATCATTAGTTCTAAAAGTACGAATTGTAATAGAATGTTTTTTTGGATTTTTATTAATATTATTATTATTATTATCAAAATCAACAGGAAACAAAACAACAGGAACTTGAGCAAAAGATTTGTAAATATCGTATTTGAAAAGATTCTCTGTTACAATACTATCTGCTTCTTGCAATAAATTAATAATATCTGGAGTTAAATTAGTTTTTGTAACATTCTGGACTGCGTCTTCAACAGGATCACCAAATAAATAAACAACACGATTAATTTCATGAATAACTTTAGGAATTTCATTAGCTGCCTGTTTTGCTTTAACCCAATCAGGATTATTTTCAGAACTAAGTGCAGCAACATAACGATAACTACGATCATCACCCTGAACACCAACAGTTTTGAACGGAAGAATTGCACCTTTGAAATCATAAGTTCCTGCTAAATAATCGAGATGTGATTGAACACCATACCCATCTTCGTCGAGATTTGGCTCATCTGCACAAATAATTCTAACTGCAAGACCAGGACCAGGAAAAGGATGACGCCAAATCAATTCTTTTGGAAGATCAAGCATCTCGCCAACTTTTCTAACTTCATCTTTATGCCAATCTTTATTAGTTTCAATAACCAAACCTTTTTTTCTTTTTTTTCTTACAAGTTCTGTATCATTATGATGAGTTTTTATTACTGAGGCTTTATCGCTTGCAATCAAAGAAGCACTCTCGATTAAATCAGGACGAAGAGTTCCTTGAGCAATAAAAGTATCATCGAGATCTAGATTAAATGATTTCATTGCTTGATCTGCAACATGCATAAAAACATCACCAATAATTTTACGTTTTTGTTCAGGCTCAATAATTTGGTTCAATGGACCAATTTCGAGTTCATTGTCTACTGTTTTGCCATTATAAAATTCATTTTTAGCGTCGACAACAACCAAATTTTTAAGACCTAAACTTTTCAGTGCTTGCTCTACTTTTTTACTTTCATCTTTACGCATAAAACCATTATCAATATGAATCGCATAAATCTGATTTGGATCAAGAGACTTTGTTAAAAGTGCAGCAGTAACAGTACTATCAACACCTCCACTAACAAGAACCAAAACATTTTTGTCTGCGACAGTGGTTTTGATTTGATCAATTGTGGTTTGCACCCGATTTTCCATTGAATAAGATCCTTTAAATTTGCATATGTCAAATAAAAAGTTTTTTAGAATAGTTTTCCCATTAGTAGTTAAGTCAACCTCTGGATGAAACTGAACACCATAAAGATTTTTTTCAGTGTTTTCAATTCCTGCAACAATATTATTTGAAAATGCTATTTGTTCAAAACCCTTAGCAAGTTTTGCAATGCTATCACCGTGACTCATAAGAACTTGTTGTTCTCCTTCGAGATTTTTGAATAAAATTGATTTATTCCACACCCCAATAATTGTCTCGCAATCCTCTCTTCTCTCTTTTTTTTCAACAGTTCCTCCTCGGGCATAATTCATTAACTGCATACCATAACAAATACCAAGAATAGGAACTTTACTAAAAAAAAGTTTACGATTGTAACTAGGCGCGTTTGGACTATACACACTTTCAGGACCGCCAGAAATAATAATTCCTTTATACTGTTTTATTGTTTCTAAATCAACGTCAAGAGAAAGAAAATCAGTTTCGACATTTAATTCTCTTACTCTACGATCAATAACCTTGCCATACTGAGCGCCAGCATCGAGAATTGCTAGTTTTTCAAGTTTTTCAAAGTTTGTATTAGAATCTTTTGTTACCATGTTTAAGAAATCTGATATGAATTATATAAATTTATTGTATATGCCAAATAGAGAGTTCAAATAAAATAAATATAAACAAATCACTTCTTCTTACTATTGCCCTTCTCACTAGGTAAACTCTGCGCCTTAGTAATTATCAAAGAATGTTTATCTGCACTAATCTCAACATCCATCCTATCGTCGAACTTAGTAATTTTTGTTATTAGCTCTGGCAAAATAATTCTATTTAATTTAAAATTAAGATTAGTAATGATTTTTTTAGTGCTAAGATCATTTTTTTCTAGTCCTAAATCATCCATTATCTTATTTGTTTCAACACTAATTGTTCCATCTCGGAATTTCTTTGATTGATCATAAAGATACTTGGCAATCTTATCTGCAACATTAACTTTTGTCGCCTCAGTAATTCCTTGTAGACCAGGACTTAAATTTGCTTCAATTACAACAGGACCTTTTACACTTTCTAAAATATCAACAGCACAAATTTCTGCACCAATTGCTTCTGCTGTTTGAATAGCTATTTTTTTAGTATGAGCATCAATAGTACATGCGCAACCAATACCACCTGCATGAATATTTGCACGTTTTTCTCCCTCAATTGCTTTGCGCATCATGGATGCAACTACTTTATTACCGACGACAATAGCACGAATATCTTCTCCACTAGTATCAACAAATTGCTGAATAATAACTGGCTGGTTAAGAGCAGATAAAGCATCAAGCATAGAACTTGCACTACTAAAAGAATCTGCAAACATCACTCCCTTGCCTTGAGTACCTTGAGGAAATTTCATAACAATAGGATAATTAATTTTTTCAAGAATGTTTTTTGCCGCAGCAGGATTAGAACTAATATATGTTGGAGGCATAGGAATTTTATGCTCCTGCATAATTAAATGAGTTGCAAGTTTATCATGACCCACAGTAAAAGCTGATGCATCAATAGGCATGTAACATTTACCCTTCAAAACAGAAGCAATAGAACTAATAATCTGAACATACTTAAAAGATCCTTTCAAATAAATACAATCATACAAATCAAAAGGTTTACCTGCGCAAAGAATTTCTGCATGCTTACCACCAAGATTAACTTCAAGTTCTCTCAAATCAATTTCATCAACATCACTAAAATATTTACGCATAGCTTCTGCCGTCCACTGACTGCTCTTACTTCCTAAGCTTATTAATGCTGCTTTCATAAATTTCATAACCTCAATTATGCACTATAAATTTGGATTTATCTATCTGATTCTTTTACAGGATCGATAAGGAAACCTTGACTCAAAATATTCTGACCAATTAAAACTCTGTACTTCATATTACTACGATCTGCTAAAGTAAACTCTGTTTTGATTTCTTTGTCAGCTAAAATAATTCTAGCACTAACAACAGGTCTAAGTCCCGTGCCTGAAGCACTTCTCACAAGTTTAGTTTTTAAGATCGGCCCAAGTTCAAGATCTGCTGCCAACTGAAAATCCACACTACTCTTAGTAGCACCAGTATCAATTCTTGCCATAACTTCTTTCTTTTTTCCTTTTGGACCTAAGACAGTTATAGGTTCTACTAAACCCACAACAGTTTTTTTGTTATATTTAATAACTATATTATCACTAGCTCTTCTTAACACAGTAAATCACCTATATAATCGTAAATTATGATATAATTCACCCCTGAAATGCTCGATTATAAGCACACTACCTAAAAAAATAAGGGAGTTTATAAATGTTTTTGTGGATAGATTGATAATTTAGAAAATATGACTGCCTCCTAAATTATTTCTCAATCAAAATTTTCTTATGAACATCAGATATAGACGCTGGTTGAATTTGCTGACCCTGCCACAATTGGTTCTTTGTAAATTGAGAAACAGGAACTTGAGCAGGAAAATTATAACCAATAGGTTCTGGTTTCGAACACATACCAACAGAATAAGTATATTCAGGAAGCAAAACCATATTAGCAAAAGCCTGATTAATACCTCCACTCATATTCAGCGGCATAATTCTCAAAGGTTCTCCATTTCTAACAATATAACACTCATTAGAATTAACAACATAAGTATGATTTTTTGGACTGGTTTCTCCACCAGAAGGAACAATTAAAATCTTTCCTTCTAAATCAACAGCCTCTGATTTTCCTTTTAAAACAGTACAGCTCATTCTCGGCTGAGGAAAGCCACCATCAGTAAATTGAGAAGCATTACCCTTAAATTCGCTATGAGCCATGTTTAAATAATTTTTAATATTATCAGAATCAATATATTCACTACCTAAAAAATCTCGCACAACTCCGTCCTTAATATGAGTTCTTATTGGGCGCTGCCTACCATAAGCATCAAAATAAGTAAAACCTTGTACTTGAAAACCCTCTACTGTTTTCATATGATCATCAGTTAAAATAATATCTTTATTATCAATAATCTGATCTCTCTTAAACGGAGCTGAATCAGAAGAGTTCAGAAAATTAATAGGCTCTTCAAAATGATGACCAAAAATTTCATGAGCAGAAAAACCAGAAAGTACAACAACATCATAAAGACCCTTAATTGGAATTCCTGCATCCTCTAAAGTTGCATATTTTAAATTAGATATTGTATACAACTCTTCAAATGCTTCTGCAAATGAAGTTTTAGAAGAAACTCTTCTATCAGGAGTGGGATCTGCAAAATACTTAATCAATTTAGGCAGATTTTTTACATCATCATTAGTTGTACAACGAACAACTACATCTCTACTAGAATAAAGAGGAGGAAGACCATTAAAAAAACTAACTTTCATAAATGGAATTGATTGAATGCAAACTCCCCCTGCAGAATTAACAACTATCTTTTGTTGAACTGCCATTTCTCTTAAGCAAGCAGCACCTAAATGGGATTTAGAAAATTCTAAAAATTCTCTATCAAAATAATCTATATTGTCAGGAACTGAATCAAAAAATGATTTTTCATATTTAGGAAGGCTCTCCATTTTAAAATCAAAATTAAATCTTGAAGGATCTAAATCTCTTGCTACAACTATTTCTTCAAATGAATTTAAACAATAAGAATTAGTACTAATATCTGTATAAAGAGAACGACTAATATTTTCTTTATTAAAATTAGACATCCAAATCTCATTTACTGATTTTTTTCCTTCGACAAACTTAACACTATCATAAACAGTATTTACGAATCTTGAAATAATAATTTCTTCAGTATTTGAAATTTCATTTAAGAGTTTATCTGCTAAACATTTTAATTCTTCTTCTGATTTAATATTCTCTTTGATATTCATTATTAATTCCCTCCCTCTGTAGTTGATTGATAAATATGATAATACTTAGCTAATTTTTCAGCACGCTTAATATGTGTTGCTGCTATTTTATGCCTAGTTGAATAATTCTGTTTTAACATCCTCTTTGCTTGAATTAATTGATCTATAACTTCATTATATTGCACAGTTCCGACGAGTCCAAAATCTTTTGCAATTGCTAAGTCAAACATTAGTTCGTTAACTTTTGCAATACTAACTCTACTACCTGACTCCAATACTTCTTCATCTATGATAAAATCTAGTACTTTACCAAATTCTTTTAATGGATTGTATTCTGAATCTGTTTGCATTTTAGTTACCTATTATTAAATCAAAATCTTTTTTTGATGAGTAAATTATTTGTTTAACATTTCTTTCAGCAGGAAATATGTTCAGACGATGCGAATTAGTTACACTAGGCATTTCACAAAAACCAGTTCCTGCAAAGCAAATACCCTGATTTGTAGTGTGGCAAAGAGCACTCAGGTTTCGATCAGCAGAGTTAAAAAGAATTTCGTGATCAGGTTTGCCCAAACTATTAACAACTCTAAAAATATACTGCTCTGTAGCACAAATCAAACCATAATCAGGAACCCACTCGAGTACTTTATGATGTTGTCTGTTAATAAATGGATTCATCTCTTGACTACTTACACATTCATCAACAGAATCAAAATGCCCATCGCGAATGTGATTAATAAATTGTCCATTGTCAGTTATTGCATACAAACCATTTTTTGGAACCCACTTTAATTCATTAATAGATTCTGCAAAATCAGTAGTCTCTATTGAACAGGGTTTTTTATTTTTGTCTAAACAAATCTCAAGAACATTATCTGTTCTTGCAGCAACAAGACCTATTTTTGGAATATATTCTAATGCAGTATACCCCTCAGTTGAATTTGTAATTGTTTCAAATTCTGGCGATGCTGAGTCTTTTAAATTATCTATTCCTGCTAAACGAACAAGTTCTTTATGTTTTTTTATTGCTACTAAACCATAATCAGGAATAAATACAAAGTTAGACAATTCTCTTTCCTGCTTGAACAAATTACCCTGTCTTCTACTTTTTAATTCCACATAATTTAATTCACAAAGAGGATTTAATCTTCTAGCTCTCGAATGACTTCTTTGAAATCGGGATAAATAAATTAAAAAACCCGGATGAGAATCGATATCTGAATCTGCATTATTTGAATTAATAATTTTTTTAAGTTCTTGATTGTTAGTTTTTGTATGCTTTTTCTTTTTAGGATTAAGAATATCATTAATTAAATCTTTGTCGTCAACAGCAGTTTGTCTAGCTAAATCGTCTAATGAATTTTTTTTGCGATTTATTTTAATGTTTAATTTCGCCATTTTGTTTTTATTGATCAACTATTCATTTTTTGAAATATTTAGGTTGGGAATATATTCTAATGCAGTGATGGTATAATCAGATGAAAAAACTTCTTCTCTATTAATGCGCTTTTTATTTTTGTCAAGTACTCTATATATTTTATTTTCATTAGATGCTAAAAGTCCAAAATTTTCAACCCAATTTAAACACCTAACATTATAATTAAATTTCCCATACTCAAAATCTACCCTCGTCCAAACATCCAAATCTAATAAATGTATTATTTTGTTATTAGTTGTTGCAATAAATAAACCAACACCCGGAACATACTCGCTTGCAAATGAGTTAGGTGTTACTGCTGCAAATTTTTTATTTGCTATTCGCGCACTATTATCCAGAGATCTAAAAACACCAGAGTAAAGACCAACATCAAAAAGACCTTCTCCTTGGATCCAATTAATACTTCTAATCTCCTTGCCCTCATCTCTTCGGCCATAAATTTCATCGAGACATGAGTTCAAATTTTTATCTAAATACTTATAGATTTTTGACCCTCTACAACCAAACAAACCAAGATCAGGAATCCACTCAAGGGATTTTATATCTCTTACATTTTTTTTTAATTCTTCGCTACAAAAAAGTCCATCAAAATCAATGACCTTATGAATAGAATTATAATCACCACAATCAACTAAACCAAACTTATGAATCCATTTAAGATCGCAAACCCTATCAGTACAAGTATCAATATATATGTCTTGTTTGGTTTTAATATTAATTGCACGAATTTGATAAGTTACAGTTTTAACATTATTAACATCTTCTCCAAGTTCATATGCACCATAAACAAGCCAACCACCTGAATTAAGCCTATTAGCACCTGATGGAAGTATTGGTTTTTTAATATGTTTTTGAATAGGTTCTTTACCACTGAGAATATCTTTAATTAAATCTTTATCGTCGAGAGCAGTTTGTCTAGCAAGATCGTCGAGACTTGAATTCTTTGTTTTATTTCCAATTATTTTAGTTTTGGTCATTTTATTTTTATTATAATTTAGGAACATACTCCATTGCAATTATTTCCTGATCTAAACTAAACATAACTTGATGAATTAAACCATACTCTTTTGAATTTTGATTATATTGCAAAATTTTTCTTAGCTCAACATCACTATCGGTTTCAGTTGCATAATAAACACCATGACCTGGAACTGCTAAAAATTTTGAAACTTTTCCTTCGAATTTAGGAATTAAATCTTTAACAGGAGGATTGTTGAATAAATTTTTATCTTCCATGCGCAAGATGTGAGAATAATTATTTTCATCAGTTGTTGCAAATAAAAAACCATAATTAGGAAGGTATTCAAAATCATAAGTTTTCATGTTAAGATTTTTTATAATGACCTCTCCTGCAACACCCAACGGTTGATTTAGTTTGGCAAATAATCCATTTTTTGTAATGTAAAATAATTCTTGATTAGTTATTGTTTTTATGCTTTGCACATCTTGTTTTTGTTTGATTACTGCATAATGTCTTTTGAACGAATTATCTGTTAAACTTACAACACCTTGATTATCCACTCCAATTAAACCTTCTAAAGGTAGAAAGTCCATAGAAGAAATTTGATTTATTGCTGCAGAAAGCACAACAGAATCTAATCCAAGGTAATCTCCTTGAATATCAAATATCTGTTTAATATAATCATCAGTTGCCTGAATCAACCCAACACCATTAACCCACTTTAACGCATTTGAAACATTTTTTGCAGTTGTGAGCAAAATGTTTTGTTTTGTTTGTAAATCAAATTGATAAGTTGCAGACAAAACCATTTGTCCATTAACTTCAAACTCATCTTCGTCAGTAACAGAATAAACAATACTGCCTAAATCATCTTCTGAGATGGGATCAATATTAGTAAAAGGTTTAATTTTAGGTTTTGGAGTTTTATTTTTTGGTTTTATTTTTTTACCACTAAGCAAATCTTTTATTAAATCTTTGTCATCAACAGCAGTTTGTCTAGCAAGATCATCAAGAGATGACTCTTGTTTTTTATTTCCTTCGATTTTTAATTTGTTTGTTTTTTTATTCATTTTGTTATGTTTATTTTTGTTTTATTATTCATTGTTTTTTGTTTTATGTTTTTTTTCGTCTTAGTTTGATTTGATCTTTTATAATCTCACATATTTCATTGTAGTGATTTTACCGTCGACAGAATCTAAAGTAGTTTTACTTCCAGATTTTGAAGAATAAGTTTTTAAATCATCGTTGTGTCCAAATGCAATCTTTTCTAATTCATCCATCCAAACTGCACAACTAGCACCCTGTAATTGAGATAGTTCATAAAAACCAGTACCACTATAATATTTAATAACTCTAACATAAGTCTTATCGCCTAAACCTAACAAAAGTTTATTATTTTGATATGAAGAAATAAATCTAAATTCTCCACAATCATAAGTAGTTACCAATATTTTATCAATTTTATTCTTATTATTAATATAATAAATTAAACTTGATTTTAACCCTGTGTGATCAGGTTCAATACCATATAAACCATAATCTGGAGAATAACAAATTCCCTTTGGCCGATGTATTGTTGAAATAAAATTATTGTTAAAATTTTTATTAAATCGTTGTTCTATAATTATATGAAAACATTGTTTAGAACTAAACAAAGCTAAATTGGGAATGTAAACTAAACCATTTATTTGAGCACCCCCCCTAGAAATAACCCTATCATCATTTGCACCAGGATTTAGAGTTAACTTGCATAAATTAACATCAGACAACCTTGTAACAAGACCCTTAGCATTACCTAATATCAAACCATCATGAGGAATGTATTCTAAAGCAGTAATTTTTTCATCAAAAACTGCAAAAATTTCAGACCTACCACTAGCATTAAGATCTTTTTTAAATAAAACAGATTTATGTTTTTTATTTGTGACTTGAGACCAAGTTGCGACATTCTCAGGATTATAAACTGCATAAAATAAAAAATCTCCCAGAATAGATGCAGAATTTGGTTTAATTATGTTTAAATCAGGAATTTTTTCTTCAATAGTTTTTTCTTTAGGAGTTTTTTTATTATCTTTTTTTGATTCAGGTTTTTCAGAATTAAGAATATTATTAATCAAATCTTTATCGTCGAGAGCAGTTTGTCTAGCAAGATCATCTAATGAATTCTTTTTTCTGTTGTTTTCGATTTTAGTTTTTTGAATCATTGTTTTTTGATTTTTATTTATTTATGATTTTTTATTATAATTTAGGAACGTACTCCATTGCAACAATTTGTTGATCTGAACTAATCAGGAACTCGTGAAGTAATTCATATTTTTGAGCTTTTTTATTATAATGCAAAAGTTTTTTTATTTCAAAATTGTCATCGGTTTCTGATGCATAATAAACACCATGACCATGAACTGCTAAAATTTGAGAAGGATTTCCTTCAAACTCAGGAATTAAATCTTTAACAGGAGGATTGTTGAATAAATTTTTATCTTCCATGTGCAAGATGTGAGAATAATTATTTTCATCAGTTGTTGCAAATAAAAAACCAAAACCCGGAATGTGTTCAAAATCATGAACTTCCATGTCGAGGTTTTTTATGATTACTTCTCCTGCGACTCCTAAATCACTCATTAATTGACCAAAAAAACCCTCCTCTTTGACATAATATAAATCAGATTGATTAACAGTCTTAATTGCTGCAACACAACCCACTCGTTTAATTAATGAATACTCTTTTTGAAAAACATTATTTGTTAATTTCATAACACCTTGATCATAAGCACCTAATAAACCAGCCCTTGGTAAAAACTCCATTGAACAAATTGTATTAACTGCTGCCGAAATTACTTTTGATTTAGAATCAAGATATTCGCCTTTGAAATTAAATATCTTTTTAATATAATCGTCAGTAGCTTGAAATAAACCTGCGCCAGTAACCCACTTTAACGCATTTGAAACATTTTTTGCAGTTGTGAGTAAAATGTTTTGTTTTGTTTGCAAATCAAATTGATAAGTTGCAGACAAAACCATTTGCCCATTAACTTCAAAATTATCCTGGTTGTATTTATTAACAGAATAAATAATACTGCCTAAATCATCTTCTGAAATTGGATCAATATTATTAACTGGTTTAATTTTAGGTTTTGGAGTTTTACTTTTTGGTTTTACTTTTTTACCACTAAGCAAATCTTTAATCAATTCTTTGTCGTCAACAGCAGTTTGTCTAGCAAGATCGTCAAGACTCGAATTATCTTTTTTATTTCCTTTGATATTTAATTTGTTATTGTTATTTTGTGTCATTTTGTTATTTTTGTTTTTGTTTTTTTATTCATTGTTTTTTGTTTTATGTTTTTTAATCAGTTTATTATTTTTGGTTTTGTTCTTTTATAATCTCACATATTTCATTGCAGTTATTTTACCGTCGACATCATCTAACTTTGACTCCCTGAATAAATCAGAATTATACATATTGATTGTTCGTTTATACGTTCCAGCAATATTGGAAACTGCGAATTTATTTAATTCATTCATAAAAATAGCACAATCTCCACAATCAAATAAATTAATTTTCGAAAGTTCATCATCTAAAATTGAATAGGAATAAAAATCATTGTCCAAACCTAATAAAATCTTATCCTCTTGATATGATGAAATAAAACTCAAATTTCCAATAAGTATGTTATCCCTTAAAGTTTCTCTGTCAATATCATTATTTTTATTTAAATAACGAACTAAACAATAGCATCCTTCGCCTTTTTGTTCAACGCCAAAAAGACCCTCTTTTGGAAGATAACAAATACGACTCGGAGACTGAGTTATTAAAGAAAAAATATCTACCCAACCCTCCAATGATAAATTAACCCTCAATAAATCACTAGGCGAACAAGCAGAAATTAAAGCAAAATTTGGAATTGATACAAGGCTATTAACCTTACGATTAGATTTTCCAAGATTACTATCCTTGTGTTCTTTTGATCCTCTAGACAAAGTTTTCAAATCGACATTAGATAATCTTGAAATTGAATTACCTTCAGGACATTTAACAGCCCAAACCAAACCATAATCTTGCACATACTCAAGAGCAGTAACTTTAAAATCTGAAACTGCAAAAACTTCAGACATACCACTAGCATTAAGATCTTTTTTAAATAAAATAGATTTATGTTTTTTGTTTATGATCTGAGACCAAGTTGCGACATTCTCAGGATTATGAACTGCGTAGAATAAAAAATCTCCTCGAATAGATGCTTTGTTTTTTGAAGATGTAGTAGGATTAATTCTTTTATCTTTTTGATTATCAGTTTGGTCTGAAAGTTTATTTTCAGATTTAAGATTTAAAATATCACGGATTAACTCAGCATCATCATCACCTGCTTGTTTTGCAAGATCCTCTAATTTTGATGAATTTCTATTTCCAATTATTTTAATTTTAGTCATTTTTTATTATTGATTATTTACTAATATCAGAAACATACTCCATTGCAATAATTGTATTATCAGTTGTTAGGATTTCTTGATCTGTGGGTTTACAATTATGATCTACACATAAACGAATCTGTTTGTAATAACCACAATCTAAAATTCCTAAATTAGGAACATACAATAAATCAGTAATAGTTGAATTTCTTTCTAGTTCACCAAATGGACCCTGCATTGGTTTTAAAAAATTGAAAGGATGAATCATATTTTTATACGCTGCAAAAAAACAATGATTGGGAAAACATTCAAATTTAGATCTACCAATAGAATAAATCTTCTCACGTACGAACTTCAAATCATGATCTACTGCACAATAAATTCCATCATTAGATGAATAAAAAACACCTCTACTGGGAAAATAATTCAAGTCATAAATAGGCGGCGATACTTCATCATCTCGTCTCGTCGACCAAGTATCTCCTGAAGAAAAAATATTAAAAAATAAACCCTCTGCACTACCATCCAAAAGAATTTTTTGAGTAGGAAAATAAGTTAATGCAGTAATTGGAGCGGTTTTTGAAAAAACTTCTTTTTTGTTCATTTTTAAATTAGCATCTGTTAATTGAATTAATGACTTAACTTCTGTTAAAAACAATCCCTTCTCTGGAACCCACTGTATAGCAGTTATTATACTATCTGATGTGTAAACTAAATTAGTTTTTTTAGTTGATAAATTAAAACAAAACAATGCAGATGCAATAGTATTTTCATCATTATCTGATGTAATAATTTTTTTAGGTATTGAATAAAAAATATTACCTGAAATGCCAGTAGTGCTTTTTGACTTAAACTCTTCCCCCACTTTTGAATCAAAACTTAACAAAGTTTGAATAAAATCAGAGTCTTCACTAGCAGCAAACTTTGCAAGCTCATCTAAATTCTTCGTTTTACGAATTCCGGTTATTTTTGTATTAGTTTTGTCTGTCATTTTTTTATTATTATTAATTTGATTTTGAATTTGATTTTTTATTTATCATTTGGTTTTTTAAAATATCTAACATATTCTAGTGCAGTAACAGATCCTCCAAGATCCATTAAACTAGATGCTGAACTTTTTTGATTAAGTATTGATTTTCGGATATTTCCATCAACATTCCCGTCTAATAAACCAATAGCAGAACCAGACGCTGAATAATTTTGGACCCATTTTAACGCATGTGACGGAGAATTCCTAATACTTAATTTAGTAGTCACAATAGAATTATTTTTTGAAAATACGCTATCTACAGTTAGCTTATAAATTCCTTTATCAGAGGAAACACACAGTGTTTTTGTTAACGGTAATGATTCTACAGAATAAATTCTATTATTCGAATTTAATAATTCAAAACTAGACTTATTAAATTCACCTAAACAAACAATTTTTGATTTTCTAGTCGTAAGAAAACCAAAATAATCAAAAATAACAAAAAGACCTGATCCGCTAACATATTTCATTGAACGAATAAGTTTTTTTTCAAGAATTTCATCAGTAAATCTTTTATCGACTTTTTTATTATCTTTAGTCAAAACTACCCTCAGTAAACCTGATTCTCCACCAACAACAAGACCACTTTGAGGAATAAATTCTAAAGAATATAATTCTTTATCTGAACTATAAATTAAATCATCAAAACGTTGACCTTTTTCAGTTAATAATTGTGTAACTTGCTTATCTTTACCGCAATAAAATAATCCTTTACTATCAATCCATTTTAAATCAAGAACTTCTGCAGTGGGAGTTGCAAGAAGTTTATGTTCATTTGTATACATATCAAATGCGCCAATTACAGAAACAGAACTAGACTTATCAAAACCTTGCTTTGAAAGATCAAGTCCGTTTTTATCATACAACGCATAAACTAATAATTCTGTTGGAAGTTTAGGATCGCGAGGTGGACGAGGTTTACTTTTAGGAACGGATCCTCTTTGTCTTTTTGAGGAGGGTAAATTATCCAAGGGGTTTAATGTATCTTTACCAAGATGATCTAATTCATCAAAAGTTATATCCTTAAAATTAAAAGGTTTATCAGACTTTGAATCTCCTGGCAAATCATCTAATAAAGAATCAAAATCAATATCTGCAAGAGTAGCACCATAATCATCTTCTTCAGGCACTTCAGGCACTTCAGGCACTTTAGGTTTTTCAGAATCGTCAGGTTCAGGGTCTAAATGAATAATATCTAATTCAGAAACATCTTCAAGATCCTCACCTAAATCAACTCCCGGAGAATCATTATCTGAGTTACCCTCATAGTTTCCTTCAAGAATTTCTCTAATTAAATCTTGATCTTTTTTACCTTCTTCTCTAGCAAAATCATCCATAGATTTTTTGTTTCTACTACCAACTATTGCAACACGTTCATTATCTTTCTTTTTGTTATCTGTTTTATCTTGTTTCATTTTTATAATCCTGGTTGATTACTAATTGATTCTAATGCAGTGATTTCATAATCTGAATCTAACAAAACATCATAAGTTTTTTTTAAATTCTTGTCGAGAAGTTTTACAATTCTATTATTAATGGCAGCATACAAACCTGACTTTGGAATCCATTTTAAATCATTAACCCACTCAGACTCGTCAATTTTAACAGAATCATATTTTGATTTGTAAATAATATTATTACATCTACTAAGAGTTTTATCTGCACAATTGATAATATCTTGTTTGTTTCCTCCTGTAACTAAACCCATTTGAGGAATCCACTCAATAGCAGAAATATTATCAGTACTAAAATAATTTTGTTTATTTGTAACATAATTCAACTGACTATTAAAAAATATTAAGTTATTTGAAACTACAAATAAACCCTTATTTTGAATCCACTTTATTTTTGTTATGTCTTTGATTTTTTTATAATGTTCTAAATGTCCCAAAGCATAATTAGAATCTTTAACTTCCATACAGACATGAACTTGAGCATTTAATCCTTCAAAATAAGATTGTATAAGTCCACAATTAGGAATCCATTCAAGAGCATGAATAGGAGTTTTGAGATTTATTGAATCTTTAAATTCATGAACAACTGAGTCGACAATATTTACATTTTTATCAAATAATAAAGGCAATAACTTATTAGAACAATATTCTCCACAATCAAACAAACCCATATTTTGAATCCACTTCAAAGATTTAACCTTGCCATTTCTACTTGCAAGAAAAATATGTTTATTAGAATTAAAATCATATGCGAATAATGCTGAACAAGGTTTGATTTTATGACTTTCTAATTCGGGAATATCAATCCCCTTGTTTCGTTCTAAATCATACAAGGAATAAACTAAAAATCTAGAACTATGTTTTAAATTAGCTGAAACTATTTTATTAAAATTACCTTGTAAACTATCTTCAATCAAATCTTTATCATCGATAGCAGTTTCTTTAGCTAAATCGTCAAGAGATTTACGTTTTCTGATTCCTTCAATTTTTATTGAAGTTTTTTCTTTATATTTTGGTTTTTTCATTATTCTTTTTTGATGAATTATTCAGGAACATATTTTAGAGCGGTAATTTTGTTATTAGTTACTATTACTTCTGAAAATACATAATTATTATTTTTATCAACACAAAGAGATATTCCTGAATTTGTACAACCAATAATTCCATAATCAGGAATTAACTCTAATTTTTCTACGAATTCATCAAATTCCTTGCTATCGCCTGAAATCATATTGTTATCAACATCGAGAACTCTTTGAATGCTAATTCCATGGGAAACATAAAGACCTACATCAGGATTCCAACAAAGGTCACTAACTTGACTTGAATTATTAACTAAAGTATTGAATTTGTTAATATCTCTTGAAGCGCCAATCATAATTCCTCTTCTGTCTCCACCGTCGACAACACCAAAATCAGGAATTTCTTCTAAAGCAAAAGTAGAATTAGCTCGTTTTGTTACAACATGATTAATAAACTCCATATTAATATCATACGAGAGAAAAATTGCTTTATCACACCCAACATACAAACCATCCTCCTCTGTCCAACACATAGATAACAATTTATTTGGGGGTAGCATGTCTTCAGGAAGATTTGTGAATTGATCTTTAGTACATTTAATATCAACAGTATAAGTTCCGTCAGAATTAATAATTTTTGTAATAGATTTATCATCACATTTTAACAAACCATGATCAGGAACCCATTCTAAATCATTAATTTTTTCGTCAGATGCGTGAACTAAACAATTAAGATGTGTTCTAAAATTATAACAATAAACTGCAGACTTAACAGGTTTTTCAAATCCTTCTAAATTTAAATCATTTCTATTATATACTGAATAATAAATCTGTCCAGAATTAAGATCTCCAATATGAGTTATAATTATGTTACAATCCACAGCACCAGTTAAATTATCAGGATTTTCTGGATCATCATTTGAATTTGGCGCATCAGGTTCTTTTAATAATTCAGTAATAAACTCAGCATCATCTCTACTTGCTTCTCTAGCAAGATCGTCAAGAGATGTTTTATCTTTATCTCCAATTATTTTAATTTTAGTTTCTGGTTGATTGTCTTGATTATTTTTATTTTTATCTGACATTTTTTTCACCTAAATAGTTTATCTAATTAAATCTGTAAAAGGAACATAATGCAATGCAGTAACTTGTTGCTCAGTTTCAATGAAAATTTCATTTACAACTTGTTTATCAGCATCTAAGATTCTGTAAATATTATTATAAGCGCCACAATGTAAAAGACCAATATCTGGAACCCACTCCAGTTCTCTAATTTTATTACAATCTGGTGAGCTTTCTAACAAATCTAATGACGTTAATGCTCGTCTGTTTTCATCAGTAACCTTTGCCATTCTTCCACCATAAGCTACAACAAAACCATAATCAGGAATAAATTCGGCTGCGGTTGGTTTGAATAAAAGTTCTCTGCTAGAATCTTCTGCAATTAATTCACCTGATTGTGATCTAATCAACTTAACTAATTTATTATTAGCGCAACCATACAAATAAGAAAGATCTACTTGAGTAATACAGGAAACTTCTTTTGTCAAAGAGATTATCTCCCTACTTCCCAATCTATCTCCTGATGTATCGCATAGACTTCTTAAACTTGTGAAATTATCTTCAATACCATAAAGTCCGCTTCCCGGAATAAATTCCATTTCTTTAATTTTGAATGTGAATGTTTCCAAAAAAATTCTATCCTCTGTAGAACCATATTCATCCAAAAGCTTCCAAACATATTCATACAGTCCGGCATCAAAAACTCCTTGTAGAGGAACATGCGCAATAGAATGAACATAACCTTGCCTTCGAGCAATAACATCTTTTTTCTTATTGGTTAAATCAGTTCTAAGAATAAAAGACTTAACATTATCATTAAATCTATTAGTGTCGGGATCAATTTGACCAGAATAATTAAAAACAGAATAAAGTAAATAACCTTCTGCGAAAAGATCTTGTGGAGATTGTGTGACTGGAATATTATCAACTTTATTATGTTTGTTGGATCTTTGTGATTCTAGTTGTTCTTCAAGTGCAGATTTTCCATTTTGTTTTTTTGGTTTTTTCTTTTTTTGATTAATACCTAACAAATCATCAATTAAATCTTTATCAACCTGCCCTGCTTCTCTAGCTAAATCATTCAAAGTTGATTTTTTTCTATTTCCTTCAATTTTTGTCTTATTAGATAGTTCATCAGTCATTTTTATCAAACTCAGCATAAGTCATTTTTGATGGAGCAATACATTTATCTTTGAATATAGTTTCTTTTTCTGCTTCTCCTCGAGTATTCAAAATTTTATAAATACCTCTCAGACATAAAAAAGCCAGACCATAATTTGGAATAAATTGTAAATCGCAAATAGGAGTATAAATTGAACTTTGCCCTCTTAAATCCATAATAGATCTATACATAGGATTTCCAGTTCTATCTTTTAGAGGAAAACCATCTTTATCTGAAATTAAACCAACCTCGTTGAATGTAGAAAAAATAAGTCCAATATTAGGCATCCATTCTAAAGAGGTTAGTGTTTCATTATTTTCAAACTTATAAAATAATTTAGGTTGATTTTCATAAACACTAAAAGGAACAGAATAATAATTTTCAAACATAATATTGTTATTATCTTCTACATAAAACAAACCACGATCAGAAACCCATTTTAGACAAGAACTATTTTTGACTTGATGAATTGATTTTGGTTTTCTAAAAAATTCTCCATTCGCATCAGTTAAACCAACAATTTGATCGTATACGCCCCCACCTATAAGACCACTGTTACGTGCACCAATCCATTCTAAACTAGTAGTTTGGCCATCTAAGTTAAGTATTTTTTTATAATCTTTTTCACCAGATTTGTTAAATATAAGCACCAAATCTTTATCTGCACCAACAAGACCCACTCCCTCCTGGAATTTAATGCTCGAACACAAACGATGAAAAACTTGTTTAAATATTTTCGAATCCAAATCTAGTTTACATAAAGCATATTGGATTCTAACCGCACTAGTATCACAATCAGGCATTAAATCATACATTCCTGAAAAAAACAAAACTCTTTGTTTTTCTGTAACTTCAGGTTTTGGAATAATAACTTTATCTTTTAGAAAATCATTAGGATTAAGATACATATTAATTAATTCCGCATCATCTTCAGCAGCTTCTCTAGCTAACTCATCTAGTGAAATCTGTTTTCTCACTTTACTAATATTAATTTTTTTTCGTTTTTTCATTTTTCTTTATTTTTTTGGTATGTAAGCCATTGAATTAATACCATACTTTGAATTTAAAATAATATCATCAACATGATTAAGATCTCCATCGAATAACCGTCTAACAAAACCATCACTGCCGCAGTCTAATAATCCTAAATTTGGAATCCACTCAAGACAAGAAATTTTAAGTTTGTTATTTTTTGAATCTTTTTTTCGATTTGAAAGAACATCATGATTTGCAGTTAAACTAGTTTCTTTACATTCTACATCTAAAACATGACGAATAGTTCCATCTTTTAATGCAGTAACCAATCCTAATTCAGGAACCCATGTATAATCCATAACAAAATCAGGAAGTAAAATAACCTCACTATCATTAAAACACTCATTTCCAATATAACTAATACTACTCATACTTTTTTGTTTTGCCGAAACATAAGCAAAACAAGATATTTCTTCAATCCATTTAAGTTGAAACGCATACTCGCGAGTATCAATCAAATGTTCTGATTCAATACTATTATTTTCTTTGAACAGCCTATACAAGTCACCACCTGTTTTCAATCCAAATAATCCTTTATTCGGAGCATAACATACACTTTTCCAATTACTTCCTATCTTTGAAGGAATATTTATTTTCTTATCAAAAAGATTAATAGAAAAAAGATTATTATTAAAATCAATAAAAAATAAATCTTCTCCGTTCCAACACATACTACCTATTTGTTTATCAGATGTGTAAATAGACTTATATTCATTAGATGAAAAATCTTTACATAAAATTGCTGATTTTGGTTTATCAGTTAATTCTTTAAAATCAGTAATATCTAATCCTTTTTTGTTGTATATAGCCCCAAGCAACACTCCCTTTTTGAAATCAATAGAATCAGCTACAACAACTCTCGTCCTTTCTTTTTTTTTAGGATGATGAGTTAGAAGTCTATCTATGAAATATTTATCATCTTTAGCAGCTTGTTTAGCTAACTCGTCTAAAGATTTCTTTTTTCTATTTCCTAAAATTTTATTGAATACCATTTTAGTTTTTTATTTTCTCATTTTTTCTAAATCAATATATGTCATTGCAGTGATTGCATGTCCTGTTTTGAATAAAATATCCTCAATTTTTCTTCCCAGATGATCCATACACTTATTGATATAACCTGAAGTACCTGCAACATACAAACCTTGATCTGGAATCCAGGCTAATGCATTAAGCCAATCATTTGAAGAAAAATATACCTCATCAACAGGATTTAATAATGGATCAACAGCGTGCATAACTTTATTATAATTACCACAATCAAATAAGCCACGTCTAGGAACCCATAAAAGATCATGAGTAGTTCCTTGCCGTCTAACAATTTCATGATCAGTGGGATTGCCATTAGCATCTAAACAAAAAGAGATTTCATTTTGGTTACAACAAGCAGCAAGACCATAATTCGGAATCCATTCTAGAGCAGTGATTGGTTGAGAAGTTTTTTTAATAAATTGTGGACCATTTGTAGGTAACAGACCTTGTTTATCAAATAATTCAACAAGATTTTTATTCTTACTTCCATAATATAGACCCCTAAACGGAAACCAAGACAATGAATAAACTTGACTCATGTTTGTAGAATATTTTCTTAATTTCAATATATTCTTGTTCTCTAAATTTATAGACTTGTTGTTATGGAAAAACTCACTCCTTGCTTTACGGTCGAGACACATATCAATATTATTATAATCTCCACAATCTAGTAAACCCAAGTCTGAATTCCATCTAAGACGCATAACTTTATCTTCACGAGTATCAATTAAACTTCTTTTTTTAGTATTAGGATTTAAAGTATAAATTGCAGCTTTTGGTTTATCTTTTTTATCTTGAAATTCAGGAAGATCTAAACCATTAATATCATAAACAGCATAAACTAAAACTCCTTTTTGATTAGCTCGAGGGTATTTCCAAGGTTTTGCAAGATCTTTAAGCACAGGAGACCCTGAAGCAAGAGATTCTGATAAAAGTTCTAGTTGAGATTTTTGTTTTTTATGTTTAGAGTTTTTTTTCGATTTTGATTTCTTTTTTTTAGTATGTTTTTTATCAGGATGAATAATTGAATTAATTAAATCAGCATCATCATGTCTAGTTTGTCTAGCTAACTCTTCAAGACTAGATGATTTTTTCGTTCCGATAATTTTAGTTTTTGATTTTATTGTTTTTTTATTCATTGTTTTTGTGTTTTGTGTTCATTTTTTATTTTCTGTTATTATTTGTTTTCTTTTGTTGTATTATGCATTTAATTTCTCTATTGCTTGCGTTACTTGAGATTTTGAAACATATTCCATAGCAGTAACTACACCCTCTGTTTTGTGAAAAACTTGAGCAGGCTTTTCTTCATTTAAACTTGAAACTAATGAAATATTTTTATGATTAGTTGAGAAAAGCAAACCAGTACCCGGAATGTAAAGTAATTTAGATATTTGCAGTTTACCAGATGATGCTATTTGCTTTGGTTCATTAAGACACTTCATATGGTAATTAGCTAATTTGTAAACTTTATTATCAATTGCACCATACAAACCAATGCCAGTAGCAATTTCTAAATCAGATAATTTTCCACCAATAACAATGCCTGTTGAATTAGTATATGCACCTCCAAAATAATCAACAATTTTATGAACACTTCCGTTATCAGAACCAATAAAAAAACCATGTAAAGGGTTATGCGCCCAGCAATGAATATCGTAGTGATCAAAATCATCCTTTGACTGAAACTCTTTTCTATGTACTCCTTGTGCAGGAAGATTATTTTCTACACGAAAATAAAAAGCTTGGCCATGTATATCCTGTGCTAATCCAGTAAAACCGATCTTAGGAATTAAATCCAACTCTAACACAATCGAATTATCAACAGGGCAATAATCTTCATCAATAAAAGTTAAGTCTGCAGTATAAAGATGTTTAACCATTCCTTTTGTTCCTGCAAATAAACCTAAATTAGGAATATATTTTAGAGTTCGAACGTGTCCAGAAGCAAAAGGAGTGAAACCTTTATGTAGTTGAACTTCAATATTAAACTTTTGGCGTCGAGTTGATAAATCAATACCTCTAATAAAATGCTTCTCACCTTTAGAAAGATCAGTCACTGCATAAAATAAATAACCTCCAAAATCATCATCTGATAAATCTAAATTGCTAACTCCTTCTGCAACAGTATCTTCAATAAACTCATCAGGTAAATCATTATTACTATTTTTTGTTCTAGGATTAGGATTAAGAATCATATCTATTAATTCACAATCATCACTTCTTGCTTTTTTTGCAAGTTCTTCTAAGCTAGATGATTTTCTATTTCCTATGATTTTAGTTTTTGTTGTTTTATTCATTTTTTTATCTTAATCTTGATCTTGTTCTTTTTTTATCATCTTTTTTGTACTTTCCTTTGTACATTTTATCAGTAAGATCTAATACTTGATTCCAAAGATCTTCTTCTCCTTGAACATAAAAAACAGGGAAACCTGCATTATCTAAATCTTTTGAAGCTCTACTTGTTCCTCCAATTTGTAAATGAAAATAATGATGCTTGTGCGCATACTCAATAAATTCATCTTTAATTGAATACCAATTCTGAATGTCTCCGTCGCTAAGAGTAAAAATAAGCATTCCTTTTTTTTCAAACATATTTTTAACCTGATCCATATGAATACTAGTGCCTCCAAACTGCGGCTTAAGAGCAAGACGTTTTGCTTTATACAAACCACGAACAACTTCAGTATTGTATGAAAAATTAGCAAGCGCAACACTAGACTTTCTAAGCAAATGATTTTTACGAAGATACTCAAGTAGTCCATACCACGCAAGCAAAGCATAATGATATTTACTTTTAGTTCCCCACGGAATAAAATCAGTGTTACCTACGTCTCTATTTCTACCATAACTGTAACCTCCAGGAGGATCAGCCATACTGCTCGACGTATCAAGCATTACAAATCTTACTTCAGGAAAACCCTTAAAACTGGTTTTAACATTTAATGGATAATCATAATCATACTTTTTACGTTTTAAAGAAAGATTTCCTTTTTCATCAAAAATATATTTCAAATGTCTCGGGGCATCACGCTTAGGATCATAATCTTTAGTACCATACCTTGTCAAAGTCATACTAGTAGTTCTCGTCTGAGACTGAGCTTTAATCTTTAATTTTTTTGCAAGAGTTGCATAAACTGCATCCAAAGCTTCATGAGATTTTAAATAAGTAGGAACTCCATTACCTGCTTTAAAACTATTCCACGCAAGAGATTTTCTAATCTCATCATTTTGCATTTGTTTATCAAAAACATTTCCTCCTTTCAAATTTTCCCATTTAATATTATCTCGATCTTTATCATAAGCATCATCGCCAAATAAATCATCAAAAGAATCAATATTTGATCCTGGACTGCCATTTCCTGCATTATTGCCATCTCCTGGCTGACCATCTCCCGGCTGACCATCTCCCGGCTGACCATCTTCGTTTCCAGAACCTTCACCTTTACCTTTAGGACCATCCATCTCAGATTCTCGACCTTCAGTCCCACAACCACCCAATCCAGGAATTGGTTGAGCATAATTTTTCTCAATTAATTTAGAAAACTCCTCTGTAAATACAGTTACTAACTGTTCCCAATTAGATTCATCCGCTAAGTGATTAATAATTTTTTTACGATCACGAATAGTTTGACTAGCACCATTTATCTCAACAACCTTTTTGAAATCATTTAAACCAGAACGCTCATAAAAATCTCCAATTACAGCCTGAACTTTTTGTTCGTGTTTGTAAAAACGGCCAATAATATTTTTCAAACCCCTATTACCAAAAATAGACATCTGAAGTTTAACAAAAGCTTCGTAATAATTAGTAAAACCATCAACCTCTCCCACTTCTTCATAAAATCGAACTAACCCCTCTCCATCAAATTTAGAACCAATAAGTGAATTAACAACTAAATCTTCAAAAATATTCACCATATATTGAACATCAAACTGATTAAATTTTTTAGCAAATAAAATATTACCAACTATTTCATATAGTCTAAGATGATTATTAAGATTTTTTGGGCAGCCCCTATAATTTAATCTTGCGTCAGTATTATGAAGAATTTCGTGTTTGCCAATATCTTGAACCACAAGTTTAGTTTTACCAGGTCTTTTTTGTTCAAAACTAGGTTTGTATTTAATATTAATATTATTAAAAAGTTCACCTTCATTCATTCCTAAAAAAGAAGTTTCGATAGGTCTGCGAGACTCAGGATCTACTAAAATCTCATTTTCTTCTAACTCAATCTTACCCTCAAATCTAGATGCAACTTTTTCACGATTTAATATTCTTTCGAGTTCTGATTTCATTTTTTATTTTTTAATTTATTTTATTTTTTTATTTTTTTATTTCTTTATTTCTTTATTTCTTTATTTTATTTTGTTAACATACTTTGCAAATCAGATTTAGGAACGCCTTCAATTGCAGACACCCACCCCGAAAGATTGTTCTCTAAATAACTCGGAACTGATTCAGGAACTTGAATTAGAACTATTCCCTGCTCAACACCGACTAAAAGACCTTTATTTGGAACATATTTTAATGAAGAAATACAATTATTCTGCATCTCTTTGAAAACTTTATTTCTAATTGTTCCAGATTTGTCTACTCTAAAAATAAGTTTACCTGAAGAGGAAGAATTACAAGAATAAACTAAACCATAATCTGGGACCCAAGCCATACGGGAATCAGGACCTAATCCTGACTTTGAGTAAGTATAAATCTTAGGTGCCAAATCAGATTCAGTAATTTTGTAAAAACCTTCATTTGCAAGAACAAACAAACCAAGATGAGGAACCCATTTCATTGAATGAATATCTAATTTTGTAGATGTAATTTCTTTCTTATCAAGGTTTCCTTGTGGATCAATATATCTAATTACTGTTCCTTCAGAAGAAACAAGCAAACCAAGATCAGGAGCGTATTCAAGAGAAGGTTGAATTAATTCATGTTCAAAAATTTTAACTTTTCCTGATGAAGGATTCCAATTATAAATATAGTTATTATCACAACTAATAAACAAACCTTTATCAGGAACCCATGCCATACTACTTGATGGCGCCTTAAGAATTGCAATAGGTTGTTTAACTGCGTTTGACGAACAAAAAAGAAAACATCTATCAGTGCTATCAGGTTCTGTGTGAAAAACAATTCGCTCTTCAGTGTCAACTTTTGAATAAAAATCAGGATTTGCAAAAACTCCCCCATCACCTGCTTGTTCATATAACTCATCTAAGTCAACATCACTCAAATAAACAACAGGAATATGTTTTCGCCTACCTGATTCAGTCAGTATTGTTGAAATGGGAGTTGGTTGAGCATTTATGTCTGAATCAATATCTTGTTTAGACCTTGGCGTTGGTTTGAGTTTAGGTTTTGGAACTCCTACTATTTTGTGAATTAAATCTCGATCATCAACTGCAGCTTGTCTAGCTAAATCCTCAAGAGATGGCTTATCGTTTCTACTGCCTTCAATTTTTGTTTTGTCTTTTTTCATTTTTTTGATTTTGATTTATTTAGTAATTTAATATTTTGAAACTAAGTTAGGATTTTTAATATGTGCATAAGCTATCGCAGTAACAGGATGACTTGAATGGAAAAAAGGAGTTCCAGATCGTCCTATTGAATTAGAACTTAATGAATACATAAGACCACCATACTCTCCTCCATCAAGTAAACCTACTGCTAAACCTAAATTACTAGGTGCGTATGGAATATGTTCAACTGTTAAAACTTTACTACGCCTACCACCCACCATGCTAAGATTACTTTCTAAACTGGCAAAATCATAAGAATAAAGTCCATTATTAGAACCTAAAATAAACCCCTTCTTTTTTGAAAAACCCAACGCAGTTAATTCTTTTTTTGAAGAAAATAAGTTGTTTAAAACAAAATTTCCTTCAGCATCTACAAATTTTATAAGTTTGTAATCAGGTTTTCTAAACATTTTTTTACGCATACCTATTCCAATAAGACCTTGAGTGTTTAACCAAACAAAATCTTTAACAGAATACTTGCAAGTCATAGTTCTAGATTCTAAAGGAATTTGAATATCATCAAGGTTGGTTCCTTCTTTATCCAACAGTTTTACAATAGTCCCATCATCAAACCCTGCAAAAAGACCTAACTTATTTGACCATTCTAAAGTATTTGCAGAAGAATTTCTATAATGTAATTTTTTATTAATGAACTCTCCGCGACCATTTGTGATTCTAGTTATATGCCCTCTAGCATCTGCAGCACATAACCCAACTCCATAAATCCACTCCAAAGAATTAATTCGTTCATTAGACTTTCCTACAAATTTTAATTGTTTAGTGGCCAAATCAAAATAAAACAAACCTTTTGATGGTTTAGGAGATACATTATGAAGACAAGAATGTTGAATCCAACTTTCACTATCTAATGCAATAAAAATAATATTAGCAAGATCATTAAATTTATTATCTTGATTTAATCCATCATTTTCTTGATTATTCGAATGTTCATCTTCATGAATTATTTCAGGTTCTGGCTCTGCAGCCAAATCTTCCGCACTTAGTTCTGACTTGTGATTCATTGCTTTTTTTATTAAATCAGCGTCGATTTCAGCAGTATCTCTAGCTAACTCATCTAAAGATTTTCTATCTTTTCTACCGCCCACTATTTTGGATGTAGATTTAGATTTTGTTTTTGGTTCGTATTCCATATTATTCAAGTGTATCTCATTTTAACTAATTTCATGTTTTACTTTTTGATTCTGTTTTAGCTATTTTAGTTTTAAATTTTAAAAATTTCTTAAGCCAAGACATATCAACCCAATCATTTTCATAAGGTTGAGTTAAACTATACTTTGAAACAAAACCATTCATAACTTTATCCAACTTATCATCATCTAAGGCATTTACTTTAGGATCTGCAGTAATCATTTGTCTAAAAAATCGTTTAGTATAAGGCAACAATGTCCCATCATCTTTTCTAATGAATTTATCGACGATCTCACCATAATTCTTATAGCAATCAATAGTTCGCTCAATATATGGCTTGATAAGATTAAAATGAGTTCTTGCAACTTCAATTCCTTTCTTTACCATCATCGAATCAATGCCCTCATATTCTTGCATGAGTAAACTATAATTTAACATGTGAAACTTTCCAGGAAGCATAAGTTTTGCAGCAGTAAAAACTAAATCATACAAATCAAGTTTTGCTCTAGGTTTTTTGATTCTTGCAACACGTTCTAAAGCTGCAACAAATAAAGGAAAATTGTTTTCAAGACGCATCATTTCATACATGTAAAAAAACTTATTCGGACAGCCCGCAGAATTAGCATTATTTTCTGCAGCAACATTTCCCGCAGCAGCAGCATCAGCAGCAGCATCAGCAGCAGCATCATCACTACCTAACGCATCAGAACCATATTCATGTGAACACTCAAGACATTTATTGTGCCAGATTCCTTCCATTTTTTCTCCTTGCTTACATTTTGCCATTCCATGAACAAGATAATTCCAAACAACTTCAAACTCAAGAGGTTGGTCACGAGCAGATTCTCTAATTGATTTATACTCTTTTATAATTTGATCTGTAAGATCGATTTTTTTTGCTTCTTGATGACGAGAACCAGAACTACCTTCATCTTTTAAACTTTCACGAATAACAAACATGTCTTCTTCAGATCTTTTTAGCGCACGCAAATCTAACGTAATTCCAAATCGACTAACAATAGGTGTTGTTGTTCCAAAATTCGCATAATCTCCATTGTCTTCTTCACGAAGTTGATTAGTAGCTGCGACGAAGAAAAGATATTTTGTTCCATTGCTAGGAACACCAACATAAAAACTTTTTCCACGATCACGCAAAACTCCATCTCCTAAATTGTATAAACTAGATTGAATTTCTTTAGGTAGAGTTCCTAATTCATTAATACCCATAAATGCAACTTCGATTTGATTTTCATCAATTTTAGATCTTGCTTCAGCTTTATCTAATTTGTAAAAAATAGAACTGATAAGATCTGCTGATGCTCCTAAATCCGACGGATCAAGATATAACCCGTTTCCACCATAATGATTATCAAGAACTTCTTTCATGTAAAAACTTTTACCCTTTTCGGAATGTCCTACAATTAAAACACTTTGTCCTGCAAACTGTGATGCAAGTAAAACATCTTCTGCAGTAATATCTACCTCACCAATTGTATCGATAACTTTAGTGTTACGATAATTTGGCAATTTCCAATCTTTATATTTTAATGAACTCATTTAATGTCCGCCCCCAACAATTTTAATTAATCTTTATTTTTTTGTGTTTTTGTTTTCAATTTTATTTTTTATTTTGATTTTTTTATTAATTGAATTTGATTTTTTATGTTGAATTTGATAAGTTAGTTTATTATTATTTATCCGTCAAAACATACATATTTTACACCTATTGAAACAGAAGTTTCACTACTCAATGTTCCCCGACCACAATCCCAATACTCGTGGCTATTTTTACTAGGAGTAGGTTTGGTTGTAAGTGTATCTTCAAAAATTTCAACACCATATTGCTTGCTGAATTTTCCAAGAACTGAATCTAATCTATTATCATGATCTGCAGGTATTGCAACCCTTACTTGATGTCCTATCTCCCCACTAAGTTCTAATGCCTTCTGTGCTAAACTTCCAAATAATGCAATACCATAATCATCACTCCACTCATTACCATAAAAATTTTCAACAAGCAAAGTAGCATCTGACTTATCATCCCATTCATCCCACCAACCAACAAGCCGCACCATACTCATACCAATAGGTTTATCATTTCCATTAAGCATAAGATACAATTTTTTATTAGCATCAGCGACAAAACTAAGCAAAGTCTTATTATAACTCGAATTATTTTTCCAATTTTGACAATGAGGAACTGGATTTTCACCAAATCTTAAAAGTTCTTCAAGATCGTCAGTTTCTTTAATGGTGATTTTTCTTGCATTACGATAAACAGGCTGGTCGAGAGTTTCACGAATCCACTTAGCACTTTCATAAAGAGGATTTTTAGATTTTCTTTTAACAATACCCTCTACAAGCTTTAAAGTTTTATCATAATTATCAGCATATAAATTATCAATTTGCCCCATTAAATAAAAATAAGATTTTTTTTCACGAAGCAAACTGGTTTCAAAACCCATTTTTTTGGATTCTTTTTTACTTAATGTTTTAGATTTTAACTTAGATTCATTATCTTTAATTTGAAATTCGATTTCTTCAATATCTACTCTACCCAAATCTTCATTATAAAACTCCTCATATGAGTTTATCATTTTTGGAAGAATTTGTTTAACCGCACCAATATGAGACTCAAGTGCATCAAGCTCGCCGACAATACGTTTAACAGTAGAATTTTCTTTCCAAGTCTGCGTCCTATTTTCAAGAACTTCTAATTGAGCCCCTGCTTTGTCATGAGAGTAACGCCACTCATTAAACTTGCCGTCTATTTCCGACTGGATGATTTCTTTTAGTAAATTCAATTGATCACTATTTTGATAATGAGCATACCCTCCTAGCGTTGTAATAATTTTTCCAATTAAACTGAACCTCTCATCTAAACCAAGTTTATTAAGATATTTTTCTAAATAATCATCACTAAGATTTAATCGCTTAATGCTTTTATCAACTAATTGAAGTTTTAAATTTTTCAAAATACAATCTTGATCCTGCAAATCAAATGGGTAACTAAAATCAGGTTCGTTGTGAACAAGATCAATAGAATTTAAGATTTTTGCAAAACCTTTGATATCTTTAGAATTATTTAATGAATGTTCTAACATATCTTCTGATTCATACACTGACTCGAGAGCTGCAAGACCTCTATAAATTCTCCTCTGAACATCTCTACCCTCTAAAAAACTTTTACTATCTGCAAAAAGTTCTAATTGATTTAACAAATCAGTATTTTCAGAAATATTTTCTACTAAAGATCTAATAGGTAAAGAAATAACTGAATTTTGATCTAAATATGCTGCTCCTTTTTCAACTAATTTTGCTGCAATATTTTCTGAAATACCGCCAACACGCAAATCTCTGTCTAACATAAATAATTGTTCAGGAATTTGTTCATAAAGATACTTTGCTTGATTTTCGTCAAGACTAGTTGGTAAGTTTCTAAGTACAGGTATTAAAACTTTTTGTGCAAACGGAATGATTCTATGATCAACACTCGCATACTCTTTTAATTTATTTAAAGTTTCAAGAGTTAATATTTTCTGATCATTTAATTTGTTTGTCCTTGATAGAATGTCTAAACCAGACTCAACATCTGCATTTTTTTTATTCATATCTTCAATCAGTTTAAAAATAAATTTTGAACGCTTTTCTTTTCCTACAAAATGTTTTGAAGATACAACATCATTCCACGAAGCAGTAATTTTACCTGGAAGCTCTCTTTCTCGATCATCTTTATCTGCACCAATTGAATCAAGAATCTTTTTTGTTACTTTTTCTCCTGCAGAATAAAATTGAATTAGATTAGATAAGTCTCTACCCAGTTTTGAAACAGATTCCTCTGAAGGATTTGCAAATATTAAACGATTAATCTCAAGACCAAAATGAATATCGTCAAAATAATCTCCATCTCTTAATACTGTGTTTAGATCTTGTAAAAATTCATACTGAGATTTTTGTTTAATCTCTCCATCTGTATTAAATGGTTTTACTCCTAAATCCTGAACTAATATTGCTTGTCTTAATTCTATACGCTGTTCTAATCTCTGTTCAAGACCTAAACCCATATGAAGTCCCATGCCAGGCATTATAGATCACCTCGCAGTTCAGATGCAGTTGGTATTTCTGATTTTTCTAATTTATTTGATTCTTCTAAATTATAGGATTTATCGAATTTATTAGATTTATCAGATTTATCTTGAATCCACTCGTCGAGCATTTGATTAAAATGATTTTTTTGTTCTGTTAAAAAATAATGCTGAGCTTTATATGAAAATAAACCTTCTTTAAACTTTTTCAACACATCTACAGGCACATCAGGTTTTGCACCAGTTATTGCACAATACGCATAACATGAAAAAGCAGTCCACACAGTTTTACTATTATCCTCATTAAACATTTCTTTTGCACGCTCTTTTGCTACTTGCTCTGCACCTGCAATCTTGTAAATATAATAAATATCTAAAATAGGAGTGCTCGTTCTATTTTGTTCAGAAAAATTAACCCTGAATTCAGTTTCCATTGCATTTACTGCTTTTTTTGCGATATCCTCTGTCAATAAATCCGACCTTTGATAAACTTCATTTAGAATATTTAAAATATGAATTAAATTAGAATTCTTTTCTCCAGGACGCTTCAAAGCATTCGTAACATCAGTTTCTAAATTTTTATCAGGATATTGAAATCCAAAATCAATTAATTTTTTCGCTCTCATATCTGCGTCTCTATCAATATGTACTTGCCACGAAGAATAATTTGATTTAAGACCAAAATACTTATCTGCAATAGATTGAGTAAATAAATCAATATGTGTGTCTAACAAATTATCCATCAAACTAGAATAAATCCAATAGCGACCAGTACAAATTTGATTACAAACATCTTCTAAATCCTCTTGAGAAAATTTGAAACCAATATCCTTAATAAATAAATCTGATAATGCAGGTTTATCCAAAATCACTTTTTTAGTCCAATCAGATGTAGGCAATATTTTTGTATCATTAAATAAATTATTAACATAATCTCTTTTAAATTCCCAACCATAATCGCAATCCTCAATTAAAGAAACATACTTCATTTGAACTTTGCCCATGGGAAGTTGTTTATTAAAAAGTTTGCCAAGCAAATTTGGACTGTTATGATAATGTTGATGTAAATACTTATTTACCAATTCAGTAAAATCAGTATCAGACACTGACAAAGTAATATTCAAATCTGATTCTTTATTTAATTTTGTTAAATAAATCAATACATCTGAAGAATCTCTTTCCCTTTGAAAGAAAGCACTCAATCCTTTACTAAGTTGGTCTGTTTCTTCGGAACTGAATTCATTAATTTTAATTAAATCTTTAATTTGATCAAAGAATTTTATATCTCCAAAAGCCAACGATCTAACCGCATACTTTCTGATTTCTTCTTTTGAATCTTCTGAAAAATTTAAATTTATTAGTTTGTTTAAATATTTTAATTGGGATCCTATCTCTGCACGATTAGAATTTTTATTATACGCTTTGTAAATAATGTTTTTTACAAGAACAGTATGAGCTTTTTGATCAATAGCTAATTTTATTCCAGCATTATTTATTTTTGATAAAATAGTTTCTGCAAAATTTTCACTAAAAGGATTATCATGATTGAGTTGTATATGTCGTACTAAAGCACTATTTTCTGAATCTGAATCCATAGGAACTTTTGTGGCACTCATTAAAGAATTAAGATTTGTCAAAGGCTTATTTACCATGGCTTCAGCAAGCATTAACTCAATAGTCTTGGCATAAACATTTTGGATTTTACTCAAATGACTTATTTCTAAATCAGGATCTTGCAGTCTATATTCTTCAATAGATTTTGTTAATGACTTTATTTCTTTAGAATAACTCTGTCTGAACTTGTTAAATAAAGATATGTTTTTCCCTTTAACAGGATTTAAAATGTGCTTTTCGCCACCACAAGTATGATGCTCCAAATTTTTTAGCTCACTACAAACGCAAGATATTTCATTTTCTACCTTGTTGCTTAATAATTCTGTTGAAATAGCAATGTTATTATTGTTAAATAAATCAAGCATTGCGTTAGATGTGTGTGAATAATTTTCTGATCCTACATAATTTGCCAAAACCTTTGCACCATAAGTTTGAACTAATTTGTGATCAAATGACTTACCTGCATCTTTGAAATAAGATAATGCTTTTGATAAATTATCAATGTTTGATTGCTTAAAATAATCATGATCTGTTAATTTAGAAATAATAAGATCTCTTGCTTTTCTTGACGATGGAACTTTTAATGTCTTAACGAAAACATTTCGTACCATATCAGCCAATTCAAAATCTTTAGCTTCCTTAGAATACTCTTTTAGCGCACCAATAAGAGATTCAATTTCATAAACTGAATTATCATAAAATTTATCAATTAAGTATTGAGGTGCTTTATAATCTGTGCGCTCAAAAACACACTTGAATAAATCATATCTTTGTTTTTCTAATGCTGTTTCTTGTAATGATTTTGAAATTTTCTTATCATTAAAAATACCAAATGTAGAATCAAGATTTTTTACAAACTCAGGAAGAACAATAAACTCCATCCAATCATCTTGTCTTTGAATTATTGAACCAATATCTGCTCTTAATGAATCATCAAAAACAAGATCTACTTTTGATGTGTTTCTTAAAGAGGTTATTTGATTCGATATTTCTGATTGAAAGTTTAAAATGTCATCAATATGATCTTCGTTTAAGTAATTTTGATGATCCGACGGAATTCTATTTTGTGGATGAAGAGGATTGATTTCTGGACGGAGTTCTTTTAATGCATTGATATACGCAGACTGGCAAAGATGTTTAGGAATTTCTGTTTTGGTTTCAATACTCAATTTTCCTAATGATCCAAACTCTTTCATTGCAAAAGCTGCTTTGTAAGCATCTGCTATTGTTTCTTTTGAGAATTTAATATCTCCAAATTTTTCTTTAAGTTTTTCAAGGGCTCTAGTGTTTGCACAGAGAATATTTTTTATAGCAATCTTTTCAAACGAATTGTCTGTTAATTCTCCTTCTCTAGAAATATTAAGAACTTTTTTTAGTAAATCCCAATCAGATTTTTTTAATGCGTAATCAATATAAGGTTGAAGTGTTTCAATATCAGGTCTGACTCCCAAAGTTCCAATAACTGTTTTTGATTTTTCAAGCTCACTTTCAATTAAAGTTTCAAGTCCTTCATAATTATTTTCCCAATCAAGTTCATGCGCGTATTGACTAGGATCATATCTGCATTCTTCATCAAAATCTTCATCTTGTTCTCTTTTTTGATCTACTACTGCTTTCCATGCTTTGTCTCTTTCTTTTTTTGAAGTTAGATTTTGGAAATATCTTCTAAGAAATGCATTTGCAAATAATAATTCTGCTTCTCCAAATTTAATTTGATTTCCTTGTTTTGCTTTGGCTATTAAGGAATCAAATTCTTGTTTTGCAGATTTCATTCTATATCCTCCTCTTTATCACATTTATTATCTGCAGCAGGAATAGAATTATTTTGTAGAAATTTGTCTAGAGCAAACTCTATTAGATGGCTTTTATTTCTAAAGACTCCATTATTTACTTTTTCTTCTATCAGGTCTATTTTATCAGCTTCAATGCTGATACTAAGCTTTCGCTTCATATAACAAACTACCCCCCTACTGAATAATCTATAATTTAACCGTATGATGTAGCAAAACATACTACTTATATAAAATTAACTGATATATTACTACTTTTGAATAGTTATAAAAGGAAAAGTTTATAAAACAAAGGTGTATAACTGTCTCTAAAAGATGGCGAAATAGGCTAAAAAAGCCAGGGCGAGGGTATAATTATGAGTAATCAAGATAATACAGAATATGGCATTAGAGATCTAGGGGCATTTGAAGCATTATGCCAAATAATGCAAGAATCCACAGGATTTCTGAAGGAGACTGTTGCAACAACAAAAAGTCTACAAATTACCGATACAGTTTTAGCAAATGAAACATCATTCAGAGCTATTACAAATGGATTGTATGATTTAAACAAATACATGCAAGAATTAAACAAGACATTTGAAAAAACTCTGCAATATGCATCAAACATACCTCAAGGACTTACACCGCAACACACCCCAACAGAAACAACTGAAAAACCAAAAACACGAGGAGTTTTAGATATCATACCTGCAATAGAAATGGAAATTAAAGCAACACTTGAAGAACTAATCACTCCAATAAATCAAGCATTAGAAGGAATTCTTCCAGTAAAACCAAAAACAAAAACAAAAATCCAATTAACAAAATTAAACATGTCAATTCAAGAATTATATACAAATACAAACATAATTCATCTTCACTCAGCTGCTAAAAGTATATATGACTGTATTGCAAAACTATCAGCAAAAATTAGTCCGCCAAATTATCATACTCGACGAGAGTGGGTGAATGATCCTGAAGATATTACAACTTATTTTCATACAATAAAAACATTAAAAAGTGTTGCTCAAGGAAATGCAGGCGTGCAACACTCAATTGAGAATTATCATTTATACATAACAAAATACAAAGCAATACCACATCCAAAACCAAAAAAGAAATTTAGTTGGCCATGGAAAAAAGCAGCAGTTGAACAAAGTTAAACAATAGCATTGCTGCCTTGGCAAATTAGTTGAACATGTAAATGTTCAATAAGCTAAAAGCAAAGCTTTGATGATTTCAGCGACGAGTACAACGAGGAGCTGATGTAAATCAGAAAAATACCTGATTTATGCAAGGTATTTTTCGAAAAATAAAATTCATACTTCAAATGTTAATTTGAAGGCTTGCGAATCTCGAAGAGATTTGAAAGAGAATTTTACAAACTGCCGCAGTAATGCAAAACAAAAAAAACAAATCATTTTCACAGTTTACAAAAATCGGGGCGAGGGCAAAGAAATGAATAAACAAGCTAACGATAGTGTTGATAATAAAGTAATTAGGTATGATGCTAATTCTACAAATAGTGAAACTGCTGTTCCTCAAATAGAAAATGTTGGAGGGATTGCAAGATTAATAGAACTTGCGCAAACAGCCATGCAATTTGAAAAACGAAGCACGCAAAATAAAAAAAAACCAACTAAAAAAAACCCGTTTGGTTCAGGAGTTTATATCTCATATGTAATTGAAACTGATCAATTAGATTGTTTAAACGGACTATTAAATAACTCCGACCAGTATCTACGCTGTATAGACGGAATTTATTATTTGAGGAATAGTGCAGCAAAATTAAAAATTAATCTTGAAGAAGTTTTCAAGCACACAGCTCAAGTTCCAAAAGAATCATTAGAAAAAACTGCAGAAGATATGCAACAAAAATGTGTAAGTGGAATTTTTGACGTACTTGACTCAACAAAAAATTGGATACAAGAACTAATTACAGACTCTGTTGAAACAATAAATACTTCGCTACAAGAAATTGATCCAATAAAACCAAATAAAGAATTAGTTAGAGAAGTTAACAAACTAAATTTATCAATAAAAGAATGTTACCAAACTAAAAATAATATTCGCATGTATGCTGTTGCAAAAAACATATATGATTCTGTAGAATGTATAAAAAATTCACTAACAAGAATGTTTGGCCAAAGCGCTGGGGGCGGAATTCCAGTAATAAAAACATTAAAAGATGCAAGTGAAGGACAAAAAGCAGTAGAATATAAAATAAGTTATATGTATGGAATGCGAATAAAAATTGAAAAACAAATTCCATTTCCTGAAAAAAAGATAGAAGAGGACACTGAAAAAAGAAATGGAATAATTTCACTAGAAGTAACACAACCAGAAGAAGAACTTACAAAATTTAAAAGATTATGGTATGCTCCCTGGAAAAAAATACTTGTGCTGAATGATTAAGAATTAAAATTGAATGAACTATAATTAAAAAATGAAAAAATGACTGACGAAAATAACATACCTCAAATAAAAAATCTAGAAGGAATTGTTACATTAATTAATGCTCTGAAAGAAGCAGAAACAGTGAAGAAAAAAATAGGATATCGTAAAATTAAAAAAAGATGGTCTCATCTACTGCCCACTAAAGACATTGATTGTATAAATAAATTAGTAGAATATTCCCCTCAATACAAAACAGTTCTTGGAACTCTACATTCATTAAACAAATGCGCTATTGAAATAAAAAACACACTAGATGAATCAATGAAATATACTTCAACTGTTGTTGGAGATTTGTCAAAAATAATCCAATTACAAGAACAAGGAATAAATATTGGTGTAGATGAAAAAAAATCTAAAAATAGAACAAGCTTACTTGACGTTCTTGATTCAACAAAAGAATGGATTGAAAAAAGTCTTGGAGAATACGTTAAAGAAATAAATAATAACTTAGAACTAGTTCCTGCAATAAAAGCAGAATTAACATTAAAATTAGAAATAATTAAATTAAATTCTTCAATAAAAGATTGTTACACAAATACAAATATGTTAAGAATACGTGCTGCTGCTAATAACATAGCAAATGCAACACAAAAAATAATTTCTGAGCTCGTTACGCGACCAGAATATAGAACAGAACAATACTCGCTTGTAAATACGTCAATTAAACTCGCAAGTAATCTGGAAAAAGTAAATGAACTCAGAGAAGGAAACGAATACATACTAATAAATTATAACACTGGACACGGACTAATGGTTTATCCGCGTCAAGGAATACCACCTCCAGATCCAAACATGAAAGAAAAAAGAATTTGGTATGCACCATGGAACAAGAAATTAGTGCCAATAAAACAAAATTAGAATCAAAAAAATAAAAGTGAATAAAAATGAACTATGCAAATAATATACCTCAAATAAAAAATCTAGAAGGAATTGTTACACTGATAAGTGAACTAGAAGAAGGAATGAAATTCACAAAACACATCACCACAATAAAACATTCAAAAGGATACGAAGGTGCAGTGTATTCAATAGACACAAAAGACCTGAGCTGCTTAACAGAGTTCATAGAACACGCAAATAAATATGCTTTAGTTGTAGAATACTTAGAACAAATAAATAAATTCACAGAACAACTAAAAGAAAATCTGGATACCTCATTACAATACACATCAAAACTTGCAGGAGATATTAATCAAATAATAACTGCTCAATCTCAAAATGACTCTAAACAAAAAAAAGGAATATTAGACATATTAGATTCGACACAAGAATGGATGCAATCAACACTAACTGAAGAAGTAAATGAACTAAATCAGGCATTAGAAGAAATAAATCCACTAAAACCAAAATCCGAACTAAGAAAAGAACTAATTCGCCTTAACTCTTCATTAAAAGAATGTTACGCTTCGACAAACATGATACAAATTTACGGCGCTGCAAATAACATAATTTGTTCATCAAAAATATTACTAAACAAATTAATCGAACCACTTCGCTGTACGCGATACTCAGATTATAATCGCGTTGCAAAAAATTCAGCAGAGTCTATGCAAAAATTAGTTGAAGTAAGTAAAGGGAAAAAAAGAATAGAATTTAAAATTAGTTCAGAGTACAGCATAAATATCAATATTATGAGACAAGTAAGTGAATCAGACGACAATATGCGAGAAAAAAGAATTTTATACAAACCTTGGAAGAAAAAATTAGTTCCAATAAAAAAGAAAAAATAGAATAATAAAGAACTGAAAAATCAAAATAAATGAAAAAATAAATAAAATTAAAAAAAATAATAAATAATAAAAACAGAACTAAGTGAAATAAAAATGGATAATGAAAATCAAATACCTCAAATTGATGCTGGAAAAATTGCTGCAATGTATCAACTTAGTCAAGACGCTGTGAAAATATTAGACTATTTTACAGATAAACCAGGTAGAACAATAATACCTACCTCAGATATTGAAAACGCTAGTAAGTTTATTGAATACTTTGAAGAATATGATCAAACAGTTGATTTTCTAATTAACCTACATAACCGAGCAACTGAAATAAAACCAGGACTTAAAGAATCACTTGAACTTACAAATAACACTAACTTACCAACATCGACTACAACAAAAGATTCAAATGACCGAGGACTTTTAGATATTATTGAATCAACAGAGATAAGAATTAGAGAAACGACAACAGAAACATTTAGCAAATATAATAAAAGCACATCAAACATAGATCCAGTTAAACCACCTATTAAATTAAAAATACAAATTAAACAACTAAATTCTGCAATAAAAGAATTATACACCAATAAAAACATATTACAATTACACTCAGCATTTTCAAATATAATGCAAACAACAGAAGAAATATTTAGACCAATGGTTCCTCAAAAAGGAGACTGGCATTATCATGAAGATGATGCACGAACTGAATATCTTGCTGCATTAAAAATTCTAAAAGAAGAATCCAAAGGACAAAAAGCAGTAGAAGTGAAGTATAAATTGAATAATTGCATTGTTATTGAATTAGTAAAACAAATACCCTTTCCTAAACCAAAAAAGAAATGGAATTTGTTCTTAAAGAGAAAAAAAGTTTCTGATTATGCTAAATTAGGAGAAGAATAAAATGGAACAAGAATACATACCTCAAATTGATGCTGGAAAAATTGCAACAATATTTAATGAGTATAATGACTCAATAAAAATATTAGATTATTTTGCTGATAAAGAAGGAAAAATATTCATACCAACAGAAGATATAGCTGCTGCAAGTAAGTTTTTAGAATATAAAGATGCTCATTATGGCGTCATGAATGAAATGATTGGACTTTACAACCTAGCACAGAATATTAAACCTCAATTAGAAAAATCATTAGAACTAGCAGGCAGTTCAGTTACTTCAGCAAATCAACCTAGTTCATCTAGAGAAAGAGGATTACTAGACATAATAGAAGCTACTGAAATACTAATACATGAAACTGCAAAAGAAAAATTATCCGACTTAAAAGAAAAACTAGAAGAAATAGAACCAAGCAAACCAAAAACAAAACTAAGAATAAAAATAAAACAACTAAATTCTGCAATAAAAGAAGTTTACACAAATAGAAATCTATTACAAGTACATGCAGCATGCATGAATATAATGCAAACGACAAACTGGGTGTTTAATGAAATAACTCCAAGTATAGGCCTGGAAAAATACTGGGGACGTAGCCACAGAGATCACCACAAACAGAGAAACGAATATGTGAATTTACTAGCACAATTAAACCAGTATTCTGCACAACAAAAAGGAGTTAAAATAAAATATAAACACCACCACGACTTTAAAATTTTAGAAATAAAATCAATATCGTTTCCAAAACCAAAACCACCAAAACCACAAATGAAAAGAAGATGGTATTTGCTAGGGAAGAAAACAGAAGTTAAACAAAAATAAATGATAAAAATGAAATGCGAAAATAATATACCTCAAATTGATGCAGAAAAAATAGCTGCAATGTATCAACTTAGTCAAGACTCATTTGAAATACTCAAATTCTTCAAAGAACAAAAGTATACAAACACACCATTTAAAACAGAAATACCTTCTGAAGAAATACTAAAAACAAAACGATTTATAGACGAGTTTAATCAATATAACAAAACAGTTAATTTTCTTATTGAACTTCACAACCTGGCAGCAAAAGTTAGAAATGATCTTAAAGAAACTTTAGAATTAACCAGCAGCATTAACCTTGAAAGTATGACTTCTCAGCAAGAAGCAGAAACTATCAGACCATTAGACATAATTTCTTCAACAGAAATACTAATTAAAGACACAACTGACGAATATTTCAAAACATATAATGAAAATACAGACAACATCCAACCTATAAAACCCAGTGTTGATTTATCAATTAAAATCAAAATGTTAAATTCTGCAATAAAAGAGTGGTACACAAACAAGCACTCATTAAAACTACACTCTGCAAGTAGAAATATAATTAGAACAACAGCAAACATAGTAGATTGTTTGGTTCCAAAAAAAGGACGTTGGAACAATAGTGAAGACGAAGCAATAAGTCAATACCATGCTGCATTAATACAACTAATTGAAAAAGCAGAAGGACAAAAATCACTGAAAGTAAAATATGGAACAGATTATTGCATTTATATTAAAAACATAAAACAAATACCACTCCCTAAACCAAAAAAGAAATGGAATTGGTTCTCGAAGAATAAAAAAGTTTCTGATTATGCTAAACTAGGAGAAGAATAAATTAATAATATCTTAATACAAAAACATTCAAAAAGGTAAACTAAAATGATGGATACAACGGATCACGGACTAAATAATTTAGAAGGGATATTAACAATATTAAATGTAAAAAATCAAACTCTTAGACTCGAATCAAAACTTAAAAATGGAACAAAAAGATTAGATGCTGAAGAATTAGAATGTGCAAAAGAAATTATTGAACTAAATGAAAAATACCTTCAATTTCAGAATAACATACGCAAATTAATGTTTGTATCTAAAAAAATTAGAGATGATCTTGGAGAAAGTTTAAAATATGCGTCCAAAATAGGTCGAGAAGGAACTACACCTCTCGAAGGTGAAAAAAGCGTTCTTGATGTATTAGAATCAAAAAAACTATGGGTCAATGAATCGCTTAAGCACTGCGTTGAACAAATAAATAAATCAACTGAAAATATTAAAGGCGTAAAACTCGACAATGAAATAGGACTTGAACTAAAACAATTTAATTTAGCAATAAAAGAATGTTATGAACATACAAATATATTTCACTTATATGAAGCTTCGAAAACAATTTTTAACATTGCAACCACTATTTACGAAAATACATACACTATAATTCGCAAAGGATATAGATCTTATGATGTAACTGAAAATTACTTAACAACCTTAAACCAACTTTACAAAGCAGCAGAAGGAAATAAAGGAGTGAAGTATAAAATTGATAAAACACAATTGACAGTTAAAAAAGTAAAACCAATCTATAATAAAAAATGAAATCAAAGTTAAATAAATGAATCGAAAAGGTAAAATAAAATGAATAATAATAATAATAATAATAATAATTATGGAATAAAAAATTTAGAAGGCATATTATCTATGTACCTATTAATGGAACAAACTGAACCAGTGTTATCTAAATTAAGAAGAGGAGTAAAAAAAATAGATACAAAAGAATTAGAATGTGCAAAAAAAATTATTGAAAAAGGAACTGATTATGTTCAGTTAGTTTCTGAACTACAAAAGTTAGGCAATACGGCATTTAAACTGAGAAGAGATTTAATGTATAGTTTAGATCGCGCTTCTCGAATAGCCCAAGCACCACAATCAAATATGGATGGTAAAAAAGGAATTTTAGATATAATTGAATCAAAACAAATCTGGGTACAAGAATCATTAAATCAACATATTGAAATAATAAATTCTTCAGTAGAAGATGTTCCGGGTTCAAAACTTCAATCAGGCACAGGTTCAGTACTAATAAGACTAAACTCTGCAATAAATGAATTTTATACAAATACAAATTTATTTCACCTACATGAAGCTGCAAGTGTAATAGGTGACACTTCATATGAACTTGTAAATGAATTAAATGCTAGATCAAAAAATAAAAAGAATAACTCAATAACTATAAATTATATAACTAGTTTAACAGAACTTCAAAGAGTTGCTGAAGGAAATAAAGGAGTGAAGTATAAAATTAACAAAAGAAGTTTGATTGTTAAAAGAGCAAAACCGATTTATAATAAAAAATAAAATCAAAATCAAAATTAAATGACTGATTCAAAAAGGTAAAATAAAATGAACGATAATAATTATGGAATAAAAAACTTAGAAGGCATATTATCCATGTACAAACTAATGGAAGAAAGTTATCCTATTTTAAGAAAACTCAGAAGCGGTGAAAAAAAAATAGATGCGACAGATTTAAAATGTGCTGAGCGGTTACTAGAAAAAGGAGATGAATATGCCCAATTAGTTTCATCATTAGATTCATTAAAAAACACTGCATACGAAATAAAAGACAATCTCGAACGAAGTTTAAATCATGCTTCAAAAGTTGCTCGCGAAGGATCAAATTATGATGCTGGAAAAGGAGTGTTAGATATTATTATATCAAAACAAATCTGGATGCAGGAATCAATTAAAAAATATGTAGATCGAATAAATCAAACAACTGAAGATGTGCCTGGCGTTAAACTAAATGATGAATTAGGACTTACTTTAAGACAACTAAATGCTGCAATAAATGAATGCTACACAAACACAAACATATTTAGATTATTTGAAGCAACAGGAGACATAACTAAAACAATAAACGAAATTAATTCTACAATTATGCTCGGACATTACCACAGTTATTCCTATATCGATGATACTGCAAATTATATTGCGACACTAAGATTGATTAAAGAAAACTTAGGAACCAGAGGTGTTAAAGTTAAAATTGATAAAACACGTTTAACCATTAAGAAACTAGAACCAATAAATGACCCTAAAAAAAGAAATTGGAAATCAATGTTTGGATTGAAAGAAAAAAAGATTGAAAAACCAACTTCAAAACAACACAGGTTTCAAGGATCTGGTCACTCTGGTGGCGGTAAGGACGGAGGAGATTAATTAATTCTAAACTATTAATTATAAAATAAAATGAACCTAACAGACAAAGTAAACAATGAAGTTGAAGAAAGTAAACAAACTAATTCTAAATTCAGCAGTTCACTAATAACAAAAGAAGAATTAAAAGCATGGTTTTATAATCAAAAAATAGATGGAATCGCAGACATTAAAGTCGAGGTTCAAAAAAGAATTGCTTATTGTGCATTAGAAAAAACAAAACAATTTATTGATGAAGAAAAATTACATAAAATTAATAGAACTCTAGAATGCGAATTCAGATCTTACCCTATGGTTCGAGATAATGGAACTGCAGATCATTTAGTTTTTGTTCCAGGTATAACAAAAAATGATGGGTATTACCAAATGATTATGCGCTCAATTAAAAGTGATCTAGGAGAAGAAGGGTCAGAAGTTTTTGAAAAAGAAACAAAGAACCTAATAAACGAATTAGACTCAATAATGGAACCTACATTTAAAAAATACAGAGCAGAGCTTAGTAAATTTATCAAAGAATCGGATATAAAAACACATAGACACTTTGGAAAATATAGACTAAATCAAACTGAAAAATCACTAGTTAAAAAAAGAATGGCAAAACTCGTCGGACATAGTCCTGATTTGAAACTTCTCAAAAAAATAATAACTAGTGCAGAACATGAATCTGTTGAAAAAATAGTTAATGAATTTTATTCTGTACTTGGCAAGAAAGCTGCTAAAGAAAAAATTGGAATGTACAAAAAAGCATACAGAGAAATGAAACAATACTTGCAAATAATACCTCATTTTTTAGACAAACTTCTTAATTCATTTGAAGGAAACTTAATATTTCTAGACCGCGACGCGAGAATGTTTTATACAGGCGCAAAACTATTTCAAAAACTAGGAAAAGGAAATAATCAAAAAACATTTTTAGTTCCAGTAACAAGACCTATGATTTCTGTAGAATACAGCGAAGCAATACATGAAGAAATAGGCGGAATTCCTCCAATGATTGCATTTTTAGGAGGGAATGTTGAATATCCAAGCTATAGCTGGAGTGAAAAAAGAATAAATGCTCTGGAACAAAAAGAAAAAAAAAGAGAACAATTATCCAAACAAGGACTTATTTACGCAAGAGAAGAAGTAGTAAAAACAGAAAAGTTTAGATCTAATGCAGAAAAACTTTACAGTTATTTAAAACATATTAATGCTCTTGATGCAGATAAAATAACTATTGTAGATATGGGCATGCTTGGAACTGCAACAGAATACACTTGTGACGTGATAAAACAATTTGAACCAGAAAAAGATGTTTCATCTTACTTATTTTTTTCACGCTCTACAATCAACTCATTTATTGATGAAAAAATACCTAATCTTAAATTAAATGCAGTAAGTTATGCTGCATTTTATGAATCATTTCCAAAAACAATACCCTCTGTTGACAGATTAAAACTTGACGTTAAAAAAAGAATTTATGTACCTGACCAAGATAACCTAACAGAAGAAGAATCAAAATGGATTTGTGGAATGCAAGGAGAAGTAGTTTTGGGTTCAATGCTTGTTGATGAAGCAGTGCGTGCTTGCAGCATGCAATATCTTTTTGGATTTGAAGAAAGTGAAGAAAAGATAAGATCTAATAGATGCTAAAACATCCAATTGAACTATTTTATATTATTATATTCATTTATGTTAGTATTTGTTCTAAACAAATAGCAATTTTTAAGATAAACAAGCATAACTGTATTGAAAGGTTTAAAAAAAGAAATACCCTAATTTATAAGATAAATTAATTAACTAAACATACAAATACCAGGGGCGAAGAAAATAGAATCAACCAACTCTAAAACATATATTGGCATAAGTGAAAAAAAATCAAAACTAGAAGAATTATGTTATCAAACAAGAGAAGATAGAAGATATTTACCTCGTCTTGAAGATCAATTATTTAATTCTGAATTTATAAAAATACAATTTTCAAAATCATCAAATCATAATAAAAACGAAGGATATTTTAAAAAAATCAAAGGTAAAAAAACACAATATATTTTTTTAGATGGAATTGACACAAAAAGATGTAAAGGAACATATAGAATTGAAGTTGAAACTTCAAAAGCAAAAAAATTTGAAAAAATTGTTGAAAAACTAAATACTAATCGTGTTGAAAATGAAATAAATGCTGTTTTTAGTATGCCTTGCGGATTTGTATCTCTATTTTTATGCGTATATGCTGCAGAACAATTCACAGGAAATATAGGACTGCAAATTGGAGCTGGAAGTATTGGTGCTTTAACAGGCCTTTTTATGCCCATGGGAATTGCAAAAGTTTTTGATTATTATTCACACAAAAAACAATCAAAAAAAGTAGCAGAATATCTAAAAAAGGAAGATCAGTCTGAAAAGTCTTTTGATTATGAATTAATTAGATCAGATCAAACAAGCACAGAAAATATAGAATAAGATTAATTAATTCTTACAAATTATATCATTAACTCGCTCATTAAATTCGTTTATAGAAATTCCTAAATAATTTGCAGTCTTTTTTTTGCCATGTTGAGAATAAGAGTCTCTAGCAAAGTTTTTAATTAATTTTTTTAAACTTACAATTTTTAAACCCAGATTATTATAATCTCCTCTTGTTTTATTTGGAATATCTTCTTTTAAAATCGCATTACGAATAACACAAGCCATATAATCAACATCAAAATTAAGAATTTCTGCTGCAGATTCCCGATCATCTCGTTTAATAAATTCTAATGCAGTAATCCAATCAGATTCTCGAGCTTCAGTTCTAGAAGGCAAGTTTGCTAAATATTCTAAATTCTTATCACCATTAGTACCCGCACCATTAGAATGAACAATTCTGCAATAATGCTTACCATTAAGACCATATGTTCCTGTGATTGTACAATTTCCCAGCCTTAAATAATTATTGATAAGATCATCGATCTCTTCAGGAGTTTCGCCCTCAAGCAATTTTGTAAAGACCATAATAATCAATTATAATTGCTGATTATATAAAGATTGTCATTAGAACTACTTTAAAATAGTAAAATAATAGTAAAGTTTAAAAATAATCTAGATATAATAGAGAATTAGGGGGCAAAACTATGAACGAAATTACAGAAAAAGAAAAAGAATTAGATTTAGCATTATTTAGTAATTTATCCCAACTAATCAGAACTACAAATAAAACAATCACAAGTGTTTCAGTACTTAAATCGCACGGAGTAGATATAGAATACCCTACAAATGTGCTCATGGCACTACACCAAGACTTACAAGAATATCAAATAAAACTCCTAGAAAAAGAAAGAATTAATGAACAAAACAGAACTGATGAAAAAAACAAAACTAATGAACAAAACAGAACTAATGAACAAGATAATAAATCTGACAATAAATCTGATAATGAATTTGACTTTGAAAATTATAAACTAGATGAAATAACAGAAGAATTACAAATATTTGAAGAAACAGCAGAACTAATAAGAATTCCTAAAGAAAAAAGTTTAGAAATTCCTGAAGATGCACTATGCTTGTATGCAAAATACTCATCTTCAAAACAAAGTAAAAATTTTATGAGCGAATATGTGAATGCAATTGCAAACAGTACACAAATAAAAAATTTCAGCTCTGAAACTGGAGAAAGTCAAACACTCGAATTTCTAACAAAACACGCAATAAGAATTGCAAAAAATAATGTTGATTTGCTAATCGAAAAATATATAGGCTTAGTAAAACCAAAAAATACAGGTGAAGATAATTTACCAAGAATATTAATTCCAAAAAAAAGCAAGACAACAGAATCAAAAACACACCCTTTGCTAAAAGACAATATAACTGCAGAAGAAATAATAAATTACTTATCAAAAGAAACACACGGGAAAAATATATTTTCTGCGTCGAGAATTTTGGATTTTGATCATAAAACAAATAAACTAACACGAGGAGTTGCAGAAGGACTCCAAGAAATAGATAAATTCTATGGTTATGTTGATATCAAATCAATACTTGAAGGACAATTTAGAGACTTTGCAAGTGGTAAAAAGACAAGACCCATCATAATGGAAGGTCCACCAGGTGTTGGAAAAACACAATTAATACAAGCATATTCTATGCACTTTCCAACAACACACCTAGTCAGAACTGATCAGCACGCACTAGAAAATCTAAAAGATATACTAGACTTTTTTGAAAAAGAAGATGCTCAAACAGTGCTTTTTATCGACGATGTAGATTCAAGATTTATGACTGATGAAGTTGTGGGAAATATAAGAAGAATATATGAGTCAGGAAAAGTAATACCGCCCGAAAATGTTTTACTTGTTGTTGCATCCAATGAATCATTCCCTCAAAACATAAGGAGTAGAGGATTCTTCATGCCATTTAGCGACATATCTGATGCTAAAACAGGATACCAAACTGCTCTGGGAATAATTCGCGATTACACCATGCGAAGATATGAGGGAATGGGATTTAAACCAGATATGGACAAAGCGCGCGAATTACATGCAAAAGTCAAAAATAATACTGCCATAGATAAAGAAAAACTAGAACTAATGGCTCTTTTGAAGAAAAAGAAAAAATATGAAGAAATAATGACTCAACAAAAAGCATACATACAATTTGTAGCACAACATTTTTACAAAGGAGACATGCCTGAACAACATAAACATATCTGGCAAGACGACGATTTAAAAACAATTCATAATTATGAACTATCACCTAGAGGATTAATTAATTACTTAGCAGATTTAGACAAAGGAAATTATGTTCAAGAAATAAGAACAAGAATGAATTCTGCAAAAGAAATGGAAGACTCATTTGGCGGACTAGAAAGCAAGGTTGGAGATGTAGAGGTTCAGGTAAAAACAGGAATGGATAAAATAGAACGGCTTCCCGAACCTGAAGAGTAACAACATAAAAAATTAGGAAATGCCCTAAAACCGAAGAAAAAAAGAAAAAAATTAGACGATCAAGAACATATCAAACATAACATAAAAAAAGAAGGCGAATATAAATAATAAATATTAGATTAGGGGGAATTATACAAAATGGTAAAACCAATATATTTAATCGGCGGAGTTGTAGCAATTGCAACACTAGCAATAGGAGCTACTTGCGCAAGTCACTTTGTAAGAGATAACTACAAAGTAAAAATAACAGGAACAGAAAGAGTAAGAAGTGGGAGTGGAGAAGACATGAGTGAAAAATATGTAATCTTTGCAGAAGACATAGAAAAAGATATTGAGCTAAGCTTTGAAAACTCAGATACAATTCTTGAAGGAAAATTTGATTCATCAGATCTACAATCAAAACTAAAAAAAGCAGAAAAAAATGGACAAGTTTGCGATATAGAAACATATGGTTGGAGAATTCCAATGCTTTCGACATATAAAAATATTGTAGATGCAAACTGTTATGATTTAGATAAAGGCTTGTAATAAAGTAAAAAAATTATTTTTTGTATTTTTTATTTATTTATTTTTTTATATGAGTAATTATTTATTTCTTATCTTTTTTAATAGCACCAAGGTAATTAGAAATTAATTGATTTTTTTGCATTACTGCGGCAGTTTATCAAATCCTATGAATTCGACATATCGAAAAACGTATTGCATGCCTTGCAAATTGAAAATTTGCGAGGTCTTACAAATGCTTTGCATTTGAAAGCAATCATACGTTTTTCTGCATTAAATCAGTAACAAGTTACTGACAACATCGAGCTACGCTCGAGAAACTTGAAACTACGTTTCAAACGTTTATGCCAAGGCAGTAATGCAGTTATTCTTTGTTGTCTTTGTTATCTTTGTTCTCTTCTTCCTTAACAGGTTTCATTGTTGGGAAAAGAATAACGTCACGGATTGTGTCTACGCCAAGAAGCATAATAGCCATACGATCAACACCAAAACCTAACCCGCCAGTCGGAGGCATACCATATTCTATTGCTTGAACAAAATCTTCATCCATAGGATGAGCTTCATCTGCACCAGCTCTTAAATCTTCAGCTTGAGCCTCTAAAAGTTTTCTTTGCTCCACAGGATCATTAAGCTCGCTATAACCATTACAAAGTTCAGCACCAAGACAATAACTCTCAACACGCTCAACGAATCTATCGTCGTTACGATTTACTTTACAAAGAGGAGTAGATTCTCTAGGATGATCTAAAATATGAGTTGGTTGAACAAGACTATCTTCGCAAAGTTCTTCAAAAAGCATCTCAACTGCAACACCCCAAGTTAACTTACCATCATAATCAATTTTATGTTGGCTCATCAATTCTTTTAACTGTTCTAGCTCCATGTTGTTTACGTCGAGATCAGCAAATTTCTTTAAAGCCTCAACCATAGTAAGTCTAGCCCACGGTGCTTTGAAATCAAGTTCGATGTCATTTCGTTTAATCTTTGTTGAACCAAAAAGTTTTTTACAAACATACTCAACACAACCCTCGAAAATTTCAATAACTCTATCTCTATCAATATACGAATGATAAAATTCAAGCATTGTAAACTCAGGATTATGAGTTTTATCAACACCTTCATTACGAAAATTCTTACAAATAGTAAAAACTTTATCAAAACCACCGACGATAAGTCTTTTGAGATATAATTCTGGAGAGATTGAAAGAAACATCTTCATATCCCACGCATTAATGTGAGTTTCAAAAGGTCTAGCATTTGCACCACCATAAACAATCTGCAAAGCAGGAGTTTCAACTTCATTGAAATCAAGATCATGGAAATAATCTCTAATGTATCTGATCATCAAACTACGCTTTTTGAAAACTTCTTTAACATCCTGATTCATAATTAAGTCTAAGTATCTCTGACGGTATCTAAGCTCAACATCTTTCAATCCATGATATTTTTCTGGAAGCGGTCTTATTCCTTTACAAAGAATTTGGAATTTATCTGCGTAAACAGTAACTTCCCCCATTCTTGTTTTGAAAATCTTACCTTCACAACCAACAATATCCCCTATGTCAAGTTTTTTTAGAAGTTTGTATGTGTCTGCTCCAAGATCATCTTTTCTAAGATAAAGCTGAATTTTGCCAGACTCATCTTGAATATGCATAAAACACGCCTTACCCATATTCCTAAGCTGCATGATTCTACCTGCAACCTTAACTGAATCTTCTGTTTTGTCTTCTTTTTCTAAGCCAGCGTACTTTTCATTAGTATCTTTAGCATTATGCGTTTTATCAAAAGAATAAGGGTATGGATTTACTCCTGCTTCTTTTAATTCATTCAATTTTCTTAAACGTTCTTGGATTAATTTATTTTCAGACAGTTCATTTGACTTTTCTTCAGACATTAAAATCACCTTGTAATATAGTATTTATACATCCATTGTATGTATTATTTTATCTATTTTATTGCTTGGTATGTGTAAATATATAAAAAGGTTTCTGAGAAAGGGAAAGAAATTGATTAAATATATAATTTCATTTTTTCATTTACTATGTTTATTAACTCTATAATCTCCTGACCAGGAATCATTTCTTCCAGTAGGATTGTCATGCCAAACACGCGCACTTATAGTATCGCAACAATGTACAAAAGCAGCCAATGGTTTTTGTAATCTTCCCCCTCCTGCTTTCCATTTTTTACCTTCACCTTCTGCAAATTCAATAGCATTAATGTGTTCATCTGAAAGTTGAAACCCATATTGCCGAATAATCTCTTCTCTAAATTCTTGTTCATTCTCTTTAGTAATTCTTCCAGAATATTTCCAAGTTCCATCTCCTGCTGGTTCATATTTCCAAGCTTTCTCAACATCATGCAAAAACAAAGTTAGGAAAACATCTGATAAAGAAAAATTAAGTTTTCGTTTTTTGTTCAGTGGAGCATATAATGCAACAGCAATATTACAAGTATCAACAACATGATCTAAATATCCTCCTTCCCATGCGTGATGTTTTTTCGTTGAACCACTAGCTTTTGTAAACAAGTCTTTATTGTCTTCTAAAACTCTGTAACAAACTGCTCTATTTGGTTCATCTATCTTTTCTATTATTTGATTTAAGGTTAAGTAATTCATTATCTCGTTGGGTTCTTTTTTACTTTCATTGGCTCTGTGCAGACTGTGGCTATTAACCCATCACCCAAATCTAATTTTGCCGAGGAATCTGTTATTTCTTCAAGTTTTGATGGATCTGCAAACTCATTTTGTTTTGGAATTTGATATGCAAACCATTGATCATAAATCTTATCACCAATTTTAATTACTGTTTTTGGTTCAACTCTTCCTGATTCAAAATCAAATCCTCTGCTTTTTTTGATTCTGTTTATTGTTTGCTGAGCAGCAGATCTTGTTAAGTAATATCCTTCTGAATTAGTTGAAATTCTACCATCATCTTTATGTCTATACCAAATTGCTTTGTATACTTCGATTTGTTCTGGTTTTTTTGAGTTTCTTTTTTTTTGATCTTTCATCTTTATCCCTCATCTTTACCTCTCTACTTTTTGTTCAACTCTTATTTTTTAAAAAAATGCAGTTAATATCGACGTTCTTTAATCCTAACATATTTTGAAATCTTTCTTAGCACTTCTCTTGCTTTAGCAGGACTCGACGGTAAAACGTAGTTGTTTGCTTCGATAAAAAATAACGGCTTTATGAGCATAACTCTTTTTGAAATAGAATAATCCTCTTCGCACATACGTTGAAACAAACCTGGCCGATCACTTAAACAAAGTCCAGATAATGTTCTGCTACCATAGTTAGGATGAGAATGATCAAATCTTCCTGTTTGAATATGGTAATTTTTATTTGGAATGGTTCCAAAAATCTCTGGTGCGATGCTTATTGATATGTGGATTGTTGGATCATCAAAAATATTCGCATATTGATCTTTCCAAGTTAGTTTTCCATTCACATACTCGACAGGATAACCTTTTTGTTGAAGATGTTTATCCCGCAGTTTGAAAGGGTTTATTTTTTCTCCTGCAAGATATAACAATAATTTTGCATCAAAATATTCTCTATTTAACATCTTTAGCTCCAAAAAAGAATTCGCACTTGAATTTATTTGGTTTAGATTTTTTTCTACTCGTTCCATGTCTTGACATTGGGCTATAAATTCTAATGATTCTTCAGATAACAGACTTGGTAATACTTTTGTACCTATATTTTTTGCATAATTTCTTATTTTATTTAGTTCACGAAATGAATGTTGGTTTTTGAGTAGATTTGTTTTGATTTCGCTTAATGAAAATGATTCATATACATCTCCGCTCGTATATTTTATGTCTAATTTATCTGGAATTAAATCTGCGTTGATTAGGTTTGTTAATACAAACATCATAGGATTAAGATTATTGTTAAAATCTGCGTGTATGACTTCAAAATTAATTCCTTCTTGTTTTAATCCTTTTATTATTTCAGATCTTTTGAAATGGGGAACTAGTGCGTTTGTCATGTCGTCGCTTTGACTAAAATATGATATTCCTCTTGCAAGAATCATTGCTTCAAGTCTTGCATTTTCTTTTCGTTTGTCTTTGAATCTTGGTTTTATTTTTGTTTTTGACATTTGAGTCACCTATTGAGTTGTTATTTATTGGTAGCAATTTATGTTTATTTAAACATTTGTATCCCTGTACAGGGTGTTAAATTACGAAAGATTTATAATGGATAAAGATATTATGTTTAATTAATGAATTAATATGAAATCGAACAAAGAAATAAATAAATTATCAGATCTATTGCAGATTGGTTTAACTGAAGGTGAGGCTAAGATATATGCAGCATTGCTTGAGATTGGACCTTCGAGTGTGGGGCCTATCCGGAAGCGATCAAAAGTATCACACTCAAATATTTATGAAATTCTTGATCGATTGATTGAAAAAGGGATTGTTACGACAATAATAAAAAATGGTGTTAAGACATTTCAGGCAGTAAGTCCATCAAATCTTTTTCAGTATCTAGAAAAAAAAGAAAAACAAATCGAAAAAGAAAAAGAGATTCTAAAAAAAGCACTTCCGAGAATTGAAGCTTTGCAGGAAACATACCCCACACAAGAAGCAATGATGTTTGTTGGATTGAAAGGTTTGCGTAGTGCATATGAAGAATTGTATAAAGATGGAAGTCCCTCTGATGAAAACCTATGGATATATGTCCACAATGAAAAATATGCAAAGCAATCTGATAAATTTTACCTGCACAGTTGGGCAAATATCCCTAAAAAGATAAAGTCTCGAGGAATTGTTGATAAATCATACCGTAAATCTAAATTTGCAAAAGAATTTTCAAAAAAACACGAATTAAGATTTGTTGACTTTCCAATATTTTCACATGGCGAGGTTTATGGAAATAAATTCATGCTAGTTTCTTGGGAAGAAGATATAATCACTGTTCTTGTACATGCAAAACATGCGAGTTCGCATTTTAAAAAATATTTTGAAAGTGTTTGGAATGCTGGGAAAAAATAAAAATCGACTATTTTTTAGGTGACTACATTTTTGATTTTTGTTTTATTTTTGTCTACAAGTTAATGATTTTGTAGTCACCAAACTAACTGTTAAAAGTATCAAAGAAAATCAAAAAAGAAACAAAACATAAAAGAAACAAAACATAAAAGAAAATATTAAAAATTATTAAAAAAATAAAAAATTTAATCGAATGTTCTTAAATCTCAAACTCTGCAAGTTCTTGATCAAGATTTTCCAACTCGCCAAGATCTAAATCATCATCTAAGCTATCAACTTCACTTACAACTCCAGCACCTGCATCTGCTGTAACTTTCTCATCTGCAGTTAAAACAGGCTCACCTTGTTCTACAAGATCGACATTAACCTTTTTTGTTCTCTGCGCACTATAATCATCTACAAGTTGTCCACCTGGTCGATCAGAAGAACAGGCAGTTAACATAAGTGAAATAAGTAAAATAGTAATAATTGTAAAAATAGCAATAACTCGTTTCATTTTACACCTCTTTTAAAGCATTTATACGCTCTACTGATTTTAATTTTTGCCGTCTATTTAAATTTTGTGGTAAATTCAATAAAAGATTCAAATTAATTCTAATCATAATGTACTCAACCGCAAGAGATTTAATTAACTTACTTTGCGGTTTCGAGATACTAAACCATATAAAAGTTCCAAATAATAGTTATGGTTTAGTATATCCCTCACCGAAATTAATATTAATTATTATTACTCATTACAAAAATAAATTAAAAAAAAATATTAAAAAAATAAAAAATTAATTTATGAATTTTTTTGAAATTATAAATCCATAAATTCTTCATTACCAACATACGAGTAACCTGCATGATCTACCATAGCTTCACAAACAGCTTCATTCATAACTGGAAACTTACCTGCACCGTCGCAATAAGTTCCTTGAATAAATGTTCCCGTGTACGTTCCAACTTCTAAATCATGGTAAAGACAACATGTTGGTTCCTTGTTTTTCAAAGAACACTGAGTACCTGAACAGTCTCCATCATGGCAATCAATATAACCATCACCATCATTGTCAACACCGTCAGAACAAACTTCAGTTTCGCTTTCTACAACAACGCAAGCACCATCATTACAACCATTACCACACTCAAAAGTTTTACTAACTAATTGACCTTCACTGCAAAAATATTCGTGCACATAATCGCCAGTACTAGATTCGGTTAAACCGTCTTCATTATCAGAACAATAGTCGTAAAGATCTGCATCAACTGCACCAGTAAAACCCTTTGCATGACTCTTTTCTAAAAGATTCTTACCTGCATCATAATCCATACAATCTAAGTCCTGTTCGAGTAGTTCCATTTCCTGTTCGATTGGATCAACATCTGAATAATCATTTTCATTAAGACAATCTATTCTGAATTGAACTGTTTCTCCAAAAACTTCAGTAATAGTTACTTTAATGTCGTCATGCGGATCATTAAACATTCCGCCAATACCCATTATACCACTAGTTGTACCAGTAACAGGCGCAGTATTATATTCTGAATTCAAATAAAGCCTATAACCTGAAACTCCTGCAGCATTTGTATCCTTGTAAAAATTAAGTCTATAATCAACTCCATCTGCACTAAAATAAAGATCGTCGTCAAAAAGAACTTTCATATAATCCCCACAAGCTGCTGCGATTACTTCATTGCTTGAAGGTTCAACAACAGGAGTTGCTGTTAAGTAACTAACGTCCTTTGCATCTCTTTTCATATTATTCAGTTCACTGGATTCAGTAATTTGACTATCACCATCTACAACAACTGCAAAACTAACCATGTCATTTACAATATCTGAATCAGAAGGCATTACTTCAACAGAATAAGATTTAGACTCCCCTTCAGCAAAATAAGTTTCGCTAATTCCTTGAGGTATGTGACAAGATGTAGTTGCGTCTCCTTTACAAATTCTAACTTCAATTTGGAATTCTTTATTTATATCTGCATTACCTATATTATCTACAGTAAAACCAATTTTTACAGGCTCACCATAAAAAACATCTCCAATAACAAAGTTAGAAAGTTTTAAGTCAACAAATTCTGAAACTTCATCATCAGCAAAACCACCAATACACGCGCCTTCAACACAACCGCCTGCACATTTTAAAGTTTTACCAACAACAAAACCAGCATCACAAAAGTATTCATGTAAATAAATACCTTCTTCAACATGACCAATTCCATTTTCATTATTACTGCAAAAGTCATTAAATTCTCCAACAACTGCTCCAGAATCTCCATATGTATAACTTGCAGTCAGAATATCTTTTCCGTCTACATCATTACACACTGCACTTGCAAGGTCAGTTGTTTCTTCTTGGATTTCTTCAATAACAGTAACATCTTCCCCTGATAACTCTGAAAGAATACCGCCTAACTTTTTAAGAAGCTTAACAATATCTCTTAAAGTTTTATGAGCTTCTTTTAAAACTTCTTTAGCATCTTTTGTTTTCTCATTAGCTTCTTTTAATCTTTCTCCAATATCTTTTCTTAATTCAGGAGACATATCTTCAGTTATTTGCTTACGCGCATCTTCTCGAATTTCTTCAGCCTGAGCATGAATATCTCTTGTTTTTTCTAACAAAGCATAATAGTTATCTAACAAAGCATCAATTTCAGAAACATCAGTTCCTTCTTCTTCAAGATTTGCAACAGCTCCTTCAACACGCTCTCCAGTAGCATAAGCTCTTTCTATTAAATCAGAAAGTTTTGCCTGAATAATTTTTGTTGCGTGAGCTTTTCCTTTTTCCTTAACTACTTCCCAAACTTTTCTAAGTTCTTTAGCAGCACTATTAACTTCATCTTTAGTTGTTGCATCTCTGATCATCTCAACAATAGACTCAAGTCTATTAAGAACTGAGTCGATATCTGCAACAAGTGCTTGTGCTCTCGCTTCACTAATATCATCAGACGATTCAATTTTTGATTTTAACTTTTCAAAATAAGTCATAGCACGCTCTGCTGCACCAAGTAAAAATTCTTTACCTGATTCAATTGCATCAGACTCATCTTCAAAACAATTATCTTCTGTATCTCTACAACTATCTAATTTGTCTTTAGCTTCTTTCCAATTATTTTTTCTTGCTTCATAAGCACGTCTTAGCTCTTCTGCTTTTTCTTTTGCGTTTTTGTATGTTTCTTTAGCTTTTGATAAAACATCCTTATCTACAACTCTTTCTCTAAAACGATCTTCACGAGCCTTTTTTACAACTCTAACTTTTTCAAGTTCTTCTTTAACTTTAGATTTAGTTTGCTTTGCAAGTTCGACTAATCTATCTCTTTTCAAATAAGAAAGTTTTTCGATTTCTTCATCAGATAAATCTTCAGTAATTTCTTTTAATTTGTTTTCTTTAAGCTCTGTTAACTTTCTAATTCTTGCAGAACCCATTTCAGAAATCTGTTCTAATTTATCTTGTTTAAGATCGGCAAGTTTGTCTAAACGATCCTGTCTAAGATCTGCAAGTTTTTCAAGTTTGTCTTGTTTAAGATCAGTAAGTTTTTCCAAACGATCCTCCCTCATATCCGCAAGTTTATCAAACTTAGCTTGTTTAAGATCAGTAAGTTTTTCCAAACGATCCTCCCTCAAATCAGCAAGCTTTTCTAACTTATCTTCTTTAAGATCGGTAAGTTTTTTCAAACGATCGTCTCTAAGATCTGAAAGCTTATCTAATCTTGATTCTTTAATATTATCAATTTTTTCACCTAAAACATTTCTCAATTTTTCACGAGTTACTTTAGGTTTTTCTGCACTAAGCATAGGTTTATCCTTAGTTGCAGCCAGCATAGGTTTACCAGTTGCTTGTTTAACTGCGCCACCTCCACTTGATGTACTTACTCCACTTTCTTTTACTGCACTAAGCATTGGTTTATCTTTTGTTGCTGGAAGCATACCATCATCTACAGCAATTACTGCTAACGGTAACATACCAACAATGAAAATCATCAACACAATACTAGTGAACAATTTGTTAAAATTCATTTTTTGTTTCCTCCAAATTTTGTTTTTTATTATTATTTTATTTATTTTTTAATTATTTTTTAATTATTTTTTAACATAATTATGAGTGCTCGTTTTATCATCAACTCTCATGGTATGTAGTATGCAAGGAGTTGTTTATAAACACACTTTTCGAAAAACTTATTCCAAGGCTTTTTAACCCATTTTAAAACTTTATCAAGCTTTATCAATGCTTTATTTTTAGAATAAAGGTTTTAAAAACCAGTTCTGTTTAAAATAAGCAAGTTTATAGCTTTCATGTTATTTGAACCTACCGGTAAATATAAATATCAATAGATATATCTAATTGAGTATATGGGAGACTATACTAAAAAAAGAGGAATAATTTTAATTCTAGCACTAGTAATTTTAGTAGCATTTTCTCAAATAACTTATGCTGCAAGTCTAAGAGGAACAGTATATGATTTCAGTTTAAATTCTCTAAATGATGTTGTGATTTCAGTAGATACTACACCAACACAAAGATTTGTATCAAAACAAGGGCAGTATGAATTCAAACTAAGTCCTGGAGAATATACAATAACTGCAGAATATAACAGCGATGATAATATTAAATTTACAGTAGAAGAAACAATCCAAATAGTAGAAGAAGGAGAATTTATTTATGATTTATTTTTATTTCCAGACCTATCTGAAGAAGAAGACTTACTTGACGATCCATTAAATGATACCTATTCTGATGACGGAACTGACAATGGATCAGAACCTGTTATTCCTTCAGGTCCAAATTATGCACTGTATATACTAATACTTGCACTACTCATTGGAATAGGATATTTAATTTATGTCAAATTTGTAAAACACAAAAAAATAGGAATAGATGCACAAGTTGAAGAAATTATGAATGAAGGAAAAAATGGAATTGATGAAGACTTACAACAAGTAATAGATGTTGTTAAAAAACACGGGAACAGAACAACACAAAAAGAACTTCGAAAAGAAATTCCATTATCTGAAGCAAAAGTAAGTCTGATGGTTAGTGAACTTGAAGACAAAGGAATTCTAAAGAAAATTAAAAAAGGACGCGGCAATATAATTGTGCTAGTAAAAAAGTGACTGTTGAATATTCAAATATAATTCTAAAAATAAAAAAAATAAATTTAATTCTACATAGTATAAATGCACGTGCCAACAGTGTAAGATCCTTCTCCTTCAACATCCATACGATCAACCAATGACCCATACTTAGTATCATTACCAAGATGAATTATTAGTCTATCTTTTAAATCCCTTAAATTCAATCTACCCGGATTATGATCTAGATACTCCACAAATGCAGAAGTTAGTTCTCCCATAAAATTTCCAAAAACTAAGTCCCCTGATGCAGCACTTCCATCGCAATAATGTTTTGGTTTGCCAGAATTTCTCGTTCCCACAACAATTGTTTGATGAGGTAAAACATGCCAAGAATCCAAAAAATCACTAGCATCACAACAATCAAAAATAACTGCTTTTTTACCACGCATATTTGCAAAAGTACTATACAACTCAGCCTGAGTTATCTCTTCACCATTAACTAATTTAATTCCTCTATCTCCACTACCCGAATAATAAAATAAAAAATGAGAATTCGGAGTTGTTAAAGGATTAAGTTTTTCTAAATAATTCATAACTTTCTTCTTAGTTGCTTTAGGACCATACAATTTAAGAACATTATTTTTGAAACCTCTACGATTAAGTTGGCTTCCAATAGCTCTCAAAGAATTTCTTCCACCTGCAAGACCAAGTTCATCATGAGCAACAAGCAAAGCATAATTATTAAGAGATTCGTCAATAGTATTTTCAATATCCAATACTCCATTTCCAGCAGATAACTCAATAACATCTCCCTGCTCTAAACCATACTTAATACAAGGAGTTAATTTTTTAGAATTAAGATAAGTTCCATTTTTACTTCTCAAATCCATAATAGTAAATATCTCTTTTTTAGAATTATATAAAATTGCGCAATGATTACGAGAAATACAAACAGGATTATTACCCGCATGGACAGTCACTGCAAGTTCTAAATTTTTAAACTCTTTTGGAATAGGTCTATTTGTAGCCCATTCTAAATCTTCAGCTCTTCCAAGTTGAGCATTTTTACCCACATTAATAACCTGATCAGTTCCTCTTACACATAATTTCAATATATTATTTTTTGACATTTGCTTTATCCTCCAATACACTTAATTTATATCATCATCAAGGTCAGGTTTGTACAATAGATCCTCTGCAGTCCGTTCAATTAAAATAGGATTATTTTCTGTATTTAACTTATCCATTACTTCTTTTGGAGTTTTGAGTTTATCAAGACCATAATTTGCAAGTTTAGTTGGATCAACAAAATAAACATCTGCAGTTTTGTCTTTATTTATGTGCACTATTTTAATATAACAGTGTTTGTAATCTCCAATAATATCATTATCAAAACCAAAATGCCAGTTCTTGAATTTTTCAGAATTAAGTGGAACTAAATATTCTCGTAAATAATGTAGGGCAAGCCCTGTATAATCAGTACATTTTCCAGAAACACCATAATTATTAAGGTTAGAAAAAATATTTTCCACACCATCTTCAAGAGTTTCATAATTTGCAATAATATTTCTTGCAAAATAACAAGCAAGAACAATACTTTCGCCAATAGTGTAATTTTCTAACTTTTTTCCAATTACTGAAGTAAGACCTTTTAGTTCTTTATCATTACTCAATATTTCCAAAGTTCTCCTGGACGCAAGCTTTACAAAACGCTCTTTTGATTCAATCTCTAAAAGACCTTGTATCTCTTTATATGAAGTTCCTAAAGGACAAGACAATAAAGAATCCTTAATCTTGTTTTTTAATTCAGTGCCTGTCGAAATTAAATCAAAATCAATAGACTCACTCAATGAATCACAAACACAATCATCAATACTTAATTTAGTTGGCTCGTCTGATTTTGTATCTGTTGTTTTTTCAAAATAATTTAGTAAATCTGAAGCATCACAAATTCTAGCAGTGCCCACGACTTCTAATGCAGTTAGTGTTGTAAATTTTAAAAAACGAAGAGCTTTTAAACCGCTTAATTTGCAAGGAATTTCTAAATCAGAAAACTCCTTAAAAAAATTTTCAAAACTATCATAATTATATAAAAAATCTAACGCGTCTAAACTCAACCACGTATCTGAATTACCTCTTCCTAAATCAGATAAATTTGAAGCATTAATAAGAACTGATTGAAAATGACCCGATGCATTATTTGTAAAATTATACAGATCACAAATAGAATTTGGAACAAATTTAACCAACCCTTTATTGCTAAATGACTGTGATTCAATACTCGCATTTCCAAATACACCATACATAAAATTATTAATTTCTTCAAAATTCAAACCGACGGGAAAATTAAAAAAACCTTTTCCTAATTTATGAAAATATTTTTCAGGGTTTTTTCTAAATTCGTTTATGCTAATGACTCTACTAGGAATGTTATCATGTAATGGTTTTGAAAATCTTTTAAAATCATATTTTTCAACAACATCTGCCGCACTTAATGCAATTTTAGTATTCACTGCATCTTTTGTTGAAAGTTCTATATTTAACTCATTCAAATAACTAGCAATATCTGCAGTTGTATCGTCCACTCTAGCTGCTCGCGAGATAATTTTTTTCGATTTTTCAGCCTTAATGAAATTTAAATCAGAATCTTCTTTCTCTTGCATAAGAGTTTCTAATTTAGACTCTAATTCATTAACACCAAGAAGCTTCCTAAGCCATTTTATCAACATAATTTACTGATTAACAGCCACCCCATATAAATTTTTTGTTTTTTTACCACTATTAAATGGAAATTTTACGGATTTGGCAAGTTATTTGTTAAACAAAACAAAACCCTAACACCCTAAACACATAATAATCGCACGCAATACAAAAACACAATATTAAAATAATACTTATTTTTCTATGAAAAAATATGAGAATGCCAAAAAGATATGGACAAAGTAGAGTAGATGCCTGCCCGTTTTGTGGAAAACAAGCAGTGACTATTAGCAAAGAAGGAATACCTGTATGTCTTGCTCACAAACACGCAAAACTGAATGACATGAAATGTATTTGTGGCGATTATTTAGAACTAATGACAGGTAAGTTTGGAATATTCTTCAAATGCGAACGATGCGGAACATTAAATATGAACAAAGTGTTTGAAATAAATAAAATTGAAGATGTAAGTGACGATGAAGCTGAAATTAGTTCTGGAAAAAATAAAAAAATAACTGCTAAACCTAAACCCTTATTTAACTCTAGTTCTGGATCAAAATCTGAATCAAAAAGTTTTAACAAATTTAGCAAGAAAAAACAAGTTAAAAGAAAACCAATTCCTCCAAAAAATCCCAAAGAAATAATTGTTAGGAGCGACGATCCTATGTATTTTGATTGAAATAAACAACTAATAAAAAAAGAACAAAAAAATTAATAATAAAATTAATATTGAATCAATTCTTATCTGGTTTCTTCTCTTTCATCTTTTTTGTGATTGGAATCTTAACGCCGCAATGCTCACACACAAAAATTAATGAAGAAATACCTTGATATGTTTTTCGCTTATATGGAATTGATCCTTCTCCATCTTTACCACATTCAGGACAAGTATATTTTGATTCTGCAGATAATGTTTCTTCGTACTCTGTTTTCTCAATAATATGCTTACACTCAGGACATTCATATTCTTTTGCTCTTATTTTAGCTCTGCCAGTTTTAGGATCTTTGGGTTTACCCATTTTTGCTTTTCCACACGCAGGACAATCTCCTCTGTAAACCCACACTCTAGCAGTGCCTTTATCTCCGAGTTTACGTTGGGTAAAATAAACAAGCTGGTCCATAGATTCAGGTTCTGTAACGATAATAATCACCTCAAATTTTTTTAACAATATTAAATTCAAATTAAATTTATATTAAATTTAAATTAAATAAATTCTAATTAATAACAAGATAAATCGAATTAATATTTAATGTTTGTGGTGTTAGTTTAAAAAGAAAGAAAAGTTATCTG
>Ga0209045_1000151_pt1 | contig 87336 bp, 47 predicted proteins | sample SaaInlLV_10m_DNA_4_FD_184664 | JGI IMG/M metagenome (GOLD analysis project Ga0209045, IMG submission 184664) | Marine microbial communities from expanding oxygen minimum zones in the Saanich Inlet - Saanich Inlet SI072_LV_200m_DNA (SPAdes) (version 2) | ecosystem: Environmental > Aquatic >...
ATGAAGAGAACCGGAACAGTCTCCGAAAGAAGCCGTTACAAACCTCGACGTTCGACGTTCAGAGTTCGATGTTGGACGTTCAAGTTAGCGCTTATGGGGCGCTGCCCCGAGACCCCGCCGAGGGAGCAGCGGCTCCCCCGGGCCCCTACATACTGGTGAGCGAGAACGGCAGGCACCAAGGCCCGCCTGCCGTTTTCGCTCACGTTCGCCTCCGCTCCCGCGTTGACCAATGTCGCAGTCGAGGGCAGACGTCTGCCTGTTCGCCATGACGCAGTGTGCTGTCGATCAGTGAGCTGCGCATAGCCTGACGCGCACAACGTAAGCGGTCTTCTCACCCTGACACCAGAGCCCACTCCCGTCAGTCGCGGCTCTGTCGGAGGATCTCTGCCGGCTACGGTACCAGACCCATTCCCTTGAACTCCTCCCACTGCCGCCGATAGACCTGTGTCCCGAAGTGCGGGAACTCTTCAAGCAGCATGAACATGGCTCCCCCAATGAGACGACCGCCTTTGCTCAGATGGTCGAGCAAGGCGCGTCGGAGGCTGGTGTCGCGGGGTGCCGTGGCTGGATCCACATCCTCCCGACCGAAGACGAAGTAGATGCCTGCCCGGCTCCCTGTGGGGATGGGGAACAGGTAGAGCTCGCGCTGCCAAAGAACCATGTTGGAATCGGGACGGTAGATGCGGTCGAGTTCGGGGTTCAGGATCCACGATCCACAGGCAAAACCCACGAATGGCTTGTCCGGGAAGATCCGGGGGAAGAACTCAAGCGCTTGGGCCATGGAATCGCGGCAGCTCTCCGGGGTCATGTTTCCCCCCGCGGGGATGTGAGTCTCCAGGACTGGGTCTCCCGGAGAGAGCACCACATCCCAGTCAGCGAGATCCAGGCAGTTCTCACGCTTCTGAACAAACCCCCGAGGTGAGATCGCGTGCCCTCGAACAACTGTTCCGTCAAGCTCCTGTGTTGTCGTCCACGCGTCCTCTCCCGGGACTCCCCGCGCTGCCAGCCCGTCCCCGTCCAGTCGCATTCCGGGTTCCGCCAGCGCGATGACATCTCGCGTGACTCGGTGTCGGTAGGCGTTGAGTTTGCCGTGGAATGGCTTGACCATGTACTCCAGTCTGCCCAGCCGGTAGAGGTCGCCCTTCGTGTGGTTCCGGAGCCAGTAGAGCGCCCGGGGAAGGAAACCGAACCGCCCCCCGTGGTGTTCACGATACCGATCCGTTGCTTCGGGAAAGTGGCTGCAGCTGTCGCGACTCACGCGCTCACTCACGCCCAATGACCGGTGGACGTTCAGCATTCGGGGAATCGCTTCCAGGCCGACCAGCAGGTAGAAGGCGCCGGACAGGTCTCCGAGGGCCTCGGTGAGAATCGGCCACTGCCCCAGTTTGCGGGAGTCGTAGTCCAGATGTCCGTAGGTCACCTGCCGGCAGTGCCAGGCGAGATGCAGCAGCTCTTGAGAAGCGACAATCCGGAGGGCTGCGGCCTGGAGGATGCCATCCGCCTCGGAGGGGAGCCCGCTGAATTCCCGGGTCGAGGTGATTTGCTCAGGAACAAGTAAGCGCGGAATCGTGTCGGGGAAACAGGCCTCCGATTCGCACCAGTGCTCGGACACGATGTCCGCTGAATTCTCGATACCCAGGCTGCTCAGAACGCGTTTCAGATCCATACGAGCCTGTTCTCCGCAGAAAGTCCATCAGACACATCAGAGGGCTTAACTGTCCGGCTGTGAATCAATCGGGGCGTGGCAGCCCCTCCCACATTGAAGACAGCCCCGTCAGGGACCTCCCGACCAATGTGGGAGCGGGTGGCTAGGGCAGTGCCAAGCAAGACCGCTCCTGTTAGTCGCGGCTCTGCCGGAGGAGCTCTGCCGGACAAGGCGGCCTTAACCGAGCCGCGCACAACGTAAGCGGTCTTCTCGTCCTGACACCAAAGACCGCTCCCGATAGTCGCGGCTCTGACAGACAGCCTTGGGAGACCACTCCCGCTAGTCGGGGCTCTGACAGCCAGCCAAGCAAGACCGCTCCCGCTCGTCGCGGTTCTGACAGACGGTTCTGAATCACAAGGGCGTTGGCTCATTCATCGATCGACCGACGATCGTTCTCGACATCTTCGAACCACGTCTCAAGTTCGGTGAGCATGCGACTGGTGCGCTCGGGTTCGGTGGCCGCCAGGTCGTTCGCCTCCTCCGGATCGTCTGCCAGGTTGTAGAGTTCGATGGGCTTCGGCCCAGACAGCCGGCGTTCCGGTTCCGGCGTGCGCAGAATGTCGGTGAAGGTCTCGGGATCCATCTCCAGATCACGATCCATCTGCATCTCATCGGGAGACGTCCACATTGCCTCTTTGATAACGGGCTGGACCAGTTTCCAGTCTCCGTCACGCATGGCCGCGTTGCAGGTGACCAGGGGTGTGTAGCGATTCCATTGCCAGAAGCGTCGGGGATTGACCGTGTTGCCATCGCCCTGAAGCGATGGAAGGACGTTAACACCGTCCAGCTTGAGGTCACAGGGCGGCTCCGCTCCGACCGCTCCGAGGAGGGTTGGGAGCCAGTCGGTGGCGTGTACGAAGTCACCGAATTGCCGTCCTCCCTCGAATCCGCCTCCCGGCCAGCGCATGAGCATGGGAACGCGGATTCCTCCCTCATAGACGTTCCCCTTGCCACCGGCAAAGTTGCAGTTGAAGCGACTCATGCAGAGATCGCCCTGGCCGTACATTGCCGGGCCGTTGTCGCTCGTGAAGCAGACGAGTGTGTTTTCGTCGATACCGAGTTTCTTGAGCTCTTCGCAGACCCGCTGAACGCCGCGATCCATCCGGCGGACCATTGCGTGAACGATGCTGACCCCGCGGGTCAGTTCGCCTGGACGCAGGAACGGTTCGAGCTCGTCTTCCGGGACTTCCAGAGGCGTGTGTGGGGAGTTGTAATGAAGGCAGAGAAAGAACGGGTCGGCCCGGTGGCGCCGGATGAAATCGATGGCGCCGTCCGAGAACACATCGGTGAGGTAGCGTCCGTCGCCACGCTCGAACTGCCCATTGCGCTCGATGACCCAGTCATAGTAGTTCATGCACCCGGCTCGGAAGCCGTAGAACTCGTCAAACCCGCGTCGATTCGGGTGGTAGGCATCGCCATAGACCCCGGTGTGCCATTTGCCTACGAGGCCCGTGGCGTAGCCCGACTGTTTGAACAGATCGGCAATGGTGGTTTCGCGGCAGGCCAGGCGATCAAGTCCGCGCACGGAACGCATCTCGATGGCCCCAGTCCGATGCGGATAGCGCCCTGTCAGGAGCCCCGCCCGAGCCGGAGTGCATACGCAGGAGGCGGAATAGTGCTGGGTCAGGCAGAGCCCGGTATCGACCAGCTCGTCCAGCATAGGTGTCTCAGCGACGCCGTTGTTAAACCGCCCGAAGTCCCCGTACCCCATGTCGTCGGCCATGATGAAAACGATGTTCGGTGCCATGGTCTGGAACGTCCTCCGTGTTTGCCTGCATAGGTCTCCTACAAGGTGGTCACGCAAGCAGTGGAGTCAAGGACGGCAGGAGAGTATCGCGATGTCCTCAGAGGCGAGATTGAGTGTGACAGGGCTGGTGCCCAGGGCTGTGTCGGAGAACACGTCTTTGAGCACTGCACCTGCCGGCAGGCCAAGGGCTGTCATGTCAACCGTGACCTGCACCGTTCGGGCTTCTGTCGCGGGGTTGAGCACGGTGAAGTAAACACCGCCCTTTGCGTTGCCGAAACGCTCGATGCGGACACCCGGGGTGGTGGCGGCGTGTGTGAGTGGTTCCCATCCGGCTTTGCCCAGCTGCTTCAAAGGTCCTCTGAAGCGATGGTAGACATCAGGGAACTGCTCGTACGCCTCTACGCACGAGCGACCGATGCTCGGATGTACGCCATAGAGTGTGCACCACTTCCACAGGCGCTCGAAACCCGCGCGGGTTGCGTGCCGGGTGGGTTTGCCGAGGACCTCCAGGTACTCCATCACCAGTATCGGCCGGCGCCCTGCGAGCGTTCGGTAGAAGTTCAGCTGTTCCTCGAAATCGCCCCTGCGGAGTCCGCCTTCGAGGCCGATCACATCGCAGACGAAGTAGAGCGGGGCATTCCGGCGTCCACGACCATTGTTGGGGAACACGATCTTGCCGTTCGCATTGAGACGACTGCGGAGTTCACGCATGAACTCGTAGGTGTGCATCCAGCCGGGGACGATCACGCGCCCGCTGTCTGCATCGTAGGAGAGCGCATGATTGGCGTAGCGGAAGTGCTCGCGGCGGAAATTGGGGTAGCGCGTCACCCAGCCGGAGGTGGAGTCCAGGTAGATTCCATCCAGCTTGGGTCTCCTGGCGAGGAGTCTCTCAATGGTCTTGAGCTCATACTGCCCCACCGTCAGCGTTCCGGCGCGATCGGTGAACAGGTCCGGATCGCAGTTGACGGCGTACACGACGTTGTAGATGGGGTTCTTGGGGACGATGTCGGCGCCGACGTTGTCACGGCGCACGATGTATGGCGTCCCCGTCGTGTCGTGCGAGGCGCAGTTCTGCATCATGGTGGCATAGGCGTGCGTCTGGGTATCCTCGAACTGCGGATTCCGCACGTGGTTGGTGTCCCCGGTCGCTTCCCGGACGAACACGTCGTCGAACCAGGCTCGTCCGGCGTGCGTCCTGCGCATCAGGACGTGGAGGCGGATCATACGCACTGGCTTGGGTGGTCGGATTACAGTCTCCGCGTTCTGCCAGTCGTGAGTTCCGGTGCCAAAGGATACACACTGACCGTATAGTCGCGTTCCGTCCACGTAGAAGAGGTCTGCGTAGATCCCGAAATTGCTGTCGCGAACGCCCGACACGCCTTCGGTCCGGCAGCGTCCCCCGATCCGGATTTCGGCAATGGCCTTCTGCTCGACTTCCACATCCTGAGTTACGCTGACAGAGGCCGTTGGGTCATCTGTGGCCAGGAACAGGCTGTGCCCTCCGCGGTCGGTTCGATGCAGTTGGGCGCCCCGGCATTTCCAGCCCACCGGCAGCGTAGCCTCACTGAGTTCATGAATCCACTGGGCTGCTTCCCCATCAGACGTAGGCAGGGCAGGAAACACGATCTGCCTCTGTGTCGGGATCCGGTAGGGACAGGTCAGAATATTGAGGGACTCATCCAGTTCGAGACCTGCCGGTCCGCCTTCATGGTAGGCATAGTCTTCGGGGTTCTTGAGCTTCGCGGTTGGACAGGCGAACAGCCATCCACCTTCGTGTTGGGCGACGCGTCGGAACAGCTCGGGGAATGCCTCATAGTACTGCGTTGTTGCATCTCGGAACGCTTCGCGCCCGGATGTGCGAAAGAGTGAGAAGGAGACCGTTGTACGACCCGGAATCCTGCCTGCCTGGCTGATGCCCAACGGGAATCGGATCGCGACGTGTCCACGGCGAGGATCGCAGACGAAGACGGCCGCGGCAGGACGATGCGGCGGAACAGCCAGGGCGATCCCGGCGCCCTGACCGGGGGCAGCGATCACCGCCCACGGGTAGACACTCGATTCCAGGGGCTTGTCCGCTTCGAATGGTCGGGTCTGAGTGATGTCCTCGCACCACAGGCAGTCACTCAGATCCATTGGCAGTCGGAATGTGAGGTCCAGTGCCCGATCCTGGCCCAGGCGGTCGTTGACCTCGATCTCTACGTCGATTCTGTCGTCACAGGGCTGGTAGAGTGCATTCAACTCGAGGGCTTCCTCTTCGAGGACGGAAGAGAGTCTTATCCTCCCGTTTTCCGTGACGACCGTGCCATCGACGGGGCGTTCGCCATCACCAAACAGATCGCGGACGAATAGTCCTCCGGGAAGGGAGTTCGGGCTTTCCGGGTGGCGCTTCGTCAGAAGGTCCTGCTTCCCGATCCGGATACCATCGATCAGGCCGTCTCCTGCCAGCAACAGGGCCAGCCCATTGGCCGTACTCACGGTGTGCTGTCCGCGCGCGGCGCGCCGTTCCTTTCCGGCCTCCGGCGTGGGGCTCGGCGCGGACAGGCGGAAACGAACGGCACTGGAGTCCGCCTGAACAGCCGTCTGAACCGAAATAAGGGTTCGCCCGCGGTTCTTACGGATCCAGAGATCATTCGAGGCCGTTTCCCAACCGCACAAGTCCACGCTCTCGATCGTTGCGCCGGTGGGCAAAGCCATCAGATACTCGAGACTCGCAGCGTCTGTACTGCGGGTTTCTATTCGCACGCTGGGCTCGCCGTTGAGCCGGGCCACGACCACATGAGCGAAGGACGGTTGAGGTGGAGGCAGGATGGCGTGGCGCGGGAAGACCCATGGCATTCTATGCAGAGCGTCTGTCGTTGCGGCTTCGGCCGCCCTCCGCAGCGGTCGTCCGTTCAGCCACAAGGAGGGGAGGGCGCCCGGCGTTCCGTTCACGGCTTTTGGTTTGGCGTAAAGGAGGCCCTGATCCGGCGGAAGTGCTGCCAGCGTTGTGCAGAACGCGTCGGGCAGGTCCTCGTTGGCCACCGGCGGGAAGTCGTCGGTTTCCCCGACCAACGGGCCATCGGTCAGTGTGCCGAGATAGAGATCGTCAAACCAAACCGTGCCCGTGTAGCGGTGCCGAAAGAGCACATGGACGTTGACGGATGCGATTGGTGCAGTCGGGACAATGACAGTTTCTTCGGTTGTCCAGCCCTCTTTCCCGATTTGGAAGTGGGCCCTACGTCCAGGCAGATCAACCCGGCCGGGCCGGATGTCGGTCGTGTATTCAACATCACACCAGACGGAGTAGTGCGGCCCCGAGATACCCGTGACGTTTTCTGAGCGACTGACGCCTCGGACCACCAGAGGCACCGGCTTTGTCTGGTTCACCTCCACTCGTTGTACGGCCCCCGAGACGTCCGTCTTTTCGGCGTTCTCGCAGCGCAGGCTGGCTGTCCCGCCGGCAACGACTTGCCGGTCAACCACGACGCCTTTGCCGAGGGGCTCCCAGTCCGTTTGCCCGTCTTCGAATCCGGGATTCCGGAGGAGGTTGGGCCCGACGGCCAGGCCAACGTGGGCCGCACACAACAAGGGCAGCAGAGCGAGGCGGGATGAGTGTGCCATACTGGTAATCCTCCGCAGCATTAACCCGTGACTGTGCTAAGATAGAGCATTAACCGAGGGATCGTAGTCAAGCACCCACGAGGACAGAAACCGATGGCTGATCGTCAACCCAATGTGATCCTCATTCTGACCGATGACCAGGGCTGGGGCGACCTGAGCTGCAAAGGCAACACCAACATCCACACTCCGAACCTTGACCGGCTCGGGGCTGGGGGTGCCGACTTCGACTCGTTTTACGTGACCCCGCTCTGTGCCCCGACGCGAGCAGAGATCCTGACCGGGCGCTGGTTTCCCCGGACAGGCGTGAAGGGCGTTACTCGCCGGGCGGAGTGCATGCACCTGGACGAAACGACCATCGGCGACGTATTCAGCGCGGCCGGCTACAGCACCGGCTATTTCGGTAAGTGGCACAGTGGTTCCGTCTACCCGTACCATCCCAATGCACGCGGCTTCCGGGAGTTCACCGGCTTCTGCTGCGGCCACTGGAGTCATTACTTCGACAGCACGCTCGAACACAATGGAGAGGAGTTCAAGGCAGAGGGGTTCATCACCGACTATTTCGCAGAACGGGCCATGGACTTCATCGAGACGAAGCAGAACGAGCCGTTCCTGTGCTACCTGGCCCTGAACGTGCCACACAGTCCTTTCCAGGTCCCTGATGAGTGGTTCGACCGGGTCAAGGACCGGGAGGTCACCATGCGCAACCGTGACGCGGAGAAGGAGGACGTCAATGTGACCCGGGCTGTTCTCGCCATGTGTGAAAACATGGACTGGAACGTGGGGCGGGTCCTGAGCAAAGTCGACGAGCTTGGCCTGGCAGAAGACACCATCGTGCTGTACATGACCGACAACGGGCCGAACTCCTGTCGCTGGAACGGGGGCATGCGCGGCCGGAAAGGGAGTGTTGACGAGGGTGGCGTGCGAACGATGTTCTTCATGCGTTGGAGGGACCACATCCGAGAAGGTCTCAAGGTTGATCGCATCGGTGCCGCCGTCGATCTGCTTCCCACCCTTGCGGACCTCGCAGGGATCGAGTGTAACACCGGCAAGCCGCTGGACGGGATCAGCCTGCGGCCGCTTCTTCTCGAGGAAACCGAACCCGCTGCATGGCCGGACCGGATGATCTTCGCCCGCAGCCCCAACGGCAAGAAGGCCAGCGTGCGAACTCAGCAATACCGGGCTGGTGGACACCAGGATGGACTCTTCGAGATGGCAACAGACATTGGCCAGAACACCAACCTGGCGGCGGAACGCCCTGACAAGCATCGGGAGCTCATCAGGGAGCTGACCACCTGGCAGGCGGAGATGAACGGCCTCTACCAGGAGAACGATGACGATCGACCCCTGCCGGTTGGCTACCCCGAGTTCCCGCACATGTACCTGGCCGCGCAGGACGGCCTTCCCGAAGGCGATATCACCTGGAGCTCAAGACATCCGAATGCTTCGTTCTTCATTAACTGGCACAATCAGGCGGACGGGGTCAACTGGGATGTTGACGTGAAGACCGCCGGCCGGTACGCCGTAACTTTGATGTACACCTGTCCGGAGTCGGATCTCGGAGCGACCATTGCGGTTGAGTTCATGGGTGAAAGACTCGAAGCCACGATTGGGGAGGCCTTCGTCTCGCCGCTCAAAGATAAGGATGACCGCATCGAGCGTGTGGAGTCCTACGAGAAGGAGTTCTGGCCCTTGCAGATGGGTGAGATCGCTTTGGCGAAGGCGCGGGGCATGTTCCGCCTCAGTGCGGTAGAGAAGCCCGGCAGCAACGTCATCGACGTCCGAGCTATCCGGCTTGACCTGCTGGATGGATGACTCGAACCGAGCCGCGCACACCGTAAGCGGTCTTCCGCTTGAGCCGAGCCGCGCACACCGTAAGCGGTCTTCGTTGGGCCGTGAGAAGCCCCCTCCCGTTGGTCAGGGCTCGGCTGGCTGGGAGAGCCCTCTCCCGTTGGTCAGGGCTCGGTTGGATGGGGGAAGCCCCCTCCCGTTGGTCAGGGCTCGGCCGGAACCGAGCCGCGCACACCGTAAGCGGTCTTCCGCTTGAACCGAGCCGCGCACACCGTAAGCGGTCTTCGTTGGGCCGTGAGAAGACCCCTCCCGTTGGTCAGGGCTCGGCTGGCTGGGAGAGCCCTCTCCCGTTGGTCAGGGCTCGGTTGGATGGTGGAAGCCCCCTCCCGTTGGTCAGGGCTCTGCCGGAACCGAGCCGCGCACACCGTAAGCGGTCTTTGCTTTCCGGATTCGTGGGGCGAGAAGATGGTCAACAAGATAGAAGGACAGGAAGCGTGACAGATCTACCCCCACTGGCGTATCTTCTGACGTTCTCCTGCTATGGTGCGTGGCTTCCAGGCGACAAACGGGGCAGTGTTGACCGCGACCATCGGATCCACGGTAGTCCGTTACTCCCTCCGAATGAGCCCATGGAGGGTGCTTCTCGTCACCGTATGGGACATCCAGCGTTCGAGCTTGCTTCACGGGACGCACGGACCAGCGTTCTGGACGGCGTGGCTACGCGTTGCGGCCAGCGTGGCTGGGACCTTCTTGCAGCCCACGTCCGGATCACCCACGTGCACGTTGTCCTGAGGACCCGAGGCAACATCGACTCCGTGCTCGCGGGGCTGAAGGGCGGGGCCAGCAACGCGCTGAACCGGGAGTTCCCCGAAGACAGAGGGCGGAAACGGTGGGCAAGGCATGGTAGCACGCGTTACCTCTGGCGTCCCGAGGATGTTGAGGCCGCCATCCATTACGTGGTCCACGAACAAGGAGCCCCCATGTCTGTCTATCAGAAGGAGCCGAATCCGTTGGACAGTCCCCGGGGGACCCACAGCGGCCGGGAGTAAGCGCCTTGCCGGTGCGGAGCCCCCTCCTCCCGCGGCTGCGGGATCAGGGCTCTGCCGGATGGGCGTTCTCCGAACCGAGCCGCGCACAACGTAAGCGGTTTCCGTTGGGCCGTGGGGGACCCCTCCCGTTGGTCAGGGCTCGGTCGGATGGGCGTTCTCCGAGCCGAGCCGCGCACACCGTAAGCGGTCTTCGTTGGGCCGTGAGAAGCCCCCTCCCGTTGGTCAGGGCTCGGCTGGATGGGAGAGCCCTCTCCCGTTGGTCAGGGCTCGGTCGGAGAAAGGGAAACACTACCGCACGATCGTCAGCTCACGTACGCCCTGGATCTCCGCGTCGACGTTGATATAGACAGACTCCTCGACCATCTCTTCCCGAGACGCCACTGCTTCTCCATCCAGGGCGACTTTGGGGCGACCTCCCCATCCGGGAATCAGAATGCGGAATGCCACCTGTTTGCCTGTGCCGGTGAACGAGACAGAGATGCGATCTCCGCACTCTTCGTACTTGTAGGCAAAGTAGGTGTTCGACGCCGGGAAGTGCGCGACCGCGGTGGCGCACTTGCTCCTGGCTGCAGACCACCTGGGACAGCACACGACTCGCTCGAAGCGTTTGCCCTCCGACTGGATGCCCGCAAGCTCCTCTATCACTGCCTGGGTCCACGGCGTCAGGCCCCACGGGTCATAGTTGGTCTGGTGATGAGGGGCATTGATGCCCGGGTTCCCCTCCAGGTCGTACCAGGTGAACACGGCACCATGGTCGCGCTTGACGACCGAATGGAACTCGCAGAGCATGCTGTAGGCGAGTTCTTCCATGCCGTGCTGGAAAGCCCCCCGGCAGATCTCGCCGCCCACCCAGGGGAAGAGCCCGCCGTTGCAGTACTCCCCTTGCTTCATTGACCAGGCGCCTTCGGTCTTGAAGTAGCCGAGTTTGTCCGGATACCCCGGCTGCAGACTCCACCAGGGCAGGCGGTCTCCGGTTGTCTCCAGGCGACGCATGTACTCGTTGAGAATGGAGACGGCTTTGGGGTGGTCGGCAAAGCCCCGGGTGACGGCCCACGAGTTGCTCATCGCGAGCTGGTCGTCTTCATCGAAATCTCCATGGTCCAGAGAGTCCAGATGGATGTGGTGTTTGTACTTGACTCCGTCCCAGAAGAGGTCGTTGCCCGCTTTGTTGTAGTGTTTCTGCCGCTTGCGCCAGTAGGTCGCCCGGTCGTCTCGCCCCAAGGCCGTGTAGAGCTCCGCCAGCAAGCGGCAGGCCTCGAACATTGAGGAGGTGTCGCCCTGCATGAGGACGAAATGCGAGGTCTCGTTGATGAAACTGTGGTCATCGCCGTCGGAGGGGAACTGGATGTCCCACTCGTCCAGGGTGTGTGGCCGCTTGATGAGAGCGCGTTCCTCATCGCACAGGGTTGGTTCGTTGATCACAAACTCCAGAGCGGCTTCCACCTTTGGCAGCAGTTCCCTCGCCCATTCGTCGTCGCCGTGAGCACGCCAGGCTTTGCAGAACAGCGCGGCCGTCTGGGTTTCCAGGTCTGCCATGACCGTGCGGATTCTGCGCTTGCCGTTCCAGTCTGGATTGGCGTCGGTGTAGATGTGGTCCGGCAGTCTACCGTCGGGCCACTGCTGCCCGTAGAGCGCCTCGAACATACTCTTCACATCCGGGATGAAGTAACGCAGGGCGGCGACGGCGAATGCCGGGAACGCGAAGTTCTCCCTGCTGTTGTCCGCAGCCTTGTAGTAGGTGACGGGCTTGCCCTCGATGTTGGCCACATCGATCGTTTGCCTGAGTCCTTCCTCAAGAAATCCGAACAGTTCATCCACCATCGCGTTGTCGCAGGAGATGCCGCTCGCGACGTTCACCCTGAAGCTTCCGCAACGGTTGTAGCTGCTGTTCCCCGCGAGCGACGTCCACACCCGGATGTGGTGGACTCCGGGCTGTGCCCCGGGCATGACGACGAGTTCGGCTTGGCCGTCACCCGACGCGACGACTCTGTCGAGGTATTTCTGATGCCCGGCATCGGTTACCTCAAAGCGCACATCTTGACCACTCAACGCGTTGCATCTGAACACAATCTGAACCTCGTCCAGAGGCTTGCACGTGTTCGGGTACGTCCAGACAACGCCGGCTTCCTCAAGTTTCATGTTCAGTTGTCCTCTCGGGCGTTGGTTGGTTGATTCGTTGGTTCGAGTGGTTCTGTGATTCGGGTGGATATCCGATGACGAGTCTTCGACTGTCGAATCCCGTGTATAGCCCGTCGGCGCTTACTTGAACCTCAAGGGGGCAAAGTTCTCAAGCTCGAAGAATCCCTTCTCAAGCGGGGCCCAGGTAATCAACTCGTGCCCGGATTGTCTGGTCGGCAGGCGCTGGCGCACCACATTGAGGCGCCACACGTCGCCGGCCTTGGGCGGCTCCACCCCCATTCCTTCGTAGGGGATCATAAGTTCCAGTTCCCAGCAGGTTCCTTCCGTTACGTGAGCGGCAACATGGGTGCCGATTACGGCAGTACTCTTGTTTCGGAACTCTGCCTTCGTGCCGGCCCCATTCACGATTACCTGAGCAAAGGTCTTGCCGTCTCCATTCGCATCGATGAAGACCTCGACCTCATCATCGTGCCAAATGCCCCCGTGACGCACGATTGGCCGAGGGCGGGACGGCTCCTCACAACGGATGCCTACATAAAGGTACTTCTCATCGTAGTAGAACTGTGCCAGGGTGCGCGCAGCCGAGACTCCGGCGCCGCCCAGGAGAAAGAACTCGTCGGTCTTGGCCGCGCCCTGCCACATCTCGTCATCAAGCACGCCGTCCACGATCAACGTCCCGGGCACGCGAGTGATGGTCACGGCCCTGGGCGTCCGGTAACGGGCGATGGAGTCGTTCGGGTTCGTGGCGGTCACGAATCCATCGGTAACAGCATCATTGACCGCAAGAATGGATGCCTTGAGCCGCCGATCACTTCCAGCCCAGTCGCTGCCTACACTGAGCCACACCTGCCCGTCCCAGCCGTCGGGTGCGTAGTGAGTCAGGTCGAGTGAGAAGGTCTTCTCCCGGGCCTGGTCCACAACACGTCCCAGGTCATACAGCTCGTCGAACGGTCCGTGCTTGCCGTACTTTGGGAGGCTTGTGCTGCATTTCGGATCGAGCAGGCCCACGGCGAGATTCACGCGCTTTGCATAGCCTTCCGGTGTGTGGTAGTCCACCACGAACCCGGCAAATGATCGGGTGCTTGGCCAATAGACCGGCCCGTGGTTTCCCGGGCCCCGAAGATGAAAGGCGTCATGGTAGGTGTTGGTCAGACGGATTTTGACTTTGCGGAGGTCTCGGACCTCGATCCCCGCGAAGGCCGCGCCGAGGAAGTTCATGATCTTCCGGGTCGTGCCGGCCTCGAGGGTCAACGTGTCGGCGTCCACCGAAGCCGTCAGGGCTTCCAGTTTCGGTTGCCAGCCGGCAAGCGAGGTCGGCGACGTGTAGGTGGCAGCCTGCAGCACATGAATGCCTTTCACTGTCCTGTTGATCGGTATCGTCCTGTGTTCCTCGGGCACCGTCTCCCCGAGTTTCGGAGAGAGCTTGAGATCGATGGAAGATGCGGGGATTTCCACGCCGCAACTGAGCGGTTGACCACGCCGCCAGGACCCGTCTGCCGTCATGCCGGCTACCACTGTGACGCCGTACGTTCCGCCAACGCGATCACCGGCCAGAGGGATGGAGAACGTGCCGTTTTGGCCGGTCACCATGCGACTGAAAAGGACGCTATCCTGCCGGCCGATAGAGATGATAGCACGGTCCAGGCCGGGGATGCTGACTGAGAGTGAATTGTCGTTGACAGCAGCCTCAATGCCTTGGGGAGGGGTGGCACGTGCACGGATGGCCGCACACTCGATATCAAGGACGTGTTGTCCTTTTCCGACGGTGAAAACAGGACACAGCAGCCCTCCTTCATCGACCCATCCAGGGGTGATCCGCACGTTGTTCAGTGTGGCCTTGACAGGAGCCTGTCCCTTCTCGAGATACACGATGATTTGTGCGGAAGTGCGTTTGGACGACACGTTCACTTGGAGTATGTCGGGGTTCGTCCGCTCGGATGTCTTCAGGTCTACGCCCGTCGTCTTGCTGAAGAGATAGTTAACCGGCATGCTGTCCACCGCGTAGACGCCCGCCCGTTGGCTGGTGATGTACAACTGATGCAGAATCAATGGATCCATCGGCAGATTCAGGCGCAGGACCTCTTGATGGGGGCCCATATAGAGCAGGCGTCGACGGGTCACCCCGTCCAGGCGCCATCCGGTCCGGGCGTAGGCTGACTTGACAGCCCGTTCCGTGACCCGGCCTTCGAATACCGTTGCGTCTGCCACCACGTGGTCCCAGATAGTAATGGCATTGCCACGGCTCAGGTCCAGGGAGTTGAGGTCGACAGTCACGGGGATGTCCGCGACTGCGTCTTCGTGACTGATCAGGGAGAGCAGGTAGCCCGGATCACCGGGCCGTTGGGTCAAGTATGACTCCACTGCCGTGTCTTTGTCGCGTTTCCAGTCGGGGGTGTACGTACCTGATACGGGCGAGGTGTTGCCCATCTCGTAGGCGGCCTGCGCGTAAGGCCGACGGCCAAGCACATCGCCGTAGGTCAACGACGGAATCCATCCGAGGGACAACGTGCGGTTGACGTACTCACGCCCCAGAGCCGGAATCCAGTAGAGGGGCACAATCCGCGCGGCCGGACGACAGGTAAGGAAAGCCTCAATGCATGAGCCGATACCCACGAAGTCCCGCCAGTACCCAGCCCGCAACTGCCCGCGTGCCTCAATGAAATTCACGTCCCCATAGGGATTGCCGCGACAGTTGAAGAAGAGCATCTTCTCCGGCCCGTGTTTCGCCACGAGGCGTCGCAAATCGCGGAAGAACCGGTACGAAATGTCATCGCGTGTGTACTCTCCACTGTGCCAGTCAACCATGTTGACCGCCTTGGGATCATCCAGATAGATCATGTCCACATCCAGGTAGCGAAGCACGCGATCGAACTCGGCCAACAGCTCGTCATAGCACTCGGGAATGGACAGTAGACTGGCGAAATTGGCCACCATCCCCGGGAAGGTAGAAAGCTCGCCACCGCTCTTGTCGAGCCGGCGGAACCACTCGGGGTGTTTCTCCAGAATCCGCGTCCCCTGAGAGGCCGAGAGCACCCACTGGTAGATGCCCACTTTCACTCGTGGAGACAGCGCCTGGACACGCTGAATCAGGTCCTTCAACTCGGGGCCGGTGATGAAGCCGCCGTGAGCGCCAACGAGGCCCTCCTCGACGTAGTAGTCGGCAAGACTGCCCCAGGCCCCGATTAGCACGATGATGTTCCCTTCGTCGGTCGACTCCACCAGTCGTCTCAGACGCGGAATCCCGTAGCGCCCAAGGTCATAGGAGGCCTTTACGTTGTCCATCCACTCCGGCACAGGGGGGATCTCGGCCAGAGCCTCCTGCACGTCCGGTTTGGACGGGTAGTGGGCTGAGAGAAACTCGTACCAGCCATCCGGGAGAATGCCGAAGGACTCCTCGTAGGAGACCTTCCCCCCGGGCTCCAGCCTTGAGGTGCAGAGCGACATGTCCCAGCCGTTGGGCGTGTAATGGAGCATGTTCTTCTCCTCATTGTAGGAGGAGACAGCACCCCCAAACCACGGCCAGACAAACTGTCGGTCCAGACGCGTTCGCACGTGTGCGAAACTGAAGCGTTCCCTGGGCTGATGGAGCAGCATGCCTTTGCTGGTGTTCTGATACTCCAGCACGCGCTGCCATTCTCCAAGATCCGGAGCCGGCACCAGCGGGCCGACGTATCCCGCCCCCATGTAGTACCCCCCGTCACGGTAGTCAGGCGTGAAGGCCACTTCCGAGTTGTAGGTGACGAACTTCGTCTTCGTGCCCCGGTAGGCGAAAGCTGTTTCTTTGAACAGACGCCGCTCTTCCAGCCGGTAGGTCTTCTGAATCTGGAGTTCCCGGACTACCGGATTTGCGCAGGTAAGGACAATGCGTTGATCCGGCGCCGAGAACACGGCATCGGCAACGCGGTCATCCTCCTCGCGACCCGTCAAGATGCCCTTGATGTCTTCCAGGTGATAGCGTGCCTGGCTGTGGTTCAGGTACCGCGTCCGGGCGGCGGCGTTCCATCCCCCGACCACCTGCCCCGTCTTCTTGGAGATTGCCCACGCCACGTCGCCGTTGCCGAGGAACCAGGCATCCGTCGTCTCATGGGGAAACTGCCAACCCTCGATCACATGTGCCGGTGCCAGGGCAGCGCTCAATGCCGTGCCGTTGACGGTCACTGACAGCCCGTCAAGAACCATGGACTCGCCGGCTTCATCGAAGATGCGGGAGTAGAAGGAGAGGGCGGTCACCCGGCCCCAGGCCTTGAGTTCCGTTTCCCAATTGGCCAGGTCGAGGTCGAGTTCAACGCGGGTCCACTGGTCCTTGGTCGTCGTGGCGTAGCGGTACACATGTTTGCCGTTCATCCGCATGTTGAGGCAAACACTGTTCCCGAAATTCCCTTTGATGTGGAACACGATCCGGTCGTCGGGCCCGGCCCCGGTCAGGTCCACGTCGCGACGCAGACACACGCCGGTATAGAGCTTTGCCCGCTCAGGCGCGTTTGCGCGTAGCGCGAAGGACCCGCTCCTGGCATCTCGGACAATCTCAAGGCGTGCGTCCTGAAGGCCCTGCCAGCCAAACGTCTCGGCCGCTGCCAGTTCGTGGAACTCAAGGAAATCGGTTTCTCTGTCGATGGCAGAACTCGAGCCCGCAAGCATCATGAACGCCGCCCCGAACAACCGCCATAGCGTCTTGGCTTCCACGATCCCGCTCCATCCTGTTGGTACCGGCGAACACCTGACCACACTGTTCCCACACATGAACTCGCGATTATCCATACATATGCAGGCTCGGGGATAGAAAGGAAAGAGGATCCTGTCGACAACAGCAATGGAAGGTGGCTCTCCCCCCTTGACTCCATGGTTGGTTGGGGGCCCCATTGCCCGGAGCAGTTGACGTGGGCATCCCCGCTGTATATGCTCCGCAAAGCCTTCCCGGGACTTGTCTGTGAAGTGTTCACGCAGACCGACAAGGAGCCTCGATCAATGGGACAGCCACCGCTGCCGCCTGCTATGCCCATCTCTCTTCTCTGCCTCATGGCCGCTGTCCTCTGCGTTCCCGCGGAATCCGCCGCCGATCCGCAGGTACTCCAGAGCTCCGGACAGCTGTGTGTGCGGCATGCTGATCCCCTCTGTTTTGTGGATGCCAGAATGACCGTAGAGGCGTGGGTTCATCCTGCTCGGACGGGGCGTTGGATGCGGATCGTGTCGAAGTACGGTGGGGGCGCCCACGACATGGGGAATCGTGCCTGGGAGTTCTCGATCCGGGACGACAGAAGGCTGCACTTCCGTGCTGTGCCTTTCCGCGCCGATGCGAGTGCCCCGTGGCTCGGCATTGCGTCCAAAACGACCATCCCCACAGACACGTGGACACACGTGGCATGCAGTCTGGACGGCCCCGGAGGAAGAGCGCGGGTTTATGTCAACGGCACACTTGACGCGGAACAGGCTATACCCGTCAGCACGGCCCTCCAGAGCAACCCGCGCCAGGACCTCTTCGTGGGCGTTTACGCCGGGGCCGACGTTCATCGCTTCGAGGGGATGATCGACGAGGTCAGGCTCTGCTCCAAACCCATCGTGTTCGCCGACTGCCCTTCAGAGCCGTACACCGGGGCGGAGGCAGGCACAGTCGCCCTCTATCACTTCGACGAACAGATGTCCGGGGGACGTTTTGCTGACGCGGCCGCGCTGTCGGCACACCCCGCGGGATTGATTGACGGTGACATGCCTGCCACCGTCCCAAGCCGGGCAGGTTTCGGGAATGCGCTCCGTCTCACGGCCGGGGCTGCCGCGCCTGTGCCCTTCGCCGCGACCGCCTTCGATGTGCTGCCGCATCCGTCGTTGGAGGAGCTTGCGCAGCTGTTCACGCGTTGGCAGGAGCAGTGGCCACGCCGCGTCCGGACCAACGTGCAGGGGACAGTCAGCGACGGGCTCCCGATGCATAGCCTGACGATCACCAACTTCGACCGACCTGACGACAACAAGGAGATTGTTCTCCTGGTAGCGATGCACTCCGGTGGGGAAATCAGCGGAACGACCGCGCTGCTCGCTTCCGCCGAATGGCTCTTGGGGGAGTCCCCGGAGGCAACTCGCATCCGTCAACGGCAACGTTGCGTGTTTGTTCCCGTCCCGAACCCCTGGGGCTATGCCCGGCGTTCGTCACGCACGATGGCCAAGCTTGATCCCGCCTGGTCTTGGTCGCCGGAGGGTGCTACCCGCCGTGAAGAGAACCCCGAAGGCGTGTTGATCCAGGCACTCATTGACGATCTGAAGCCAGATGTTGTCGTCGATTCCCATGGTACATGGTGGAAAGGTCAGAACATGGGGGAGTTTGTCGGCTCCTCCGGATACAGCTTGATCCTGAACACGTTCCAGGGATCGATCGTGCGCGACATGGCCGCGGCGGCAGCAGCGGTGGGTTTTCCACAGCACCTGGGTAGCGAATCGCACGAGAAAATCCTCACTGCGGATGTCCTTCCAGGCCGTGAAGAAGCGCTCTATGTATACCCCTCAGGTACTGCCGTCAGCACCGCTGTCTATGCATACCTGCGCTGCCACGCGATCCCCTTGACCATGGAGAGTGGTGGTTGGGCGGGCAGCGCTGTGGCGCGCTTGCGACGGCTCCTCGAGATCGGCTGCGAGACCTGGCCAACCGAACGTTACGCTGGCTACCCGAACCGGCGGATTTCCTCCAAGCGCGCCTGGATGCAGTGGCTCGCAGCGTACGGAACCACAGCCCAGGCCCGCCGCAACAGCCGCGCCGAGCTCTGGTCTCGCCACGGGCAGTTTGTCACCTTCCGATCGTACCCCGATGCAGATGGTGGCTTTCTGTTCGGTGTGGTTACTGATCCGGCGTTGGCCCGACGCGTGTTCGCGGGGCGTCCATACCGGGCCGAAAGCGTGGACGTGGGTCTCGTGCTGCACAACCTGGCAGGTATTGAGCGAGATATCGATGTCTCCACGATCCGCAAGCATCTGACGACGTTTGGGAGTACGGCAAATCTGTCCGCCGACCCGCGGGCGCTCCTGCCCCCGCAGGCGTCTCCTCCCCTGCAACACGGTCTGGCCATTCGGGGAATGCTGCCGTACAACGCTCCGGATATCATCGCCGTGTGCGTGAACGGGCACCCCATCGGCACCTCGGACACGGATGGCCATGAGATTTGGAAGGGCAGCCCGGGAGGGACGTACCTCCAGGTCAGCATTCCTGCGAGCAAGCACAATGGTATCGCCGTAGTTACGTGCCTCTACCGGGCCAACGAGGAGCGTGAGTGGGGATTCACCATTCCCCGCTGAGTGTACGACGGGAAGGTGGGAGCACGGCAAAGCTATTGGCTTTCTCCGGCCATCGCACTGGCGGAGAGGTCGCCGGATGGCACCGCCTCCCACATTGTGCGTTCTGGGAACGTGGGAGGGGCTGCCACGCCGCGACCCCATCTCCGAGAGGGCCAATAGCATTGGGGACATGGACGTTTGTTGGACTCACCGCTGTGACGCATTCCGTGTAGGCGGATCGGATCGGAGGATTCGCTCAAGGCTTCGGGGTGAGGCTGGTTCCCCGCCCGAAGCGCACGCTGTCGCCGATGCCGTATTCGTAGATGGTCCAACGCGCACCCTCGCCAACGCGCTTCCCAAGTTCGTCTGCCGGGATCGGGTCAACGAGATGAACATGGTTGATCCCGGCTTCGTGCAGCAACCCCCATGCCTGGTACGGGAATCCCATCACACCCCGGACTCGGAGGTCAATCCCGGGCACGCCGGTCTCGAGATGGCCGCCATTGTAGAAGCAGTCGCTGTAGTCCAGACGTCCGTCGATCCTGCACAGGCCGGCGAACGCCATGCTCACTTCCGGCCCGTTGAGGATGATACCATCCTCGAATCCTGCCGCAATGCCTTCGCCAATGTCGCCCACCGAGTCCAACACCAGGGCGACGTGGTCTGCGTCTATCTGTTCTGCGGATTCAACCGCAAAACTCACCAGACGCTCCCCATGGTTGTCGATCATGATACGTTGCCCCGGCAGGGAGGCGAGGGGGGGCGCAGCACCTTGGATGACGATTCGTCGCAGGGCTCGGTCGACGGTGACGATCGTGGCTTCAGGCGGCGGCTCGGCCAGTCGCATCTCCGTGTCGCTGAACGCCAGCTTCGTGCCTTCGACGAGCTGCATATTGGTGACGGCACCCCCGCGTTCGCGGATGAGCCCGAAGGCACCGGCCAGAGCGAAGCCTTCACCTGAGCATTCCCGCGATGAGTCGCCGTTCAACAGGATGATGTCTCGGCCGCCGGGGACGGTGACTTCGATGGCAATGGGGCTGTACCCGGAGTTATCGGTGGTCTCGACCGGCAGACGGCGCACGTCCAGGGGGGAGCGTGAATCGGGATAGGCCTCGATAACCGTCACAAACTGGGACCGCAATCCCTCTTCTCCGGTCCGGTGAGGGATTGCCCACTGCAGGACCTGTGTGTCCGGAGAGATGGGTGCTCCGCCTCGGGCCGTGATCAGCTCCGTCTCTCCTATGGGGATGAAATTCAGGCGGAGGCGGATGTCATCGCTCGTGTCGTAGTCGTAGTCAACCGTTGTCAGGGCTCCCATTTGGCCCCGGGCTACATCCCGCAAGTGGCAGTAGGGATCTTTACGCTGTTCACCGGAGGGCCCCGTGTAAGTGGCTCCGTAGGGCACACCTTCGCCGGCGAGAGTTCCCCGTTCCTGCGCGGTCAGCGTTGCGCCGGCCACCGCGGTCGCCTTCGGTGTGTAGGCGCCGTGCCACGTCTGCAGGTGGTCCGTTCCCCCGGAGACACGGAACACGTCCACCACGTACCAGCGTTCCGAATCGACATCGATCAGAGCAGTCAGACGCCGGTAATCCGTGACATCAGGCCCATCTTCTCCCCGCGGCTCGTGTTTACGGTAGGGTTTCTTGCTTGCCTCCATGACCTGACAGCCCGGACCACGGTACCACGTGGCCAGGCTGCCGATCACGGTTGAGCACGGCTTCTCATCTCGGTTCACAACGACGGTGTTGTGGGTGAAGAGGCTCCACTCCCAGGCTGCTGCGAAATTCCAGGACTGGGGGTAGCCGATGTTGGGGAGCAGATCACGGCCGAAACCATAGAGGCCGATCATAAGCGGGTCGTAGTGGGCGTGGCCCCGGAGGCCACCGTAGAACAGAGTCAGATCACGTTGGTGAGGGCCGATTCCGCTGCGCAGGAGCCCCAGGCCGAAACCGTCCAGATACTCACTGTCGCGTGCCTGTGATCCGGTACGCGGAACCTCGCTGGTGGTGGGGTAGCCTGCGTCGCCGATGCAGATTGTCCATTGTCCTCCCAGGGCCTTGATAGCTTGTTTGTAGAGACCGAAAAAGCGTTCGAGTTTCTGGTTGGCGCGGATGTCCGGGAAACGGTCAAGGTCGACATGATCCGGGTCCAGCTTGCGCAGGCGTTCCACGAGCTCTCCTGCCCGAATGATCCCTCCCCGGGCGTCATTGTACCCGGTTGAGGAGTAGCTCGAGCCATCTTTGTAGAACTGGTTCCCCGCCGTGCCCAGCCTTCCGGCCCCCTCGTACAGCCACAGCAGGCAGTCGAGGCTGTTCGGCCGCTGCTCTCCGAAGTCGTTCAGCATCAAAGCCAGAGAGGCGATCGCCTCGGCTCCCCAGCCGATATTGGGCTGAATGGCCCGGTCCATCACAGCCTGGATGCCGGAGCGGAAGAGGTGCGTCTCGATGTAGACCTTCAGGTCTGCCATCGTCTGTATTTTCGGAATGCGCTCACGGGCGAAGCGGAGCAGTTCACTGTCGCCATCGATAGCGGGGATGATCTGGTCGTAACACTGGGCGCTCTCGAGCAGCGCCATGGATGACCAGACGACGTCAGTGATCATGCCGGAGCCTTTGCCATAGCCGGGGATGTACGTTCTCTCCTTCCGATCGTCGCTGTCGGGATACTCGTAGGCTTCCTTCAAGAGGCAGATGGCTGCCTTGTGGGCATACCTGAGGTCGTCCGTTGCCAGATAGGCATCGCCGAATGACTTGATGGCCGGCTGGAGGACGGTGTTGTAGGCATAGTGGGCATAGAGTCCAAGGAAGTAGTAGCGCTTGCCCTCGATCAGGCATCCCCGGCCGTCGTCAGCGTAAGGGCCGGCAGTCAGGTCACCCGCGGCGTAGTCATTGCTTGGGTATGTCTCGCCCCCAATCGGGCACGTGATCCTGTAGGGCATCGCTTCACAGTCCACGATCCACGGATAGTAAGCGTTGACTGTGTAGATCTCCTGACCGTGGATCGGGCAGCCGAGCTTGGGGTTGCCAAACGAGTCGTTTCCCACGGTGACCACACGTTGCATGGTGGTGGCGGGCATGATGTCCCAGAACCAGTCGTCCAGCTTCGTCACCCACTCTTTAGCCGGAGCGTGGCCCACTGCTGCCGTGAACGGGCGCGTATCCCCCCGCAACGCACGGTTCACAAACGCGGCATTCGTCTTGCACGACTTCGTGAATTCCGCGGTTGTCAGAGTCCGTTTCCGTTTCACTGGGGTGTGCTCCTGTCCTCTCACGCTGGCCGGGATACCGATGGTCGCGACCAGCAGACAGCAGTAGGCCGTCCAGCGACGGGTGTTGCTTCTGAACTCCACAGGATTCTCCTCGACAGCACGGGACAGCGGGATGGACCAGCCTGTTCGAGGCAGCCCTGCGCGACGTCTGAATCCCAAAGCTGCCAGTTCTCTCGGTCCCGGAGGTCGCTGAGCCACCTCAATCAGCGGCAATGACATCCACCATCTGGGAAACGGACGCGGACGCTATCGTGCGAACACGAGATGCCTGAAATGCCGCGGCTGCTGGACCGTTCCCTCGATCGGCGCCCACGTGGTGTGTTCGGCAGGGGAATTGGACCGTTGGGGGCGGTTGCGGACCACATTGAGGCCCCACATGTCGCCTGGTTCAGGAGGCACGGGAAGAGGGATAGCGATTTCTGTCGTCCAGCCTGACTCTGTGCGTCTGGTGACGGCTTCCCAGCCTTCGGCGGGCTGCTTGGCGCCGACGGCATTGACCACGAACTGGCGAAAGGTCTGGTGCCCGTGCCCACGGTCCAGAAGGATTTGAATGGAGTCGTCGCAAGACATGTCTCCACCGTCGGAGTCCTGACGTGCAACGATCGCAGCGGGATCATGTTCGGCACAGTTGATCGCGATGTAGAGGGTGGCGGAATCATAGGCCGCCCACGCCTGGGTTTGCTGGCAGGCCGCACTTCCCCCGTCGCTACGCACGAATGCCGACGTGGTTGCTGCTGCTTGCCAACATGGTTCATGCAGCGCCCCATCCACTGTAAGTTCTTCACGGAGTTCCGGACAGACAATGGCGGCAAACTCATCGAGGACGTGGAGGTCCACGTTTGCGTGCAACGGCGACTGTCCGGCGGGGGTGAGTTGAATCCCCATTGCGTACGTTCCCGGCCTGACGTCCCTTGGGTTCTGGACCCAGATTCCTACTGGTGTTGCCCGGCCTGGGAGGATCGTGAGATTCCGGATTGGGGACGGGGCCGGCCATCCCGCCGGCAAGGTCACGGTCATTTCGGCCTTCATGGGTTCGCGCAGTTGGCTCCGGATCATCGCCTGCACTCGCGTTCGCCGACTGGCCGTATCGAGATGGGGAGGGGCGGAAAGCTCAAGCGCCAGGGGGGCCTCAATGCGGACCCAGGTCCGATCGGTGAGTGTACCCATCCCTCGGTTGCCGACCGCCAGGTCAAGAGGATGTCGCCCCGTGGTCGCGTCTGCGGGTACCCCCGCTATGCAGCGCGTCTCTCCGGCCTCCATGCGTTCGAACCTGAAGGTCCAGCCTTCCGGGCCTTCTACCCGCCAACCTGCCGCCAAACGCCGTGACAGGGCCAGACGCAGGATCACTTCCCCACCGGGGGCAGCGCTGCCTTCCTGAGCCACCTGGAGGACAGGAAGCCGGTCCCAGATCGGTTTCTCATCGCTCAGTTCATACTCAATCTGACCATAGACATCCAGGCCGGGGATGACCGCTTCCACGTAGCGAGCTGGCCCAGGTGTCAGGACGGTGAACGGAAGCCAGTGCGACGGCGTGTCTTCATCCGGAGAGACAAAAACGGCCCGTTTGACGCTCTTCCCTTTCGGCAGCCGGACTTTGATCGGCAACGCCGTTTCAGCTTCAACCGCCCCGTCAAGCCCGACGCCGTAGTTCACCACGTGTACGAGGAGCGTGTTCCCTCCGTCGTAAGCGATTGAGATTTCCACATTCGCGGTCGGGTCAGTTGCGGCCGGGAGCGAGCGCCGAGACACATGGGCGATGGACGGAGCCAGATCTCGAAGCCCTGCTTTTCCTTCTTCAGGCAATCCTGCATTGGCGGCTTCAGGCAGAGGCACACCCGGCAGGTATGCCAGACGCCCGCGCCCGACATCAATGCGTCGGGGCTCTCCCGGCCACGTGCCCTCGACAGCCAACGCTCTACTGATCCAGGACTCATCCCTCACGTTCCCCCACTCATCATGGGTTGCACATGGGCCGATGAGGATCAATCCGAGACCACGTTCGGTCAGCCTGCGCAGGGCCTGGAGTTGCCGGCTTGAGACGATTCGAACGGTGGGCAGGATCAGAGCTTCCACTTGCCCCAGGTCGTCTTCCAGGATGTCCCTGTCCGTGATCATCAGGTGGGGGATGTGGCGATCTGCCAGGTAGCGTGAGCAAGGCATTGGGAACGTCGCCACTCGGTGGTACGCCTGCTGCAGCGAAGCCCAGATGCGTACCGGGCTCCACGGGCGCAGGCGGGTGAGAACGGACTCGCGGCGCTTTAGGAAAGCATGGTATGCCGCAGTGGCCCGTTGAGCTTCCGGAGCCAGCCCATTGCATGGCCGGGACCCGCCGCTGGCGACGCTTTCGGCGATGGCCAGCCGAGCCAGCGCGGAACGTCCACGGGGGCTGTCTGTCGCGGGGGCCGGCTCGAGGAAGGTGAACGCCTTTCCCCGACTTGCGGCGGCTAGATAGCGGTACTCGGAGCTGTTGCTGACCCTTACCCCGGCTTCCGTTCGCGGCCCGGTCCCGTACCTCGACTCGGCGAACACGACATCCTGGCTCGCACTCCACTGTTCGAGATCAAGGGCTCTCGAGCGGAGAGAAGAGAACGGCTCGCCATTGGGGAGGCCGAAGCGGGCCGTGAGTATGTAGTTCGGATTGAGCGACTCACCGTATGATTTCATTGCATCGATGAAGTCGGCCAGTGACCAGGCGGCAAAGCCCCGCCAAGCCACACGAAGGGGGGCGTCGGGCTTGGTCGGAGGCACGACGGAGCGGACGTCAGTGATGCCCAACTTCGTCTTCAGGTCAACGGCTCCATAGGTATTCCCCAGCCACTCTATAAACCGGAACCGGCACCACTCACAGTAGCAGTTACCCGTTTCCACGCGAAGTCCCTCAATGACGTTGCCGTCGGCCCCCGCTTCCAGCCCCATCCGGATCAGTCCCATCGTGTACTGCCGAACACTTGGGCTGTTCACACACAGGTGGTATCCCTGTTGATCACCGTGCCTGTAACGCCTCGGCGTTCCGTCTGCGTCGCGCTGGGTCATGCTCAGGGCGTCTTCCGGGGCGGATCCGAAGTAGTCTCCATAGTCTTTCCATCGTCGGTCACAGAAGTCGAACAGTTGCGTTCGTTTGTCGGCATTTCCGCCCCCTGAGCATGGGGAAAGCTCGAGCAGTGCCGCCGCTCCCTGCGCGTGCACAGCCGCAATCGCCTCCCGGGCGTCTGCGATCCTCGCGTTGAACAGTGCCCGTTCGGGGATTTCTCCCTGGTTTTGGAGGGGGTTGGGCCAATGGAACACGTTGATCCCTGCCTTGCGGATGAACTTCAGGGCAGATTCGTCCGGGGATGTCTGGCCGAACCCGTAACGCACGGCCCCCGCTCGTGGAGCTGGGCCCGGGCGGTAAGCGGGCGTCTTCGGACCCGTCTGGGGCAAAGCGGCAAGCGAGAAACCGTAGAGCAGTCCCCACGCTTCGCGCGTCCCCATTCTGACGAAAACGGCGTGGGTCTCGGGTGAGAGGTAGTTGGAGAGGTCGAGGGTTCGACGCAGGCGCACGCTCGTTCCCATTTCGGCCGGCACGTAGCTGAACACTTCCTCCCAATCCGTTCCATCGGGAGACGCCCAGACGACCGCTTCGGTACCCTCAGACCCCCAAAAGGCAAAAGACAAGGTCAGTGTCGTGACCTGTCGGGAACAAACCACCTTGTAAAGGACTCGGGAACCCTCGAAGGCGAGGTCTTTCCAGCGTTGGGCCCGCCAGGACACTTTTCCCTCGACGGCAAATGCGTGTTGGTCGTGGCGCTTGGGATCCTGGTCAAATTCCTCGGCGTATCGTCCTGTCCCGTCGTGCCGGATAGGGATGCGGATCTCGCTTCCGTCGCCGATGACCAACTCATCGGCTATCCCCGTAGACGCCCACATTGCCGCAACGGTCAGGACGATCAGCTGTTGGGCCACTTTCCGCATTGGTCACTTGCCTTTGGTTCGACGCAAGAGAACCGTCCGCGCCCGGGGGTGGCTTAGCGAGCGGTTGATTTGCAGCAGGTCGTCATACGCGTCGGGGGGGATGATCGCAGGTCGGAGGTCGACGACATGGCTGATTTCAAGACGTTTGGCTCCCGATTCTCCTTGAGCCGTGCCCGTGGTGACTCGGACAAGCACGCTGCCGGCATCCCCCGGGGCCAACCAGACGGTCTCGTCCGGGACCAGGACAGGGACCGTGAACTCCGGTGGAAGCTCGATGGTGGTTGTGAAGCGGGTGTGTTGGGGCTCGGGCCAGTTGAGGGGATTGCTTCTCTCGTCTGCTCGAAGGCGAAGCAGGTTGGTCAAAGCGGCCGGTAGGCTGAAGTACAGATAATCGCTATCCTGCACGGCATAGTTGGGTACGGAGACGGTCAGGGACTCCGTTCCCGGGTAGCTATCGAAGTTGGTCACAAGATCGCCTTCAGGCGTGGCGGCCTGTGAGACTCGCGCCACGGCTTCCTGGAAGTAGCGTCGCCTCTCCTCAGGGGGCATCTCGGCAAACTTCCGTTTGTTGGCGGAGAAGCCGTCGCCGTAGTAGTGGACTGTGCGAGTGATCCGAGCCGTTCCATCCGCGCTGATCGTCACTGCGAAGGTCGCTTCGCTGCGGTTGCGCATCTCTTTGGGTGCGGAAATCGTGTCGATTCGGGGCCTCTTGAGCCGCAGTCCGAGCCGTCCGTCGTGGGGAGTAGTTCCCAACGCTGCGTACTGATCCGTGTCATTGAGGAAGACGGCACGACCGGCTACCCGGATTCGCACGAGTACATCGGGGAACAGCGATGATCCCGGAAACTCGACCAGCGGCTTCTGCAGGACATCGTTCTTCGGTGACCATGAGGCCAGGACGTATTCGGGCTTGAACCCGGCTGCTGCTGCCATTGCGTAGATGACGACGGCTCTGTCCGTGACGTTCCCATACCCTTCTTCGAGCGTCTGGTCCGCTGGAGTGACGCAGGTCAGGGGGAGCGCGTTGATCCCCGGGCCGGCACCCCGCAGGGCCTTGGCGATATCGTCGCGAATGGCAATCAGCGTTGCCCTGGTCCCCTTGCCCGTCAATGCGGCGTGTTGAGCTCCCCGAACCGATGCCTCTTTCTGCCTGGAGGCTGCCTGTTCGAGCGTTTCCCGGACCGAGGCCGCGTATGTGTCCCAGTCGCCTGTTGACACGAAGACGCTTGGGTTGAAGCTCCACCAGGGGGGAAGACCACTTTCCCGCTTGAGGCCTGCCTGTGCCCGGGCTGTCCATTCGTAGACCAGCTTGTCGCCGTCTTCCTTGCAGGTTGCCGTCAGTACGGGGTCGCCGCTTCCACCTGCCGTGCCCTGCTCGAAGACCTCGGTTTTCAGTTTGAGGGCCTTCGGAACGATGAGGCGAACCCGCTTCTCGCGGATGGGGTCATAGCCGCGGAATGAGTGACGGAAAGCGAAGAACGGGCGGCCCTTGACCGTCCGGGTCACATCGTACTCGATCACACTTCCTACTTCAACGCCCGGGAGACTGGCTACGAGGGTCTTGGCCGCGGGATACCGTGGGGCCGAAGCCGCCCAACCGGCGTCCATCACGTTCTTCTCCTGATCACTGATCGCCTTGGTGGAATCGCTGGTGGTCACGATCGCTTTGGTCAGTTCCACCTCCTCCCAGGCGGGGTTGTAGTTCCACTTGAGCTCAGAGCGGTCCTTCTTCCCTTTGTATGTCAGGATTTTGTAGACGCTGTTGTGCCTTGCCGTCCAATTTCGGGCGTCGGTCAGTTCGTACTCCCATGTGTCTCGCACGATGATTGAGTCGGCCGAGGACTCATCCGGGGCGCTCAGATCAATGATCGGGCGCTTCCGGCCATTCACTTCCATGGTCCTGAGAGCGCCTTTGAGCTGCAGGTATTCAGCGGGGAGGAACTCGACTGCTTTCATCAGGAACTCAGCCTCATCAACGAGCTCCAGCCCGTCCTGGGTCAGGCCGCGTTTCCAGGATAGGGCATCGAGTGCAATCGGCTCGAACGTGGGGAGGGATGTGAAGTGGCTGATGTCGGGCGCCAAGCGGAGGCGCAGCGTTTCCCGAACCCCGCAGGCGATATCGGTTTTCAGGGGATACTTGCGCTTGGCAAGTCCTGTTTTGCCGAGAATAAAGTTGACCATCCCAACGCTCGTTCCTAGTCTGGGAACAGGGAGCATTGCCGTCTCTCCGTCCGAGACGAGAATGTCGGCTGCCTCGTAGACCAGTCGGACGGAAAGAGGAGTCTCGGTGTCCATCATGTCCTTGGGCTCAATGGTGATGGACTTCAGCTGTGTTCCGGCGGCTGAGCGCTTGAGGGCACCCTCGAAATACCGGCGTCGCTCCTCGGGCTTAATGCGTGAAAAATAGCCGCGGTAGGCGTTGTCGTTGATGCCTTCGAAGTGCAGGATGCTCTCAGCCGAGAGGTCCCCTCGAGAATCGATTCGGGCATCGGTTTCGATGCGCATCATGTTGTCTTCAGAGGGCACGATTGGCGAGGTCAGGAGTGTCTCACCGTCCGGTTTGGCCACGAGATAGCTCTGGTTACACAGGTAGGCGGGGAAGATGTCCTTCGTGTTTTCATCGGTGGGATCCATGAGCATGTAGGAGCCGTCGTCGTTCTCAACGGCCACGACCGCGTGGTTGAAGAATGGCTGAGGGACTTCCTCGTCCTTCTTGGGGCCGTTGTGAATGATCACAGGGTAGCCTTTGAACCCGGCCTCTCGCAGCATGGCGGCCAGCAGGGCAGCTTTGTCCCTGCACACGCCATGGCGTTGCTCGAAGGTGTCCTTCGCATCGTGCGGCTCATATCCGGGGGCCTCTTCTTCGACCGTGATCCCCATGTACCTGATTTCTTGTGAGACGAAGCGGAAGAGCGCTCGGATCTTCTTTTCCCGGTCGCTTTTGCCCTTCGTGAGTTCTGCTACCTTTGCCTTCATCTCGTCGGTTGTTTCCAGGTGCGGCAGACAGAGCTCCCAGTACCACTTCGAGATATCTCGCCAGTCCGGAATCGTGCTGATCAGGAGGCGCTGCACGACCGTGTGAAGCGGAGGCATGCTCGGCTCTGCGTACATCCGGGGAACGTTGGAGGCTTCCCAACGGTAGTTCAGACGGCCCTCCCGCTTCGTCTCTGTGAACGTCACACTGTCCTTTACGGGCGACTTCAGAGCAATGCTCCGAAGGGGACGCTCCGGAGGCGCGGAGACCTCGCGGACAAAGTGCTGGATAGGGCTGGTGTACTCGAGGATTTCGTAGTCGCTCCAGGTGTTAGGGACGCGTGGCTTGACCAGTTCGTTCACGGCCACGTATCGCACCATGTCGCCGATCTCGAGATCCGGAATTCCGACCTGCAGAACTTTGCTGTTCGGGTTGTAGATGTTCGATCCCATCTGAGACCGATTGACCATCACCCGGCTCTGCTTCTCGATGTCGACGGGGATCACTTTGCCGTCCGGTTTGATCACTTGGATCAGCGTGTAGAACGCTTTGTTATAGGGGAGGGTGAAGTGGCGCGTGAGGGTCTTGTAACTCCGTTTCCCCTTCTCGGTCAGGACCTTGGCGAATGTGTCATCCCATGTGATTGCCGTACCATCGGCTTCATATCGTGTGAGGATGTAGTCATCCACGAGCACATCATCCGCGTTCGGGAATTTCTCTCTGGTGACGTTACTCGAGCTCTTGAGCACGTTCTCAATCTGCAGGAGCCCGTTAGCGAATTCAGCGGCGGCTTCCTCAGCGGAGGCCGCCTGCGGTAGGAGCAGGTACCCGACGGCGAGCAGAGCGACTGTCGCCATGAGCTGTCGCGGCCACTGGGAAAGGTTGGTCGAAGCAAGGGAGCGTCGGCGGGTGTTGTGCATGCTGGAATCTCCTCTTGTGACGCACGACAGCAGGGCAAATCCGCTGTTCCGGGGCTGAGTTGTGTCTTGATGAAGCTCCCCCGCCGCCGCCACTACGCCGGTGGGGGCAGGGAACTATAGCACCATTTGACCCGGTCCGAGCTGAATGGTGCCCACCCCCCGGTCATTCCTCATCAACCTTCCCCGTGGAGCCGGCTCGCCCGGCGGGAATGCCACTCGCCCGGCCTGACTGAGTTGCTGGAGTCGGTTTCGGGTCTTACCGTACCGTCGTTGTCGGGCTAAACGTCACCGCCACGTACGCGACCTCCCTCCAAGCCCGAACCGATGGAGTCACTGTGAAGCTGTCTGTTGTCATTCCGGCCCACAACGAAGAAGGTTGCGTTCGCAGCACGGTCGAAGCCTTGGTCGATGCCCTCGCCAGTGAGGGGATTCCCCACGAAATCGTCGTTGTCAACGACAGCTCGACCGATGGGACCGAAGAGATCCTCAAAGGGCTGAGCGAGGCCTTCGCCAGTGTCAGGTACGTGAACAACAGGCCCCCCAACGGTTTCGGGTTCGCCGTTCGTCGGGGACTTGAGTGTTTTGAGGGGGACGCAGTCGCCATTTTCATGGCCGACGCCTCCGACTCCCCGGCTGATCTGGTGTCGTTTTACCGGACGATGTTGGCCGAGGGCGTAGATTGTGTCTTCGGTACGCGTTGGAGCCGGGGAGGGAAGACGATTGACTACCCCCTGCACAAGCGCCTTCTGAACCGTTTTGCGAACCACTTCGTCCGAGCTTTGATGCGGGTCCGCTGCGATGACGTCACCAACGCGTTCAAACTCTACCGGCGCGAGGTCATCGAAGGGTGCCGCCCGTTCTTGAGCCATCACTTCAACTTGACCGTTGAGCTGCCCTTGAAGGCCGTTATCCGCGGCTACTCCTACGTCGTCATTCCCAACAGCTGGACCAACCGGACGAGCGGCGTCTCAAAGCTCAAGATAAAGGAGATGGGGTCGCGCTACCTCTTCATCGTGCTGTACTGTCTGCTCGAGAAGTGGCTTTCCCGCGGGGACTACCGGCGTGAAGAGGAACCCTGACTTACTCCTGAACGGCCAGAAACGTGACTGAGTGGGGAGGGATCGTGCAGGTGAGAACACCATTGTCGATTGAGGCGGGCAACGGGGACACCAGATCCTCTTTCCGGTCAAGGAGGGGTTTGCCGTCGGGATCGCCATGGCTCAGGAGGATACCTTCAGCTTGAGCGACGTGGAAGTTGCGGATCTCGATGCGGCAGGGGACAGCCTTACTCCATGAGCCGTTCGCGATGACCAGGAACAGGGCGTCGCCTTCCTTGCTGAGCGTGGCCAGGATGGGCGTCTGAGGCCCTGTGAATCCTCCCTCCTTGAAGCCCGAAGCGTCGCCCTCCCCCGGTGTGTAGCGGGGCGCCGTTCCCTCCAGGTCGAGAGCCCATTCACCCACGTGCCGATTAAAGTAGTAGTAGAGCCAGTAGAGCATGAACCGCTGCTCTGGAACGGTGGGGCCGAGGACCGCGAACCCTTGCGCGCCGACCCGGTTCAGCATCTGCCACGCACTTGCTCCGGCAAGCATGCCTTCCCGGGCGTAGTAGATGAGCCGCACTGCCCGGTGAACCGTTCCGACAATGTTCGCGTTCCGGTCGACGTAGTCTGCGCGTTCGCCATTCGGCCCCCCGCAGTGCATGCCCCATTCGGTGTCGATCTGGACGACTTCCCTTCCCGGGTTGTAGGCGCGTAACAGTGCATTGACCTTCAAACACGTGTCCAAGGCTCGGTAGTTCGCGGCCAGAGTCGCTGCTTCAAAGCTGCACGTTTGAATGCTGCGGACGAACGAATAGTGATGCGCCGCAACAAAGTCATAGCTTCCCGCCGTCTGCTTGAGGATGTAGTTCCCCCACTTCTCGCTCTTCTTGTGGATGCCGATCCCGATCTGAGCCTTTGGGTCGACTGCGCGAATGGCCCGACTTACGGCCTGGACATGTTTCACGTAGGAGTCCGGAGTCGGGAACGCCGTTCCGGGGCGCATGAGGTACGGCTCGTTCGAGATCTCCCAGTGACAGAAGCTGTAGCCTTTCGTCTTGGCATGGGCCACGCCCCGGGCCCAGACGTCGGGCGTCAGCTTGCTCCGGGCGCCCTGCGTCTCGAATTCCAGAACACAGCTGTCGGGCGGCACACCGATTCGGCGGCAGACCTCGGCTGCTCGGTCGATGGATTCCTCAAGACTGAATGGTTCATCGCCGACGGCGTAGAAGCGAGTCATGGGCATGCGCATCTCGCGGATGGCCTGCTCCGTTTCCGGAGGCAACGTGTACACGCCATCCTTGTTGTAGGGATGCCCCGTCCACCCCGCGACGCGGTGGAACGACACCGCTCCGACCTTCCGGGAGGCTGGCCCGATTCGCTTCTCCGTGTCCACCACGATTTTCAGACTGGGCCCTTCCACCAGACGGTGCTGCAGCGGTTCGTAGGTAAGCCGTGACGTGTCCATAAGGCGCCCTTCCCGTGGACTCTCGCTCTCCGTAACGACAACGTCGTCCACCCACAGTGTGCACGCTTCCTTCCTGTCCTGAGTCGGGTAAAACGTCAGCAGGAGGTATTGGCTGCGGTCGGCGAAAAAGTCCCAACCTTCGTGGATCTCAAACTGGAACTGCTGCCACGCCGGGGTGACGTCGATGGGCCAGCGCCCAGGCGAGGCACCGTCGATGAACGGAGCGATGGATTCGTAGGCGGTAAAGCGGAACGACGACGCCCCCGTCCGGTCCGAGCGGGCGTAGAACGACACCTTATAGACCTTGTCGGGCTTCGGACGGATCGCGTGCTCAGGACTGGAGACGATATAGCCCGCGGTGTCGGCGGGGTGATGGAGCCGGAACGATGCATTCCCACGGTGGGCGACCGTCTCGTCTCGCGTGTAGTTGGCCGGGACTTTGTATCTCTGCGCCCCCCACATGGTCCAGCCTGAGGGAGGCGATTCGGCTGAGGCGGTCTCGAAATCACCGTTGTGAATGAGGTTGAAGGCGGCACCGCCGTCGTTCCCGCCTGGTACTGCCCAGGCCTGCATAACGCTAAATGGAATGGTCAGCGCCAACACTGCACATAGTCTCATTGGGTTCTCCTCAGTGGCGCGGACGTTCCCCGGTCAGCGCCGGCTGCCTTCTCCAGCATTGAGAATGCACACGCTCGATACACTGCGGGTCGCTCGGTTGTCCGTGAACTTCCAAACGATCTCCTTCTCCCGGGTCACTTCAAAGAGTGGAACGCCCTTTCCCTTCTGACCGTGCCCGAGCCAGTTGCTGACCACCGTGTTGCCATTCGACAGTCGATGCAGCCCTGCCGTCCATTTCATGTTGATATCCGGAATGTCGTCCGTCTTCAGCTGCCAGACAATGGCGCCGATGGCGTCGACCTCGGTCACCACGCAAGCTCCGCCTCCGGCAACCAGCGTATTGCCATTGCTGAGTCGAATCGCTGCAAAGGGCTGACCAATACCTCTGATCGTGCGCAGGACGCTGCCATTGGTGTTGTATTCACGGACCACGGATTCCTTGGGATGGGTGACCAGTATCGTGCCTGTGTCGGTCATCCGGATCTGGCGCATGTGGTAGTGAGGGTTCTTGACGTGGCTGATCAGCGGGGTCTCGCGCACAATTTCACCCGCAGGGCTGACCTCAAGCACGCGGCAGGCGCCACACTCGCCCAGCAGAGTGTTGCCATTGGCCAGGCGCTGGCAGGCGTGGATTTCGCCTTTCACGTTGAATTCGAAGGCGATCTCCTTTTCCGGAGTCACCTCCTTCACGCCGCTTCCTCCCTTGTGGAAGCTTGTGAACAGGATGTTGCCGTTGGGCAAGACCCAGACATCCTGGCAACGGGGGGCGGGGTATTCCCAGACACAGCGCCCGTCCGCATCAAACTTCAGTATCTTCCCCAAGCCGTTGTCGGTGCAGAGGAAAGGGTGGCGTACCGTACCCTTGACGGGTCTGGCCTCTGGCTTCGCTGCGGCTTTGGCCTCTGTCTTTCTGTCGCGCTGAGCTCGACCCAGCAGGCGGTCCACCGACTCGCGATCCATGCCCACGCGCGCGATGATCGTGGAGATGTCCACGTTCGCCACCGGGACGTTACCCTTGGCTGCCAGAGCTGCCCCCACGCCAGCTGCGTGACCGAGCCACATCATCGTCCGCGACAGTCGGACACTGGATGCCGCCACCCGGTCGAAGCCGGCCCCCCGGCAGGCGACCAGGAGATTCGTCCAGCCCTTGGGGATCAGGCATCGATACGGGACTCCATAGGGCTTGACCTGCACGTGTTTGACGCCCTTTTTCGGGCCGTGCACATCCACGCCGTGGGCAGCCAACGCGATCAGATCTTCATGATCCTGCTTCCGGATCCCCGCAGTCAGATCGGCGGCACTGAGCATGTACTCGCCGACAATGCGGTGTCCCTCGCGAACCCCCAGGAGTCGAGCGGGTTCTGCAAAGCGGTATTCCTGCCACTCTCCGGGGCCCTTTCTCAGCCAGGCCCAATGGCGGCGGACGAGGGTCTGGCATTTGTCGAACGCCTTGTCATAACCGAGCTGGAGAAACTCCGATCCGTTCATGGTCGGGAGCATGTTGATCAGCCGGTCTCCATTGGGCAGTTGGTGGTTGCATGAGGTCCGCTTGAAGGGGGTGGCTGTGAGCACATCCTGCGCCTCTTCCTCACCTTTGCGGACCCGGTAACAGAGGGTCACTCCGTTCACAGTATCGCCGATCAGCGTTTCACAGCCGGCCGCCCGGCACAGGTAGACATCGCCGGTTGCATCGATGAAGACCTTCGCTTCGATACGGGTCGTCGTACCGTCAGCCGAGACTGTCCCAACGGTCGTGACGCGCCCATCGGCGGCTTCGGCTGTGCGGAATTCGGTGTCCATGAGGATCTCGACGCCGTGGCTCTTCAGCAGGTCATAGGCGGCTTCAGAGAAGGCCTCCGGGTCAAAGGAGACACGGTTCGCTCGGGCTTTGGTCGTGCTTTCATAGGTCAGGGTGGGATCGATCGACCAACAATGGTAGGGCACGTTGCCGAAACGGCGTGTGACGCCCGCTGCGTTCCTGAGCTTGAGTGCGTCGTAGATCTCACGGGCCGTGCTGTCGCTTGGCGACCCGCCCCAGAGCGATACGAGCCCAGCTGTACTGGTGCCGCCCAGAAGGGGGAGCTTCTCGACGAGGACGACCTCAGCACCTTCCCGGGCTGCGGCCAGAGCCGCGCCAATTCCCCCGCTCCCGCCGCCGACCACGCACACGTCAGTGCGGATCTCCGCTCCAATGGCGTTGCTTCCCACTACGGCCGCTGCCACGGCGAATCCCATGAGCAGTTTCATCGGGTGACGTTTCCTCATGGAGTGACACCGTACCAGAGCGTCTTGTACGCGGGCCCAATCGTGTAGGCCGTGACGCCGGCTTCCTCTGAGGTCCCCTCCACGGTCATCGTCGGCGTACCTGTACCCGTAAGGGCGGTCATCTGCCTGCCACCGGGCAGTGTGATCCGGGCCTCAATCCCCTCGGCGACCGTTGGGCCGTTGCCCCATTTTCGACTCACACTTGTGCGTTCCTCGTTCCAGATCATGTTCTGATTCTCAACCCGTCCTGCTGCCACGACCAGTACTCTTCCGGACTCCGCAATCGGCTTCCCGTCAAGCGCGGCGATGGCCACTGACGCCCAACCGTTCGCCGCCCTGGTGACGGAGATCGAAACGTCTCCGAGCGCGATCGTTTTACCGGCAACGAACCCAACCGCAGCTCGAACGGCAGGAGCATTGACGGTGTAAACTGCAGAGTCCGGATTGGCAACGTCCCAAACGATTTCACCGGTGCTGGACACACGGCGCGATCCGGGCAGGGGGGCTTCCGGGACCTCGATTGCTCCTTTGCTGTCCACCAGCTCGAACGCCACGTTTCTGATCAAAGCCAACTGCTTCATGGTTGTGGCCGGGGCGAACGATTTTCCGGCAGCGGCCATGAGCTCTCCAAGTGCCCGGGTGGGCACCCTTGCGATGACCGGGTTGCCTCCCGGAGTTACGGCCCCCATCCGGAACATCACCGCAGCGACCGGCAGGAACGCCAGTTTGCCGGGATGAGCCGAGAGATCGAAATACCCCCCAATTCTGGGATCGTCCAGCTTCTCGCCGCGCGAGTGATAGGTGAACTGGTAGATCCCATCCCAGTCCTGGAAGGCTCCGAATGAAGCGATCATCGGGAACAATTCAGCCGCATGATCTCCGGGAGCGGGATGATCGTACTCGCTCATTGTGAACGGCTTGCCCAGCATACGGTACCAGGCCCGTCCGCCCAGCGTCCCCCCATTCTCATCGGCAACCATGGACGTGTTTGTGATGTTCCAGTTCCTGCTGTCCCAGGGCCTGCCGGGGAAGCGTGGATGTTGCCAGTATGCGTGCATATCCATGAAATCGCTACGGCTTCCTTCCCGGTAGACGCCCGCCGTGCCTCCATAAGACACCTGACTGGAGCAGAGGCCGACCTTCACGCCCAGGTCCGTGCGCACAAAACGCATCATCTCATCGACGTAGTCGCACTCCGTGTCGCTCAGGAATTGGTGGAAATCCGCCGTAACCGCATCGGAGGCGTTGGTCGGGGCGATCGCGATGTTCCCCGCTTCGAGTGTTTCATCTTCGCGCAGCCCGATTACTCCCCCTCGCCGCAGCGAAACATCCGTTAACCAGAAAACGCCGATTTCGTTATTGAAGTTGAAGCTGACCCGGGTGTGCTCAGGGTCCGGGTCCTTGCAGGTGAAGGTGAACTCGAAGTGTTTCCACTCCGTTCCGAAGGTAGCACTCGTGTTCAGCCCGCTCATACTCCACGGCGCTCGGTCCCTGCGGACGCCCACGCTTACCCGCCGTGCTTCATCCGCTTTCCCCCAGAATGCGACGGTGTATGCCTTGCCGTCCGTGAGATTCAGCCCCACCTGATGGAACTGAAGATTCCACGATTGGGCGCCAGGCTGGAGGGTCTTGATCTGCAGAGCGATTTGCCCCTTCGGGCCCGCTCCGTTGACTGGAACTGCGACCATCTTGCTCCCGCCTCCCTGCTCGAGGCTCCAACGCTCGAGTCCGGCGGAGAACGTGCGGTTCGTCAGGAGCTCTTCGGCCAACGGCTCGCTTCCCACATTCCAGTGCTCCCGGAGTCTGGCCGTGGTCCCGTAGCGTTTTCTGAGCCACGTGTGCCACTGACTGGTGAGTTCCCCAAGGAAGGGCTCCGGCATCACCTGCAGATCTCCCCAGCTGACATTGGTGAGTGAGTTCTCGTTGTTCAATTCGACCACAATCACGGCTGGTTCATCGGCGTAGGTCGTCTTTGTATACGGATTGCGATGGTGCAGCAGAAGGCGTGCATACTCCTTCTGAAGGGTGATGAACTCCGGGTAGAAATTGTCGAGGCCCTTGCCATACCGGTAGGCCCGGGGACCATCCTTGGGAATGCCGGGGTAGGTGCGCGACACGTGCAGATTCAGATTGACATAGATGCCGTTCTGCTTGAGTTGGTAGATCAACCAGTCAAGCTTGTCCATCTGTTCCGGGTCAAGCTCCGTGAACCCTTTCAGCCAGACGCCGCGGGGAGCAGGTCCCGTGTCGATGTGATGGAACCGAATCACGTTCATGCCGAGCTTCCTCATGTGCGCGGCCATCCTGGGGGCATCTTCCTTGGGGGGAAATGCCCCTGAGAAAGTGAGATTGCTGCCCAGCAGACGGATGCGTTTCCCTCGACCGTCCGCAAAGTGTCCGCCTTGTATCGTGACGAAGCCATCAGCTCCGGCGGCGGTTGCGTTCAGGCTCGACATGTCGGTGAAGGAAGGGGAAGAGTCGAAGCCGGGAATCACGAACGAGAAGTAGCCCGGGGTGTCGTTGGTCACTTGAGCACGTAATGGCGGGCCCAGGAGGGTGCCTGCGGCAACGCAAGTGAGGGTCAGCAGCACGGTCAGTCGGATCATCACCGGTCCTCCGGGTTGGGGCATGTCAGCGTTCGGCAGACTGGACATTGCGTCGGCCGCAACCCGACAACCTACACCGGGGCGGACAGTAGCTCAAACACAGGACTCACGACCCTTCTTGTGCGGCGGATGGCCCTCCAGCCGAGGCCAGGCCTCGAACTCCTCGAGCAGCGCGTTCAAGCGCTTGAGGAAGGGCGTACACCGTTCGGGATCACGCAAGACACGATTCATGCGTGTCCGCGAGGCCCGGACGCGCAAGTGATGCAGTCGTTCGCCAGGAAGAACGAGCCAGGTGCACGTGACCGTCGAAGCGCCGGCCTCGTCGATCGGCATGCCCGGCTCCATGGGCTCGTCGGCGTTCCCCATCCCCGCTTCGTCCATCGACATGGCTTCCGCGTTGGTCATCCGGGAACTCGTCTCTTCCTGCATTGCCAAGTCCTCCTTTGTTCCTTCGCTCAGGCTGCCCTGCCTCCAGACTCACCATGGTTTGGGGGTGGTGTCCCCTCCAACGTGTCCAGTGGGCTCGAGGCCGGGGTCTTGAGCTCACGGACGACATGCCGGGATCATCATCCGAATGCCTACGCAGAACACCCGGACAACCAACGTGATGGCGGCGCCCAATGAGTGCAGAAAGGGCCTGCAAGATCAGCCTCGGACGACGGTTGACTTCGTTTCCCGACTGCCATACGTTCAGGAAAGGAAGGAAGGAAGGTGATCCACGAAGACGACAGGCACATGTGTGCTCTGCTGCATATCGTGGCAATGAAGACCGACGGCTTGCCGCCAATCAGGCAACGACTGCATGCTGTCTATACAGAGTTCACCGGACAGGAAGATGATCGGCTGGCTTCACCCGAGGTCAGGCCCGCCGCGAGGCGACCTCGTTCTTGCGCTGACGGCGCAACACAATGATAGCCTGGGGCAGAGCGGCAGCGCCGCCCTAGGTCGCCCGTCGCCCGGGAGACGCTCGTTGCCAGCCGTGAAACCACCAAGGAGGCCGGCCAAGGGGTGTGACGGGAACGGTGAGGTCCCCTTTCAGGGCACAACGGCTGTTTCCCCGTTGACCTGGGGCGAGTGCCCCAGGCTACGGTGAGGCCGCCCCGTTGGGGCTGGAAACGAGAACACCAGAGGCGAATCAGTCGATCGAGAGGGACGCTCCAAAGACTCGGCCCCCTCATCGCAGCGTTCTACATGAGACTATCTGGGAGGAGGAATGTAGATGAGCAATGATCACGCAATTAGTGGGTGTAGCTCCGGCCTTTTCCGGGGAATTGCCGTCATTGGGCTGATGGTGACAGGGATCTTGGGAATTCTATTTGCCGTCAACGGTGCCGGGCCCATAGCACTCCTTGCATCCGCTGGAGCATTCAGTGCGTTACTCTTTGGGCTTCGCCTGAATAGCGGAACAGTCAATAAGAACACCCAATAGAACCAGCCTTGCTGCGGACCTCCTATCGTCGGCCCGCAGAAGGGCACGTTCGGCATGACAGAGCCATGATCTGTCCGAGGCCCTGCCGGTGACAGCGTCGACCGTGTAAACGGGCTCGCGGCCGGTGGGGTTCTCGGACACTTGGGATGCAATGAAAGCAGACACAGATTACCGACTCCCCGTTTGGGCCTACCGCCTTCGCAAGTCCCATATTGAGCGACTCTACAGGAGCAGTGCTCGAGGGGTTCTTGATGAGGACCTCATTGACGAGGTGGGCTTTGCCCTCCTTGTTCGGTGCGAGAGCATGCTTCAGGTCGGGGAGGCAGTCCACGGGAGACCGCCTTGTCCGACCTGCGGCGCCTCAGCCCGTGTCGACAGGGGGCCTACCCGTTTCGCCAGATGCGACGCGTGCGGATGGGAATGCCCCTGGTCCCTCTACCAGAAGACATACCAACGCAAGAACCTGAATGCCGGGGGCATGACGCCTTTCGTCAGGGAGTTCGTGACCAAGTTCTCGGCCAGTCACTCTCACGGAGAGAAGCTGATCCTGATCGACACGCTGATTCACAGGTTCCACTGGGAGTCAGCAACCGGTTCGGGCGGAAGACCCGGCGCCTGCAACCTGATCGAAGGAACGATGAGCGATATCATGCCGTTCCTTGACCGCTTGACCTATGGTGCCAGTCTTCCTGCCGACGTCGAACAGACACGGGAGGAGTGGAGAAGAAAATGGGGGCGGAATCCCTGGTCAAAGGGCAAGGGACAGAAGCCGAACAAGCCGGCTGGAGGCGACGCTTGAAAGCGCGCCTCAGGCAAACGGCTTCCCGGGCAAGAACGACGTGGATGGTTGGGTTCTGGGAATCGCGATTACGACTCGGAGATCCGGACGGCAAGCCGATGCTCCGGACCCCATCTCGCTTTGCCACAGATGCCGGCTTTTCCATGTACTTGGTGACGCTTCGTTGTTTGAATCTGAGGAGGGATGTGACCCCTACTCTCTTGATCAGAAACCGTCCGACCATCGGGGACGGCAGGTTTGACTCAAGATGGCGGAGCAGATCCAGATCGTGCGTTGAGACGAGCACAGCTCCTCGATGGATGAACGCCTCGACCCCTCGTGCCACGACGGCCCGCATCTCCTCGTCCATGTGATTTGTCGGCTCGTCGAGCACGAGCATGTCGACCGCGGGGATGGCCGAGACCGCAAGGAACCAGAGCAGGCGCTGCTCGCCCCCGCTCAGCGTGCTGAGGGGGCGCGTGCCGCCGCAGAATGCCAACTCCGGCCCATTGTGATCAGCAGGATAGTCTCCTTCGGCAGCAACACCGTCCAAGGCGCTCACCGTTGCTGCGTCATCCACACCATCGAACCTGCAAGCTCCAGGGCATCGAGCCTATCGAGCATCCACGCCTGGCCTATACGTCCGGCGGACTCGACGTCCTCGACTTGGTTAGCGCCGATCCCTCGGATGCGGCCTGATTCCCAGCCCGAATCCCACGCGTCCTGGTAACCGACCAGAGGGAACTTATCTTGCTCGAAGCACGCCGCCTAGGGAGCGCCGAAACCGGGCAAACCCGTGCCGGGGCGGTGGCCCCCGGCCTCCCGGATATGGGCTCGACCGACCCCAAGCTCAACGGTTAGGGAAAGAACACTCTGAGAGGCGACAACTCACTGATTCGGGACCTATCTTTCCAGGAACCAGGCCATTCCGCTGGTCCGACCCGATGCCACTCCACAGAGGAGAGCCCATGACACACGGACTCGTTCAGGTTCTGCTCGACACGGACATGCTCACGGATTGCGACGACGCGGGCGCCCTGGCCATGCTTCACGCGCTCACGGACCGCGGCGAAGCCAAGATCCTGGGCGTGGCCGTCAACGGCGTGGACACACATGGGCTGCATGGCGCCGTTGTAGACGCCATCAACCACTACTTCGGCCGGCCTGACATTCCCATCGGCATGAGTCCGCGCACGGCCGACCAGAGCCCGGCCAAACCCTCGACCTACGCGCCAGCCATCTTCGAGGCGTATCCCCACGATGGACTGCGTGATTCCGAACGGCCCAACGCTATTGACCTCTACCGGCGCCTGTTGGCGGAAGCCGAGGACGGCTCAGTCACGATCGTGAGTATCGGCTTCCTGTCCAACCTCGCGGACCTGCTGGCCGAAGAGTCTGGTCGCGATCTTGTGGCACGCAAAGTCCGGGGCATCACCGTCATGGGCGGGGCCTATCCAGCGTGCGGGCCTCCTCCTGCGCGCGGAGCACACAATTTCCAGTTCGGCGGCGCGGGCCCCACAACGAAAGCAGCCATCGCAGCTTGGCCCAATACGGTGCCCATGGCGTTCGTCGGCTACGAGCTGGGCAAACCCGTCGTGACGGGCAAAGGTTACGCGGATGCCCCGGACAGTCCGATGCGCCGGGCCTACCAGCTCGCCTACGATGCCATTCGCCGAGGCCGCCCGAGCTGGGATCAGGTGGCCGTGTTCCACGCTGTACGCGGGCTGCATCATGATGGCCGCACATGGTTCCGGGCCGTGCGCGGCCTGAACCGTATCGCCGAGGACGGCAGCAACGTCTGGGAGGCGGACCCCGTTGGTCCGCATGCCTACCTCGAATCGGGAACGCCTCCAGGCGACCTGGCGGCCGTGATCGAGGGCCTGATGATGGCGACGCCGGCACCCCGGGCCCAATGATTCGGGAAACGCGGATCGTGCACGGCAAGGTCACCAGTGTGGACGAGGGTGTTGGCAAGAGATGAAGCGCCGTCAGGGCGCTGAACCGGAACGGGGGCAACCTGCACCGGTCAGCATGGTCGATCTGTGGAGGACTATGATGAGAATCATCACTGCGATTGCGCTGCTTTGTCACGCTGGCGTGGCTGGAGGAGCAACCGAGGCCGAGAACGTTGCCGCGCTGGCCTTGAAGTCCGATGTCGTGGTTGTCGGAACGGTCGGGAAATACCCGCTGGGATTCGCGAGTTCGATGTACATCGAGTGGGTATTCGATCTACATATCAGGGAGAGACTGCACGGGTCGCCGCCAGGTGTTCAAACGATACGTGTCACGGCAATCCAGCCCAGGGAGACAGACGCCCTGGGCAAGCTGCCTTTCGGTCCTTCGCAGGAGTTTCTGCTCTTCCTGAAGAGACCGGCGGCACGGCCGGGAGTTTGGGTCACAGAGGCTTACGTTCCGTGTCTGGACACGAAGCGTGTCGCGGCGATTAGGGAGCAACTGAAGGCCGTTGGGGGCCGCCAGTTCATGCATCCCGTGCCTGCGCGGCGGGACTGGGACTGGTATGATTTAGACCCTAAGCTACTGAACCGCGTGAAAGACGCCGGGTAGAACCGGGAACACACTGAACCAAAGCACCGACATGCAGGTGGACGCTCAATTTTCCACGCCGCGGATGGCGCGCGTTGTTCGTTCCTCACAGCAGGATTCACAGACCATGACTACCACTGAGAACAATCTAATCCACGTCGCGGGGAACTCGGTTCTGGATCTGCGGGTGCGCGATGTCAGCCTGGGGGACCGACAGGAAGTGGGAGCGTGGGACCGCGGCAGCGTCCTTTTCCTCGATCATCCGATTGAGCCGACCCTCGGTGGGACTGCGGCGACAGCCTATCTTCTCGGCCGTCTCGGTGAGCGCGTGTCGTTGAACACGCAGGTTGGCGACGACGCGTTTGGAGCGATCCTCAAGGGCTGGTTGGCCGATGCGGCGGTCCAGCGGGTCGTCCTCCCGGCGAAAAGTACCGCTGCAAATATCCTCCTCGTGGCGCCCGACGGGACCCCACGATGGCACTACTACACGGGGCAGAAGGTCGAGTGGCGGCGTTCGCTGGCCGTAACCAACGCCGCCTGGTTCTACGCTTCGGGGTACGGACAGGCCACAGAAGCAGACTTGGCGGAGATGTGCACCGTATTCAAGGCGTTGCGGTCGCGGGGCACCAGGGTTGCGTTCGACCCAGGTCCGTGGCTGTTCCTGCATGCCCCTCGCGAGCGGATGGAGGAGACGTGGGCACACGTGAATTGCCTGATTGGCACCGAGTCGGAATTGTCGACATGGCACAAGGACGAATCCGTCATGGCGTTGGTCGGTCGGCTACTGACGCTCGGGCCACAACAGGTGGTCGTGAAGCGTGGTGCCGAGGGTGCCGCATTCGGCGAGGCGGGTGCCGGAGCCCAGTCGCTCTCGACCGAGCGGGTTGATGATGCTAACGCGGTCGGCGCCGGTGATACGTTCAATGCGGCCCTGCTGCACTCGCTCAACCGGGGGGCGTCTCTGGACGAAGCCGTCGAGAAGGCGCTTCAGCTCGCTACGGCTGCGGTTAGACGTGGCAAAGGCGTCCTCGGCGCACTGGAATAGGCCAGTACGCTGTCCGGGACACAGCAATCTCATTCACCAACGACGCGAGGTCGTTGGGGCCTTATCTTGGTGGCGGGCAACAGGGCAGCCGCTCGGGCCAGCGTTAGACCATACTTACAGGACGTTCACGATGAGTAAGGCAAAGCGGAGGATCGAGGTAAGAACTGGGGCCGGCGCAACCGTGGGGTTGGGTTCAATTCTTGCCATAACCCTGTCGTGGTCGGCAAATCATGCCATCGGCTGGGCAGTGATTCATGGATTCCTGAACTGGATCTACGTGATCTACTACCTCTGCACGCGAGATGGCTGGACGTGGTTCTGACAGTGACATGAACAGAGATGCTTGAAGAAGAAAGCGAGGCAGTCATGCAGCCAGTCAGATTTGAGGAGCGACCAGCAGGGCGGTTGCTGGGGATCCAGCGGCGCCTCGACCCACACACGACCGATTGGGGTGCCCTGTGGCAGGAGGAGTACGCACCACGCCTCCCGGAGATCGAAGCACGCTGCACGGGCGATGTCTGCCTGGGGGCGTACTTCGCCGGTGGCGATGACGGCTTGCTGGAGTTTGTGGCGGGGCGACCTGCCAGGGACGGAGTGGATGTCCCGGCAGATCTGGTCATGCGCGAGATTCCGGCGGCGACATACGCCGTGTTCGAGTGCACCATGGAAGCCATCGGGGCGACCTGGGATGCCATCTACAGCGATTGGCTCCCCAGCTCATCCTATGTGACCGATGCCGACAAAGCCTGTTTCGAGGAATTCGCGCCAGGGTGCCACGAGGGGAAGACCCCGGTGAGAATCCTCGTCCCCGTGGTACAGCAGGACTAAGAGAGGCAGGAAGAACGGCACACCGCTGCGCTAAGTGCCTCACTACAAACGCCTGCACGCTGGGGCCGAAACTCGTTCGTGGTTAGCAGCGTAGGCCTCGCCGGAGTTGCCCGCCGCCACTAGGGCTTCGAGTCACGCAGCTCGAAGTCATGCTCGTTTGCCAGCTCTCTGCCCCGTTCCCGCCAGTCCTCCGGGCCTGCCTCAAAAGGCACGAGCTTCACGGAGAAGCTGAAATGTGATCCGATCTCAAGTGAAGGGATCTGCGGGCGCAGATAGAGTTTCGTATCCCTCTTGCGATCCCAAATCGAATTCTTGAATGAGTCGCCACCTGCGTAGATTTCGGGATAGATATAGACAACCCCTTTGCGGTTGGCATCCCCCCAGCAGGCTAACGATTTGAACTCCTCCTGAAGGACGAATTTGCCTAGACCGTCAGCGGCCCGGCCTTCCTTGCTCCCGCCCTCCGCAAGCACGGCCGACCAGTCCTTGATGGTCTTGTTCATGCAGTGCATGAAGGCGTACATCGATTTGAAGCCCGCGGCATCTTCGATGACCGCGTAGGAGTGTTTCTCGACGAGGCAATCGCCCGACGCGGGGAAGGTGATCTCTGCCGTGTGTCTGAATGGTCCCAATTTCGACACTTTGCGGGTGGTGACCTCCCGGCCGGCCAGGCTCACGCCGCTCGAGTACTCGTGCATCTTACCGTCGACAATCAGATGGAATGACTCAATGATCTCGCCGCCATGGCCGGTGCCGACCCAGCCGCTCTTGTCTCCGCCCCACAGGCCTTTGGCACAGGCGCTGACTGTGCCGTTCGCCCCGTATTGGCCGACAAGTTCGTCCCTTTTGTACGTCACCTGAGCGATGGTCCAGGCCTGGCCACGGTTAAGGGAGACGTAGATCACACCGTTGTCTATGCAGACGTGTTCCGGTTTCCTGTCGCGGACAGTTCTCACCCTCCACTGCGGCGCTTCCACGGCCGCGTCGGCATCCCGGCCGGCAACGGCGGCAGCCTCTGTGTCGCCGGCGATGAGCGCGATTGACATGAAAAGGCACGTCTTAGTCATGAGTGCTCTCCGTCCCTCAAGCGTTCCTCAATCCGTCAGTTTGATCCAGATGTTCCGGTAGCGCACAGGGTTGCCATGGTCCTGAAGCTGAATCGGCCCTTTGCCGTGCGGTGAGTACTTCCCGACCTTCTTGTGCGAACTTCTGCCAAGGAGTTCTACCTTGTCGTGGACAAGGACGCTGTTGTGATAGACCGTCATGACGGCCTTCTTCACCACGTCTCTCCCCTTGAAGACGGGGGCCTCGAAGAAAATGTCGTAGGTCTGCCACTCACCGGGGCCACGGCAGACGTTGTAGTCCGGCGGCTTCTGTCCGTAAAGCGCCGCGCACTGACCGTCGGCGTACGTCTTGTTGTTGTAGGAGTCGAGGATCTGCACTTCGTACCGGTTGGCCAGAAAAACGCCACTGTTTCCGCGTCCCTGGGAGTTCCCCTTGGGTGGGTTCGGAGATGCCCATTCGACGTGCAGCTGGCAACTCCCGAATGCTTCTTCCGTGCGGATGCTGCCACTCTTCTTCACGGCTTCCATATGGCCGTCCTGAACCTCCCACATGGCCGGTCCGTTCTTTTTCCCCAGCCACCCTGACAAGTCTGTTCCGTCGAACAGAATGACCGCTCCCTCTGGCGGGGCTGTCGGCAGTCTCTCCTTGGCCATTTCGTCCGGATCGGCAACGGGGGGGTGCGGCCGGCGATTGTCGTGGACGCGCCATTCCGTGCCTGGAATGACCGGTGTGTTGTCGTAACCAGGACCAACTACCGGCCGCGTGTCCGCGGGGTTCGCCGGCGCGGCGGCAGCCTGAGCGAGTACGGTCGGACGGATCGTGCAGAAGGAAGCAAGGGCGATCAGCAGACAGAGGGATTTGGGTTTCACGTCTGTTTCTCCATTCCCGTTGACAAGGTTGCGATCGGTTGCGGTGGGTTCCAGTCATCTGCCGGATGCCGATGGAACGCCCGGGCAACGAATCGGCCTACAATGTAGGCCATGATGAGCGCCGTGTATAGAACCGAACTTGGGGGGACCACGGCGGAGGCGGTGCGGCGGGCGGCGTGCGGCTTCGACAGGAAGGAAGACCGCTTACGTTGTGCGCGGCTCGGCTGAAGCAGGCCGCTTGCGGAGAAGCGGCGCCTCCAATGGTGTATTCCGGGCTCAGATCGGGTGAAGTCACGCGCAAGGGAGTATTGTTGTCCTCAGAGCTCCGGTTGATAAAGCCCCAGGGAGAGACGCATGGCAATCACGCGAGGAATACTGGTACGGGTTGGGGTGACTTTGCTTACCTTGAGTTGGGTGGCGCAGTTGCGGGGGGCAGACGTGCCCGATGGCGCTGGACCTGCCCTTGTGCCCATGCCGAAGATCTATCACTCACTTGGCCACGCGTTTGGGGTCACCGGACAGACAATCCACATCGCGCGAGAGAATCGTCAGTGCGAAATTGCGGCTGAGGAACTCACGAAACGCATTGCGGAACTGGGGGGCAAAGCGGGCCCCACGGAGCCGGCTGCGGACACGGCGCGCCCGGGCATCTACATCGTGCCCGTAACAGATCCTGCTGCACAGGCCTTGATTCGGGAACACGCCCTCGGCATCACTGCGGCCGACCCCGGCCCGCAAGGCTACGTCATTCGCACCCGCGGCGAACGCGTGATCGTGATCGGCAGCGACAACATCGGTACGCTCTACGGAGCCATGACCTTACGCCAGATGTTGACGGGTACCACCGACACGGTGATCATCGCCGCCGCGGACGTGTACGACCGGCCGGATTACCACTACCGTGTCGGTGCCGCGTACTGGCGGCAGCTGGGCTATTGGGGAACGGGTGAAGCAGACCAGGCAAGCGCACTCAAGGCCGGCGTGGACTGGTTGCTGCGTCTCAAGATCAACGTCATCAAAGACTATAAACTGCGCGACCCTCGCGAAGTCGAGACCAAAGCAGCAGGCTTTGCAGTGATGAAGGAGGTGAACGCCTATGCTCTGGAACGCGGCATTCATCCCGGGCATTTCATCCAGACCAGGGTGGGACTGGGCACGTTCGACAAAAGCGAACGTTTCGATAAGTGGCCCTGCTACATCTACCCCAATCGAGGCAAGCGTTACTACTGCTGGTCAGCTGACGACTTGGCTCGGGAGACCGCGACACGCTGGGCTGACTTCTTCCGCGACCACAACTTCTCCTTCTGCTTCCTGCATCCCGTTGACGGCGGGGGCATCGAGGATCCGGAACTGTGGAGTCGACGCTGTCCGGAGTGCCGAAAGCGTTGGCAGGATGACGAGCGCTGGAAAGCCAGTGTGCACCAATACAACATCTGGGCCGAGGTCTTCCGTGAACGGGCACCGTCTGTGACCATCTCCAGCCCGATTTATCCGTATCATGCGGGCTACGCCAGCCAGGCCCGATTCCCGAGCACCTCCAAAGAGACGTGGCTGATGAACAGCACAGATTACTGGGACAAGGTCCACCGCGGCACGGACCAGAGCATTGTTCCCATGAGCTGGATGTCGATGCGGTCCTTGATGGACGGCTATCGTGCGCACTGGAATGGGCGGCCCCTGTGCGTCTACGCTCACAGTTTCGTCTCCTGCGGCTACTTCGGCACCTGGCACCGGAACTGCAAGACGAATTACTACGGTGACCAGCGGGACATCTTCCTGCTGACCGGTGGGTCGTGCCTGGCCTGCCTGAGCCGCTGGATGGACTACCTGTGCTCAAACGAGTTCGCGTGGAACACCCTCGCCCCCGGACACGAGTACTACACCGGGCTCTACTACGATGTGGACGCCGATCATACCGGACCGGATGTCATCATGCAGAACTGGGTGCCGCGCGCTTGCCGGGCCTTCTACGGCGAAGCCATGGGGAGAGCAATGGTCCCGGTCTACACCGCGGGAGTACAGCCCCTCTACATCATGGACCCGGGCCAGGGGGTGGCGAGGGCCAATAAGATGCGGCGCCGACCACTTGCGGACGTTGATCCCACCAAGAACCAGAAGGAAGAGGACCTCGGCAAGCCCATGGCCCCGGACATTGTGGATTCCCCCCAGCGCATGGGGACGCAAGTCCAGGCCGCGAGGACTGCCCTTACCGCCCTGGAAGCAGCATACGAGCACATCGACACACTCGACAAGTACCGGCGAAAGACGTTCCTCCACTTCTACCGGCGCATGCCCGTGTGGTACCTGACCGCCCGTGCCCGACACGCGTGTTACGTGGCCGCCGAACAGCAGCGCGAAGGCGCCTACAAGAACGCCGCCGGCGTGCTTGAGACCGGACTCAGGAACTTCGAGGAAGACTACGCTCGCGTTCAACAGGTGATCGCCCGGACTAAGGGCATGCGGGAGTTGAAGTACTTCGCCCTGCTCCACGACCGTGGCGGCATCGACCCCAAGCCGGACAAGGTCAAACAACTCCTGGAAGAGCGCCTCGCGAGCGCATCAGTGGTGCTGAAGCCCCGCCGTCCGGGCAAGGTCATCCGAGTGGGTATCCACAAGGGCCTTGGCGAAAAGGGGACCAAAGCGTTCTTCGATACGTTCAAGAACGTGGAAGCGGAGATCATCGAGTCGCTGTCCCTGGCTGTACTCGATCGTTACGACTGCGTCTTCATCCTGCAAACTAAGTCCGTGGATCGCGCCGACTATTTCCACGGTCTGCCGCAATACATAAGGAAGGGCGGAGGCGGAGTTGTGTTCCAGCACGATATGTGTGGGCGCCCCGGGCGGAACGCATTTGGCGAGAAGACGCCGTTCCCGGACATCTGCCCGAATGCACCTGGCCGCAAGGATGCGAAGACCGTGGTGGCCAAGAGCGCACATCCCGCGCTTCTCGGGGCAAAGCCGGGCGAACGCTTTGAGCACACGTACTACGACCATCTGAATCTGGAACCCGGCAAGGATGGCACGGTGATCGCTGAAGACGACGCAGGAGATCCCGTAGTGATCGCCGGCACAGCCGGCCATGGCAAGGTGATCTTCGACGGCAATGTGAATCTGAGCGCAGCAGATGGTGATGACCTCCTGACCGGCTTCAATGCGCGCCTGGCCAGGGGCGCGGTGGAGTGGTTCACGGGCGTGGCTCTGGAGAAGAGATGACCAGCTCGGCAATCAGCAGACGCCACCACTGTGGACAGTGGCTAGTCGCGTTGCTGTGCGTGCTGCTCCTCTCGGTTCCGGCACGCGCGGTCGAGATCACCACGCCCACGGTGTGGGAGGGGCAAATCGAGATCGGGGAGCCGGTGTTCGTCACGGCCGGCGGTGCCCTCACTGTGAACCCAGGCGCGGAGGTGCATTTCACGGGGGACGGGCGCATTGAGTGCAACTATGCCGGCGCGTTTCAGGCCGATGGCGCCCTGTTCCAGGCATCAACGCGACTCAAGGGGCACCCCCGCCTGCGCTTCTCGAACTGCAAAAGCGCGGCCTTTGAGGACTGCATATTCAGGGGGCTGGTCTGTCCCGAATCCGGCAAGTACAACAACTCCGCCATCCGCGCGGTGTTCACGCGTTTCTGTCTCCGGCGCTGTCGTTTGGAGGACTCCTCATCCCTGGCCGTGCTGCACACCACTGCGCCTGAGTTCAGCGAGAACCGCTTTGTCCGCTCTGTCGGTCAAACGCTGATTGTGTGGTTCTGTGACCGGGCGCAGGTGCTGCGGAACTCCTTCCACGGTGGCCCGGACACGTCGTTCCTGCTCTATCTCAAAGCCGCGAAGAACACGAGAGTCACCAGCAACCGCTTCTTCGGTACGGGCCGGGAATGGGGTACGGTGCTGCGGTACACCGCGCACAGCAACACGCTTGGCGCTAACGCCTATTTCCACTGCCGCACAGGCATCATGATTCATGGTGGCGACAACTGGGGGAATACGCTCGTCGGCAACGTGGTTTACGAGCCGCGACTTTTCGGGATCCGGCTGCGGGAAGCGGGGGCAGGCAACACCATCGCCAACAGTGTCGTGTGGGGTGCAAAGCACACCGGGTTGTACATCGAGACGATGGCATCGCAGGCCACTGTGCGCAATTCAGTCTTTGCTGCCGGCAAACGCGGTATCCGGTTCAGTGGAGACACCGCCCTGCCCCAGCTTCAGAAGAACTGCTTCTGGAACAACGAAGAGGCGCCGAATGAAGCCACTCGGGCCGCGATGGACGCTGGGGGCAGTCTTCTGGTGGATCCACTCTTCGCAGCACCCGACAACGCCAATTTCCGCCTACAGACCCCCGGATTCGGTCACGAGACAGAGTCACCGCTCCTGAACGCGGGCACGCCTGCGGGCGTCAGTGTTGGACTCTATCCACACTTCCCCGTTCCTGCACCGTACAAGGGACAGGGGCAATGGAGTCCCGGTCATCCCTGACCGGCTGTCTTCCTGACCGGTTTGGCAAAGCCAGTCTCCAGGGAAGATGACGATCGGAGGGCTTGCCCTGCTGGACAGAAGGGCCGCTCGTCGTACAAGAAGCGAGGCGGCACGGCGCCTGGGATACGTGGTGACGTGCCCCCACAGGGCACACGAAGAAGGGAGTGTACTGCCTACGCGAGGGACCAATCTCTCTCACCAGCCACGCAAAGTGGGTGAGTTCGAGCACTCTCAGCAACGACTGCCCAGATGAGCCAGCATCCGACTTGCGGCCTCCACGATCTGGTAACCGGCCTCAGGTGCAAAGCGGGTCCAGTAAATGGGCTCGCCCGAGTATCCTCCGGCGATCACGGCACCGTAGGTAGGGCAGTATCCCGAGTATCCGTCACAGATGCTGAAGACCGCGGTTAGCGGAAATGGGCTGCGCTGCTTGATGTCCAGGCCGAACTGGCAGAAGAGCTCAGTTGGCTGGGTGACGACGGCGGCAGCCCCGATCCTGAGGGCATGGATGGGAACGAGTCCCACGGGGTTTTCCCCGAAACGATCCTGGAGCAGTTGGGCGCCGTGCGCGAACACAATGTCAAAGGGAGGAACGGAATCACCGTTGTCCACACGGGCGAGGATGCCTTTCGCCCAACGGAGCTTCTCTTCTGAGGGCAAGCGTACGGCGACCTCAATGTCGTCATGGTGGTGCTCCAGAAGCAGGTCATCTTCCGGTGGTGTTTCGTAGATCAGGCGCAGTGTTTCCCCGGCCAGGGGCAATGCGCAACGACTCAGCTTGAGCTGGTTTCCCGAGTCGGAGACCGGCGTGTCCAGCTTCTCCTGACCAATGTCTCCAAAAGCACCATTGAAGAAGAGCACGGGGATGTCGCCCAGGGCGTCTCGCAGGAGGCGTCTTGCCAGCCCGGGGTAGTCTGCCGAGTAGAAGTCAGCCCCGTAGAACGTGCAAGGATGAGCGGTGTTTTGATGGAGCACGGCGATCTTCCGGCCTCCCCGATCAACGGCGTAGAGCACGAACTGGTCGTTGTCTTCCGGTCCTTCGATGCCGGTGAATCCGGCGCTGCCCCGATTTCGCCCCATTTTGTGGCTGCCGTCATCCCAGCAGGTTCGCCGGTTATAGCCGATCTTCGCCTGTCCCTGAACGATGCCGATCTTGGCGGGGACAAGACACGCCACTGTTTCCGCGGCCAACTTAGTCAGCTTGTGTTTGAGCCTGCCCAGGTAGGCCGTGTCGATAGGCTTCACATAGTTGCTGGGAATGACCGATGGGCCTCCCGTGTGAGTGGCCCCGATGATGATGTCGCGAGGGTGCAACCCCGACGCGGCCGCCATTGCTTCCCGTGCGCCGATTGTGAAATCGGGCTCCAACCCTCCGAGATCGCAACTTACGAGCATCACCCGCGTGTCATCGCGAACCAGGCACAGTGAGTTCGCCTCCAGTTCGTCGCGGATGTACCGAGCGACACCGCCTACGGTCGCGCCCTGAATCGCTGTTCCCAGCTCATTGGTGATGATTGTCGACTTGGCCCCTACTTGGATCATCGGGCGGGAGTTCCTTCCGTGGCTATATAGGACCCCAACGACCTCGCGTCGTTGGTGAATGAGACTGTATCCCGGACTGTGCTCGCGTCGTCCTATCCCCCCCCCTCTCGCCGCAGGGATGGAGTTCCATCTCTGCGGCCGGGCCGGTTATGGAGAACCGGCTCCTCCAGACGTTTGGGGGCGGTCACACACCTCTGCATTCTTATCAAGTCATCGCCAGCGGCCCATGCTCGTCAACTCATCGTGTCTGCAGGGCAACGGTATAGCTGTGCGGGCCGGCCAAGGCAAGCTCGACTGTGGTCGAACCCTCACTCGTGCTGACGTCACGCAGGGCATCGCCGCTGATGCCTCGGTAGTCGCCATTGAGTGTAATTGTCACCGTATGCACCGGTTCGGGGGCATCGAAGGGACGGGCCAGGGATGGATCCGGTCTCGTGACGCTCAGGTCGAGGCGCCCCGGGGAAGCGTCGCGCGTGAGCACGATGACCGGCGTGTCGACGGCAATGACGTCCCCCTTCTGTCGCGGTTTGGCCCCATCACACGGGCCCGCCGCGAAGAAGGCGTAGAAGACAAGTTGCCGTGAGGGTATTCGGACCGCGTGACAGTTCCGGTTCCGGTGCAGGACCTCGTAGAATCGCTGTCCCCCATCCATGGCTTGCGCAAGTGACTCAATACCCGACGGGGTTGTTTCGGGCATGATCACATACTCATAGGACGCTGCTTTGGGGTGGAGGCCATGATTCAGCCAGGTCTTGACGAAACGCCCGGTTGTCGGCTTCCTGGTCTTGTCATGCCGTGATTCCTGCAGGCTGCGCTTCAGAACCACCGGGTCGTTCCCCGGCACGATCAGGAAGCCGTTTCCCTGGGGGTCAATGAACCAGTCGCTGTGGTCGCTTCGTGGTATGCGAAGTTCGCAATTCTCGGTGTCGGGTATGAAGTGCAGCGGACGCACGCGAACCCCAAGGCTCTTGCCTCCGCACTGGAAGAGCGTGGTTACGGTTTCGTGCTTCGCGGAGCTGTTTGTGATGTCGCTGCCCAGGCAGATGAGATGGCCGTCGACCGCGAACACGGACTTGCGGACCTGGAGCGACTGCTCGTGTCCCGCGCCATCGAGGGAGAAGGCAAACGCGCCGTATCGATTGTCGAGATGGCCGCTGCCTGAGAAGGTCGCCTTCTGGGGAGGGCCCCATCCGTAGAACGCGGTCGCAGGGCCCTCAAGCAGATCAAGCGGGAGCTGGAGTGTGGTTGCTCCCGGTGGTTGGGCCCAGTCCCAGCCTCCGTAGAGGATGCCGCTCGTGTCGGGCGCGTCCTTGCGGAACAGCAGGATTGTACCGTGGCTTCCGTAACGGCCGAAGCGGTTGTCCTTGCCATAGGTTTCGTGCGACCGAATGCCGTTCCCGTAGCCTTTGATGATGGCTGTGGTGTCCTGCCATTTGTGAATACCGGTTGCCGCGTAGTTCATGTTCCAGAAGCTCTGGGCAGGGCCCTTACCCAACGGGATCTCCTGCAGCCGCTCCGGCCCAGGGTTGCCGAAGATGATGCCGCATATTCCGGCGAGTTCCGGATCCACACCGTCGGTTCCCGGGACGGACACTGCCAGCCGCTCGAAGGCGGTCTTCATCCGGACGATGCTCCCGGTGATCGGGTGTCGCCCACAGGCATTGAATGCCCAGTTCGGGTAGCCCCACTTCTCGGCCATGACGAAGGCCGTCTTCAGGCGCTGATAAGCCTGGGGAGTGATCTCGCAGGGGGTCCCGTCGATCAGTTCGACGAGGCCGGCGAAGGCATTCATTGCCGGGACAGCGTAACCCGCGTAGTGCATGCGGTGGTGGTAGAACGATCCATCGGGTTTCAAGGCGCCGTTCGGGCACGTGATCATGGCGGAGAGCATGTCCCTGTAGTTCTCCAGAGCCGCGGCCTTGAAGGCGGTGTCATCCAGGAGCAGAAGGGCGATCAGGTGCGTGTTCGAGAAGGTGTTCAGGTAGTCGGCGAGGCGCCCTGCCAGGGCGCGACCAGCCTGCTCGTCGTAGGTTGCGTACGGTTGCGTGTAATCGAGGAAGTCGCGACCAAACCAGATGATCGCGCGGACCATCGGCTCCAGCAGGTCGTGACGATCGAGGGAATCCTCCATCAGGAGAACCGAGGGAGCCCACGAACGCGATTTGTAGCCGAAATGGTGCTGGGCATTGAGCGCGCTGCCTTCTGCCCAGCCCTGGTCGAGGAGGTGTTCGCACATCAAAACGTACATTCTCTCCAGCTCCGTCTTCGCCTTCCGGGGAGCGGAGCGGTGCAGCGTGGCCATCTTGAGCAGGTGGTCGAGATACGTCCGGATTTCTCCCGTGCCGACAGTCTTTCCCTGAATCCCGTGTGGTGTCCTGCGGATATGCAGGGAGGCGATGTAGCTCCTGACGGCCGCGTGGGTTTTGGAGGAAAAGTCCTCCCTGATGTAACGATCACTGATGCGCCTCTTGATGGTGTCGACGTGGGCCTTGCTGCACGGATCAAGAGGACGCGCCTGAAGCTCCCGCGCCTCACTGGAGTTGAGGTGGAGCGTGTTCAGTACACGAGACGTGATGAACGGCATCTGGTAGTCCGGCCACTGCCACCGGCTGTCGTCAGGGAAGACAGGTTGAAGGACATCCAGCCAGATGGTGCCGGAGGAGATTCCCTCCGGAGACTCAAGCGCAATGGTGTTCATGTCGGGGTGAGGCGTGCCGGTCATGTCATCGAACTTCACGCAGACGAACCGCCAACCGGTGAAATCGAGGCCGTACCTGAAGTGACAGTCTTCCACGGCCTGTCGTCCGAACGAAATCCTGAGGGTGGCATTGGGCCGAGATGTCTCGCTGTAGAGCCAGGCCCCGAATACAGAGACTGTCCGCCCGGACTTGGCGTAGTCGCGGCTGAGCTTGGTGTAGGGAACGGGGACCCGGAAGGTGAGGGTGCTTCGCTCCGCCTGCCATTGCCACTCAAGGGCATGGTTGCCGTCCCGGAAGTGTGCGTCGCTCCTCCGGATGGAACTCGTCACGTCAGGGACGACGGCGGGGAAATCGTCCTGTTCAAAAGAGAGCGTCCGCACCTTGCCGTAATCAGGGAGAGCGAACTGGGGCATTGGCGTGTCGACGGGCACGAGTTCCGGCCCCATTTGGCACCCGCCGGTCCAGATGGCCAACCCGCCCAGGAGAGCGAATACAGCGCATCGTGTCCAGCCCCCGGTGGGGCGGAGGCTGTACCTACACATCGTCATGACGTCAGCTTCCGTCTGGCCTCAACGACCCCCTGAAACTCGGCCGCCGTCAGGTCTGGAGATTCCGTCGTCGCGGCGTTCTCACGCATGTGGGCCACACTTTTGGAGCCGGGAATAACGGTGGACACTCCGGCGAATGACAGCGGGTACTTCAGGCAACTCTGGGCGGGCGTCCGGTCCTCGATGGTGAGGAAATCGAACGCCCGGGCGGCATCGGCGCGCGCGCGTTTGGAGGCCTCTGTCTGCCAACTGCGCCGATCATTCTCCGCGAACGGGGTAGTCTCATCGATGCCTCCTGCCAGGAACCCGGCCCCAAACGCACAGCGCGCCACGATGCCTACGCCGGCTGAGGCTGCTGCGGGGAGCAGCTCTTCGGCCATATGCGCATCGGTCAGGCTGAGGACCACCTGGAAGACATCCACAAGACCTCGCCGGATCAGGTCTATCCCCATGTCGCTCGGACCAAGAGAAACGCCCACGAGCCGGGCCTTGCCGCTCGCCTTGATGCGTGCCAACGCGTCGAGACACTCTCCCCGCTCGATGTCTTCCTGCGACGGTCCGTGGAGGAGGTACACGTCAACGTGGTCCGTGGCGAGCCGCGTGAGGCTACGCTCGATCTGAGTCAGCAGATGGTCTCGGGAGAAGTCCCGGTAGTTGACCCCGTCCTCGTGGAAGCCTTCACCGCCCTTGGTCTCGATTACCCAGTCCGCGCGATGCTCCTGGACGGCACGCCCCACGACCTCTTCGCTATGCCCGGCGCCGTAGCCTGCGGCGGTGTCGATGAAGTTGATCCCCAGTTCTCCACATGACCTGATGAGTTCGATCGCGTCCTCGTCTCGGACATCGCCCCAGCCGTGCGAAATCCAGCCGAGCTTGTCGAAGTAGGCTCGTAGCTCACCCCCGACCTGCCAGGCCCCGAACCCAATCTCTGAGACCTCGATACCGCTGCTGCCCAGTGTCCTGTATTCCATCGTCGCTCCTCTCTCCTCATGTCCTTGTTCGTGTGATCAGAAATCCATGAAGGTCCCATCGATTGGTCTGCCGTCATCGGTCAAGGCCACGTCAAGGGCGTCGGCAAAGTGCAAGTCTCCACGAAACGCATAGATGTGAGCATTCCGGAACCGGACTTCCAGGCGGACGATCTTGCCGGTCACGTCGGCGAGTGTGCTGGATTTCCAGTGCACGGGGGCGTCAATTCGGTCGTTGCGCTCGAAAGGCACGCAGTCGGCGAAAGTGAGCCCTGGAATCGGTTTGCTCAGGAGATCGGTCACCTGGAACGCAATATCGCCGTGCGGGGCTTGCGCGTTGATGGTCAGTTCAGGCTTGAGGAACGCCATCGGTTTAGTGATGAAACGGGCGTAGTGGCCCTTTGATGTCAGGTACATGAAGCCGTCTTTGCGCAGTCTGTGTGCGACGATCGCGCTGGGAGGAACCTGGCCTTTGCGGGTAAACTGTGTTGTGGCGTATTGATGGTGCAGGTCGGGGGTCGCTGACGAGTAGATCCACAGCTCATCGTCCCGCTCAACCATGCTGGTGGGGTACAGCACTCCGGCGCCGGCGGTCCCAAGTGCTGTATTGGGCATGAAAGGTTGGCGGACACTTCGCTGCCAGTGTTCTCCGTCAACGCTGTAGGCGAGCTGGCAGTCGATCGGGCCCCACAGCTGGTTGAAGCGTTCAAGGCGTTGCGAGTTGCTGAAGCTGGCCGTCCACAGGAACCCGACGAACGTGTTCTCATAGCGATGAACCGGCATGCCGTAGAACTGCGTGCCGATGGGATCGGTTGGGTCCGGTTGCATGACGTGCCGCAGGTTGCCCCAGTTTCGGGCATCCTCACTGCTGAGCATGGCGATACGCCGATCCCCCCAACCTGGGCGCGTGACCATGCTGTGCTGGTTCGTGAGGGGATTGTGAAAGCAGCACAATGGCGGATCGGGATGCCAGCTCGGAACGTTCCAGGTGGCGTCCTCGTCGATCGCCCAGCGCAGACCGTCCTCGGAGACCGCCACGAGATTGTCGGCCATCCACGGCTTCACCCCTTCGCCCATGACCACTTCATGGAAGTAGCTGTCAGGGTCCAGCTTTGCTCGCCCGGCAACCGGCCCCCCGCGCTGGACGCAACCAAACTTGAAGGGCCTGCCGTCGGACGCCACGGGGTCATGGTAGAATGGTCCGCCGTTGGCACTTTCCACGGTGAACAGGTGGTTTGGGGCCAGTTTCTCGCCGGGGGGAATGATATCCGGGCGATCCAGCGGCCGCCAGTGGATGCCGTCTTCGCTCTCCGCCCCCATCACCGACAGTGGGAAGCCACTGATGATGTACAGCATCCGCCACATCCCAGACGCCTCATCCCGGTACACCGTTGGCCACGAGGCCAGATAGTCGAAGCACGGATCCTCGTAAGTGGCCTCCGGCATCCATTCGGGCTGCCCTTGGCACAGTTCAACGTTGTCCTGATGCTCAAGATGCCAAGCGTCCCAGAAGAGCCAGGTTTTCATGCGATTTGATGTCCTTTTCGCCAATCGCGGTCATTCGGCACTTCGGTTGCTCGCGATGCCGAGGTAAACAGGTCGTTGCCTTCCCGGCGAGAAGGCAACGACATCACGGGATCGGAGATGCCAGAGGGCCATGCAGGATGGACTGGCCGGTTGCCGTGATTGCACCCACATAGAAATCGTGGTCGGAATCGGCATCCACCGGGAGTCGATGGGTCGCGCTGAACCGATGGCTCCGCACCGGTACTCTTACCTTGCGGAGCCCCGTTCCCTTTGGTGCGGCAAACAGCACAAGCTGCACCGGCTTGTCTGTCCGCACTTCCAGTTCCGGCCCAAAACGCTGCACCGAGAGGACGCTTGGGAGGGACAAGTCAAGGTAGTGGTCTGCCCCGCTGACAGCCTTCAAGAGCACCGTGATCACTTCCTCACGTCCTCGGAACGGGACGTCGACCACCGCTTGGCCCGGCCCCGTCTTTCGGACTGGGCAACCATCGACGGCAATTTCCTTAGTCGCGAGTCTTGTTTGCCGAAGGTCCACCGTGACGCTCAGCGGGATATGGAACACACTCAAAGGCAGCGTCCCGTAGGGATCAGCGTAGGTCACGGTCAGTTCAACGCCCAGGGCCGTTTCCCGCGCGGCCACGGATGCCATGTCGCGCAGAAACTTGTGTTGCAGGGCTTCACCGAAGTCCAGGGTGACCACGTGGTGCGTTCCCATGGCAGCTCGCTGAGCCGTGTAGTACTCACCAAGATCGAGCTCGAAGCGCGGACTCGTGTGCCAGTGGTTGAAGTCACGGTACCAACCATGGGTGGTAATGGCGCCCTGCAGCAGCTCAGCGCAGTGCTCCAGCACGTCGCCTTGGGGACGCTCCAAATCTCCCGCTCGTGTGGTTAACGGAAGGCTTACGGCCTGGCAGTGGGTCAGTGTCTCACGTTGCTCCGTGCCCAAAGTACCCGAGCCCATGCTGGAGTTCCCGTAAGAGCAGCCACCCGTTACGCTCGAATTGCGCACACCGAGCAGGAATGGGCGAATTCCGTGAGCAGCCCCGGTCTGCCCGTTGCGGTAGCCACCAGCCGACGCCGGATGACCAAAGTGCTCACGGACCCACTCGGTCTGTACTTCGAGCAACCCTCTCAACACGTCGGTTTTCGCCGCGTTCTCCTTGTCCGTGTCGTAGCCGAAGCGTCCTGCGCTGCATTCGTACAGCTGTTTCCCATGGTTGGGGAAGCGTGCCCGTTTCGCCGCACCCACCTCGACCTGGAAGCCCGCGTTGACCCCGGCTTGTGTCCACGCTGTGGCGTAGTAGTCCGGGATGCGGCTCACCCTCTTTTTCACCGGGTCGAACCATGAGTCGGACGCAACGTAAACCTGGAAAGAGAGGCGCCCGGTCCGTGCTGCTGCTTCGCGCTCCGGAATAGGGACGTAACGAGAGCCTTGGCGGAAGGGGATGTCGAACACGGTGACGGCCAGGTTGCTGCGGAATGCGCAGGCTTCGGCCCACCAGAAGGAGTTCTTCTGGGCGGTATCGGTGCCTTGAGACCACGTCGCAGTGGCTCCGTACCGGTGGTCGCATGCCGCAGCTGGAACGGTTTTTCTCACGCTCATTCTGTCCTCGGCTGCCGGGGCTGTTTGACGAGAGAGCAGGAGCAGGGCGACAGCCGCCGCTCCCGACCTGCACCAGCGCGCAGCCCAGCACTGGCAACGGATCATGTGTGGACGATCGAGAGAAAAATCGTTCATGGGGTATCGGTCTCCGAAGATGTGTAGGACAATAGGTTCGGTGCCTCGGCGACGCAAGGAACCGGAGGAGGGCTGGGGATGGGCACATGCTCGCACCGTTGCCGACCAAAGTGTTACCGCAGAGGGTAGCACCGAATGGCGTCAAAATAAGGGCAATCGGGGCATGGCAGCCCCTCCCACGTTGGCTGCATCTGACCTCAATGTGGGAGGCGGTGCCATCCGGCGACCTCCTCCTGAATGCACTTCCCACCGCCTATCCAAACGCCATTCGAGGGTAGCACCGTCGGTCGACATCGGCACGATCTGGCCTCAAAATGAACTCACGCGCGGCTGTGATACCTTTCTGGACGGGGTCTAACTACGAACGAGTGCCGTCTTCCCTGCCTGTGTTGGCGACATTTACCACTAGACTTCGCCAAATTCTTCCAGGTCGGCCAGATCCTCCAAGCGCCCAAAAGCCCGCTTGTCGCTTTGGCGAACTATGTTAGCCGGCGCTTCCCTCTCCTCAAGCAAAGGCCGACCCCAACCATGCCCTCCGGTCAACCATCCCATGCAGGCCGTGATGAGGCCTCCGCCCGGCCTCGGATGTACTATGCGGACGATGTCAGTGGCCGACCACTCTCCAAGGATCCGGCCGTAGTCAGGCTTGGCGGTACTTACTGGCTTTACTACTCGATTCCGCCTTACGAGGGCAAGCTGACCACTGGCTGGACCATCGGCGTGGCGACCAGCAACAATCTGACGGATTGGGTCAAAGCCGGCGAACTCACAAACACCGGCGATGCGGAAGCCAGGGGATTCACGGCACCCGGAGCGATCGTGCTTGACGGCAAGATTCATCTGTTCTACCAAACCTACGGAAATGCTGACCGAGATGCGATCTGCCACGCCTGGTCCGAGGATGGCCTGAGCTTCACTCGGAACCCAACCAACCCGATCTTCCGCCCGGCAGGAGAGTGGAACAACGGCCGCGCAATCGACGCCGATGTCATCCCCCACAGTGACCGCCTCCTGCTTTATTGGGCAACGCGGGATCCGCAGATGAAGGTCCAGATGCAGGGCGTGGCCGCCGCGCCGCTCAGCAGTGAGTTCTCGCGTCAGGACTGGGTCCAGCTCAATCCCGATGGTCCCATCCTGGCCCCAACTGTGCCGACGCACTTGGATGATCCGGATCTGGATCTGAGCTGGGAAAAGGACTGCATCGAGGCTGCAGCCATGGCGCGGCACAACGGTCGACTCTACATGTTCTACGCCGGAGCCTACAACAATGCCCCGCAGCAGATCGGGGTGGCGGTGAGCGATAACGGTGTGGACTTCAGACGGCTGTCCGACCGACCGTTCGTACCCAACGGCCCTCCTGGGAGCTGGAACTCAAGCGAGTCCGGCCATCCCTTCTTCTTTCAGGATGACGACGGGCAGGACTACCTCTTCTACCAGGGAAACAACACCGGCGGGAAAACGTGGCACCTGTCGGTCATACCCATTGACTGGGTAGACGCCCAACCGGTTCCGGCCCACAAACAGGCAGCCACCTCTGTCTGAGGCCCACCGGACAGATGGGAGGCGAGTTGGCTGTCTCCTGGAGGCGGTCGTCCTCGACCGTTTGCCCGTCTCCTGGAGGATCGATGTCCTCAGCGGCCCCGGACGTCGATGCGGCACAGCCGCATCCCGTCGGTGCGGTGACTTGACGAGCGTTGTTGATCCCGGGCGCTGAGGCCATCGCCCCTGCGAGGCGGCTGCGTCAACGTGGAAGGCGGTGCCACCCGCCGATTGCCTGGTTTCTTCTGGTCTGGAGACAAGAATCGGGGCGTGGCAGCCCCTCCCACCTTGAAGGGCTGCGCCTCATTCCCCTCCCCCCACGGAATCACCGGGCAGGGAAGTCCGGCTCCACCTTCAGAACAGCCGCCTCCCACTCACTCCCCGTTTTCCACCAGCAGCATACGGTCCACAGACACAGCCTTGACCTCCTCGGGATTTTCGCGAGGAGCAACCCAGATGTAGGCATCCGGGGTGATGGTTGCTCCCTCGATGAGGTAAGTGCAGTACTCGCCGTCCGGGGAAGCGTCCGCCAAAGACACGGCCGTGCTCCCGAGGCTCTTGGCAGCCCGGGTGTCGTAGACACCTGCCTGAAAGGCGGCGCCGCCGGGTTGGGCTCCGGCGGCCCGTTCCACCCGGACAGACACGTAGATCCGCCACGATCTTGCAGCCATCTCGGGACTCAGGGGCACCGTGCACTGCACGGCCCATTCCCGGTGGTTAGCAGGCATTCGGACGGTGACGCCGTCAGAGGCCAGCGGGTCTTCAGCGTAGTCACACCATTTGCCGGGCTTGTAGAGAGTGAACAGGTCGTCCTGCAAGTCGATCCAGCGGCCGGGAGGCAGACCGGAGGCGAGGTTCGGGGGGCGCGGCTTGCCTCGCGCAATCCGGTTCCGCCACGGCGTGATGTGTTTCTCACTGACGCCGTGCTCCTCACACACACGGACGTAGTCAGCGGCGTACTCCGCCCGGCTGCGAGGGAACCACGTCTTGCCCCCCTGGGCCATGCTGTTGATCTTGAGCCAGGGCCACTTACTGATGATCCCGTACCACACGCTGGCGTGCGCAATTTGAACACGTTTCAGCACATCCGGCTTGGCGGAAACAGCCTCCTCAGCCTGCCGGAAGAGTCCTTCGGCCTCTCGCAGCAAGTCCACGGTCAAGTAGGGAGCTGCCCGGTCGAAGCAGGGCATATAGTGTCCACCGGTTTCGGCAACATCGTGCAAACGGTCGATGTAGCGTTGAACGTGAGGCGCGGCATCCTCGTAGTAACCGCGAACAAACTCGCGGACCAGGGCATCGCCATCGAGCTCTGGATCCCAAAGCAGACGGCCCAGCACCCAGGCCCTGATATCGCTGAAGGCTGCGCCGCGGGTGTAGTGCCCACCTTCCTCGAACACACCTTTGGCGCCGTGTCGGACGAAGAACCGCATATTCGGTGCGAGCACACGTAAGTTCGGATGTGGGAGCGGAGGCAGCGAGAAATTGGTCACGTAATCCCAGATGTAGAGCCGATCGGTCAGCTGTGACCAACGCCGGATGTCATCCGCAAACGCCCTGTTGCTCTTGTGCTCGAGCGGCTGCAGAAACGAACACTCGATGCTGCACAGGCGGATGCATACGTTGGGGCGCGGCCTCACCAACTTGGGAGGGGTGCGGGTGTACTGATAAGCCAGCGTGCTGACCACCGCTTCGGGAAAACCACCCTCAATGTGTTGAGCAATCGCGTTCACGAAACGCAGCAACGGGCCGGATGGGCTCCCCTCTTCAGCTTCGACCGCCAGACACTCAGCACACTGACAACGGTTGCGCCAGTCGTTCTGCGATACCTCCACGATCGAGTCCGGAGGCGAATCGCTCAGGAGCTTGTGAGCACGTGCTTTGACCAGCTCAAGCAGCTCCACGTTCGTGAGGCAGAGCTGTGAGCGTTCCGGGGGACCAATTCGCTGCCCCTCTATCTCGGAGAACCACTCCGGGTGGGTGGGGAAGAACTCTGCGGGGGGAACAATCGTGTTGAAGGTGTGAACGAAGCCCCACTTCCCGGCGTACCCTCGATAGGCCACATGGCCCCCGAGCTCCTCAGGGATCTTGCAGAAATGGCCGTTGACGCGGTTGCGGATGGACCATTGCGGTGTCATCGCGTGGGCAATGTAGGATTCGCGATACTCGAACGCGGGTGACTCACGGCGCGACATCGCCGGGACGTCAAGGGTGGACGTGCTCGGAATCGTGCTCGCACCTGGCGCCCACCAACGACAGCCCACGACATCGGTCAGGAACGTCACTACCGCATAGATCGCCCCTCGACGAGCGCCAACGGCCCCCGTAAGGATCACGTTCCTCTCCGTGCACTGGATAAGAATCCCCTCATGCCCCATGGAAGCCGGAGACAGGTCAAGTCCCGGGTCCAGAGCTTTCGCAGCGCCTGCACCAACAGCAATGGGGAACAGACCCGGAACCGGGGTGGAGCCTACCGCGAACTCCGCACCTGTGGCCTGCCGAAGGAACGTAGCTAACTCTGACGCTGCTGTCTTCTCGGGGGCCGACGCATCTTCGGCCAGGACAACCGATGCCAAAGCCCGTCCGTCTTGACTTAGGCGCAACGGGCCACCCACCACGACCGGCCCGAGAGCCACGAACGCCGCCAACGTCACCATCGCGATACGCATCCTGTTCGCCTCCTGTTAACCACATTTGACTCCCGCCTCCCGCCGGGACAATAGCCCACTGGGTGATCAGCGTCCATATCTTCAGGCTTGCGAACGCACCGGCACCATTTACGTTGGCACGCACCCGGAGATCGCGACCCACGTTCGCCATAGGCAGAGCGGCGTTCGTAGTAAGGCTCGTAGCGCAGCGGAGTGCCGTTCCCCTGTCTTGTGAGGATCACCGCACAAGACAACGCGACTCCGCAAGGCCTACGTCGCTCGCTACGAGCAAAAGCAAGACCGCAGCGGAGTGCCGTTTCCCATCCCCAAATCAGTGCCATTCGACCAAAGAAGGACAAGCGATGTCTGACTTCCTGAACAACGGCATCACGGCCCATCGAGGCAACGCCGGGCAGTTCCCGGAGAACACAATCCCGGCGTTCCGCAGCGGCATTGCCTGCGGGGCCGACTGGCTCGAACTGGATGCCCACAGGACCGTTGACGGGCAGCTGGTCGTTTGTCACGATGCCACGACGGGCGCGACGGCAGACCGGAACCTGTGCATCGCCACGTCCACCTGGGATGAGCTCAGAACTCTCGATATGAGCTGCGGATTCCGCCAAAAAAACGAGCAGAGCAGCAGCACCTGCCCGACCACCGGGATGCCCTCCCTTCGCGATGTCCTTGAGCTGGTGCTGACGCAATCCCGGACCCGAGTCTCAATCCAGCCCAAAGCGGACTGCGTTCCGGAGATCGCGGCACTGATCCACGAACTCCACGCCGGTCCCTGGATCGGGTTCAATGACGGGGATGTCCAGACTCTCCTTTCAGCGCACGAACTGATTCCGGAGGCCTGGGTGTTCCTGGATACCGGCCCCGCAGGTCCTCCCGTGGATGTTCACATCGATGTCGCCCTGCAACACGGGTTCCGGTCGATCGTCATGCACCACAGTCTCGTGACGCGTCAGGCAGCGAACGCGATCTCGGAAGCCGGGTTGGAGCCCGGAGCCTGGACCGTGAATGACACCGATCACATGAGCCGGGCTCTGGAGGCAGGCATAACGCGAATGTACACGGACTACCCCGCGCGTCTGAAAGACGTGCTGAAGGGAAAGGGGCGGCAGTGAGTCCACACCAATCCATCGCCCAGTCGTTGGGAATCGCGCAGCACCAGGTGGAAGCCACCCGCACTCTCTTGGCCGAAGGCGGAACAGTCCCATTCATCGCTCGCTACCGCAAAGAGAGGACGGGGTCCCTGGACGAAGTGGCCATTGCCGCGATTCGTGATGAACTGAAACGGCTGGACGATCTGGAGAAACGACGCCGAGCCATCCTGACGTCGCTCGAAGAACGCGACCTCCTGAACGCAGGCCTCAAGCAGGATGTGACGGCCGCCGGAACACTCTCAGCCCTCGAGGATGTCTACCTGCCCTTTCGCCCGAAGCGTCGAACCCGCGCCGAGATCGCCCGGGAGCGCGGGCTGGAGCCTCTGGCAACGATCCTCTCCCACCAAGCCGCGCACACCCGGCCCGAACAGGAGGGAGCACGCTATCTCGCCCCCCGGGAAGGCGTCGCATCGGTTCAGGATGCCCTGGCCGGTGCGCGTGACATCCTGGCGGAGTGGGTGAGCGAGTCTGCTCCGACGCGTGAAGACCTGCGCCGGCTCCTCCGGCAGCGCGGTGTTGTCTCCTCGAAGCTGGTGAAAGGCAAGGAGGAGGAAGGAGCCAAGTTCCGGGATTACTTCGAGTGGCAGGAGCCCATCGGGCGAGTTCCCAGCCATCGTCTGTTGGCCGTTTTCCGAGGCGAACGCGAAGGCGTCCTGCAAGTCCGACTGCGGCCCCCTGAAGTCGATGCCCTGCGTTTGATAGAGCAGCGTTTTGTGAAGGGCTCGTCGCCATCTTCCGAGCACGTGCGGACGGCCTGTGCAGATGGCTATAAGCGCCTCCTGGCGCCCGCAATGGAAACGGAAGCGCGGACCCAGGCACGGGAACAGGCTGACGACGAAGCCATCCGGGTCTTTGCTGCCAATGTCCGGCAGATCCTCATGGCGCCCCCGCTGCCGAGCTCCGTGCTTGCCATCGACCCCGGGCTGCGAACGGGGTGCAAAGCCGTGTGCCTGGACCGCACTGGAATGCTCCTGACGCACACCGTGCTGTATACCGCGGGCAGCGAAAAGGCTCGGGAAGAGGCTCACCGGGTCGTGCTCGAGCTACACTCTCAACGCCAGTTCGAAGCCATCGGTATCGGCAACGGGACTGGCGGCAGAGAAGCCCAGACGTTCATGCGCTCAATCGGCTTGCCTGAGAGTCTCCCGATCGTGATGGTCAACGAGAGCGGCGCATCCATCTACTCTGCCTCACAGACTGCCCGGGATGAGTTCCCCGACCTGGATCTGACGGTTCGTGGAGCCATCTCCATCGGTCGCCGGCTCATTGATCCCCTGGCAGAGCTCGTCAAGATGGACCCCAAGTCCATCGGCGTGGGCCAGTACCAGCATGATGTCGATCAGAAGAAGCTCAAGACCGCGCTGGAAGACGTGGTCACGAGCTGTGTCAATCGGGTTGGAGTCGACGTGAACACAGCCGGAAGAGAGCTCCTCGGTTATGTATCCGGGGTGGGGCCGCAACTGGCCGAGTCGATCGTCGCTTATCGCACAGCCCATGGCCCGTTCAGCTGCCGATCCGGGCTCAAGGACGTCCCGCGTCTGGGGGCCAAGGCCTTCGAGTTGGCGGCCGGCTTCCTGCGCATAGCGGAGGCGGTAAACCCCCTGGACCACAGTGCCGTGCATCCTGAACGCTACGATGTCGTCCGGAAGATGGCCAAAGACCTCGGAGTCGACATGCGGACGCTGGTGGCTGAAGCAGCCATTCGACAGCGCGTGGACTTAGGGCGCTACACCACCGACGACATCGGCCTCCCGACGCTTCAAGACATCATGGGTGAACTCGCCCAGCCGGGCCGCGATCCCCGCAGGGCTTTCGAGGCGACAGCATTCTCGGCCGAGATCAAGACGGTCGACGATGTCAAACCTGACATGGTGCTGGCAGGGGAAGTCACCAACGTGACCCGTTTCGGAGCTTTCGTGGACATCGGTGTCCATCAAGACGGGCTTGTGCACATAAGCGAGATCGCCGATCGGTTCGTCTCCGATCCGTCTGAAGAACTGCGGGTGGGGCAAACCGTGCGGGTGGTCGTTCTGAGCGTGGAGCGCGACCGCAACCGAATTGCGCTCTCAATCCGCCGCGCTCCCAGAGGCGATCCGTAGGGCGAAACGCGGGGGGCTATTTATCCTTGGTCTTCCGCGCGAAGAGTGTGAAGGAACCCCCTCGGAACCCAACCTTGGTTAGCAGGTGGAGAATCATGAAGGCGGGCTTGAGAAGCCAGCCGGTCAGCGTCTTAGGGACACCGAGGACGCAGTCGGGCATCGGGATGGCATGGTGCTTGCCGACAATCGTGAACGCTTCCTGGCCCAGAAGCATGCGCAGCGTCTTGGGGGTGAACTCCAGCAGGTGGTAGGGCTTAAGATGCTTCCCTGCGGGCACGATCTTGAACATCGGCAAGGGCTTGACCGGCGCAATCCGGTAAAACGCCCGCAGGCCCCGGTAGTAGAATGAGTTGATGAACGAGGGGACTTCTACGGCGAGCAGCCCATCGTCGCTCAGGGCGCGCCGCGCCGCACGAAGCATCCGGTGAGGATCGGTCACGTGTTCCAGCACGTGTCCCATGAAGACGACATCGTATGCGCCTTCGTCAAGCCCTACGCTTTCAACGGTTCCCGTGTGGACCGGGCACCCAGAGTGTTCTCGAGCCTGTTGCGCCATTTCGGGGCAGATCTCGACACCTTCGGGGCGGAAGCCATGCTCACGGGCCACCGACAGGAGCAGACCTCCCGCACACCCCACATCCAGGAGGCGCCCGGATCCCCCGCGGCGTTCGATACGGTGGACGACCTCCTCGTAGCGCCGAAGCAGCTTGCGCTCATTCTCAAAATAGCCCCCGTCACTGAGGCCCGAATCGAAGCATTCCTGGTGGTAATTCCCCGAGTACATGCCCGCGATCTGCTCGGCCGTCGGCCAAGGCTGCACAAACACGAATCCACACCCGGTGCATTCCGACAGCCCGTAGTGTTGGTCTTCGAGTTTGTAGAAGTCGGGGGCATACCGCCGGAAGCGGGTCCCGCCGCAGATGAGGCAATGCGTCAAAGGGTGACTCCGAGTGAACCGTGCAGATCGGCCCCGATCGTCGTTCCAGGATGGCACCAAAGTGGGAACCTGGGGACGGTGCGGGCTCCGACCGGAAGTCAGGGAGAGGCTTCGGCCTCGTGATCGACGTTGGTCAAGCAGTGATGTTGTGGTACCACTGAAATCTAGCCCCCCAACGGCTGAACGCGAGGCCTGCCCAGCACGATGGCGAGTGACGATGACGAGCCTCATCCAGTACAGTTGACTTCCGCTTCGCCCTTAGTATCCTACCCGTGCACACCCCAAAAACGATGCGCGAACACCCGGCGAATCAAAGGAGCCATACATGAAGGCAGCTGTCTGCACAGGCATTGGACGAATTGAGATCCGAGATGTCCCCAAGCCGTCGCCCAAGCCCGGCGAAGTCCTTGTCAAGATCAGGTCCATCGGGGTGTGCGGATCTGACGTTGACGGGTACCGCGGCCAGCACCCCATGATCGGCTTCCCCATCATCCTGGGACACGAGTGTTCAGGGATCATTGCCGAGATCGGCGAAAGAGTTGACCCGGGTCGGATCGGCCAAGCCGTCACGGTTGAACCCTTCTTCACCTGCGGCGTGTGCCCCTTCTGCCAGGAGGGTACGTACAATTTCTGCGCGGATCTGCAGATAATCGGGCACCAGGTCGCGGGGGCATTCGCCGAGTACATGCCAATCCCATCCAAGTTCGCCCACTTCAAACCCGCTAACGTGGACTTCGAGGAAGCCGCCATCCTGGAGCCCTGTTCCGGGGCGTTGCACGCCGTTCGTCGCTGCAAGATCCAGTCGGGAGACACGGTCGTGATCATCGGCTGCGGAACCATGGGTTCCTTTGCCACGCAACACTGCCGGAACCTGGGAGCCGAGGTGGTTGTCATCGAACCGATCGCGTTCAAACGCGATGCCGCGACCGACCTCGGCGCTGCTGTCGTGATTGACCCGACGACGGAAGATGCGGCCGCTAAGGTTAAGGAACTGACAGATGGTAAGATGGCAGATGTGGTCATCGAGGCTGTGGGCGAACAGGAGACGCTTGAGCAGACGGTCTCACTGGTCAAGAATGGGGGGACGATTATGCTGATCGGCTGGACCGGGAACGCCAGCGATCCGTTCGACCTCACCAACACGACCTTCAAGGAACTCACCGTGCTTGGAACGCTCGGGTTCTGCCGGGATTTCCCAATCTCAATGAAGCTCCTCGCAGCCGGGAAGATCGATATCAAGCGGATCATTACCCATCGCTTCACGCTCGATCAGGTCCAAGAAGCCATCGAGATGCTCGAAACGGGAGCGGACGGAATGTGGAAGGCCGTCGTCAACATCGACTGAACCCATCCTCCTGGTGGCGGCGGGCGCGAATAGCGGGCCCACCCCTTGCTGATGCCTGGATGTGGAAGTGTTTCGGGTACCTTGGTGCGTACAGACGTACGTACCGAGGAGGCCGGAATGCTCCCGCGCCAGGGATCGGTAAGCCGTAGGCCGGGCACCGTTTCTTGGCTCAGCGTTCATCATTCGACGAATGGGGCCTTTCTGTTTCCTGGCAACCCTTACGGGCGGATCATTCTTCGCGATTCTCCGCCCGGGCCGCCAACGACGATACTCGGCATCGCCTTTTGCCGTCCCGGACGAAGCCTCATCGAAGACTGGCCCGGGGGTGGGCTCGCTATTCGCGCCCGACGCCACTAGAATCTGGCGCTCTTCCACTTGCCCTGGCGGAACTTGAGCATGGTGGGGATCGCCCGGGTGACAGCACTGATCGCCATCCCAAGGGCAATTCCCGCAAAGCCCATGTTGAGGGTCACGGCCAGCACATAGCCGGCAACGATAACCACGAGCAGATCCGAGACGCTGCCGTAGATAAAGGGAGACATCGGGTCGCCCCCGCCGCGCAGGGCGCCGCCCATGGCGAAGGACAGCGCCATGATCGGCTCAGTCACGGCGACGATGATGAAGAAGGTTCTCCCCATGGCGATCACCTCCCTGTCACTGGTGAAGAACGCCATCACGTGCTCAGGGAAGAGGAAGAGCAGGCACGCTATCACGCTCATAAAGGCTGTAGCAATCACGGCCGACGCCCAGCCGCTCTGTTCCGCCCGGTCGGGTCGCCCTCCTCCCAGATTCTGCCCCACCCGAGCCGAGGCCGCAGCCATGAACGCCAGCCCCACGAACGTCGAGATCATGCGCACCTGCATCCCCACACTGTAAGCGGACACCATCCGGGTTGAGTCAGGAAGCAAGGTGATGATCCGCAAGGTCATCAGACGCGAGAAGTTCCGAACGATCCCCTGAAGCGAGCGCGGCCCACCCAGCTTGACGATCCTGCGTACCAAAGGCATGTCCAACACGAGTCCGTCCCGGAGTCGCGCCTGCACGGGGAACCGAGGGCTCACGGCAATCCAGCAACCTGCTGCCGACCCGATCGCTCGCGCGATGACCGTGCCCAGCGCAGCCCCCGCGACACCCATGGCTGGAAACGGGCCGACCCCGAAGATGAGCAGGTAGTTGAGTACCACGTTGAGACCGTTTATCCCGATCAACAGGACCAGCGACACCCGCGTCTTTCCTACCCCCAGGAGAATGCCCGTCACCGCGAAGTTGAACATCGCAAAGACACTGCCGAGGAAGAGGATACGCAAGTAGGAACAGCCGAGATCCACGACCGCCTCAGCACCGCCCAGCGACAGCAAGATCGGGCGTGAGAAGAGGAGGCCGGCCGGCGTAACAGCCAGAATGGCCACCGCAACCATGACCACAATGGACCGCGAGGCGACCGTGCTGACGCGTTTCCGGTCCCCGGAACCGTAGGCGTGGGCGACCAGGACAGAACTCCCCCCGCTTACCGCGATCGTCAGCACCATCAGGAACATCATGACATGCCGAGCCATCCCTACCGCAGCAATCGAGGTCGTCCCAAGCGCCCCGACCATTTTGAGGTCGACAATTCCCACCATCACCTTCAGCAGGTTGGTCAGAATCACGGGCCAGGCGATGGCCCAGACCTGCACAGCCTCACGCCTCAGCTCTGAATGGTTGTGTGACATCTATCCTCTGAGGTATGGACGCAAGACGCCGTAGTCCCGGCGTTCCCGTGACAGGTACTAGAGGAAACGCGCAAGTTGCGGACATCGAGTCGTTTCGGCGATCAGACGCCAGGCTTCCTCCCAACGAGGCGTTGGCAGCAGCGGGACGAATCCCAAATCGATGTAGACCTTGACCGCGATCCAGCTCGTCGTCTGGGTAGTCAGATAGGCCTTGGTATGTGATTCAGACAGCCGAGACAGCGCGACGCTTACGAGCGGTTTGCTCAAGCCGCGCCCCTGGAAGGCGGGACGAATGCCAACCCAGTGAATGCGTCCACAGTCCCCGAGGAGCGCGTCTGTGTCCGGCCGCCTGAACGCGCCATTGTACCACGCCGTTGCCGTGCCGATACCGTGCCCATCAGCAGTCTCCAGGATGAAACACCGGTCGCGCATCTCGTCGAGGGAAGCCCCGAACTCCCGATTGAAGCGATCTTCGGCGTAGGCCGGGTCGTCAAATTCCCCGGCCTGAGTCTCGATCTCTGCCCAAAGTCGTTCGTCACCGGGGCAGAAACGCCGAAGCCGGTAACCCTCGGGAAGAGGGTGACTGCGGAGACCGCAAAGATCCTCTCGGACCATTGTGACCGGGATGTGCTCCATTGAGGGCGTGCTTTCCTGGATGGGACGTGGCTGAGTACCCGTGACTCGTCTGCGGCCACTACTGTAGTTCCTCAACCCGCAAGTCGTCACGGTGAATCTCCGGCAAAGAGATCGGAAAGGCCACGCTCCCCCAGGCACCGTGATCGTTCAGGCCAACAGGCGAAGACCGTTTGCGCTGGGCGCGGCGCGCCTCAGAACGCTGGAACAGCCCCCCGTCGGTTGCCCCGCCAAACCACTGCACTATCTTGAGGAACAACACACTTGCCGCGTGATCCAACGGAAAGGGACAGTTGCTGCAGACGTGCGTTCGCTTCTCTACAAAGTAGTCTTGATCACCATCCTGGTCGGGATGGTCGCCCTCTGGGTATTCCGCAACTCCTGGATGAGCACGCCAACTGCAAGTGGAGTCGGCTTCATGCGCCCGTTCCTGGTGGGATGGAACCGACTATCAGACAGCGCGTTGCACCTTGCAGGCATAGGAAAACGACGTGAACAGGCCAGGCTGGACGAGCTGGAAACCGAAGTCGCGCGCCTCCAGGTCGCGATGGGTCAAATCCAGGATCTTCAGAAGGAGAGTCGCGAACTCCGCGAGCTCCTCGACCTTCCCCGTCCCCCGGGGTGGCGCTTCGTGGCTGCCCAGGTCATCGCCCGTGAACCGGCAACGTGGCAGCGTAAGTTCCGGGTGGACCGGGGTCAGGGAGATGGCATCGAGGCGGGAGATGCCGTTCTCGCCGGAGGGGGGATCGTTGGACGCGTCGGCGAGTGTACAGCCACGACCTCGACGGTGGTAACCGTCCTGGACCGTAACTGCCGACTCAGCGTGGTCGTGGGGCGGCAGGCTGTGCCGGGCATCCTGGTGGGCCGTAACGGTCGCGTATGGCGCACAGAAAGTCGCTGTCAGGTGGACTACCTACCCCGCGACGTCAACTATGAAGCAGGAGATGCCGTGCACACATCAGGGCTGGGCCTCCATGTCCCCGGGGGCCTGCCGGTGGGCAGTCTGATCACGCAACCGGACGGAACGGTGGCAACGACCATCGACAGTATCTATAGCCAGGCCCTCATGCAGCCTCTCGTCGACGTGGCTGACGTGTCCCGGGTCGTGATCGTAACCCGAAGTCGGCGGACCAAGGGCAGGACGGCAAAAAGCCGGTGACCAAGCCTGCCAAGCAAGGCAGAGGCGGAGCCGGAACCGTCCATGACGTTGAACAGCAGGAGCAATGTATGAAACGAGAGCTCATCAAGGATGTCCTCAAAGCAGCACAGGTCGACAGCGATGTCACCGTGGCGGGATGGGTCCGAACAAGGCGGGACTCGAAGGGCGGGTTCTCCTTCGTCGAACTCAACGACGGATCCTGCTTCGCGAACATCCAAATTGTCATCGACGCAACACTGGACAACTACAAGGCGGACATCTTGCGCCTGTTCCCAGGCAGCTCGATCGTCGTTCGGGGCAAGGCCGTCGAGTCTCAAGGCAAGGGACAGACGGTTGAGATCCAGGCCGAGAGCGTCAAAGTTCTTGGTTTCTGTGACCCGACGGAGTATCCGTTAGGCAAGCAGCGAGTGAGTTTCGAGCGCCTGCGAGAGCTCGCCCACTTACGCCCGCGAACGAACAGCTTCGGTGCCATCGCGCGCGTCCGCAATGCCCTCGCCTACGCGACCCATCAGTTCTTCCAAAACCAGAACTTCCTCTACGTCCATACCCCCATCATCACGGGCAGTGACTGCGAGGGAGCGGGTGAGATGTTCCAGGTCACAACCCTCGACTCCGAGGCCCTGCCTCGAAACGAAGAGACGGGGCAGGTCGACTACGCCCAGGACTTCTTCGGGCGCCCAACCAGCCTGACAGTCAGCGGCCAGCTCGAAGGCGAAACCTACGCCTGCGCTCTCGGGAACATCTACACGTTCGGCCCGACCTTCCGGGCCGAGAACTCAAACACGCGTCGCCATCTGGCTGAGTTCTGGATGATCGAGCCGGAGATGGCGTTTGCGGACCTCGCAGACGATGCGGACCTCGCAGAAGACTACCTGCGCTTCCTCTTCACCTACGTGCTGGACCACTGTGAGGAGGACCTCGCGTTCTTCAACAAGCGTGTCCAGAAAGGACTGATCGACACCTTGAAAGGGCTGGCCGACAGTCCCTTCAAACGGATCAGTTACACGGAAGCTATCGACCATCTCGAGAAAGCAGATGTCGCCTTCGACTATGCGGTCGAGTGGGGCATCGACCTGCAGTCCGAGCATGAACGCTACCTGACTGAACAGGTCTTCAAGTGCCCGGTCACGGTCGCCGACTATCCGCGGGAGATCAAGGCGTTCTACATGCGTCTCAACGATGATGACCGCACAGTCGCGGCGATGGATGTCCTTCTTCCTCATGTAGGTGAGATCATTGGTGGGAGCCAGCGAGAAGACCGGCTGGATGTGTTGGAGACGCGTATCCGTGCAATGGACTTCGATCCCGAGGACTACTGGTGGTACTGCGACCTCCGCCGTTACGGCAGCGTGCCCCACGCAGGGTTCGGCTTGGGATTCGGGCGTATGGTCCAGTTCTGCACGGGCATGCACAACATTCGCGACGTCATCCCCTTCCCCAGAGTGCCCAACAACGCCGAGTTCTGATCGGGATGCGCGCGGTTCCCGTATGGTGTTCACGCTTCAGCGTGTCTCCCGAGCCGTAGGGTGTAACTGCCGTCGGGGGCCAGACCGGTCGCCGTCCAGAGGCCGCCTCCCACTTTGGGGGGCGTCCGGTTCAGTGTGGGAGGCGGCCTCCGGGCGGCGACCGAACCGCGCTCAAATCGGTGAAATTACAGACGAGCGCCAGGTTCCCCCAGACGAGCCACTGAATGTGGCCGGATCAGTGGTGTTCCTGCAGCACCGTGCCTCCTGTACCATCGCCGCTTGTCGTTGGAGTGTGCACCATGAGTACCGTACGTCCGCTGACATCCATTTTCATCTTCTTCTTCACTGCCGCAGCCGGTGCTGTCGAGGTAGGCGGAATCCGACTTCGTCCCGGTCCCAACGACCAGGTCAGCGTGTCCCGTAAGAACTGGTCCTGGCGCAGCGGGGCGAAGAGCTTCCCGGCCGTCAGCATCGCGATGGATTCGGGCAGGTCAGCCTACACCGTCCGCCATGATCAGGTCACCAGCAATGGAACCCTTGGTTTCTGCGTACCTACGAGGTGCAACTGGTACCAGTCCGGGATGATCTCGGTCACCCTGAACGGCGAACGACTCGGCATGGCTGGGGAGAACGGCGAACAGATCGAGTTCCACGAGGGTTTGGATCGCGGCAGCGTCACGTTCTCATGGCGCAATGAGAAGGCTGACATTGCGTTCACCTTCGTGCTCCCGCGCGGATTGGACCGGGTCTACGTGGAAGCTCGGATCACGCCGCACGTCCCGGTCGAGTCCCTGACCGTCCGGTTGCTGAATTACCCCGCCGGTTTCAACCGGAAACCTGAACACGTCCTCCACACCACGAAACGCGCGATCACGGAAAAGGGGAATGTGGACCTCGCCGCTGAGGATGCTCTGTTGTTCTGCGACCGGACACTCGATGTCGCCATAAACCCCAGAGGTTCGGGCCCCTGTGCCGTCGTGATCGGGCAAGACGGTCTCCAGGCCAGTCGGGTGCGGCTCGGGGGCTACGGAACGACCACGACACTGACCTACGCGCAGGAGACACGCCGAATGAGGTTCTGCTTCTGGGAGTTCGCCGGCATGCCCGATGCGGATGCGCTGGCTGCATTCCGCGCCAGCATCCCCGCTGCCCGGAAGGACCTCGTGGCCAAGACGCTCGACGACGTGCAGCCGTATGTGGTCCCGGCATCCTCGGCAGTCACGGTCGCCCCCGCACAGCCAACGTCGACGGAGCCGAAGGACAACCTGTTCGAGGATCTGTCCACCGCCGTGCGGACCCCGCATTTCGCCTGGGCGCCGGACATCTCGGGTCCACCCATTGATGCCGTGGTGATCGCCCCCGCCTACGGTCAGCGTGACAGCGTGGAACTGATGCAGCGTTTTGATGTCATCTGCCAGCCCGCCATGACCTGGACACGCAACCGGTTGGCCGGCATCGGCTACGGGGACACCCAGTTCTTTACGCCGGGAGCCGTCGCCAGGCGCTTCGATCAGGCGCTGGCACCACGCCGCGACGTTATCATCGTTGGTGGGCTGGAGTGGAACATGCTTCACATCGAGCACCGCAGGCGTGTCCTCGAACAGGTCCGTGATGAGGGTGCGGGAGTGATTGTCGTTCAACCCAGCCACGACAGGCACGCGCATGGTCTGTTCAGCAGCTCCCCAGAAGCCGCTCCGCTGTTCATCACCCACGGTATCCCCTGGGAGGCCCTGACCACATTCCCAAACCAGACACCGGGTGAGCTCGTCAGAGCGGGACGCTTCGGGAAAGGCCGTTGGGTCAGCTTGAACTACAGCACGAACTCCACCAACCAATCCCTGACGCCACGCCTCCGCAAGCCCTGCCTCAACCCCTGGGAGTATGAGTACCATCAAGCACTGCTGGGACGCGCTGTCCTCTGGGCCGCCAACCGTGAGCTGCCCGTCTCTGTCGAGCTCGACGCACCCGTGACGGCATCGGTCACAGCAAGCCCCCTCGCCGTCGGACTGCATCTCGTGAGTCACCCGGAAGACGCTTCTTTGGACGAGCTAACGGTCGAACTCACGGCACACCATCTGGGCACAGACAGCCGTTGTTCCGCTCCTCCCGTTCGCACACAACTGGCGGACGGGAAGGTGAGGGTCAGCACCAAGCTCCCCTGGGTAGCCGGAGGCCGGGTGATTCTGACTGCACGGGTGTTGTCCGGGAAACAAACGGTCGGTTGGAGCTCCCGAGCAGTGGAACTCATTCCTCCGGCAAGCGTGAGAAGCATGGGCTTGACGTCCCCTTCCTACTCGGACGCGGACGACGTCACCGGCACAGCCATTCTGGCAGGCGACCTGGCAGCGGTCGACCACGTTGCGTTCTCGCTACAGGACAGTTGGGGACGCCTCCTGGGAGAACACGCGTGTGTGCCGGCCGACCAGGTCCGCTTCTCCTTCCCGCGGGTCGTGTCGACAGCAACGTCGGATCACGTGGTGGCCTGCGCGCTCGTGGACGATGCGGGACACACGCTGGCTTCCGAGAAGATTGAGTTCGGCATCACCGGGCGCGAACGGCCCGCATTCCATCTGGCGATCTGGGAGGAGAACGAAACGGACCGCATCTCCGCTCTCTGGTACAAGCGCTTCCGCGAGTTGGGGGTCGATGCCATTTTCTACCGTAACGACCGCGGCAACATCGATGCCGCCGCGCGTCTGATGGCCCGAGCCGGGCTGTTCAGCGCCCCGATGTTCACCCCCTACAGTCCGAAAACCGAAAAGGGAGAGTTGGGGCCCGTACACACAATGTGTGCGAACTACGCTGGGGTGGTTGAGACGGCCAAAGACCGAACCAGAGAGGTCGCCCGGAACTGGTCACGCTTCGGCGTTCTGCACTACTGCGATGGCAGTGACAAGCACATGCATGGAAACTGCTTCTGCGAGTACACCCTCAGCGCACTCCGCAAGCACCTGCAGGAGGCTTACGGTGGCCTCGCCGCGCTGAATGGTGCCTGGAAAACGTCCTTCGGCGGATGGAATGAGGTCGTCCCGGACGCGTTGGCCAACGCTAAGGAGCGTGGACATTTCCGTTCGTGGTTGGACCACACGCGGTTTATGGAATCGTCGTACATCGCCTACAACAGAGCCATGCGCGATGCCTTGGCGGAGATCGATCCCAGTGTCCCGATGGGGCCCGACGGCTACGGCCGAATGAACTCTGTCGACGGCTCGGACTGGTGGCAGCTTCTGCAGACATTCAGCTTCTACAACCTGTACACATATCAAGATGCCCCGCAGCTCGAAATCACCCGCTCATTGGCAGACCATCTCCAGACGATTGAGCTGCGCAGCCTCTACTACGGCTCCTACACCAATCAATTCGGCAATGACGTCTTCCTGCGGACAATCCCCTGGTACGCCCTGCTCCATGGCTACAACGGACTATTCTGGTGGTCTGCCAACGGCAAGACCAGTTGGGCCTTCTCGAACGGTCGACTCGCGGGGCCGGATTTCAGGGCCACGCGCAGCTATCTGCAGTCGCGCAAGGGAATCGACGCCGTTCGCGATGGCTTGGTGCACCTGATCCGCGCGGCCGAACGCGACCACAATGGCATCGCCATGTACTACGACCAAACCGCCGTCCATGCCGCGACAGCATATTCCCACCCCTCCAACGTGATCCGATTCTGCCAGAGCTTTGAGAAGGTGATCGAGGACCTCGGCTATCAGTACGACTATGTAACACCTCATCAGATCACGCATGACCACCTCAGCGAGGAAGCGTTCCGCATCCTCATCCTGCCCCATACACTCGCGATGGATGCAGATACGGCCAGTGGCATTCGCGCGTTCGCAGCGAACGGCGGGGTCGTCCTGGCCGACACGCCCCCGGCACGCTACGACGAGAACCTCGATTCGCTTGGTGAGACCAGCGGGTTGGCCCCCCTGTTTGGCGAACCGGGCCAGCCGAAGATGGTCGGCAAAGGCATGGGATTGCTGTTGGATAACGGCATGCAGGAGTACTGGCGCAGCCGAACGAGGGGGGGAGGGCCTGCAGTGCGCACCGCCTTCCGGGAACTCCTGACCCAACACGCCATTCCACCCGAAGCCACCATCTCGTCCACCGATAACACGGGCCATGTCGGCCTCGAAACCATCGTCTACCGGGCGGCAGACGCCCGGTACATCGGGGTGATCAACCGCGGTAGCGCTGTCCGGGAAGCCCTTGAGCTGAAGACCCCGGGAGTAGTCTACGACCTGCGAGAACGGCGATGCTTGGGACAGACGGGCAACATTGCGCTGGAACTGGCCTCCGGGGATGTTGCGTTCTTCGCCGTCTATCCGGCCGCTTTGCCGGACGCCAGGCTCAAGCCCGTTTCTGAAGGGACGCTCGGGACAAGCGTTGTGTTCCCGGGCGTGCTTGAGGACGCTGTCCAGACACGGCGTGTGCTCCGCCTGACCGTCCGGCAGCCCGATGGCCGTGAACGTTCCGAGTACGCAAAGGTGCTGGAGGCAGTCACAGGTGTGCCCTGCCAATTCGACCTCCCGTTAGCCCTCAATGACCCCGTCGGAGAATGGCGGGTCGAGGCCACGGATGTGATCACCGGGAAGAAGCAGAGCATGACGCTGGACGTTGCTCCGCGGTGAGGCCGGCCGGGAATGCATCCAGGAAGAGGTCGCCGGATGGCACCGCCTCCCACATTGAGGTAGCTTGCAGCCAACGTGGGAGGGGCTGCCATGCCCCGATTGCCTCTGATTGAGGTCATTTGCAGCCAACGTGGGAGAGGCCGCCACGCCCCGATTGCCTCCAATTGAGGTCACTTGCAGCCAACGTGGGAGGGGCTGCCATGCCCCGATTGCCTCTATCTGAGTACTGTTCTGTCCTGGGGCCGCCGAGGCCCGCCTCGGCCCGGTTTTCCCTCGTACCGCGAGCGGCTCTCCAACCGCCTCTTACTCCCCAGTCATGCAGGGCGGCAGTGTGTAGGGGTACAGGGCCAGTTCCAGACGTCGGCAGACCAACGGCTCGCAAATCGCCGACTCATTTCGGCGTGTGATCGTGACCACATTACGCCCCGACTGCACGAACCCCGCCGGTACCCGGTAGTTCTCCACGTTGAAGTGGTCAGGAAGCGACTCACGCGTAAACGGAGCGAACAGCTCACCCACGTACGGCGATGCCTCCAGGATTTCGTCGTTGAGGGCCACCTCGAACGCCATTCCCCAGGCTGATTCCGTCATCTCCAACCGCAGCATGGCATCCTGGAACGCTGCGATGTCCGCATGCAAATCAAGGGTCACGGACGCGCTGCACTCAAGCCCCAGGGAAATCGGCAGCTTGTCGAAGTTGCTGTTGATGAAATAGTGCTTCGCCCGGGGGGCAACAGCGGCCGGGTCGCAGGCCGTTCCGAGCATCTCAAACGGCGGCTCAACCCCGGGAAAGCCACGGCGCCGTGGTTCACCGAAATGATGTTCCCGGCAGTAGGAGAAGTTGAACACGCTCAACCCATCCACGCCGCGCTGCCAGTATTCGTGTGCCAGCGTTTCGTACTGCTCCCGGGTGGTCTTCTGGCTGTAATTGTTCCGATAGCCGGACGGGTGGATCCGGCCCGTGTCGGTGATGAAATGCATCTCACCGTAGATCTTCGCGTGGTCCAGCTGCTTCCGGAAGCCCTCGATATCGATCTCATGTGTGGAGATGAAATAGGAGGACACATTGACCATGTCCACCAGCTTGGTCTGGTCCCAGGTGACCACATCCAGACCTGCCTTGGCGCAACCAGCGAGGTCGCGCGGAACGCGGACGGAGAGCAACTTGCGTGGCCCTGTCCCCTGATTGCGGTCCAGCATGGCACGCACGTCGCGGACAAACTCGGTCATCAACACCGTGCCTTCATCGACGCGATCAGCCGGGAAGAAGGTGGGGGAGCGCATGAAATCCAGTTCGAGACCCTCCGGATCGTAGCGCTCGACGAGTTCCGTGAGCAACGCCAGATAGTACGCCCGGACCTCGGCGTGAAGGTAGTTGAAATAGGACCCTCGGTCGGGGTCCATCTGGAACTCAGGATGGTCCCGCCAAAAGCGATCGTGGGTCGGGCAATCGCGATTCCACAGATGATGGTGGTCGTTCATGCGATAGGAGAAGAAGAACGTCAGCCCTATGTCTCGGGCCGTGTCACGTGTGACCCGGACCGGGTCACCACCCTTGATCATGTACTGCTGGACCCGCCAGTACGCCTTCTCGGAGTACTTCATCTCACACGGGCCCACTGGAGCCACGCGATCAGCATCTTCCTGGCGCCAGCGCGGATCCACGTCCGAAGGCCAGAGCACGGCCCGCCAGGCAGTCGGGCAGCACATAAGGGCATCAATCCTGGTGTCGGCGAGCTCCTGCACATACCCACGGGCCTGGGCATCGCCAACCGGATCGCGGTAGCTCTGGTAAGGGGTCTGGCTAGTAAACAGGATCAGCAACTCATGGTTGTAGAGGCACGTGGGGATTGCAGTCATGGGATATGCTCCGTTCTCGTCTGTTTCACCCATCCGTCTCCGTCCGAGCCGCGACTATCGGGAGCGGTTCTCAACGACATCGGCTCCGGACGCCGCTCCCGTAGGTCGCGGCTCTGGAAGACAGGCCCCCGCTCCGTCCGAGCCCCGACCAACGGGAGGGGGCTTCCCGGGGCAAGAAGACCGCTTACGCTGTGCGCGGCTCTGTCAGAAAAGCACCCTGTCCGTCCGAGCCCTGACCAACGGGAGGGGGCTTCCCGGGGCAAGAAGACCGCTTACGCTGTGCGCGGCTCTTTCGGGACCGAACTCATTACTCCGCTCCTTCGGGCGACAGCCGCATCTCCGCCCAGACGATGGTCTGTTCCGGCCCATCCGATGCCTGCTTGACCGTGACCGTGTTGTGCGCACTCCGCAGAGCGGTCAGAGGGACCGGGAAGCACAAAGCCCGGACAGCGTCACCGCCGAGGCCCTTGAGGTCCGGAAGATCGGGTCCGGCGGGGACGACATGCCCGTTGACCGTGATCTCGAGTACAGCATCGCCCAAAGCGTCCGCTTTGGCCAGCCCGAGCACGACCTGAGCCGTCCCGGAAGTGGGGATGCCGCCGACATGAATCTGGAACTCTCCGCCCTTCCGACCTTTGATCGGGAGCGAAACGCCGTTGGGGAAGCCGCTGGGAACGGTGTCTCTGAAGCACACGGGGAAGCGCTTCTCCTGAGCGGTTAGAAATGCGTCACCGACGCCCTTCTCGACCAAAATACGGTAATCAGAGGCCGGTACAGGGCGCGTCCCGCTGTCCATGAAGTTGAACAAGTAGATCGCCTCCGCGCCGCGTGCTCGGGCAGAGGAGGCGAACCCGTAAACACAGGGCAAGGAGTTGGCGGTTGGCTTCCCCCCGGACCACGGTCGGGAATTGTACTCCAAACCAGGAGCGATGGCGACCGTGTCGGCATGTTCACCCAGGCGTTCCTTCCACAGCTCGATCGGGATGTCGAAATCGGAGGTGGTCCAGAACGGACAAGGGACGAGCATGTCCACAAGTCCCTCGCGAGACCACGTGACACCGTCCATTCCCAGCCCTGCCGCGGCATCGGGATGAGCTGGGACGCGGGCGCTGAGAAAAATCGGGTGGCCGCGCTTTGCAGCCCAGTCACGGGTAAGGGCGCGGACCTCACGCACAAACTGAGTCAGGATGGGGCCTTCCTCCCGTTCTTTGCCGGGGGTCAGGTGATGCCCGAAGCGCATCCAGTCCAGCTCGAGGCCGTCGGGGTCGTAGCGTTCCAACAGTTCGCGCACAAAGGCCATGTTGTGCTCACGCACGGCCGCGTGAGCGTAGTTCAACGCTCGTCCCGTCCACCCCCCGCTCTTCCCGTGTGGGACGCGCCAGAGCTCGGGGTGATCGTGCCAGAACGAGGAATGCATGAAGTTCTTCTCATGAGGCACATCGTGGACGTCGTTCATACGCATGGAAAGCCACGGCGAAATGCCCTTCTCGCGAGACCGGGCAATCCAGGTTCCGTACGGATCGAGTCCCTTTTCGTGCAGCAGGCGTGCGTTGCCTGGCCAGCGCGTTCGTTTCGCTGTCTCGGGATCTTCGTTGCCGGTCACGTCCCAGATCGCTTCGCGGGTTGCACTCCTGAAGCTTGCGCGCATGGCGTTTGGGCACAGAAACAGGTGCGTCACCGCGGTGTTCGCATACTGGTCTACGAACGCATTGAGTCCCTCCAGCGTCATGTCCTTGGCGTGGCGCCCCCCATAGAAGTGACTGTTGTCCTCGTTGATGATAAACGCATTCTTCATGGACGCTTTGATCCCCTGTGCTGGCGCCGTCATGGTGGCCGCGGAGATGAGTAGTAAAAGAACCGCGATCTGGCCTCGCGGTCTGACTTGATCCTGCCTACGCAGGATTGTAACACGTAGCTTCTGAATCACCATCCCCATGTCCAGTTTCCTTTCATTGCAGACCGCGGTCAGTGGTTGGTCTGCATGGTTGGCCGTCCCCATCGGTGAGAAAGCCCATTGCGAGTAGTCTCCTGTGGGTTTCGTTGGCGGCACTCGTCCTTCGTCTTCCGTCCGCAGCCTGACCAGGCTAAGCTACCGCATCCCGTGTTTTGGGAGAAGATAGGTTCTGCCGTAGGGAGAGCAAACGGCGGGGACTGCCGAATGCGACTGAGCTGGCCGTGCCTGTTCTCACCCTCTCCGGCGCGATATGTTGGCGGGGATCAGGCGTCAGACATTGGCTGGAGATACCAGGATGAACAGTCGCTTACAATCACTCCGACGGTTCTCTCTGCTCACGCTTCTCCTGTTTGCAGGCCCGTTCGTACCCGGGCAAGCACCTGGATCTGCCTTCCTCGCTGACTTCAGGCCTCCCCCCAAGAACTACGTAGCCAACGGCAGCTTCAACCGCGGATTGGATGGCTGGCATTTCTTTAAAAAACGTGGGGGCAGCATTGTTCCGGAAGGACCGAACGGGGAGACCTGCTTCAAGATCAGCGGCAGCTTCGACGACTATGTCTACCTCTACAACATCGGCACCGCCAACGGTTGGCGCACAGACTTGAAAGAGGGGAGAACCTACACGCTGAGCGTCTCCTTCAAGGCTGAAGGCCTCACGAACATCGACGTCAACAAGGCCATCCACGTGCCAAACAACGGTTGGACAAAGGCCGTGGCTGTCGGCCCAGGAGCGGCGACTACGGCAGGCTGGGTGCGCAAAAGTCTGACCTTCAAAGCGCCGCCACAGACCAAACGACACGATGAGACCGGAGGCGACTACAGCCTGTTGCTTTTCTGGCCCCATGGTGCCGGCGGCACGCTCTGGGTGGATAACATCCAGGTTGAGGACGGTGCGAACGAGACCCCGTACAGCGATGTCCTCAATCACCAGGTGATGGCAACAGCGAAACAACTGCAGAAGCTCCACTCGCAGGCCCAGCTGACCCGGCACGTATTGGCCAAGACGTTCGCTCATTCCAGCGCGGCCAATGACCTGGAGCGGCGGTTGACGCTGAGCGGAGACAAGATCGAGAAACTCGGGGACGAGATCGCTGATTGGCAGCAGTTGTCAAACGCCCAATTGCGACGGATTGAAAAACGAACAGCCGCAGTTGCCAATGAGATGGCGGCAGCAATGTGTCCCATCTGGCTCGCGAATCCCCTCCTGATGGCCAAGGAAACGGACTTCCCCGAACGTCTGGAACTGGTCGGACCGCAGAGACTCACGTGCTACGTGAATGAAACGAGAAACCTGGGGCTGATGATCACCAATCTGTCCGGCCGGAACATCGATGCACGCGTTGCACCTCTGAGCTTCCTGCAAGAGGAGACGCAGGACATCGTTCCCGCAAGCCGGCTTGTCACGATGTACACGGCCCCGTTCATTCGCGGACACCTGGCCAAGGAGGAGCGGTTCACTGACCCCTTACCCAAAGCAAATGCCATGGGGCATCTGGCCATTCCCGCAGGCGAAAGCCGGCAGGCGTTGTTGTCGTTCTCGACCCGGGGGGTGCAGCCGGGAGTCTACCGAGGAGCCGTCCTGTTTGACCCGTTAGCCAACAAGACGCTTGCGCAGAAAGTGAGGGTCGAGTTGGAGGTGCTGCCTGTACGCCTTCCGGATAGGGCGCCGGTGGATGTGGGTGCCCTTGGAAGCTATTCCCTGAGAGCCGAAGAGGCGCGGCGCCTGGGCCACAACGTGGTGTTTCTGCGGATACCGAGCGTCTTCCCGAACATCGATGGAAATGGTGTCCTGCAACGCCTTGACTACACGCACCTGGATCGCAAGATAAGGGATGCCAGAGCGGTCGTGCCGGACTGCACCTTCATGATGATCTTCTCAATCGGCATCCGCTTCATCAACGTTGCCAATCGTGGCGGTATCACCTGGCCGGACGCGCGGCTGAAGAGCGCCTGGCAAGCTTGGGTGAAGGCCGTGTGTGATCACTTGGTCACCGTGGGCGTCGACCACGACCAGTTCCTGCTGCAGGTGGTCGATGAGCCGGGCCCTGCAGAAGCAATCAAGGCCGCCGAGCTGCAGAGACTGGCAAAGGAAGCCGTTCCCGAATTGCGTCTCGCCTCTTTCCTTACCGGTTTCAATCCCGATCATGAACACACCGCCACGTTCTACGATGGCCTCGACTATGTTGGCCCGATCGTGAAGGCGATCAGGAACAGCACATGCGCCGCCTACTTCCGGGCTCGTGGCAAGCGGGTGGCAGTCTATGACTGCTGCGAAACATCCGAGACGTTGAACCCGATCTCCTACTATCGTCTGATGCCATGGCGAGTGTGGCACCAAGCCCTGGCCGGCTGGTACTACTGGTATCGTGACGACCGGAACCCGAACTGGTCCTGTGCCAAATACATGTCAACGGTCTACCCGGTACGAGAAGGTAACAGCGATTTCACCAGCACTCCCCTGTGGCCTGAGGACACGTATGTCATCTCGCGCCGTTGGCTTGCCATGGAGGCCGGACACTTGGACTACAAGGCTCTGCATCTGCTGCGTCAGGCCCTGACTGAAACGGACACGGCACCCGGAGCAGACGCGACCGCGGCACAGGCGACCAGGGATTTCTTGAAAAACGCACCGGCCAAAGCCCTGGCCCTGGATGATCCGGCCAAGTACCCCCGGGCTCTGGCAGAGGGCGCTGACCCGCACTGCTTGGACCGGATGCGGGAGAGAATGGCGGAATTGACGGCTGCACTCCTGCAGGCCAACCCGATTAGGGTCGTCAACGAACCCCGAATCGACGCACGGGGAGTCCTGGCGTTTGAGACCGAGACACCCACCATCGTCACGATCCGTTACCTGAACAACGGGCAACTGCCGTGGCGAGAAATTGCCCTGGATAGGTTTGCCCGGAAACATGTGATCCCGCTGGATGCAAGCGAAGGACAGACCGTCACTACATGCGACATCCAAGTGTACGACCGCTCGGGGAGGGCTATCGCCATTTCCCCGTTCATTACCGCAGAGGTGTCGGTCGACAGCGTCTTCCCGGATGGCTATAGCATGGAGTGTCTGATCGACGGAGAACGGATCCCGGCAGCCCAGTACTGGCGTGGCAAGACCTGGATCTCGGCCCCAACGAACACCGAACATTGGGTGCGACTCGACTGGGACAGGCCCTGCAAGGTGAGTAGGTTGACGATCTGTTGGATGACCTTTGGTGGCCTGCCCTCCGCCTACAAGATCCAGTACCAGCAAGAGAACGACACTGTGGACTCGTGGACCGACATCAGCCCTACCTGGCGGGAAGCGACGGCCGCCCACGAGGCAATCGACTTCACCCCCGTCAAGACACAGTCCGTACGGGTGCTGCAGCGAGCAGGGGGAGGGAATCACCTGACCCCCACCATGATGGGCATGAGCGAGATCGAGGTCCACGGGCCGTGAACTTAGGGACTGGTCATCGGCTACTTGGTACATCGGGATGCAACACATGATCAAGAGAATGGTGGCTATCATGGCGTTAACGGCGAGCACGGTGTGGTCTCAGGGCAAAGACATACCCGGCGAGACGGTTCCACGAGGCGTGCCGGCCCCAAGACTGTTTGAGGAACTGAACTACGAACTACCGGGCCTGGCAGGCGTGAAGGCAGCATGGGACAGGGGAGACGAGAATGGAGCCAAGGCCGCACTGCTGACGTATTTCCGATCCCGAGAGGACGTGGTCAAGCCCGGGTCGTCCAAGACGTATGACACGACGTTG
>Ga0209045_1000154_pt1 | contig 86294 bp, 87 predicted proteins | sample SaaInlLV_10m_DNA_4_FD_184664 | JGI IMG/M metagenome (GOLD analysis project Ga0209045, IMG submission 184664) | Marine microbial communities from expanding oxygen minimum zones in the Saanich Inlet - Saanich Inlet SI072_LV_200m_DNA (SPAdes) (version 2) | ecosystem: Environmental > Aquatic >...
TTCTGAACTTTGTGGAGCTAAACACTCATTGACTAATTCATCTTTAGTTAATCCAACACTTTCAAGAGATTCCGCAAGTGCTTTTCTTTCAACAACTGCTCCGATTGTTGCTGCAAGAACTTTATATATTCCAATATCTTCTAAACTCATTTTTAATGTTCCCCCTAATAATTGTTTATGTAACAAATTTGATAATTGTTATTGGTTACAATAATATTATGTTATTATTAATATTGATAAACCAATATTTGCCTCCCTTTGTGGTTTTTTATTTAGTGAATTTATATATTTTTCGCTTTTTACTACTTTATAATAGAAAAGAGTAAAAAAATGAAAAAATAATTTTAATTTTTTTGGAGGTTTTTTTTAAAATTTTGAAGGTATTGAGGTGATTTAGTTATGCATTTTTTTTGTTTTTGAAGTTTCAAATTTAATATCCCAAAAGATCTCCCTTTTCAGGTTTGTGCGCCGTTTAATACTATTAATAGATGTTGATTTCTTTAAATATGTTTTTTGTGATAATTTCGTGAAATCAGAGAAAATTAGAAAAAATGCTAAAAAATAAAAATGATATAAACAACTAAATTAATCAGTTGAATAATCAAGAAGTTTTTCTTTAATTTTAGAATTTGCTTCAAAAGGATTAATATTTCCTGCAAGTAAAGAATCGATTACGCGCATAAAATCATAAAGTTTTCCTAGAGGATAATCTTGTCTTAAATATTCATTGAATGCATGACTTAATGAGGATATTTTTTTTCGTGCATTAGGAGTTTTTTTAGGATCTATATCTAAACGCATAACAACATATCCGTCAGAATTTAGTTTGTCTTCTGAATGTGCTTTTTTTATATCTTCTTTTGCTTCTTTTTCACCCCATTTTTTAATATAATCTTCAATACTGTAACAATTATCATATTTGCAAATAACGCCCTCTTTTTTTTGAACACTTGCAGGAATAGTTATGTATACAACATATTCTTCTATTTGCTCAGGTTTTTTTAATCCTGTTTGTCCTTTGTGATAATCAATAGTTCCATCAATACCAATATGGATTCCGTCTCTAAGACCATTCATTGCAGTAACATCTCTATATTCTATATTGCCATTTTCCATTTCAACATAACCTTGAAAATCAAATGTTTTAATTGTATTGTCTGTTGACTGAGAAGTATATTGTGATCTAAATTCTTCAAATGATAAAAGTGGAAGACCCTTGTGTGTTGTGGGTTTGATTGTTTTAATTGACTTGTTTATTTTTTTAACTAATTTGTTTGACATTTTTTAATTTCTCTAATTTTAACTTATTTAATTTTAATCTATTTAATTTATATTCATTTAATTTATGTCTCTTATTTGCTTATTTTTATAATGTGGTGTGTTTTTATAAACATTTCGCTTTGAACAGTGGTGAATTTAATTTGTATTAAACATAATATGATAAACTATTTATACTACTTCCAAATTCAATATTGAGGATGGTTGAGATCAAATTAAAACTAAGTTATGATGATGTATTGCTTTCTCCTAATAAGGCGATAGTAAATTCTAGAAGTCAAATTTCTACAAAAACAAAATTAACTAAAAATATAGCTCTTCATATTCCTGTAGTAAGTGCTAATATGGATTCTGTAACAGAAGCAGAAATGGCAATAGCAATGGCACGTCGAGGAGGAATTGGGATAATTCATAGATTCCTTAGTGTAGAAGACGAAGCAGAAGAAGTAAGACAAGTAAAAAGAGCAGATAATTTTGTAATAGAAGAACCTTACACTATTTCAGTAGAAAAAAAATTAGGGGATGTAAAAGAATTAATGCAACTTAGAGGAGTAAATGGTTTAGTTGTTGTTGAAGGAGAAAAACTAAGAGGGATAATTACAAATAGAGATGTAATATTTCAAATTGATTTAGATGTGCCTGTAGCAGAACTCATGACTCCCTTTGAACGACTGCATACAGGGGGACCAGATCTTACTATTGGACAAGCAAAAGAAATTTTTAAAACTACAAAAATAGAAAAAATTCCTTTAGTAGATTCTGAAGGAAATTTAAGAGGTTTAGTTTGTCAAAAAGACATAAGTAAAATTGAAAAATATCCTTATGCATCAAGAGATAAAAAAGGACGATTACTAGTTGGTGCTGCAATAGGAACAAAACCTGATTTTATGATTCGTGCAAAAGCATTACTTGACGCGGGAGTAGATGTGCTTGTAATTGATGTAGCGCATGGACATTCAACAAGAGTTATTGAAGTATTGCAAGAAATTAAAAGAACATTCAAACACGTCGAGGTAATTGCAGGAAACGTGGCAACAGCAGAAGGTACTCGAGAATTGATTGAAGCAGGAGCAGACGGAATTAAAGTAGGAGTTGGGCCTGGAAGTATTTGTACGACAAGAATAGTATCGGGTTCAGGAGTTCCACAACTAAGTGCAGTTATGGATTGTGCAAAAGTTGCGCATGAATACGAAATTCCTTTAATTGCCGACGGAGGAATAAAAGTTTCTGGAGATGTAACCAAGGCTCTTGCGGCAGGAGCAAGTACTGTAATGCTTGGAAATCTACTTGCAGGAACAGATGAAAGTCCTGGGCTTCTTGTACTTCGAAACGGAGATAAGTATAAAATAATTAGAGGAATGGCTAGTTTTGGTGCTGCAATGGGTCGAAAATATAGACTCAATGGAAATTCTAAAACAGACGACAAAGAGTTAGAAGATGTAGTTCCTGAAGGAGTAGAAGCAATGGTCCGTTATAAGGGGAGTGTTGGTGATGTATTATCTCAACTCGTCGGTGGACTTCGAAGTGGAATTAGTTACTGCGGTGCAGATAGTATTAATGGGATGTGGGCAAATGCAAATTTTGTACAAATAACAAATTCAGGACTTCGTGAAAGTAAATCTCATGATGTAAACTTAGTTTGATTTTCTAGACTTAGTATTTTTGATTAGTAGTTTGTAATGATGCTGTGTTTTTATAAATTAGTTGAACCTTATTAGAATATATTAGAACATATTAGAACAAAATATATAAATCATTTAAATCTATTTTTTTTTAAAGAGGTGAATTTTATGGTCAAATTAAAAATCAATAATCAAAAAATCAATAAAACTCAACTTAAAAAATTATTAGTTGAACTCAAAAAAAGAGAAACTGAAATTACAATTCTAAAAGGAATGAGTGCACTACTTCAATGGGATCGCGCAACAATCATGCCAAAAAAAGCATTAGATGAAAGAGCAGATCAAGCAGCATATTTAGCTTCAAAAACACATGCTTGTGTTACAGATTCAAAATTTTATTCTTTGATTAACAAATTGTATTCTGCAAAATCAAAACTGTCTCGTATTGACAGATTAATTGTTGAACGATACAAAAAAGAATTAGTTAAACTAAGAAAGATTCCTCGAGAACATGTTGAAGAATATTCTAGACTAACTATGAAATCTGCACATCATTGGGAAATTGCAAAATCAAAAAAAGATTTTAAAATATTTAAACCATATCTTGAAAAAGTAATTGCAATGAAGAAAAAAGAAGCAAAGTTTATTGATTCTCGCAAAAAACCTTATGATGTTTTATTTGACGAATATGAAGAAGGAATGACTATGAATAAAATTAATCCAGTATTTGATGATTTGCGTGACGAATTAAAAATTGTAATCAAAAAAATTGTTTCGTCTAAAAAATACAAACAACAAAAAGATAAATTATCTAAGCTAAAATTTGACTTTGGCGCGCAAGAGGTTTGTGTTAATGAAATGCATGATTTTATAATTCCTGATCAGAGCAGGTATTATGGTGCAAAATCAGTTCACCCATTTACGACGAGAATTTCATTTAATGATATTAGAATAACCACTACATACAAATTAAATGATCCTATGTATTCCTTACTTTCAACTGCGCACGAGGCAGGGCACGCATTGTTTGAACTGGGAATGGGAAAGAATCTTTCTGGAACAATTCTTTGTGATTCACCATCTTATGGACTTCATGAATCTCAATCAAGAATATGGGAAAATCAAATAATGCGAAGTAGAGTTTTTTGGAAATATTATTATTCTAAGTATAAGAAAAAATTTTCTGCATTGAATAAAATAAAATTTGAAGATTTTTTGTTACAAGTCAATCAAGTTAAACCATCATTTATTAGAGTTGAAGCAGATGAAGTAACATATTGCATGCATGTGATTATAAGATATGAACTTGAGAAAAAAATATTTTCAGGAAAACTAAAAGTTAAGGACCTACCTAAAGAATGGAATAGAATGTATAAAGAATATTTAGGAATAACTCCAAAAAATGATACTGAAGGAATTTTACAAGATGTACACTGGAGCGAAGGATACTTTGGATACTTCCCAACTTATGCTATTGGAACAATGTATTCTGCAATGTTATTTAATCAAATGAAAAAAGAAATTAAAAACTTTAATGGATTGATTTCAAAAGGTAATTTTGGGCCTGTGCGTGAATGGTTGCGTAAAAAAATTCATGATCATGGAAGAACAAAAAGTGCAGAAGATATTATTGTACTTGCTTGTGGAAGAAAGTTGACTCATAAAGATTTGATTGAATACTTTAAAGAAAAATACTATTATTTGTATGAAATAAATTAATTTTGTTGCTGATTTGGAGGGATTTCTATTCTTCTGTAGCAAAAAGTTTAAATATGATTTATTTTGTACTTTTATTTAGAATATATATGGGATTAATTGATTTATTTTTACGGCGAAAAAGAACGAGATCTACAAAAAGTATTGCGAAGCTAGTTTTAACCGAATTTTCAAAAATGCCTACTTTATATGATTCTAAAGATAAGTTGACTGTATCAGGAATTAAAAGGATATATAATATAGAATATAGATCTGTAAAAGAAGATGATTTGATGTATCAATTCTTAATGAATTTGAATAAAATTGAGACTCCTAAACAATATCCGCCACTAACTGCATATCAAGTGATACTTTCTTCGCAAAATGGGACTCGGGAAAAGGCAAAAGAACTGGTTATAGCATCAGAATCAGTGTTTCAATTATTGGGCATAAAACGAATTGAAGTTAAGAACCCATTTACTCATCAATTTATAGAATACGATCATGCATTTTGGAATGAATTAGGATATAACAATTCATGCAAAGAATTAATTTGAAATTAGTCATAATATGATTAATGTTATAATTGGATTAATGTCGTGATATGATTACTTGCATACATAATTATTCATCTTTACACGGTTGTTTTGTTATTGCTTTAAATTCTGCTTCATATTTTTGTTTTGTTCTGACAAGGATTGTTTTTAAGAAATTTTTCTTGGCAGAATTTATGTCTTCCATACGATCAAAATATTTACAAAGAGTACAGATGTCTTTCCAATCTAAAGTTTTACGGTCGTGTCTAATTACTCTCATTTCATACATTGAAAATTGAATTAAATTCCTACTTCTATCGATTAGATTGGAAGTTTTTTGAAATAATTGGTTGTATGTAGAGTTTACTTCCTCGAAATTTGTTGCACATTGAAGATTGCTAATCATGTTTTGAGTATCTTTATCAAAACAAGCAGTATCTAGTTGTTTTGTTTTAGCATATTTGAAATGAGCTTTTTTAATTTTTCGTCTTGTACTTGTTAATGGATCTAAACTAAATAAAGATGAGATGACGTTTTTAGAATTTGCAGTACCCATTTCATAAGCAACAAATTGAATATCTCTAAAATCTAAATTAACTGGTTGTTGGTTTAAATCTATTTTTTCTTCAAGACTTTCTAATTGGTGCTTCATTGAAATATAAATTTGATATCTTGCAAACTTAGGATGTTCTTCATTATTTGGTTCTCCATTTTTTTCAAAATATTTTTTATCATTTTCAACATTAGATAAAAGATCTGATTTTTGCTGAATGTATTGGTGTCTAGTTAGAAATCTTATATTATTAACATATGTTTGATATTCGAATATTGCCTGAGTAATTTCACGAATGTTTTCTTCAGCATTAAGTTTTTTAACTAAAGGATCTCTACGAAGAAACATAAAGAAATCTAACTTTGCAGTGGTCGGATTGTATTTTGCGCTTGTGTAATTTGGTGCTGTTGTTGGAGGGGTCATTTTAGATAAGTCTAACTAGTATTGATTATTTGTATAATTTACTCAAAACCCCTTTTGTTTATTTATGAATTGTTTATAATGGGGGGTATTGAATTGCTATTTATAAAAGTTTCGCTTATTTTACCCTTATTGAGTAGTTACAAAACCGAAAGGTTTAAATACTACTTCTTACGCAGGATATATATGGTAAGACGCATACAATTAAGAGGCCATCATATAACTTATTTAGCGGAAATATTGAATGAAATAGGTTATTCAGGAACTGATTCTGATGATAGATTAGAACAAAGTGAAGAGCTTGAAGCGATTGAAGGGTATGGGGGTAGTGTTTATAATTTTGTTAAATCAATAGTTAAAGATTTAAGAGAAAGAAAAGAAATGGATATAGAAATTACTGACAGTTTAGATTCTATTTGCCATGCGTGTTTAGAGAAAGATAATATTGATCTGGGGGATGCAAGTAAATCTTGTGTAGATTCTGAGGGTGAAGAAAAACACACAGGTTCATATGGTATTAATGTTGGAGAACATTATTCTTCTGATGAACTAGTTGCAAAACTTATTTTATTTAAGGCGATTAATGGAGTTGCAAGTATAAATCAATTAAAAGTATCACAGGATAAACTATTTTTTTTTAAAAGTTCATATTATGTTGATTTTGATTTGGATTCTATGATGGAAACTATGGCATCATATTTTGATTGAGTTGAAGGTATTGACAACTGAGTGAATCTGATACTTGAGCAAATTTCTATTTTTTACTTTTTTAAAATTGATTTTTTACTATTTAGAAATCATTTTTAAGAAATTTTTAAATAGTTGTTTAATATATTTATTTTACAAGAGGTAACTTTATGAAAAAAGTAATTCTAATTTTTGTATTATTAGTTTTGTTAGTTTTAATTAGTGGCTGCTCTCAATTTAACTTTAATTCTTTTAATTCTTCAAAAAATACTGTCGAATCTAATGATGAACTTGTGGTTGAAAAAATAGGAGATTCTGCTGAAATTATAATAAAACAAGAAACTCCTGAAGTTGAATATATTAAATATGAACAAGATGAAGAAGAGTTTCAAGGATATATAGATCCTTTGCTTAAACCAAGTCTTGAGTGGATTAAACAAAACATAAAAAATTCTGTTTTTTTGAATTGGTGGGATTATGGACATATGATAAGAGGATATACTGATAATGATGTGATTATTTATTCTCCTTCAGAAGATATTTTGTGGAGTTTAGCAAGTCAGAGTTGGGATGAAAAAGCGAGCGGTAATTTTTCTTCTACAGAAAGTATAATTGATGTTGTAACTGCGTTAACATCAAATGATGCAATTATAACAAAAAATATTATGGAAAAATATGGTGCACAATATTTATTTACAACTAAAAGAGATTTAGATGCTTCATTTGTTTTGTTTAAAATTATAGGTCTTGCAAATTCAGACCAAAATATTGAATCTTCTATATTTAACAAAATGTTAAACAAAGAAACTTTAGAATTTTTTGAATTAGTATATGAAGATAATTTTGTTAAAATTTATGAATTGGTTTCTGTCAAATTGAACAAGATTGAAATTCCAGATTCTTTATTGAAAAATTGCTTAGGATTTTATCCTCCATTTCCAGAAGAAGCAAATGCAATTCCATCTACAGGGGGAGGATGGGTAAGACCACATCCTGGACCATTCATGTGGGGGTGGATAGAGGAGAGTAAAGATGAATTTAATTTCGAACTAATTGATAAATGGGCAAAACAATCTGGTGAAAGCAATATTGCAATACTTGCAACAATATTTCCATTTGCAAAGTGGGATCAAAATTCATGTCATGATTCTACTTGTGAAGTTTCAGAAAAAGATGTATTTTTTCCTCGAGAAAATGAAAAAGACTTACTGTTTTTAAAAGAAAAAAATGGAGTGAGAATGGGAATTCCACAATCAAGATGTGTTCCGTGTAATTTTGATGATTACAAAAACTTTTTGAAAACACTAGTTGAAAGGTATGATGGCGACGGAATTGATGATATGCAGGACTTAAAAATTCCTATAAAACATTATGAAATATTAAATGAACCAGATTTAGATAGTCCTGATCTGACTTTTTTTAAAGGAACACATGAAGAATATGTTGAAATTTTAAAAGTTAGTTATGAAACAATAAAAGAAACTTGTAGTGATTGTAAAATAGTTCAAGGCGGAGCTGCAGGAATTGCACTTAACATGTTAGATTATTGGGATAAAATATTTGAATTAGGCGGAGGACAATATTTTGATATTGCAAATATACATTATATTAATTATGGTGATGTTACTAGTTTAAATGTAAAAGATTTTAAGAAATTGATGACAAAACATAACATTGAAAAACCAATTTGGGTAACTGAATCAGAACTAGATTCAAAAGATGATGTTATGGCTGCTGCAAATGGAGCACTAGATTCAGGGGCTGAGAAGTTATTTTTTTCTGTATTGGTTTTTGAGGGTGATAAAAAAACGAATGATAAGAAAAAAGGGATGGAAATATATAATTCTGTTTATGCGCATGTTTTAGAGAGATGTGCGGGTGATTGAGTAACTACCTGATTTGTTTAGTTTATTTTTTATTTTATTTATCATTTATTTTTTTCACAACAACAAAACCTCTTTTATTACCGTCCCATTTTTTATCCATTAAGTCAAATAGTTCCGTAATACTAATGGTCCATTCACTTTTTGCGTCACCGTCAGGATCACAAATAATTAATTGCTCTGATTCAGTATTTATTCCTGAAATTAAAATGAAATGTCCTACTCCTGAATTAGATGTTTGCTTTAGCCAAAAATCAACAATAATATCATTATCTTCTTTAAGATTATTTTCTATAAAATTTTTAGGATTAATTATCTCACTTTTATCAAATTGTTTTGCGTGAAGTTTAAATTTGTGCTTTTTAAAAAGTTCATTAAGGTGTATGTCAAATTTTTCAAGAGCAACACCTATTTTTGTTTCATCTTTGCCATCAACAATTTTAGGAGGCATAGAATAATGAATTGTATCTTTTTTCAAAATGCCAGTATTAAGTTCAATAGCAATTTCTTCTTGTTCTTCCCATAAACCTCTTCTAAGAAATATCATCTGAACACAGCAAGGACCGCAAAATGCAGGTTTTTGGTATAAATGGCGGTAGGGTGGATTTAATTTTATTAAAGTCATAATTTCATTTCTTTTTTTATTGTTTAAATATTTTTGCTATTTTCTATTTATCTGAACCAAAATCTTAAAAAGGCAATACTAATTTCTATAGGTTATGTGTGGAATAATAGGGCTAGTTAGTAAGGAATTAAGTAATGCTGATTTAGTTAGCTTTGTATCTAAGGGGCTAGATATAATTAGATATAGAGGAAAAGATTCTGAAGGAATAGAATATTTTGAACAAAAAGATTTGAAAATTTGTATTGGACATCTTTTACATTCGATAGTTGGAAGAGTTGGACAACCTTTGATTTCTGAAGGGAAAATATTTGCTGCAAATTGTGAAATATATAATTGGAAAGAATTATGTAAAAAGTATGATGTTGAAGCAAAAAATGATGCAGAATTAATTTTTAAATTAATAGAATTAAAAGGAATAGAAAATTTGAATTCTTTGTTGGAAGAATTAGATGGAGTATTTGCATTTGTTTATTTTGATGGAATTAATATTTATCTTGCAAGAGATATTCTTGGACTAAAACCAATATGGTATACTCACGCAGGAGGGTTTGGATTCTGTTCTGAAAAAAAAACACTAGAACAGTTAGCTTATGTTGACATTAATGAACTAAATCCAAGAAAAATCTTAAAATATAATTTGGATAATGATAGAATTGAATTTATTGAACGAGAATTTTTTAAAATTGAACCAGAACACACAGACTCTATTGAACTTGTTAAGAAAAAAGTAGAGGAACTACTTACTTTTGCGGTTAAAAAAAGAATTCCTCAACGAAAATTTGCACTGCTCTTTTCTGGAGGAATAGACTCAACAATAATTGCACTAGTTTTAAAAAAATTAGGATGTGATTTTGAATGTTACACTTGTGTATTTGACGATCCTGATCTAAAAGCTCCAGAAGATTTAGGTTATGCAAAAAGAATTGCAGCAGATTTAGGTTTAAAGTTAAATATTATACAAGTTGGACTAATTGACGCTGAAAAATATCTAAAAATAATAGTTCCACTAATAGAAGATTCAAACGTTGTAAAGTCAGGAGTTGCATTGACTTTTTATGCAGCTTGCGAGCAAGCAAAAAAAGATGGGTGTAAAGTTATTTTTTCAGGACTTGGCAGCGAGGAGATATTTGCAGGATACCTTAGACATAAAGAAAGTTATAATGTAAATAATGAATGTGTGTCAGGACTTTTAAAAATGTACGAGCGAGATCTTTATCGAGATGATGTAATTACAATGTATAATTCATTAGAACTTCGAGTTCCATTTTTAGATCATGAACTTGTAGAATATTCACTCAAAATTCCAGAAAAGTATAAGTTGTTTGAAGGACAAGAAAAATATGTGCTTCGTTTAGTAGGTCAAGAAATGGGTTTGAAAGAAGAATGGTTTTCTCGTCGAAAAAAAGCAGCACAGTATGGATCAAATTTTCATAAAGCAATAACTAAGCTTACTAAAAAAGCAGGATTTAGTTTGCGATCTGAATACTTGAGGACCTTTTATTCTGGACATAATGTTTGTCTTGGAGCACTAGTTAGTTCTGGAAAAGATGGAGTTTATGCAATGGATGTGATGGCTCGTCAGAATTATAAAATAGGTTGTATGATTACAATGAAAAGTAAAAATCCAGATTCATTTATGTTTCATGTTCCTGCAGTAGATCTTGTAAGGTTGCAAGCAGAATCTGTAGGAGTTCCTTTAATTGAACAAGAAACTCTGGGTGAGAAAGAGACTGAATTAAAAGATTTGAAAGCTGCGCTTGTTCGCGCTAAAGAAGAATTTAAAATTGAAGGAGTTGTGAGTGGAGCATTATTTTCTAATTATCAAAGAAAAAGAATCGAGGCAGTTTGTGATGAACTTGGTTTGAAAATATTTAGTCCTTTGTGGCATGTAAATCAAGAAACTGAAATGCGAGAAATAATCAATCAAGGATTTAAATTTATTTTTACAAGGGTTGCTGCAGAATGTCTGGGCGAGGATTGGTTAGGTCGAGAAATAACATTATCTGATGTTGATAAATTGGCTGCACTAGATCGAAAGTTCGGATTCAATGTTGCAGGAGAAGGAGGAGAATTTGAATCATTAATGATAGATGGTCCTAATTTTTCTAAGCGTATTGAAATTATTGATTCTAAAATAGAAATGCAAAGTGAGATTCGAGGAGATTTTATAATTGAAGAATCAAAATTGGTTGAGAAGTAGTTATTTTCTTTTGTATACATCATCTCGTGAAGCTATATTTGTGAATAATATAATTTTGTTTTCTAAGTCAACTTCAAAAGTCATTATTAGCCATTCTGTTATGTGAACTCTTTTTAGATTCTTAAGTCCGTGCATTAAATTCTTGTAAATATGTATTTCTTCTTCGCTACGATTAATAATTTCTTTAATTTTTCTATTTATTGCTCTTGCTATTATTGGATCTTTTTTTGATAATTTTATTAATGTTTTTCTAAATTTATCAGATAAATCAAATTCAAACATTTTTACAGTCCTGTTAATTTATCAAGTTCTTTGAGAGAGGTTCTTCTTTTAGAATGTTTCTTTTTATGGTCTTTAATTGTTTCTAGAACTTCTGTAATAAATTCTTCTTTTACTTCTCTTTCTACAAAATCTTCTCCGAACATATTTGCAAATTTATTAAGTGCTTGGGCTTTGTCTTTAAGACCATATTTTTCTTTTATTACTCCAAGAACTCTATTAGTGTATTCATCTATTTGTGCTCTAAAATTTATTTGTGACATTTTATCATCTTAGTTGTTTATTTGTGTTATTAAGTGAGTTAAAGTGATATATAAATGTTTGGGTTTTTTGATTATGCATTTTAAGATGGGTGTTAGTTTTAGTGGGAAAATTAGAAAAATTGTAATTGGTTGAAAAATAAAAAATTAATTAAATAATAATTCTATTTATCACAATATTTTTGAAAAACATTAATTCCTAAATAAATTATAGATTCATCATTAGGGTTAGAACCAATTATTAAATTATATTCTGATTTATCTGTTTTAATTAATAAGTTATCTCCTGGAGATTTATCTGATATGATGTTGACTAAATCTTCGCTTACTAACATATCTTGATTATTTACTTTTATAATTATTTCGCCAGTATTGATGCCTATATCTGCAGCAGGAGAATCTTCAGATACTTGCTCTATTAACAATCCGCAAGGTTCATAAGTCATAGGATGTAAAACAGAACTTATTATTGCAAATATGATTAAAAATATTATTGCAGTTGAATAACTATTCCCAAAAATTAAAACTAACCAAGAAACAACAAATTCTTTTTTGTTCTTTTTGTATAATTTCTTTTTTATTGTTCTAAATATTAAAACAATAGATGATATAAATAAGTAAATCATAAAAAAACTAACAACTAATCCTAAGATAAATGCGAATATAAACATAATTCCAAATAATAAGTCAGATCCAAAATTTATTCGATTGAAATCTATTAAAAATAGTTGAGAAATTTGAGAAACAAGAACTAAAATATAACATATGACTGTGGCAATTGTTTTTCCTTTAGAAAATGAATGATAATCTTTAGAAGTTTTTTTGTAAATTAGTAATAATAGAATAACAAATATCACATTTAAAATTATTGTCGCTACAGCCCAAGATTTATAGTCCATTAGTATGGGGCTGAAATATTCTATTGCCATTAACACCTCTGAAGTTTTCTTTTTATATAAACTTTTCTTTTGTTTTCATATTATGAATTGTTGTTTTTGTTGTTTTATAAAATAATAAAAAGAATTTAAATTAATATTTGTTTTTATTATTATTTTATCTTAGCAGGTCTGATGCTATAAAAATTAGAAAGTGATCTATTAGGATTATTTATTTGTTCTAATTCCCAGGTAAATTTATATCCATGATTTTTAACTAATATTGCAATGTGTTCTTTAAATTCTAGTAGATCGTTTACGATTAGGTTAGGAGTGATTGTGAATATTTTGTTATTTGTTATATATGTATTAGTTTCATCAACTTGTGTTTTTTTAGTAGGATATCCTTGATGATTTGCTGTTCTAAACAAATTATTAATTCTAGAACAATAACTAGTTCTTTGAATTGCTGTAGGGTCATTATTATAATTATCTTCTAATGGTTCAGAATATTTAGGAATAAGAATATCTCCGTTATATTTATGTTCGTATTCAATATAGGTAAGGTTATCTTTTTTTACAAACTTTGCATCCATCCATTCAGTATCGAATGTAACTTGCCAACCATATGTTCCTGCTTTTTTAAAAAAACTTTTTTTAATTTGTCTTTTTTTTAGAAAAGATAATTTTTTCCCATTGCCATCAAATAGTTTTTGTTCTGAATCAACTAAATGTATTAAATCAATATATTGGCGAGGAGTAAGCATAAAATGATGATCTCCTTCAAAAATAGTTTTCTCTAAACTTTTTAAAATAAAAAATGCTTTATTCCAACTAATATTATTTGGCGCTGAAACCATTCCAAATTGTTTAGATTCATAAAATTCATTTTCCATTTTATCATGGAGTTTGTTTAATTTAGGAATTTTTTTACAAACAGACATGATTTTTTTATAATTCCAAGGTTTTAATGAAATTAGAGTATCAGGATATTCATAAGCTCCATGATCTTTACCTGGAAGAATTAAATAGTTTTTAGGATCAATGAGTTTTTTTATTGATTTTTTATTATCTATTTTATCAAGTTCTTCTTCAAGATTTGTTTTGACTTGAAATTTGTTTTTGAACATTTTAGTGGTTGGTGTTTGTTGGTGCTGTTTTTTTATTTTTGATAATCTTTTTTTTTTAAAACATTACTGCGGCAGTTCGTAAAATCCTATGGATTTTAATTAACGAAAAACGTATTGCATGAATCATACGTTTTTCTGCTGTAATTCAGCAACTCGTTTCACTCGTCGCTGAAATCATCAAAGCAAAGCTTTGAAATAATTGAACATTTATATGTTCAAATAACATGCCAAGGCAGTAATGTTTGTTTCTTTGTTCCTTATTTTACAAATGCTGGTCTGATTCCTGTTATTCTATCAAGCATAACTGAGCATACATGATATTGTAAAACTTTTGTGTTATGTTTATTTGGATTGTTAGGATCATAGTAAAACTTAGCAGTTCCGTGGTCTTTAATTTGTGTAAATTCAATCCAGTTTTCATGATATTTTTTTTTGAATATTGGTTTTCGCTTACTGTTGATGAATAATCCTGTTTCATTTGTATTTTGGTCTAATTTTTTAATTTTAGTTTGTCCTGGTTGAAATATTTGTAAACAATTAGTTACAGGTATAGAATAAGTAGGAACTAATTCACCTTCTTGAATTTTATGATCGAAATTCATAATAAATTGATCTTCTATTAATTTGAATTGAGCATCTATAAATTCTCCATATTTATGCGTTGCCATCATGTAATGAAAATCATATTTTAATTTTTTGAGTGCATCAAAATTAATAAAATCTCCAGTTCCTAAATGCAGTTTTCCTTTATGCACTGATTGAATTAAATCAATAAACTGTTTTGGATTCAACATGACTGGTTTTTTATTTTCTATTAGTTTATTTTCTAAACCATCAAGAATTTTGTGCGCTTGATTCCATGTGATGCAAGTCAATGGATCATTTTTTCGTTCAAGAGTAATGTTGTAATGGTTCAAATGTGCTTCATCTTGTTTAATTGTAGACCATGCTTGGCCAATTGTAAGCAGATCTATTGAAACTAATAAATCAGGATATTCATAATTTCCCTGAGATTTACCTTCTAATATGACATATTTTGTTAAATCTAAATCTGCTTGGTCAATTACTTCTTGAGTTCCTTGAACTTCTTGATCAATGACTTTTTGAACTTCTTTAACTTCTAAGTCAATTACTTTTTGAGATTCTTGATCAATTGGCTTTTTAGTATTTGTTTGTTTTGTTTTATCCATATTTCGCTTACTCCTTACTTTAAAGTAGTTATTGATTGGTTGTTTTTAAGTTTTGTGTGGTTTTTGGCTTCGATTTGTTTTTTCTTAAATTTTAGAAACATTTAAATAAGATATGTATAATTTAAGGTATCAGAGTATATATTGATAATGCTATTAAATTATGCCTTAGAATATGTATAAATATGTATGATTGGTTTGAGTCTTTGATAGTATAAATGCATATTGAGAGATTTTTCATGGTAAAACTACAATTTGATCTAAATAAACAGTACAAGATAACCTTGCCAAAAGCACTAATAGATGCAAAGGGATGGAAAAAAGGTGATCAAATCAAAGTAGTCTTGGATTCTCAGGGAAATATAGTGCTAGTAAGAGATCAACCAATAGAACAATTGAGAAAAAATGCAGTAGAAATAGTGACGCGAGAAGGGGTAGAGAAAAAATGAGGACTAGTAGGAAAGAAGTTTCGGGTGTATTAAATAAATATGACCTAGGAGAATTAAAACGATATAAAACAATAAAAGATGGATTGATGAACTTAAATGCAGAAGTTCACACAACAAAAGGAAGATTTGTTATGAGAAAACACGCAATGAAACAATTTGAGAATAGAACTTTGAAAGCAGATGCAATAAGATTTGAGCATGATATAATTTTGCATTTACATAACAAAAACTATTCTGTTCCGCGGCCAATAACTAATAATTATGGTACAACATTTACTAATCATTCAGATAATTTTTTTACGTTATTCCCTTTTATACAAGGATCGGGTTTTTATGATGATTTGTTTAGAGGAAAAATAGAAACTGTAAATGCAAGAACGCACAAAAGAATACTTGATGCAATAAGACATTTAGTAGAATACCATATTTTAGTTAAAGATACAAAAATCAAAGACAAAAAATCAAGATGTGATGTGAGTTGTTTAGATTTTGGTCAACTTCAAACAATATGGAAAGATGTAGGTCTTAGTAGATCTTTTTTAGAACGAATAAAAGAAAAAGATAGATCTGAAAGATCAGAATTTGATAAATTTGTATTAAAACAAATGGGTTATGTCAAAAAAATCTATAAAAAAATAAAAAAACATAGTAAAGATGTAAAATACAAGAAAAAAGATATAATACCAATACATGCAGATTTTCACGAGGGTAATTTACTTTATGAAAAAGATAAAATTAAAGCAGTGATAGATTTTGATAATAGTCACAAAGATTATAGGCAATATGAACTTGTAAAAAGTATGTATTATTTTTCAACCATAAACCGATTTCAAGATTTTAGTTTTGAACAAGCAAGTTTCTTTTTAAGATTGTATAAAAAATACAGTAAGAAACTTGGCAATTCTATTAAATTAAATCACAAAGACATTCCATTTTTTTTACGACTTGATTTGCTAGATACGTATATGTTTAGTCTGAGTAAAGTGTATGATGATCAGAATGTAGATGAAATGAAATCAATGGCTATGGAAGTAGTAAATCAACTAAAATGGGTTGATGAAAAAGAAAGGGAGTTGATAAATCTTTGATTATTAAAAAATATATTAATTTTCATAAAATACTAAAAGGACAAAATGGAGGCGTCCTGGTCGCAGAAAAGAATAAAGATTTTGTCGGAGCAGTAGCATTAGCAAAATGTAGTTTATTAAGATTAGGGGTTAATCGAATGAGTGTTGCTGCTTTGGACAAAGTATTTAGTGAGGGTTATCTGTTATGCTTGGGATTATAATATTAAATAATGTTAAATGTTAAATGAAGTTAAATGTTAGATAATGTTAAAAAAATAAAAATTAAAATAAAAAGTTTAATAAAATATGATTAAAAATTATAATTTAAAAGAGGGTGAAAAGTGGATATATTTATAGAAATCGGAGTGATAATAATACTTGCAGCAATATTTTCATACTTAGCAGGTATTTCAAGACAACCTCTGATTCCTGGTTATGTACTTGCAGGATTACTTGTAACAATATTCTTTGGAGAAGTAAATACTGAAGTAATCTATACTTTGAGCGAAATAGGAATAGCATTTCTTTTATTCATAGTGGGTTTAGAACTTAGTTTTAAGAAAATTAAAAACATGGGTGGTGTGAGCCTTGTAACTGGAACAGTCCAAACAATAATTTTATTCTGTGTAGGTTTTTTTGCAATGAAATTCCTTGGATTTGCTCAGATGGAATCTACATACTTAGGAATTGTAATTGTATTTAGCTCAACTATGATTGTAGTAAAACTTCTTTCAGATAGCAAAGAGCTCGATACTTTACATGGTAGACTTGCAATAGGTTTGCTTTTATTACAAGATTTTTTTGCGTTATTTGCATTAACTGCATTGAATTCCGCAAAAGACATAACTCTGTTGTATATTTTACTTTTCCTTGGAAAAGGAATATTTGTGTTTTTGATAGCATGGCTTGCAAGTAAATATGTATTCCCTAAAGTATTCGAACTTGCGGCAAAGAGTCAAGATTTATTATTAATAATTTCATTAAGTATTTGTTTTTTGTTTTCACTATTACTTCACGCAGCAGGTTATAGTATTGCGATAGGCGCATTTATTGGAGGACTAACTTTAGCTAATCTGCCCTATAATGTAGAAATAATCTCTCGAGTAAAATCTTTACGTGATTTCTTTTTGATATTGTTTTTTACATCATTAGGGTTACAATTGCAATTATCAGGACTCTTAAATTATTGGTTACCAATTGTAGTTTTATCATTGATTGTATTATTATTTAAGCCAATATTAATAATGGTAACAACATCAATTTATGGCTACAGCAAAAAAACTGTTTTTGAAGCAGGAGTAAGTCTTGCACAAATCAGTGAATTTTCCTTAATACTAGTAGCTCAAGGAGTAATTCTTGGACAAATTTCAAAAGATTTACTATCAATTACAATAATTGTTGCAATAATCACAATGGTTGGAACTTCTTACTTAGTAAAATTTGAACACATTATTTATTCCCATTTATCTAAATTTATTCCTGTGTTTGGAACATTAATTCCTCACAAGCATATTCAACATCAGCGTGTTAAGCACAAGAAAAATTATGAAATTGTTTTGTGTGGGCATGACCGAGTTGGGTATAGTGTTTTGCAAACATTACGTGATCAAGGAAGAAAAGTTCTTGTTATAGATTACAATCCTGATGTAATAAAAGAATTATTTCATAATCATATACCTTGCATGTATGGTGATGTTTCAGATATAGAAGTTTTAGAAAGATTAGATCTTACAAAAATAAAATTAATTATCAGTACTGCAAATAAATATGAAGACAATGAATTTTTGCTTAGAGTAATTAAACGTATAAGTCCTCATGTGCGAGTGTTTGTATCTGCGAGTAAGATTGACGAAGCATTAGATCTTTATAAGTTAGGTGCTGATTATGTTATACTTCCACATTTTATAGGGGGGAATTATGTTTCATTAATACTTGGAGAAATGGAAAAAGATGGAGCAACAATACATCAAGAAAGATTTAAACATATGGAAGAACTAATAAAAAGAAAAAGATTAGGTCATAATTATCCAATGAATATGTGATTGATTTAATATATGGTTGATTTAATATATGGTTGATTTAATATATGGTTGATTTAATAGATGTAGTGTATTTGAAGGTGTAAATAAAAAATGTTAACTAAAGAAAGAAAACAAAAATTGAAAAGTGATGCTAGACGATTAACTCCCCTAATTAGAATTGGAAAAAATGGAGTTACAGAAAATATTTTGAATGAACTAAATACTCATCTTAAAAAAAGGCAGTTGATTAAATTGAAATTATTGCCTGCATACACTGACGAAATATCTAGAGCAGATAAAAAAAAAATATGTGTTGAAATATCTAAAAAAACCAAATCAGAATTAATAGAACAGATGGGGGGAGTATTAGTTTTGTATAAATCTCGACCAAGTGTTAAGACAAAAATGTCTCATATTTCGAAATAAATGTCTCACAAAAGACTAAAATAAGCAATAAATATTTATAAAAAGAAAATATATATTATTAATAAATGCAATTAAAGACAATTATGGTTAATAACGTCAATGATTGTTAATAATATTGATATTGTTAACATTGTTAATAAAATCTATATTATTCATGTGGTTATTAAAATTTAATTAATAAAAAGATGGTATCACTAAAAGAGTTTGGATTTAGTAAATTTGATGTAGAAGAAAAAGCTAGAGGCGATAAACAAAAATTTGTAACACTTGATGATTATCCAAAACCACTAAATCGATTTAAACTTATTCAGGAAAAATTCAATCAATCAATAGAAGAAATGTATTTTTGGTTAATAAATTCACTTCGAGATGATTGGGGTTTGTGGGATGTAAAAAAAGTAAAAGATGTTTTTTCTGCTTCAGAAATGAGTGCGATATGGGGACAAGCACAACAAAGATTAAGTATTCAACAAGGGAATGTATCTAATTACTTACAAACAATTGGAAAATTATTAAAAGATTTATTTAATATAGTTAGAGAAATTAGAATTCTAAAAGAGCGATTGAGTTTATATGATGAAAGTAATGAAGCAATACGAGATGATATGGCAAAAGCTCGATTAAATAATCCTGCAGAAATAGCATTGAGAGGATATTGGGTAGATCTAAAAGATGGAGGGGCAAAAAGTCCAGCATCTGTTTATGGAATGGCGGCTAATTTAGGATTTTCAACTCTTCCGGATTTATTTTTTGCAGCACCTGCAATGAAAAATGCGCAAGTAGCGGATTATGTTGATTCATTACAATTTAATCGAAAAGTAAGAGAAGTTTTGGGAAGAAAATTAAAACAGTTTATTGTTTGGAAAGAAGCAACATATACTGAACTTAAAACAAGAGAAAATTTTGTACTAAGATATTTGAGACAGCATTATAATTCAATACAACTATATCTTGATTGGGTAAAACCCTATTTGCGAAATGTAAAAAAACTATCTATGAATTATGAGCGAAGTATAAGTGAAGATTTAATCGGAGCATTTGAAGGAAGTGTTGTAGAAATTGAAGTAATTTGCAGAGATCCTCACGGAGAAAAAGATTATACAAAAGAGGATAATAAACAAGATACTAATTCAATTGTTTTGCTAAGCATATATTTTAGAACAAGACCTAGTATGGATTTTCATGCAGAAGGGTATCAACATAAAGGCCCTGTTCACGTCGGAAGAACAGAATTAACTTTAAGGAGTTATGCTTGGACAAATGAAGAATTAGATAATTTCTTAAAATTTAAGGAAGCAAAAGATTTAGAACTTATAGGTTCGATAGATAGCGGCATACAAGATGCTTTAGATGCTTTAGGAGATGAGTTAAAAACATATTTGAGAGAATCACACGGAGAAAAATTACCTGAAGATATCAAAAAAGAAGCGCTTGATGCACACAAAGAAAAAAATAGTAAAAAAGATAAAACGCCAGGTATGGCAGAACCATTTACTGCATTAATTGATGGATTTAAAGAATTAACAGTATCTTTAGTTCCTGCACTTGATGGACTGGGTGGGCGAATAAAAGATAAAAAGAAATTGAAATCTGCATGGGAAGTTTCAAAAGCAAAAAAAGGAGCTGCAGGAAAAGCAAATGGTGCTCTTTGGGCAACTTACAAAAATTTTAAGAAAGCCAATAGGATGGTAACTTGGTGAACTGGGGTTGAAAAATGGCTGATGAAAAAAAAGATCAGACAAGCTCTGAAACTGAATCTATTAATAATTCTGAAAAAAATTCAAAAGAGTTAACTTTAGACGAAATTAAAAAATTACCTCTTCAAGAAAGAGTGAAAAAACTAAAAGAACTACAAGATAAACGAAAAAAAGAAGAAGAGAAAATAAAAAAAGAAAAAGAAGAAACAGAAAAATTACTCGATGAAAGCTTAGGCGAAATATCTGACAAGAAAAAGGAAGAAGATGAAAAAAAAGAAGTGGATGAATCAGAACTTGGTGATTTAACTGGAGAAGAATTATCTGGTGATGATCTTGAGGATTCAATAAAAAAACATAAAATAAAACTTGAGTTGGAACAATCACAAGTAGTAGATTATGGCTCTGTAGAATATTTAACAAGTCCTAAACTTTACAATGCTCTTGACGATTGGCAACAAAAAGCAAATAATGGGACATTATCTAGTGAATATGAGGACACTATCAAAGAATTATATGAACAAGTAAAAACTGAATATGAGGCTGTTGTTCATCAAATAGAAACTGGACAAGGATTATATCAAAAAAATGAAGAAGCGTTAGATAAACTTATTGCAACAAGAAAAATCTTAAAAGAAATCGGATATAAAACTAATTGGTTTGATCGACGAGGAAGATGAAGCAAATTTAATAAAAAATTTAATTATGATTTTTAATGATGAATTTTAATGATAAACTTTAATGAACTTTTAATGAACAACTTTAAAGAAAATGGCTATATTTAATGCGGGAGGAAATTATCACTCCATGGATTCTGGATATTATACTAGTCCAACTGCTGAGGCAGACGAACCAAGAAAACCAAAAATTTCTACTAAGGAAATTGGAAAAACAGTAATTGATGGATCGCAAGCAGGACGATTTACTCAGTCAATTGGTGCAGCATTAAGAGATGGTGTGTCGAGAATAGAACTTCAACCAATACCTGGAGGAATGGTTGGTGGTGGAGAAGTAGAAGAGTATGGTAAAGAAGAAAGAGAAGAAATAAAACAATTAGTTAAAATAAATGAAGCAGAAATTACCTCGGTACACGTACCGCATCAAGTAGTATCAAATCTTAGTGGACAAACCCGAGAAGGATTTTCAGAATCAGAACGTTACAGAGCAATGGAAGAAATAAAAAAACATGTAGACTTTGCAGCAGATGTTGCAGGCGGAGGATCGATTGTAATTCACACAGGAGAATTTCCAAGATCAATTGCACATGGAAAACATACAAAAGGAAAATTCTGGGGATATCCTGGAGAAGAAAAAGAAGCACAACACCATTTAATAGATCCAAGGTCTGGAAAACTTGTAACAATAAAAGAAGATCAAGAATTATGGGTTCCGATACAAAGAGAAGATCCTGATGATCCTAGAGCGCCCGATGGAAAAAAATGGTTAAAGGATGAAAATGATAAATATGTAGTAGATGAGTTTTGGAAAGAAAGATATGAAGATAAATTTGATGAAGATGGAAAAATAAAAGATTTAACAGATCCAGAAGTAAGACGATTTTTAGTTCCTGTTTGGGATTTTGATAAACAAGGAAATATTGCAACAAGAAAACTAACTTTTGAAAAGTACAAAGAAGAAGAAATGGCTCAAAGACCAGAACTTACTGAAAGACAATTAGTAAGATCATTTTTCAAAAAAATGCATGATGCAGAAATTTCTAGTTCACTTGGAAGTGCAAGAGAATTTGAGCAGCATTATTATAAAGGGATAGACCAATTAGAAAAAATAAAAGATGCGATAAAGTTTTGGAGAAATATTGAAGCACAATCCTCTGAAGAAAAAAAAGAAGAATTAACTCATAGATTCCGTGAACAATTTGGTCCTATGCTTCCTCCTGGAGAATTAAAACTTCCAACAGAACATTTACAAAAACAATTAAATGGAGTATTAAGACAAATTGCTTATGGTCGAGAAACTGCAGTATCTGGAAGACAAAGAGCAAGACAAGTACAAGATCTTGTTGAAAATGCACAATTTCTTGATGAGTATGGATTAAATAAAAGTGTAAATTCATTAGCAGAATTAGGAGTTTATGCAATGAGAGAAACTAAAGCAAAAAAATGTAATCCAATTTATTTAACTCCTGAAAACATATTTCCAGAAATGGGATATGGAAGTCATCCAAGAGAATTAATTGAACTTGTTAAAACTGCAAGAAAAACAATGATAAATAGATTAACAGCAGAACAAATAGCTGATCCTGCAGGACGAATAAATGATGATGGAACTCCGATTTATATTGATAACTTAGATAGAGATCCTAATATGACCAAAGAAGAAGCAGCAAAGTTTGCAAAAACTCACATTAAAGCAACACTTGATACTGCTCACATGGGGATGTGGTATAAATATTTTAAACCAGAACAAGGAGAAACAGAAGAACATAGAATCGCAAGATTTAGAGAATGGTATATGGGTGAAGTAAAAGCTCTGGGCGAGGATGAAGTAATAGGAAATATACACGTTGTTGATGGTTTTGGAAGATCACACTCTCACTTAGGTGTTGGAAAAGGAATCCTCCCTGTTGTAGAAGCAGTAGAATATTTAAAAGACAAAGGAGTAACGTCATTAAGTTCAGAAGGACATGGAGATTTAAGAGAACTCATGACTGGAACTTGGGAAGCATTTGGATCTCCAATATATAGTGCAGCAAGATCGGGAGGAGGAGGTGCAGTATTTAGTGATGTACAAAATAGTTATTTTGGACGAACAACGCCGCCACCGTACATTGTTGGACAATATAGGCCTAGTGAAGAATGGGGCTTTTGGTCAGACTTACCTATGGAATAAATTATTAAATAATATTAGTTTATTATTTAATCTTAGAAGATATTTAAAATTTTAAAATGACTTCTGAAAACGAAAAAAAACTTGAAATAATCAAACAAGCATATTTTGAATTCTATGAAACATTTGTTGATGAAGGAAACGTGCCTGCTAAACATACTTTGGAAGGAGCAGGATATTGGGCAATGGCAGATCCGCAATTATTATTTGATTTTTTTGAATTAATAGAACTTGATAAATTTTCTAAATTTATTGATCTTGGAAGTGGAGATGGCTGTGTTATCGCAGTAGCATCTTTATTTTTAGATTCTTTAGGAGTTGAATTAGATAATAAATTGTTTAATCAGAGTAAAAAAGTAATAGGGCAGATTTCTAATAAACTAGAATTAAATAAAATAAAAATTGAACAAAAAGATTTTTTAGAAATGGACTTAGGGGATTATGATTTTGTTTTTATTAATCCTGATAATTATTTATATCAACTCGAGGGAAAATTACAAAAAGAATTAAAAAAAGGAACAAAGATTGTAGTTATGAACAATTTATTTTTACCATTAAATTTAAATTTACTTGAGAAAATAATGATTGGGGGAATGGATTTTAGAGTTTATGGAGTTTGAGGGTTATATGTTCCGAAAATTTTTCAATATTGTTGAAAATTCATATGTTTTTTTAGGGAAAAGCTTTTATTCTGATTTTTGAATTAATAAGTTATGGTAAATTTTTATTTTGACACTTGTATATGGCGAGACTATTATGAAAATAGAATTGATAAATTTAAACCATTAGGAGAATTCGCATTATTGTTGATTAATAAAATTTTTGAAGATGGAGATTTTATATTGTATTCTGATTTTGTTGTGAAAGAATTACAAATAAAATATTCTGCCGAAGAAATCAAAGCAATTCTTGATGTTGTAGGTTCTAAAAAACAGTTAATTAAAGTTAATATTTCTGAAATTCAAGCTAAAGAAGCAGCATTAATTTCTAAACAAAGAAATGTGGCGTTTGGAGATGCTCTTCATGCAATTATTTCTAGGGACAATTTTGCTTTGTTGGTAACAAGAGATAATCACTTTCAACTTTTGTTAGATATTGTCGACGTGGCTTTACCTGAAGAATTAATTTAAGCTTTGATTTTATAATGTTATTTCAAATCAATTCCAAATTTTTTAGCAAATTCTTTACCTACTTTTTCTCTGATTTTTCGTTCTTCTGTATTTGTTGTTTTTGATTTAGATTTTCCAAATTGTTTTAAAAGATCAGTCATTGCTTTTTCTTTATTTAGGGTTTTTATTTTATCTCGTATAGCAGCTCTAATAAATTCGGTTTTTGTGCTATATTCTAATTTTGTGCAATTATTTATTTCTTTTAATAATCGGTCATCAACTTTGATGGTTATAGATTCCATAAAATCACCTGTAAGACTAAGTAAGACATAATCTTATATAAATTTTGTGGTGTTTTTAATGGATTTTTTTCAATGTTTTTGAAAATTTTTTAAAATCGATATAATTAAATGGAATATAGTTAAATAAAAAAATAAAAAGTATTTATTTACTTTTTTCATTTGTAACCTTTTGAACCTTTACTTTTTCCGCCTTTATCATAGCCTTTCAAAAGACCATACAAAGTATCAGTAACATTTCTTGCAAGATCTTGCCCGTTTCCTTGAGGACTAGTCGCACTAATATTATATGTTGTACCGTCGGGACCTCTGTATGTTACTTGAATTGCCTCTGAAGTTTGCTGCGCGTTAGGATCATATCCTGGCATTGCACTTGGCATTTTTCCTTCTAGTCCTCCTGCATAAGCACCAGGATTTCCTTGAGGGGTTAAATCAAATTCCATAGGTTTTCCTTCTTGAGCATATGAATTTGTAGCACCTCCTTCGAAGAAAGCTCTATAACGATCCCAAGGAGTTGCTTGCATTGCAGCGCCATATGATCCAAGTTCATTTGTTCCTGGAGCATAATTTGTACTTGCTTGTGCATTTAATCCACCATATAATTCTTGTTGTTCTTCTTGGATTTCTGCTAATAATTTTTTTAAATCATCTGCATTCAAATCTAAAGGGGACGTATCACCTCTTTTATTTCCTCTTTTTCCGCTCTTTTTTTTCCCTGTGTAACCAGTATTGCTTCCACCATATTTTTTTGTATTTGAATTTCCATATCTTTTTGTCATATTTTTTCACCTGTGACTTTAGTGCAGTGTTTTTCTGCCTAATAAGTATTATGTCACAGGCAGTTATAAGCATTTATCGACGAGAATAGAATATAGTGGGTCAAATTTGACCGGGGTTATATAGTGATCTAATTTAGAAAATAAATTTAATTAATAATATATAATAATAAGAAAAAATAGTTTAATTTCAAGCAGCTTTTGATAATAAAGTTTTAAGACGATCTAAATCTGACATTTTATCATTATCTTTAATTTTTTCTTTGTCATCTTTTTGTTTTTTTATTTTTGTTAAATCCACAACATCTGCAAGGTTTTCACTATCTTTGTCTGTATATGTGTCGTTTTGAGGAGTATCTAACTTTTCTGCACTTGTTAAATTCGAGTCTGCGTTTTCTTTTTCTTCTTCTTTACTAGCATAATATTGAGCAAGAGTATTATCTACATTGTTAGGATTATTGTTTGCATTGTTGTTTGTGTTGTTATTTTCATTTAATCCAAAATCTGAAATTTTTCTATTCAAACTTCTAACATCAATATCAAGATAATCTGCAGTTTTCTTTTTATCAAAACCTGCTGCTTCCCATGTTGAGTAAACAAAGTTTTTCTCGAATTCTTTTTCGGCATCTTTTAAGTTAGATGTTTGGATATTATCATAAATAGTATTGATTCTTTCTTCATTTGTGATTCCATAATTCTGATTATTTAATTTAGTGGTCATTTCTTTTGCAAGAGTATCAATGCCTGTTTCAATTTTAGTATAAACTTGAGGGTGTAAACTATCTTTAAATCCGCTTATGGTTTCTTTGATTGTGTTTGCAACAACATCTTCACTAAACAAACTCTTTGATTCTCTAACAGAATCTACTTTTTCTTGCTCTTTTTGAGGACGATAACCATCAACAACTTCTGCAAGTCCAAGCTCATTAACTTTTCTATGAATAGTTCTTCTATTGACTCCTGTAACTCTAGCAACTTGAGCAATGTTTCCATAGTTATCTCTAAGTTTTGTTTCAAAGAAATATTTTTCAAATTTTCCTTTTGCTTCTTTTAATGTATAAGGTTTTTCTTGAGCTGCACTATATGCAACAGTTTCCAAACCTTTAGCAATTACTGCTTTTGGTTCATTAAATGGGATTTGAATTGTTGAATTTACAATACCTTCAATCATTCCTGCAATTCCATCGTCGTGAGAATCAGAATTTCTTGTTGCATAACTTCCAGTACTTGAATCGTATTTAGTGTACTTATCTGGTTGAGTTACATTTCCAGTTCCGAAATTATAAATTTTTGCATCCATTTTTTGTTTTAATTTTCTTTTTTTCTTGTTTTTGTGTGCGTGTTTGAATTAAATAAAATAAAAATTTAAAAAAATTTAATTTTTTAGTTATTATGCAGTTTCTCCAATCAAACTGTATTTTTGAGGATTTGCTGCAACATATTTGTCAGGTTGACCAACTCCTTTTGTAGCAAGCGTTTCAATATCTGCCATAACTTCTTTACCTGTTTTATATTCGCCAATGTTTGTTTTAATTCCAACATCTCCGAATTTTTCATTAAGATAATTTTCAAGTCCAACTCTTCCTTGTTCATCTTTAAGATCTTTGTCGAATGTTTGAGCCCAATATTCTTTTTCAGACCCTGCCCATGATTGTCCCGGACTTCCTGAGATTTGACCCATAGCTTCCATTGTAAGTTCTTTATCTTTTACAAAATCAGTAAGTGTGTTTTCGCTGAGTCCTGTAAATTGTTGAACTACATTTTTAATCATTAACTCATCTCCGCCTGAATTAGGATCATAAGTTTGACCTGTAAGTTGTTGCATAACTTCTCCAGTTAAGTACTGCATTAAATTTTTTGAAAGATCTTTTGCTTGTCCTTGGTCTAGTCTAAAATCTTTAACATTTCCATGTTCATCTTTTTCTACTTTATCACTATACATGAATTGAACCATGCGATCAAGCATTCCTAATGCGATGTTGTTAGATCTTTTTGGTTGATCATCTTTTATTTTTTTAAAAATATCAGCATAATCAAGTTCTGTTTGATAATTTGTTTCTTCTGTCATTTTTTTTCAACTCCTGTGTGCATTTTTTTCCACACGTTTTTTCTTAATTACTGTTAGGAGTTGTGAATTTATAAGCATTAGTTTGATTGTGTAATCAATAGTGGGACAAGTCTGTCCTAGTTTTTTTTTTAAAAAAAGTAGAGTAAAAAAAATTTAAAAATTATCTTTTATATTTATTTAAGTATTTTAAAGATTATCTTCTAAAGGTTTATTTTCTCCTTGAGGTTGAGCTCCTTGAGCAGCTTGAGCTTGTTTTGCCATAGCTTCTAAATCAACACCAAGTTCTTTTAAAGCACTAATGTGCATTTGCATAAGTTGCTCTACAACATTTAAGATTTTTGCCATCTCTTCTCGTTCTTTTGCTAAAGTTGATAAAGCACCTTTGTGAAAACCAATTTGTTCGTCTTTTGAAACATTTTTCATTGCATCAGCAGCACCAGTTTGTGCTTCTGCATTAACTTCTTCCATTGCCATTTTATTTTTCCTCCTTAGGGTTTGTTTTTTTAATATTTTTTTAATGATGACTATAATGTCATATTAATAGTATATAATGAATGGGGGTATATAAAGAATTCTTGGATTTGGTAGTGATTTGTGTGACAAAAAAGTCAGGGATTTGAGTATTTATTAGAATTCTAATTTACTAGTTGGTTTAGGAACAGTTAATATTCCTTTTGCTAATTCTTTAAATGTGTCTATTGCTTCTTTTCCAGTTTTTTTAAGATTTGCTATAAAATTAAATGCTACGTCGTGAAGACCATTTTGTGCAGGATTAAAATTTGGATCAAAACATTCTGCTAAAGTACCAATATTATGTTCTATGATTGTTTTCATCCACGCAAGTTCAAAAGCAAATGCTTTTGCTTCTTCATTGAGTTCGTTTTCTAGTCTTGGAGTTAGAACATGTCCTAATTCATGACCTATTGTAAGCATTAATGCGTCGAGATGGTTTTTTATTACAAAAACTTTTTTAATTCCTTTAAGAGGATTGATTGCAAAACCTAAAATTCCTTTGTGCCATTTTCCTCCAAATGACTCATGAGCTTTTTTCATTTCTTCTTCTGAGCAAACATTTACTTCAATGTCTGAGGGGAATGACTCTTTTGTTAGAGTTTCAAAAGTTTCAATAACTAAGCTTTGAACTTCTGCAGCTTGATTAATAAATTGAGTTACTGGACGATTAGATTTTAGAAGTCCGACAGTAATTGTAGGTTGATAAGTTTGCGCGGGTTGATTTTCTTCTTCATCTTTTTTTTGAGAATAATCCTGGACATCATTTTTAGAATTCGCTTTCGGGGGGGCGTAATTTTGTCCAGGCATATCTGAGGGGATAATTTCGGGTAAAGAATCAAGATTAACAGAGTAGCCAGATTCACTATCTAATTTTAACGCATCATAACTTAAACTTGCAGAAACAGGTTCTGCTTGAATCGATGAATGGATTTTATTAAAGTAATTTCCTCTAGGGCTTGAAGGAGAGTATGAACTGCTAATAGTGCTTTCTAAAGATATTTTCCCTGAATAAGATCCGCCCATGGACATATATGTCATATCAAATACTATGAGGATATAGTAATTTATAAAGAATAGTGGGGTTGGTTGGTAGGTTCTGGGACTAAAATGTCATGAAATGGGTTTAGAGGGTCTAATTCTGTAAAATTTGAGGGTTTTGGTCGGTTTTCGTTAATCGAAAGCTTTATATAATGGATACTTATAACCACTACTAAGTAATTATATTTTAATTATAAAAAAAGGTGAGTTCTGTAAGTTATTTTTGTAGAATAATTTATGACGATTTTTAATAATAAAATAAATCAAATTTAGAGAGGAAAAGAAAATGAGTTATGAAACTAATTTGGGAATTAATTTTGGAATGAGAATGAGTTCAGTTAAGGTTGAAACGCCTGAGGGAGATGTTAAATATACTGCTTGTATAGCTGGATGCGAACCTCGTCAATCAGATGAAGGTATGGTACTTAGTGGAATGGTATTATTTGCTATTAGTCATGAACTAAAAGGAGTTAAGAATATAGCTACAGATGCAGGTTTATATGGATTTTTTGAAAAACATGTTAAAGGAGATCAGGTTTTTGGATCTATGGAACAAATTGCGATTGATCGAATGGATTTAGTTGATTCAGACGGTAACTTAACAGATTATAAATCTAGAGCAATAGAAAAATTAAATTATGTTGATGCAAATCTTGTAACCTTTTTGTATAAACAATTAGATTCAGATTTGGAAACTGATCACGCGTCTGCTCTTGAGACTCTTAGTAGATTAGAAGCACAATAATTTTTTTAATTTTTAATAATAAAATAAATCGAAATGAATTCCAAAAACCTAACTTGGACTCGAGGAGCGTGTTATTTACTAGGTGCACTTATGCTAAATACAACTGCAGGTATTGTAGTTCGAGATTGTGGAAATCAAAATATGCGAGAAGAAGTATTGTCTAAAGCAGATTCTTTAGGTGATGAAAATGGATCTGTAAGTGTAGATGAAGCATTACAGGTTTATCAAATACTGGGTTGTGATGGTGAAGAAATCTATTCAAAACTCGAATCTGAAAAAAAACAAATAGCAATACTCAAAGGTGCACAAAAAGCAGGAGATATTCGATTAAAAGAATCAATGTTTTTGGCACTTGAAGACAGTTTTAATAATTTGGGTGAAAATGAAAAAGATTACATTAGTAAAGCTGCAAGAGCATTTTCAGATAAAGATGTAAATGGAGAAATCAGTGTCGAGGAAGCAAAATATGTATTTAAATTAGCATATCAAAACGATTCTGTAAAAGATTTAAGACTTGATTTAGGAAAACTTCCTATCACTATGGTGGTTTGGCCTTGGCAATCTCAAGAAGATGCAGAGATAGTTAGATTTCTAAATATTAATATTGAATCATATCAACCAAATACTTCTTTGTCTGCTACAGAATATAATTTTTAATTTTAAGGAGTTATTAATAATGAAAAAAATTAATTGGGTAGGTACAATAATTTTAGCTTTAGGATTAGGTGTTGTTGGATGCAAATATGATTTACCTGAAGGTTCAGAGAAGTTAGGAGTGTTTGTAAGTGTGGATGTTAAATATATTAAAGAAGAGTCAAATCCTGATAATTTTATCCTTTCTGTGCCTGTAACACTAAATGATTCTGAAAGAAAACAAGTTTCAGTCGTTACACAAATGGGTGAAAACTTTTATGGTAGTGTAGGATATCAAGAATGCAGTCAATATGGTCAATGTGTTAATGATGTTATGCATTATAGAATTTTTACAACAAATGAGCTTGGAGAACAGAAAAAGTTATTAGTAAGAACTGATTCAGATGCTCCATTAGATAAAAAAGTTGCGAGAATTAACTTTATTTTAGTTGTTAATCAAAATATAACTGCGGGTGATTTAGTTAATTTTTATTTGGGGGATGGACAGAAATCTGATTTAGTAAAAACAGAACTTGGTGCTATTGATCCTGATAGAATTATAGCAAACACACTTGATGGTATTGTTGTTGAGGGCGGAATAAATTATGATTTATGATTTTTTTATAATTTGATTATTTTTTTATGAAATTTTTTAGGGGGTAAACTTTATGAATGATCAAAAAAAATTAAAATTGAAAAGTTGGGGTTATTTTGGATTAATTTTAGTAATGTCTCCTTTTATGTCATCGCCGACGCCAGCACAGCAAGATTATTCTAAAATAGATGAGAAACAAAAGAATAATTATTCTGTTCAAAAACTTAAACATGATTCCACATTTGGTTTAGAAGACTCTGTTGAAAGAACTTTATTAGATGTAAAAGATTCAGATTTTGAATCTGCTGATATGATTATTTATGATCAAGAACCTGTTGTTCGCGAACTGGACGATGTTGTTGCACAAGGTTATGATTTTTAGAATTAATTGTTTTTTATTATATTCACATTTCAACAATCTTGCTCATTTCGTCGACAAACTTTTTTGCTTTTATAAGATATTCATCAAATTCTTTTCCTGTAATGAACTGAATTTTTCTGTAAGTAATATCTTTTTGCAAAGTGTAGAATTCTCTCATTATATTTACGTGCTCTTTTGTTGCAAGCTTTTTTGTCACAAGTTTTTTTTCAATTATATCTGCGACGTGTTCAGGACTAGGTGGAACTTCTCCAAGACGCATGATTGCAGCGTGAGCAGAATCAATAACTGCCCAATAAAGATCAATAACTCCTTGAAGGACATGCCACTTAGCATTTTGAAGAGTTGCTGGAGCACGATTAAAATAAGTCCAAACAGCCTCGGGACTTGGACGAATCCGCCCTTGTTTTAGAAGAACTTGAAGTGGCTCAAAAAAACTAGTATCGATTAATGCAACTCCATCTCTAAGAATATTAACTGCAACAGGATCGCCTGACCGTGAATATTCCCAAAATGCAGTAAGCTTTAATGAAATAACATGAAGTCGTGTACTAACTTTTGCAACCATTTTGTCGATGATAATTCTGTAAGCTTCAACAACATCACCACTCATTTGAATTTTTAAATCATCAACAATAACTAAAACATCAATATCTCCTTTTCTATTTGTCGAAGCTAATTCTTTAGTTGTTTTACCTCTTGCAGTAGAACCAAAAATTGCAATACACGAAATAAACTTGCCAAATTCTTTATACATTTCAGCAGCAAACTTGTGTGCAATATCATAATCTTCTTTAGAATACTTTTTCAAATTAGGATTAACCACTGGGTTCCATTTAAATTCCATCTTTAAGAAGAAACAAGACTAAAACAGCTTATAAATGTTTGTAACTATTTCTAAATAGTCCATAGTCTTTATTGGGTATTTTTGCACCTGTTTTGGCTTTTTTTTAGTAATATATATAAAATTTCAAATTAATTTCTAACAAAATGAGTGAAAATAAGCAGTTTGAGGATACAGAAGACTATAAAGAATCTAAGAAGAAGTCAGACAAAAACTCTAGTAAGAGCTCTGATGGAAGTTTAGAAAAAGTAATAACAAAAAAGATCAGTCCTGTAGTGGAAGAAGCAATACATAAATTTTTAGGAGTAAGTATTGATGAACTAAATCAAGACATAAGTGAAAAACTACTAAAAAGTCCTCTGCTCGATTTTGATATTGATACATCGATTCCTTTCAAAGAAGCAAAAAAAATATTTAAACGAAATTTCTTAAGAAAAATGTTGCGAGTAAGTTATGGAAATATTTCAGAAGTAGCAAAAAGAATAGGTGTGGATCGCAGATCAATACATAGAATTGTAAAAGATGCAGGAATTGATGTATCTAGAATCCGTGAAGAAATGATCAGACCATATGACATAAAACAAAAAGCAGTAAGTAATTTAATTGAAGATGTGCTTGATAATTATAAAACAATAATCCACCCAATAAAATTAGAAAATGTTTATAGAAATGTCGATGAAGTTTCAAAAGATATAATGGATGAAATACCTATTCAAGAAATGTCGCTCAAAAAAGCAGAATACGAATTTGAATTAGCATATTTTAAAAAATTATTATCAGAACATGATGGTAACCTATCCCATATGGCTAAAAAAATAGAATTAAGATATGAAACCTTACTTAGAAAATTAAAATCATTAGGGTTGAAATAAAATTTTTTATGATTGAAATAAAACTTGTTAGAATTAAAATGATGATGTTTAAAATCAGAATTTAAGACGAGGAGGCATAAAAATGAGTGAAGAAAAAACGCAAGAGCAAATGCAACAAATAAATTTAGGACAAGAAGATTTAGAAAAAGTAGAAGATCCTCAAAAAGAAATGTTAGGGGAGTCAAATGTACATTCATTTACTGTGAATGAAGGTACTGAAGTTGACAATCTTCTTGATTTAATAGGGTATATAGAATCATTACCTGCAGAAGAATTTACTGATTTTGTAAAAAACAAAAAAAGAACAATGACAAATTGGTTAAATGAAGTTCATGGAGATGAAGCATTTACACAAAAAGTAGAGCAAGCTGTTTCAAAAGATGAAATAAAAAGTCACTTAAAATCTAAATTATCTGAACTCGACGATCTAAAAGAAGAAGCGAAAGAATTTATGGAAACAATTGAAGAAGAAGTTCAAGAGAATAAAGACGAAGAGAAAAAAGAAGTAGAAGAGAAGAAAGAATCTGGTGAAGATAAAAAGGATAAAAAAGAAAAATCCGAAGAGTGAGTTTATTAAATTTTTTGTTATGTTTTAATTTTTTTTCATAATTATTTTTCAAGAGAATTAATATTAGTATGCATGTCTTGAAATTTTATAGAAACAATTTTAGGCTATTTAATCTGTGATAATTAGAATTTCATATTTCAATTGTTGACCTTCTATTGTTATAATGCTTGCAAGACCTTGTTCAAAATTTCCAAACTGATAAGTCCAAGGTTCAACAGAACCAGGATTTAATCTGAGATCTGAGGAGAATGTATTTTCTGGAACGATGATTCCCTCTGATGTAACTGCTTTACCTCCTGCTTCATGGATGTGACCTGAAAGGCTAATGGATATATTATTATTTATCATAATGTTATTTAGGTTTTCACTACCTACATTTTTTTTACTTGCAAAATCAATTCCTAAATTCGAATTTCCTTGGGGAGGTTGATGTGAAATAAGAATGTCAAGTTCAGAATCTTGGTTTATTAATTTTATCAGTTCTTCAATATTGTTTTTATCATTTTCTGTTTCTTTGAAACCTTCATCTTGGAATGTGTAATCGTTTCCATAAGGATTACTGATTAAATCAAAATCATCTCCTTGAACAATTCTAGTTGTTGACATATCAATAATATTTGTATAATTATATTGTTCTATTAATTCTTCTATAATTTCATAATAATCTTTTTTTGTTTCGTGATTTCCTGGAATAACATAAACAGGCAGGTTTGTTTGAGCAGCTGCTTCAACGCAGTTTTTAATTTCGTCTCGGTAGCTTATCTTTGGATTATATCTTGGACGGTAACGATTAGCAATATCTCCTAAGAATATAATTCCGTCGACGTTTTCATCTAGGAATGATTCTGCAAATTTTTCGACGTGAGTACAATGACCATGGGAATCTGCAAGCACTCCAAACTTTGCAATGTTGTCTTGATCTAATGTCAGCTGTGTTAATGTGTTGTTTTCGAGTTTGTATTCGATGTTGTTGATTGTGATAATATTAGATCTTGCGCTTGGGTTATTTGTTTGATTATTTTCTTGAGTGCAAGCACTAATTAATAATGCAAGTATAACTAATATTATCTTCGCAATAATTATCCTAAATATTAGAGTCTTGGTTTTTTGATGCATTGTAACTCAAAGAATGTTGTTTGTTTTAAATGTTTTGTCGAAAGTTTTATAATATGAATTTATATTCTATCTTTAAATCAGCCAATTAATTGATTGATTGGGGAAAAAGAGGTAAGGTGAACAAGAAAAAAACTAGGGGAAAAAACGAGGTACAAAGAGGACTGGCGAGTAATCTTTTTATCAATTCAATTAATAAATTTACAACAGATAAAAATTTAAATTTCTTTCTTAAACTCATTCCAATAATATTAGTACTTATATTCTACTTTTTTTATCCTAAACCTGTAGGTCTAGAACAAGCAGGATGGACTGCAATTGCAATATTTTTAATTACAATATATGTGTGGGCAACAGAATTAGTTCACTTAAGTGTTGCTGCATTAATAACTATATTTTTATTACTTCTTACAGGAGCAGTAACTCCGCTCACAGCATTATATGGATTTGGATCAACATCATTTTTCTTAATATTTATAGGATTTATGGTGGCAATTGGGATGGAAGCTGCAGGACTCGACGAGAGAATAGCAAATGAGATTTTAAAATATTGTCATACAGAAAGATCTGTAATTCTTGGAATTATGATAATAACTGCGATGTTATCAATGATAATGTCAAATACAACAACAGTAATTATGATGATTCCAATTATTCGACATATGATTGCAAAAACAGATATGAACAAAATTGCAATTTTTTTATCAATAGCATTTAGTGCAAATGTTGGGGGTGTAGGATTTTTAATTGGAACGCCACCAAATTTACTTGCAGCAAATGCACTAGGACTTGGATTTACAGATTGGTTAGTTTTTGGATTTCCATTTATGTTAATAATGTTGCTCTTGTTGTATATTTCATTTTTAATATATTTTAAACCAAAACATAAAATTGAAAAAGTGACGCTCGATCATCTTGGTTTTTGGTCTTCAAAAGAGAAATTTGCAGCAGTTGTAGTTGGATTGACAGTTTTACTTTGGTTAACAAGTTCATGGCATGGTTTATCGACGCTAACTGTTGGTTTAATTGGTGGCCTATTGATGGCACTTTTTATTTATGATTGGAAATTCTTTACTAAAAAAGCAGATTGGGGAGTGCTTATAATTCTTGCAGGAGCAATATCTATTGGAAAAGCACTAGAAGTTACAGGAGCTGCACAATGGATGGCAGAAAGATTTCTTGAGATGACAGGATTTGAAAGTATTTGGTTAATTGCATTTAGTTTTGCAATACTTGGTTTAGTAATAACTCAATTTATACAAAACACTGCAACAGCAGGAATCATGATACCCGTTCTCGTGGGAATATCTGCAACATTAGGCGTAAGTGCTGAGAAGTTAGTGTTGCCATTAACAATGGCAGTATCAATGACATTTATGATGCCGCCAGGAACTGCACCTAATTTATTAGTTTATACAGAAACAGGAATAAGCACAAAAGAATTTTTCAAAGCAGGATTATTACCTACTATTCTTGGAATTGTAGTTGTGTTGTTTTTTTGTTTGATAATTGGCGGTTAAACCTGTTCTAGTTTTTTAATTGTTTTATTATTTATTAAAATGTTCATTTGTTCTATTGCTGTTTTGTTGAGTTTAATCAATCTTTCTTTTTGAGATATTTTTTCTTTAATAAATAATGAATTTAGATTTTCTAAATTTGATAAACAAACTAATTGTGAAACATTTGCATAATCTCTAATATTTCCAGTTTTACTTACATTTTTCTTTCTCCATTCTTTTGCAGTAGTTCCAAATAATGCGACATTCAATACATCTGCTTCAGATGCATAAATTTGTTTTTCTTGCTTTTTTGTTATTTTTTTAGGAATTAGATTTTGTTTTATGGCATTTGTGTGAATTCTATAATTAATTTTAGTTAAAGTTCTTTTCACATTCCAATCAAGAGATTTTCGTTGAGATTCTTCTTCTTTTAATCTCTGAAATTCTTTTATTAGATAAAGTTTGAATTGAGGAGATATCCATGATGCAAATTCAAATGCTATGTCTTTATGTGCATATGTTCCTCCATATCTTCCAGGCGTGGAAATTAGTCCGATAGCTCTTGTTTTTTCAATCCATTGTTTGGGCGTAAGAATAAATGAATTTAATCCAGCTTGTTTTTTAATCCCATCGAATTCGATGTGTTTAAACTTAGGATTGTTGATTGTTTCCCATAATCCTATGAATTCAATAGTGCTACGATTTCTTAACCAGTTTTGAATAATATAATCAGTTCTTTTCGAATCTTTATACTTGGCTATGCTGGTTATAGAAATGTAATTTTTATTCTGTTTAGTTATTATCTTAATATTTGTTCCTAAAACCTCTATTTTTGCCATTATTTCACCTCTAATTTTTTGACATGTCGATATGATTAAATTATATATTGATTCATTTATAAGCTTCACACGAGCATGTCCAGTGTCCAATGGTTCTCGACGGAAAATCTTTCAGAAAAGTTGAAATTTTTTTATATTTTTTGGAGGGATTTTCGAGAATGTTGAATAATTTTTGAATAAGTTGAACTATTTTCAATAGAATTAGATTTGTTTTTAATATTTACTTCATTATTTTTCTCAAAACACAATCTTTTTCAAAGTTTCTACGAAAGTCTCAACTTCTTCTTCAGTATTATAGAAATAAGTGCTGGCACGCGCACTACCTTTTAATTTGTGGGCGTTGAACCAACTATGGTTACAATGAGCTCCGCTTCTGATCATAATATTTTTAGATTGATCAAGCATGATTGCAATTTGATGAGGATCAATTTCATCTACCATAAAATTAAATATTCCTCCTCTAAGTTTAGGATCTTTTGGCCCAATAAGATTTAGTTTTGAAAATTCTAATAATTCTTCTGTCATAAGTGAGTTTAATTTGAATTCTTGTTTTGCAATATTTTTAATTCCCACTTTATTAAGATATTTGCACGCAGCACCAAAACCAATAATTCCTGCATAATCTTGAAGACCTGCTTCAAATTTATTAGGTAAACCTTCTAGTTTGAATGAATTTTGAGTTGTTTCACTCACTGTGTCTCCGCCAACAATAAATGTGTTGAGTTTTTCTAATTGTTCTTTTTTTCCATATAATGCTCCAATGCCTGAAGGACCTAACATTTTATGGCCAGAAAATGCAACAAAATCAGCATCAAGACGCTTGACATTAAGTTCATGATGTGGTGCGCTCTGAGCAGCATCAAGTAAAACAAGAGCTCCCTGTTTGTGAGCAATTTTAATAATTTTATCTGCAGGAATTGTAGTCCCGTCGAGATTAGACGTGTGTCCCATGGCAACAAGTTTGACTTTGTTATTTAATTTTGCTAATTTTTCTTCAAACTCGTCTAAGTTAAATGTATTATCTGAATTAGAATTAATAAATTCTCTTTTGATTCCAATATTTTTTTGTTTAATTAACCAAGGCACCAAATTAGAATTATGTTCTTTATCAGTTTGAATCACAACATCCCCTTTTTTGAAATTGATAGAATTTGCAACTAAATTAATAGCTTCAGTAGTATTTCTTGTAAAAATAATTTCTTCTGTTCTTTTAGCATTAATAAATTTCTTGATTGTATTTCTTGCATTGTAAACTTCATCATTTACTTTTGTACTGATGCTATGTGCACTTCTACCTGCGCAACCAGGAAATTCTGTATAATATTGATTCATAGCTTCAACCACTTGAATAGGCTTTAAGCTCATGCAAGCATTATCAAAATAGATTGGCATATTTTTTTTACTTTTTCTATTTTTTTGATTTTCCTCCGATAGTAGGGGAAAATCATTTCTTAGCTTTTTTATGTTCATATCGAGGGTAAAAGAGAATTAGTATTTATAAATTTTTGTTTTTGAGGGTTTTTTAGAGTGTTTATATGTTTGTTGAGTGTTTGTTTTGTATATTTTCTCTCTGAACTATTCTCCAAACATGTCAACCCATTTCTCAAACTGCTTAATATGGTGAGGTGCGAATCGTTTTAAGTCAGTTCTTATTTCATCGATTGATTTTTTTTCATGTAATTTTCCAAAAAACTTTGAAAAGAATTTGTCTGCATAAGAGATTATTTGTTCTTCAATATTAATAGGACTCATATCTCTAGGAGGTAAGGGGAGGTTTTTGTTAATTATCTCTTCTTTTGTAATTCCACAACTGAGATGACGTTCACAAACAAGCGCATGTTTTGGTAATTTTTCTTTTTCTAAAATTTCTCTACCTCGAACTCCGTGCATTATGTAAGGATCAGTGCCCGTGCAACAAATTTCAGGATCATTCACTTTAAAAATTCCAATATCATGAAGCATTGCAGCTTCTTTGATGAACTTTAAATTAAGATTTAGTTTTAGATCTGGATTTTTTTTTTGAAATCTTTTTGCAATAGCTAATGATTCTTCTGTGACAAGTCTACTATGCTCTACCAAAAAATGAAATGATTTTGATCCTTGCGAGTAATATTTTTTTATTAAGTGTAGTGGATTCATTTTAATAATTTAATCTTCGTTGTATAACTTTTTCAAAACTTCTTTTCTTATTGGATTTTTAAGTTTTCTTAATACTTTCGCTTCTACTTGACGAATCATCTCTCGAGTAACTCCAAACATATCTCCAATTTCTTGAAGAGTGGCTTCAACTCCATAATTTCTTCCAGGCAGTAACCCAAATCTCATGAGTATCACACAAATATCTCTTAAATCACCAACTTCTTCTAGGTGTTTACGTATTGCTTTATTAATTTCTTTTTTACCAAACTCTTCAGTGGGTTTCGCACTATTTATATCTTCAAATAATTCAATTAAATCAGTTGCTCCGTCTTCTCCACCGACTGGTTGATTTAAATAAATAGGATCTCTTAATGCAAGTTTAAACCTATTTATTGTTTCAGGAGTTTCTCCAATTTTTTCAGCAACTTCTTCTAATTTTGGAATATAACCTAATTTTGCCGCCATAGAAAACTTAGTTCGAATATACTTGCTAACAACATCTGCAGCAGTTGCTGGAACATGCACGATTTTAGTTTGATCAGACATACTTCTTGTTATTGCTTGTCTAATCCACCAAGTAGCATATGTTGAAAATTTATACTCTTTTCTATAGTCGAATCTATAAGCTGCTTTGATTAATCCAATATTTCCTTCTTGAATTAAATCTCCAAATTCCATCCCTTTATTCGCATATTTTTTTGCAACATTAAGAACTAATCTAAGATTACCTTCTACTAAACGATTAACAGATCGTTCACCTATAGAAATATTTTTTTTTATATTTTTTTTAGTTTGTACTAATTCTTCTATTTTTGATTCATATAGATAAATATTTTTTTGTTGATCAGGAATTCCTTTGGATTTAATCATTCTATTTGTATAGTCTACAATGGCAACATCGATTTCAGGAATAAGTTGCTTTGCAGAGTCTTTAATACATTCACGCAAAGACTTATTTTTTTGATGGCCAGGATTTTCATCTTTTTGTTTTTTAGATTGGTTTTTAGAATTTTTGTCAGAGTTTATTTTTTTATTTTTTTTTGAATTATTTTTAGGATTAGGATTTTCAAGATAGGGTTGCATGAAAAAGGTATGAATAAATATTTGGTTATATATTTGGTTTTTCTCAGTTTCATATGTTTTATTATTTTCCACAGTACAGTCTTTATTATTGTCTTTACATTCATTATTTTTATCTAATTCATATAGTTTTTTTTCTAGCTCAGATACTACTCTATAAATATGTTTTTTACTTAATCCGTTAATGCCTTTTTTTTCTAATTTAATCATATCTTTATCGTACATTGTGTGCATAATTTCACTTTTTAAAATTGCAACTCCTGTTTTATAATTTTCAGAATATAATCTTTCATAATCGCAAACTGAGTAAAGTAAATTTTTAAATGCATGTTCTAAATTTCCGCAAATTTCTTGTTCTTCCTCTAATCCCTTTAAAAGTTTAGTTGTAGAAATATAATCAAAGTATAATTGTTCTGCAGAATTATTTCTGATTGAATAATTGTCTCTATTTATGCTTTTTTTTCTTTTTTTCTTTCTCATAGAATCTAGTTCAATAACTGAATTTTGTTCCCCCATATAAGTAAGCTACAGAGGATAGAATATATAAACTTTACGTGATATATTGAGTAAATCTTAAATAATATTTAGAATTTAATGAATTTGTTTTAATGATATTTTTATAGGGGGTAATTGTTATGATTCGAAAAAATCAATTTATTCAAGATCTAAAAAAAGATGATATAATTAATGATATATTTGTTGTAAAATTTAAAAAACCAGTAGAACCATACAAAAATGGGTATAAATTCGAACTTCGACTTGGAGATTCTACTAAAGAAATAATGTATAAGTTTTGGGGATCACAAAATGAAGACGCAGTAAAAATAATTTATGAGTCTATAAACAAAAATGATGTTGTTTTAATTCAAGGAAGAGTTTCAGAGTGGCGTGATGTTTTAGAAATTGCAGCAAATGATCAACACACAATAAAAATTCTTAGTCCTGGCGAATATGATGTTTCAGATTTTGTTAGAAAAACAAAATATGATATTGAACAAATGTGGGTTGCATTAATGCAATATCTTGATAGTGTTACTGATTCTGAAATTAAAAAAGTACTTGAACATTTTTTTAAGAATTCTGAATTTGCAGAGAGGTTTAAAATTTCTCCTGCAGCAATGTATATTCATCACGGATGGATTGGCGGACTTTTGGAACACACACTTTCTGTTGTAAAAATAATTGATGGAATTCATAAAGTGCATCCAACATTAAATAGAGATTTGATGATTGCAGGAGCAATGATTCATGATATTGGAAAGCTTGACGAATTTGAAGTTACCACAAATATTCGACCATCAAAAAGAGGAATGTTAGTTGGTCATGTAACAATTGGAATAGATATGCTTGAACGTTCAATGGATAAGATAGAAACTCCTGAAGATCTTAGACTTAAATTAATTCATATGCTACTTACTCATATGGGTGAATATGGAAGCAGTAAAACTCCTAGTTTTCCCGAGGCATTAGCAGTATTTTATGCAGATCAAACAGATGCGCGTATTACTCAAATAAAAACATTAGTTGAGGGTGCAAATACAGAAGATGATAGTATTTATCACAAAGATTTTGGGAATGTGTTTTTGGAATAAAATTTATCTTTGTTTTTTTTGGGAGGGACTTAATGATTTTTAAACAATTAATGATTTATTTGAATAATAAGAAACATTTAAATCCTAGAATTATTGAATTTATTGTTATTTTATTTGTTCTAATAGTTTTGGGAATTTTATTTTGGAAACCAGTCGTATATATTTTTTCAAGTTCTGATTCAATCAGATTATACTTGTCTAATTTTGGAATATTAGCTCCTCTAGTTTTTATATTATTAGTTATTATTCAAGTTTTTTTTGCACCAATACCTGGTCAAATAGTTGCATTCGGAGGCGGTTATTTGTTCGGAGTATTTGGCATTATTTATTCAATGATAGGATTAATAATAGGTTCTGCATTGGCGTTTATTTTTTCTAGGCGTTATGGGCGATATTTTGTGGAACTTTTTGTCAATAAAAAATCACTAAAAAAATTTGATAAATATTTAGAAGGAAAAGGATTGTTTGTATTTTTTTTAATTTTTTTATTGCCTATGTTACCTGATGATTTAGTATGTTTTGTGGCAGGTTTGACTAATTTAAGAATACGAGATTTGATAATTGTTTCTGCTATAGGAAGATTCCCTGGATTTTTCATAGCAACATTGGTTGGTGCAGGAATGGCTGTGTTTAACCCTATTATTTCAGGCATTATATTGGTTGTTTTGTTAATTTTGTCTGTTTTAATTTACTGTTTACGACATAAAATAGAGAATATTGTGCTAAGTTTAACAGGTAAATTAACTTAATTTTTTGTTGTTTATACTTGGTTAGACTTGTTTATATTGTTTTTTATAACTTCTTTATAATAAAATTTATAAATGAGAGGGTGGTTTTCTAGTATATGGGGGATTTAATCATATTTTCTGAATTTAGATCTAGGTATAAAGGTAAAAGTATTGATGAAATTTGTGATGATTTGACACATACAGAGCCTGATGTTCTTAAAAAGTTTAAAAGCAATATAAATATCAAGAATATGTCTCATGATCAAGTTGTCAATTATTTAGTAGATAGGCCTGATTATACTGCATTTAGAGAATTGATTAATCGAAGAAGCCAATTTGATTCAGATTATACTTGCGAAACTCTTTATCAAGAATTGTCTGATAAAGGATCATCAAAAATTAATCTATTTCTTTTAATGCATTCAGCATATATTGAACAAGAACTTGATTGTTTTAATTCTATGGAAGATATTTATACTGCATCGATTGATGTAAAAGTCGCAGCAATGCGATCTCTTAGAAATAATTGTAATAATTTGATTTAATGTTATTTGATTTATGTTTATTTGATTTGTTTTTATTTGATGTGATTTAAGTTCAGTTAATTCTTACAAATTTTAATTACTTTTTTAATTACTCATATTTAGTGTTAGAATTCATATTAAGAAATAAAAAAATCATTAAAATAAAAAAATTAAGACTTATTTAAATTGCAATGCAATTTTAGGACTGCTAATTTTGTTAGCAATTCTTTTTAACAAACCTTCTTTTGGTTTTAAATTGATGCTGCAATCATCCCAATTAGCTAATTCATCCCAATCAGCATCAATTGTTTCATCAACATCTAGATCATTAAGATCGTCTAATGTTTCCACATGTTTCCATGCTTCATTTTCTGCAACTTCTGCTTCTAATTTTAATTCTTGTTGAACTCTACTAATTTCTGCTTGAGATTCTTCTTGAAATTGTCTTAGACGATAATTTTCTAATGAAAGTTTACTTTTTCCAAGACCTAAAATTTCTGATACTTTAATTCTAGCATTGAAATAATTTTCATTAACTTGGCCTTTAATTTCATAAAGTTGTAAGTTTGTATCGCTAGCAAAATCAGTAAGTAATCTCTTGATTCTATCGCGTTTAATCTGTCCGCTCCCTCGAGTTTTATGAACAACTTGCGTAATTAATTCGCAAAGATCTCTATCTTTTGTTATTGCTAATTCAAACATTGAATCAGGAAGATATTTAGAACAAACATCAACTGCTTTACTTAGATCTTTATTCATTAAAGCTTTTTTATATTCGTGTTCTACTTTAGCAACTTTATTTTTTGCCAATTTTGTTTCTCTTTTTCCAAGATTTTGTTTAGCAAGTTCTAATGCATCATAAGGACTGGTGATAAGTTTAGTTCTGAAATCAGTCAGCATTGTTTCATACTCTGCTTCACTTTTCATTATTGTTAATGTTTTTTTATCAAGTCCGAGTAATTTAGCTGCTTTGTATCTTGCAATTAAAAATCTTGCATCAAATTTTTCTGTTTCAATAGCTGTTTCATATGTTTCATCAGAAACTAAATCTGTAAGTATTTTTTCCAATCTGTTTTTTCTAAATTTTCCATACTTGTGATCCTTTACTTTTGTACTTATAGCACTAACTATTTTACTAATATCTACATGATGATTTCTTGCAATAGAAAATAATCCTTCGGGTAAGTAGGTTGCACCAAACGCAATTGCCTTTTTGCTGTCTTTTTCAAGAAGTGTTTTGAATTCAGCTTCAGTTTGTTCAATTAATGTTTCTGCTAGATCTATTTTTTTTTGGTCCATCCATTCTTGAGCAATTTCTCTAGCTTTGTAAGGATCAACTAAACAAGCACTAGTGTAGTCTGCTTTTGGTTTTGATAAAATTTCAATTTCAGCTTTTGCTTGATATGCTTCTCTTTGAGCTTTTTTGTAAGCTTTAAGTTCTTCGCTTCGATTCAATCCATATTTCGGAGAATTAATTGTTGTTCGAATTACTTCTTCGAGTTCTGGTGAAATTTTATTGAACAACTTGCTTTTTGCAGATTTAACTTCTTCATAACTTGATTTTGTATCTTGAAGTTGATAATATGCATCTAACATAGTCATTAGGTTATTATCTGATAAGAATTTGTGTCCTTGTCCATAATGTACTTCGGAGAATCTTACTTGATCTTTGCCGTTTTGTTGGTATTTTAAGACTTTAACACCCATTTTTGCTAGTTCTTTTGCATAAATAGATCCTATTTGATCTCTAATGGCATTTTTATCATCTAAGAGGAGTTTTTGTTTAGAATCTGAGCTAATCAAGTCTGTTAAACTTGTATAACGTTCATTTTTTAAAGTATAATTTGTTTCGGCCATAATTAAGGTTCACCTCTTATTAGTAGTTACTTTTTTAATGATATATAAAGGTTTGCTTTTTGAGTACTTGCGAGTGGTTATTTTCGCTTATGATTTATGTGTTTGTTATAGAATTAATTTATTTTTACTGCTACAATTTTTTTTTTAGGAGTATTTAAAAATTATTTTTTGTTGTGTTTGTTCTATTATGAAAAAAATAGTGGTGATAGGTGGAGGAAGTGGAATATTTAATCTTCTTAGAGGATTAAAAAAATATGATTGTGATATTACTGCAATAGTATCTATGATGGATTCTGGCGGAAGTACTGGAGTTTTACGAAATGAATATGGTATATTGCCTCCTGGAGATATAAGAAAATGTTTAGTTGCACTTTCTGAATCAACTGATCTTATGAAAGATTTATTTGAGCACAGATTTGAAGGAAATGGGAGTCTTGGAGGACATAGTTTTGGAAATTTATTTTTAACAGCTCTTAATTATGTAACAGGATCAGATGAAAATGCGATACTTGAAGCAAGTAAAATCTTGAATATTAGAGGAAAAGTTGTTCCTGTGACTTTAGATGATTCTCATCTTTGTGTTGAATTAGAAGATGGCCAAAAAATAATTGGAGAAACAAATATTGATATTCCCAAGCACAATCCTGAGCTTAGAATAAAAAAAGCATTTCTATCAAATCCTGCAAAAGCACACTATGGTGCAATAAAAGCAATTGAATATGCAGATATTGTAGTGATTGGTCCTGGAGATTTATTTACAAGCGTAGTTCCTAATTTATTAGTAGAAGGAATTTCAGATGCACTCAAAAAAACAAATGCAAAAAAGGTTTATGTTTGTAATTTAATGACTAAAAATGGCGAAACAAATTTTTTTAATGCAGAAGATTTTGTTGATGTAATTGAACAATACTCTAAAACTAAAATGGATTATGTATTGGTTCATGATCATTCATTATATAAAGTTCCTAAAGAAACATTGGATCGTTATCGACAAGAAACTGCGCATATTGTTAGATTTAATGAATCATCAAAGGTTTGGGATTATTCTAAACTTATTGTAGATGATTATATTTCTCATCCATCTATATTGAGACATGATCCTGAGAAGTTGTCAAAAAAGATTTTAAAGTTATAATATATGAACTTTAATAAACATAAAAATTAAAAAATATTATTTATAATTACCATTAAACGCATGTCCATACTCGAAATTTGATTCATAAACATTTATTTTACCTGCTTGATAATTATTAAAAAGTAAAACTAATTCTTTAGAAGAACAATCCTGGATGGGTTCTAAGTTGCGAAGTTTAATTGATGGCGAAAAAAATTGAGAACAATCTTGTGAAACTTGCGAAATACCTAACCAAAGATTTTCAGTACGAGATAAACCTGCATCATTAAATTTGGTCATTAAAAATGAGACATTTTGTCCTAAATTAAACATTTTTTGCTCTAATTCACTAAAGTATCTTGTGCCATTAGTTATGCCTGCAAAATCTATAAGTCTTTTTCCTATTTTTTCATATGCTTCGCATTGCAAAGAATCTACTGAATAATTTGGATGCGTAACTGAATATTTCGCTATTTTATCTAAACCATTTGCAATTCCTTTATTATAAATATTTTTCAATATTTCATTTTTTTGATCTGCTGGAATTGATTGAAGTAATACTGTAAATTTCCTATTTAATTTTTTTCTATTCATTTTTTTATAGCATTTAATTAGTTTATTAATTTAAGATGATCATAGTTTAAAAAAAATTAAAAAATCACCAATTATCCCCTAATATTATGGTTAGAGCTAGAAGGTGTATGAGACAATTGGTGGTTTTTTAGTGTTAATTGTGTTTTAGCACATTATTTTAATTACTAAAAAACTCTTTAACTCTTCCTTTGAATCTTTGACCTAAAATTCTAAACCTGGATATATTAACAGGCTCTTCTTCGATTAGTCCAATAAAATTTCCTGGCGCGAGTACTTGGCGAGTTGTATCGAACAGTTCAACTTTGCTTTCAACACTTCCTGATTCTTGGTATTTTTGAACGCCAGTCAGGTAGTCATCTTCTGAAAAATCAACGTCTTGATTTAATAACTTTAATTGTTCTGAAAATTCTGTGTCTGTTTGATTATCGTACCAATCATCTAAATCACAGGGTGGTTTAGCAGTGGTTTCAGATCCTTCTTCGTTTTCAAACCATTCATCGTTTAATGCATTAGAGAAATTCAAAACACTTACAGCAGCCAAATCATCTTTTCCTAGACTTGTACTTGTAAACCAGGAATCTATTTTTGGTTTAGTAGCATTTTTAGCACCATCTATATTTTTTGGGGTTGTAGTTTTTGGTTTATTTAGATTTGCTAGACTCTTTTCGAATGCTGTGGTGAGATATAATAATTCATCTTTGATTTGTGCTTTTGGTTTTTCAGATATAAACTCATTTAACACAACTTGTTGATTTTTTGCAGCAAGATTTCTGGCAGTTAAATAATCGTTGATAGTTGGTTGATCATATTTTCTAATTATGTTTTCGTCCCAATTCAACAAACCATTTAATTCATTTTCGATTCTATTTTTCTGATCAGGTGTTGCAATTTTTAAATTTTGTGTTAATCTCTTAACATACTTTGTTAAATTAATTACTCCAAATCCTGTTTCAAGCATATTTTCTGGAAAATATTTGAAAGCAATTGCTTCTGCTTTGTTTGGATTAGTTTTTAGAGCGTTTTTGTATTCTTTTTCAATTTTGTTAATTGTTCCATTTGCTTTATTTACATAATCTTCTGTAAGACTTTTACTTTCTTCTGCAATTTTTTTAGCTTGATACGGATCAATTAATTGTTCTTTGTTAAATAACTCTATTGCTTGAGCATATTTTTCTCTTTGTCTTGCTTTAAATTCTTTTATACTTAGACTTTTGTTATATGCTTCACTTGAATATTTCGGTTTACTTTTTGGTTTTTTTTCTTGCGGTTTTTTGATCGCATCATTTCGTTTTACTTTGTTAATTAAACCAGTGTTATTAAGGCATCTTTTTTCAAGATCTAATTGTTCTTTTATGGTTTGATTAAGCTCGTCGGAAATTTTAACAGGATCAAACTCTTTTCTTGCAATGTCATTAGTAGTATAATCTACTGTGTCATCTTGTATTGTGTAAAATGCAGTGATTCTTTTCATCACATTTTTTCTTGAAACGAATCTATTTCCTTTGCCTTTTCTTGTTTCACAAAATCGAATCATGTCGTTTCCATTTTGTTTATACTCAACAACTTTTACTCCTACTTTGTCAAGTTCTGTTTGATAATTGTTGTTAATATAGTTATCAATACTTTTACCTTTGCTTCCACTTTGATACTTAGGAGTATCGACAACTGAATTGATAAGATTTTCAATGTTTTCTTCTAATTTTAATGCATAATTCATTTTTTTTACCTCTTTATTTTTTTTGATTTTTTGTTTGTTTGTTTGTTTTGTTTGTTTTTTCTATTTTTTATTTTGTTTTTTTCTTTTTTGTTTTTTTATTTAATTTTATTCTATTCTAAATGCGTCTTCTATTGCTTTTTGACGTCTGGATTTTTTATTTTTCTTTGTATCCACAAATTCATTATTTAAATTTTCTCCAAATGCTGATTCGTATACAATTGCAGGTTTTGCAAGTTGCACATAAGATGAATCTGATAATACTGAGTTAATTGTTTCATTTGAAGGGCCATAGTTTGGTTTTCTGTTATTTTGCGTTAGTGTATTTTGTGTACAACCAGCCAAACAACTTAATGCGATTGTAGCACCTGCAATTAGTTTTTTATAGTTCATAATGTTCACCTCTTTTTTTAATTCGTTTTTATTATAATGTTGTAGCCACACCTTATTTTTCTTAACCACTATCTAGTAGTATTTTGAGCTCATATTTATAACAGTGTAGTCTTATTGAATACTGCTATTAATAGAATCAAATCAAAAAATAGTTTAATTGCGTCTATTCTGGTCTTTAAATTAGGACAATAAGGCGTTAATTACTATTAAATTATATTTTCAGATGATTTTTTATTAATTCGATGTTTAGTTTGCATTGTAATATTGTGTTGTATTAACTAGGATTACAAATAGAAAAATTTAAATATGTAGCAGGCATTCTTAACATTATGGATATTGTTAGAATATTGGAATCAGTAGGATTATCAGAACTTGAGTCTAAAATATATTATGTTTTGTTTAATACTGGATCAACTCCTGTAGGAAGAATAATAAAAAAAGCAGGACTCCATAGGGGTACTGCATATCAAATAATAAATAGATTAATTAAAAAAGGATTAGTAAAAAAAACAATTAAAGATTCGATGAGCTATTACGAAGCTGAAGATCCGAGAGTTCTTATTGAGATTATTAATGCCAAAAAAAAGCAATTGAATACAATTCTTCCAAAACTAATTGGCAAAAAACAATTTAGTAAACAAGATCAAGAAATACAAGTATATTCGTGGGCAAGAGGAATGAAAAGTGTTTGTGAAAGAATATTAAGAGAACTTGATGAAAAAGATTACTTGTGTTCTTTTGGAGCTGAAGGTTCTTTTGGAAAAATAGTTGGTAATTATGCTACTACTTGGAATGAAAGATTGACAAATAAAAAGATTAAGATAAAAAGAATACTTAATAGATCTTTAAAGAATAAAGTTCCTACTTATTTCAAAGCTGCAAAAGGATTGTATAAAATAAATAAAGATGAGTTTCCAACTCCTATTGGTACATTAATTTACAAAGATACTGTTGTGTTGTTTGTGTGGAATGGAAATCCTCCTATTGCAATATTAATTAAAAATGAAGAGAATGCTAAAGGATACAAGAATCAATTTGATCTTATGTGGTCTGATTCAGAAAAAATAAAAATTAACTAAATAAAAAATAGTGTATTTAACATTGATGATAATATGGACGAAGAAAAAATACTTGAGGAATTAGGACTTACACCTGCAGAGTCAAAAGTATATTTAGCACTTTTAGAGACTGGACTGACTTTGGCAGGGCCAATTATTAAAAAAACAAAACTTCATCGTGCGACAGCATATCAAATATTGCAAAAATTAATTGAGAAAGGACTTGCATGTTATGTTTCTAAATCAGGAAAGAGAGAATTTGAAGCAACAAGTCCTGAAATACTCTTGGAACTTCTAGAAGAGCAGGAAGAACAAGTAAATTCAATTATCCCTGCACTTATTGAATTAAAAGAAAAAAATCAACGAAAACAAGAAGTTAGAGTTTATTCAGGAGTTAAAAAAATTAAATCTGTTTGCGAAGAAATACTTGATGAATTAAAATATGGGGGAGAGTATCTTGATTTTGGAGTTTCAGGTTTGTTTGGAAAAATTTTAGGTCCTTATTTTTATATTTGGCAAGAAAAGAAAAAAAATTGGAAAATAAATGCAAAATGTATTTTTAATGAAGATTTATTACTTAAAAATCCAAAATATCTTAAAGATTTTGTTGGCGAAGCAAAGTTTCATCCTAAAGAGCATCATAGTCCGACAGATACAATGATTTTTAAGGATATTGTTGTGATGTTTATCTGGACTGCTGAACCTCCAATAGCAATAGTAATAGATAATCCGGATGTTGCTGAGTCGTATAGAAATCAGTTTAAGGTAATGTGGAAAAATGCAAAGAAAAAAGAAGATTATCAAACCAATTAAAAAATAATTAACAAATAATTAAAAAATAATTAAAAAAAAGTTACCTAAACAAAATTAAAAAAGTAAAATAATTTAATAAAAAATTAAAGCCTACTAGGAACTGAATTTATCATTTCTTTAAGAGATTCAATATTTGTTCTGATGTGTCTTTTCCCGTTAAGATATTCTCCAACATCCCACTCGTGATAAACTCCTCCTGAAAAAGGAACATAACTCCTGCAAATTCTAGTTTCGGGAACTTCTTCTCCTCTTACAACCATAATTTCAGGAATATCTGATGTTAAATTTCTTCCTGAAATAAACTGTTCTAATGAGTGATGCGTTCCAACATAAACTGGAAGTCCCTTTAATCCTTCGCAATATAAACCTGTAACAGAATCTTTTGAACGTCTGTTTGGTTCTTGCGTCCAAAATAAAAAAGGCTTACCTATATCGTCAAAATATCCTCTGTTTAACATTTCAGGATTCGTAACATATAATGCAACGACAGAATTATTTCTAACAAGTGCAAAATCTCTCACAGGTTCTGACTTTTTTGACTTTTTAAAAAAAGAAAAATTAAACATTTTTTATAACTCGCTCAATTTTTTTGAAACAGCATATGCGAATTTAGCATAAGAACTCTCTAAAACTATGTTTTCTGAATTAGGTTTGCCGCCTATAATTTTTAATGCAGTTTCTATTTGTCCTGTTTCATTTCGGACATAACGTTTTGCTGAATTAATTACTGTGTTTAGTACATTCTCTTTTGCGAGTTCAGAGACATCTAAATCAACAAGACTTGACTCTTCATTTATTGGATAAATTTCTTCTAGTTTTTTATCAGTTGATATTAAAATAGTTCTTAACTTACTTAGTTTAGTCACATATGCTGATAATTCAGTAACTATGTTGATTAATTTTGGTTGGTTTACATCTTCATATTTTTTAAGATCTTCAGTGACTGTATTCAATATGTTTTTGAATTCATTATTAACATCAGTTAAATCAGAATATAAGTTGGATATTACTTGACATTTTCTTTCTAAAGATTCAGATGGATTTAAACTGACCATACTTAAGTTATTAAAATAATCTTTAATTTCTTGTTCTGGATCTGCTGATTCGGATGATTGATCCATTTCGAATACATCGCCTTGAATATTAGTTTGTATAATTTGTTTTAATTTTTCCATTTTTATTGCACCATTTTTTTTTATGTATTATTTTTTTGTTTGTGGTTAACATACATTTAGTATTTAACAACTCCTAAGTACTAACAACTTAGTTATAAATTGGTGTAGTATTGATTAATACTATTTAGAACTAATGCAATAAATAATCAAATTTATTTATTTATTTAATTGCCTATATTGATTAATGTGCCACGCAGGAGAATTAAATATTAATAACTCGATAGTGCCTTCAACCCAATACATATTTTTTTTTTCAATTAAGCATGCGTCGCCTTTAGATATTTTGTAAATGTTATCTTTATAATGAATTTCGCAAGTTCCAGATAATGCATAATATATCATATCACATTCATCATTTACTGCAAATCCTTTTTCAGGATATCTACCTTTAATGGTTGCTTTAGCTAAACTCGCATTTTTTTTATTAAATTTATATTCTTCGACAACACAGGATGTAGAATTAGTTTTTTTCTCAAGATTTGATGTTGTTATTAACATTTTAGCTCTCCTTTAATTTTATTAAACATATAAACTGAATTTACAAAGCTTTTTTTGTTTATGCATAACTATGACTTATGTTTAAGTTTGAGAATCATAACTTAATAATGCTTAGTTATCTTAGCTAAGACAAATTGATTCTTAAGTCTTTTATCGGGGAAGTATTCAAACATTTTTAGATTCTATATGGTTTATGGCCTGCGAGGAATAATTAGAATAGTTTTAGAACTTAATTTGCTTAAAGAGCTGGTTAAATAAATTTGGCTCAGTTTTTTGTTTAGTCAGGCACACGAGGAATTACTCGAATATGTCGAGACGTTAGCTCGTGTAAAGAACTGCTAGAAAAAATATATCTTAGCTCTTTGTTTAATAACTTTGTTGCTAATGAATATACTTGATGTCTCATACTTTGTTGATCCAGCGCGAGTTCATTTTCTGATATTTCTCTTATACTTAAACCATCAGCTAAATCTGAAATAAGTTTAAATGGATATTTTGATTTATTTGAAATATCAACTTTTAATGCGTGTTCTTCTAAACAAATAGGACAACCAAAATTATAAGTTCTATAGACAAAATCTTGACCCCTCAGGTAAGCCGTAAGGCACTGTTTAACTCCTGCAATTTGATTTAGCCTATTTTTAAAAAGATTTGTTTCGTAGTTTTCAAACGTAGATTTTTCATAAGGATTAAATGAACCATATTGATCTTTATTAGTTTCATAATAATCTTTTAATTTAACATATATTTGAAATAATTCAGGATCTTCAATATGATCAGATAATATTTCATAAATAGTTTTCTTTATTGAGTTTACATAAATAAATGGGGTTTTTAACACTGCACCAGGAAATTTTTCACAAAATGTATTTTCACTATTTGCAACACAATCTTGATCAAGTGGTTGTGGAGCATAAAAATAAAAATTATTCACGTCAGATATGAACTGAGTTAATTGTTTTTTTGTTAATTTATATATTATATTATTTGATGTTCTATTTTTACGTTTATATTCTTCAGGGGTTCTTGGATGTAAACTACTCTGAAAAAAATCAGCTCTAGATTTTAATTCATTTAACTGTTCGTAGGTTAGTCTAACTCGAGCATTTTTTTCCATTTCATATTTGCGATCTTTTTTTGTTTGTTTGGATTTTACAATTGAACGCGTGTCGAGGGGATATTTAGAAATTTCTCTTGTTAGGAAAATTAAATCATGTATTGTAAAAGCATCTAAAATCCTTCCGTATTTACACTCGTCTAAACTATTTTCAAAAAGGCTTATTTTTGAATCAATACTTAACAGATGAGGGGCAGGATATGTTGTTTGAGTATTTATTTTGTCGAGTTCTTCTCTTATAAATTTAAGAGACCCGTTATTATGAAATTCAAATATAGGTTTCAAATAATCTTCTCTATAAAATATCTTTAAATTTTGTATTATAGTATCTAAATTTTTTGCGCTCTTTGCGGTTTGAAAATATATTTCTTGAAAGACAGGGTCCATATTGGAATCATCTATTATCATTTTGATATTTTAAAATGCATATTCTATTTTAGTTATAATCCCTTCAGTTTTAATTAAATTGTTTGATAAGCAATCCGCATCAATATCTTCAGTTAACTTGACTAGATCCTCTATCTTTACTTGTTTACTTAATGAAGACAGATAATATATTGTTGCAATTTCTTTTGCTACAAAATCTGTAGATGGGTACAGAAATACTTGTTTTTCTAGATTATTTTTAGTTTGAATTAATAAACATGGAAATTCTTTTAACTTGCGATTTTGAGTATATGTGAAATTTCTATGTTGAACATCTGTGATTTGAACCAGTTTTTTTTCTGTTTGTGTTTGATGTGTTAAATCGAGATAAGTGTCGAGAAAATTAGTTTGTTTAATATATTTGTTAACGTGTTCATTTATTAGATCGCTAGTTTCTACTATTTGTTTTTTAATGTTTTGACAATATTTTTCGTTTGTTATCTTAGCCTGTTTATTTGCTTTAATTGAAATTCCTACTATGATTATGCTGAGGGATGTAACGCAAACTCCTATGGTCGTCCAATCCCAATCTTTAAGTATGCTCATTAACATAACCTCTATAAATCATAACTAATTTTTTTAACTAATCCTGTTGCTTTGAGATCAGTAGGTTGTATGGGTTTACATAATGCACAGCCATATTGTTTAGTTAAATAAGTTGTATTTATTTTACCATTATTGAACTTTTCATATGTGATATTTGCAGGACCTTTCTCGACAAGTTGTGTTTGGGGGATTATTAAAATGTGTTTTTGATCATACTCTTTTGAAAACACGCCGGTTAATTGAATTAATCCTCCAAATGAATCATCTTGTTTTAAATAAGGAATATTAAAATGTTGAATATCGTAAATATTAACTAATGTGGTTATTTCTTTTTCTGATTCATAAATATTATCTACTGCTGGTTTAATAGGTTCTTCTTTTGTTTCTTTATTTTCAGATTGACTACTTTCTTCTTTTTTTTCTTGTTCTGACGATTTATCGGTAGGCATAAACATCATAATTCCTATTGCAACAATCATTGCTGCACCGCAGCCTATAATTATTCCATCTTCAAGGCATAAATCTTTAAGTCTCATTTTAAATTTAGTTATAATTCATAAGTTATTTGCTTTACAATTCCTTTTGCATGTACGACTTCATTGTTGGAATATTTGCAGTTTTGTCCCTTAGTTAATTTAATTAGTTGATCAATACTTATTTTGTTGTTTTTTAATTCTTGAAATTTAATATTGGCAACTTTTTTTTCTACAAAATCAAAACCAGTTTTGATAAAAACATAGTTTCCAAGACCATCTTGTGCACTGATTAAAGATATTGACGTACTCAAATATTTATTATCACAAACATAATTTATTGTTCTAGGTTGAACGTCATTTATTGTTGCAGTTAATTTTTGATTAGATGAATTTGGAATAATTGCAGAATTGAGTTGTTTGTCATTTTGCATTTGTTTTTGCTTTTCAGCTTCTCGGTTTGAATCTCTAATTTTATTTTCTAACTCATTTACTGCTGCTAATGCGCTATTAATTATTAGTTTATTGAATCGTTTATTTGCAGCATACTCGTCTATCATAGTAAAAGTTCCGATGCCTAATGTTACGGCAGTACCAAAAATCATTATTTGAACAGCAGTATCTGGGTTGATCATTATCATTCTACCTCTTCAAGTGCTCTAACTGCATTCTCCCAGCTAGGATTTGGTTCATTGTCAAAAATGTTTGTGTAGGTTTGTGAGCATCCTTTAGCGTATCGTTTTTCGTCTTGGAAAATTACTGACGTAGGAGCAATCCCAAAATTTGTTTCCCTATAACAGTCAACGCAGTAAGGTCCTGTTAATTTTTTCATTTGTTCAGGAAATATTTCGGCACAACTATTACAACTTATATCGGGTCCTTTTTTCTTTTTTCCTATTAACATTTTTGCTAATAATTCGCTTAATTCAGTTTCAAATTTAATTATTTTTTGTTGTTGATTTTTCATTTTGTCCTCCGTAAACATTTTCATTTAATTTTTATTGTCTTAATTGAAATCATAAGTGAGTATGTATTCCTTGCAGTTTATGCTTAAATATTAATTGTTTTTTTCTGTTAAACTAAAAGTTTTTAATTTACTTTATTCATCTAGTTTAGCAGCATATGTTTCCATTATTATTCCTTCAATATTTTCCTTCAGAGTTAGTTTATGTCCTTGACAAACTTTTAATGTGTCTATATAATTAGTTGCAATTGTTTTATATTCGTTCACCTTTTTAAATAATTGATCTGAGTTAAATTCTTCACTCAATTCTTCTTTTTCAATTCTTCGAATGATATTATTTTTAATTATATCGTACGCTAATGAAACTATATATTCTGTACATAATATCTCGGAAACTTTATTTTTATCTTGAATATATCGTGCATTAGATTGTTTTTTTAAATAGTTTAGTTTATCTGCTGAGTCTAATTCTTTTTTAAAAATATTTTTAACTTCTTGTCCAATTTCATTTGCTTGTTTTATTTTATTATTAATATTGTCTTCATGCACATCCCATTTTTGTTTGAACTTTTTTGTATTTATGTGTTTAATATATTGAATAAATGTATTATTTGTTGCTTCTTCTAAATCTTTTTTGATTAATTGGCGTGTCTGTTCATTTTCTGTGAATTCTAATATCACATCTAATATTTTTTTATTTAATTTATTCATTTTTTCGTTATTTTTTAATGAGGCTTTTTTAAATTCTCCAACTCGCAACAACAATTAGCAGTCAGTACTCTTTAGAAGTATCAAAAAACTATATAAAGACTGGTTGTATTTAATAATACTACTAAGTATGTGAACTGCAAATATTGCAAACTTAATACATTCTTTTGCCATTAATTTTTGTTACAATAAGAACTAAATCTTCTCCCTCTAGCCAGTACCTGTCATTTTTTTGAAATAAAAACGCATCTCCTTTTGAAAGTTCATGGTAGTTATCTTTATAGCAAATATATCCTGCACCTGATTCGACATAGTAAATAGAACTCAGTTCACTATTTGCTGCAAAACCTTGTTCAGGATATCGTCCATTAATTGTTTTTTTACTAAATTGAACTGTTTCAGTATTGAACGGATATATTTGTTCAAAAAAAGGTACAGAATTATTACCAATATCGCTACTATTTTTTAATTTAGAGTTTTTAATTAATATTTGTATCCCTCTAGATTATTTTATAATTATTTGATTCCAATTCAACCACTACTTTTTTAAGTAGCTTTGAGTAAAAGAATAATCCGCCTATTGAAAGATTTGCTTTTTTTAATTCATCTACACAAATTAATTCACCTATGTTATTTCTATTAAACGTTTTATTTAATTTATTTTTCACAAATGAGTTTAAAAATTCAACTGCTACAATTTCTCTTGATTTGTTATCGATCAAATAAGGTCGCACATAACTCAAATTTTCTTTTCCAAATTTACTATTATTACCATATTTTTCTAATAATTTTACGGCGAATTTATTATTGTTGGAATCTACGTTGTCAAGTTTTTGTTTATTTTCAAATCTTAAACAATATGCTCCTGCTTCTAATGATACTCCATATCTTACTTCTGCAGATTGACATTTTAAGTCATAAAATTTTTTATTCAGTGAAACAATTTGTTCTAGCATTTTATCCCCCGATTTCTGTTTATTTATTAAAATTGATTATCTTAATTTATAGAATTTAGATAAAGTTGAGAAAACCTGCGTTAAAGCAAGTTTTCTCAAATAATTTATGGGTTTGATTAGCTTTTTATTTTTTGGAAGGTGCATTCTTAGCACAAATAAAAAACTGCAATATTGGGAATTTTTCTGAGTTATATAAACATTTGTTGTATTGGTTAGAATTACTTTTGATAATTTTAAAAGCTGTTTAAAATAAAAAACCAAGGACTAAAGTCCTTGGTATTTATGCAAAAATACGTAGTATTTTTGAATATCCGAAAATTTTTAATTTTCGAATACATTACAAAAAAAGAAAGCATAAACTCGCATTAAAATGCAAGGTAATCTTTTTTTGTAATATAAATAAATTAAAAAAACAAATAATTAATGAATTTATCTTAGTTACGACTACTTGCATATGTGGTTGTTGTTGGGTTTGGGAAAAATAAAATAAACAAAAAAATTTAAATTTTTTTTTGTTTAGTTTTTACTTACAACTTGCTTGTAAAACTTTTTCTGTGGCTTTTGCAGTTAGAGGTATTTGGATTTTTGGTTCGTGCATACTATCCAAAGAGTTTTCAACCAATCCAGGGTATACTATTTGATAATTTACTAATCCTGTTTGTATTTGTTCGTGTATGTGGTTTTTCTCGTCTAAACTTTCCGCATTTAAATAAAAATGAGGGCACGGATTTGTAAGTGGTTGGTTTGTTTCCAAAATTTTTTTTAATTCTGTTTGGCTTGGCAAGGGGGTTTCATAGATGAAAGTCATTTCTGTTTGGGTATGTGAGGGAGTAATTGCTGCCAATAGATTAAGATTTCCAAATTTAGTGTGAACTTTTAATGCACTTGAGTTATTGTATTGTGCCACGACGAGCATTTTAGTCGCAGGGCAAATTGCAAAACCTAATGCTTCGGTGTGCGTTCCCACGCCTTTGTTTTGTATTATGGTTGCTAATGTGTGCATCATCCATTTTCCTGATTGTGCAGTTGGAATTGCACAAAATTCAGATAGGGGGATGAGTCCTGTGTAGTCTTGGGGTAGATCAAACTTTTCTTTTAATTCTGGGTTAAGTTCGTTTGCGTATTTTGCAAGTCCTATAAATGCTCCTGGCAAAATTCCGCAATCTAATGCGACCCATTTTTCCATTGCGAGTCCTTTATCTCCATAAGCTAAGCCATCTAATTGGTTTAAAAGGTCTGCAAACACTTTGTTTTCTAGATTTGTAGCGTCGATCAACTTTGCTTCAAGTCCTAACGGTTTCATGTTTAGATGTGCTACGTTTTGTTGAGTGGTTAGCACATAAATCACGTATTCGTTTTGAATTTTTTCAAGATCTATTTTTGTTTTGTATTTATTTAGTTGTTTCATATTTTCACCCTTCCTTTGATTTTATTTTTGTTTATTTTTTTATTATTTTTGATTGTGCGTGGTATTATCTATAAAACTATTTTTTTTTGTTAAATTAGTTTACATTGGTGAATATAGGTAAATGAGAATGAGATTAACTGCGTCTAGACTTGATGTTTGTTAATTTTTTTTTAATTATTGTTGATTTCATTTTTTATTCTCTCCTCTTGGTTTTTTTCTTCTGTTTTTTTTGTTTTTGTTTTTATTTTTTTATTTTTTTATTTTTTCGAACTTTCGAACGTTCTTATTGATTAGTAGTTCATTTTGGTTTAAATATTTATTGACTCATATTGAACAAATTATACATTTTTGTTTTATATGGGACATTTGTTTTATTTAGAACAAAATAGTTAAATTTATATATTATAATAACTAAATAACAATTTATGCCTACAACAACAGAATTAACAGAAGAATATATCAAAAAACATCCTAGTATTAAGGATTGTTTAAAGAAGGGATTAATTAATTACTCTGCTCTATCTCGTCTTGTGGCTGCTGATTTGGGAGTTTCTAATTCTAAAAAATCAACTAATGAAGCAATATTGATTGCAGCTCGGCGTTTTAAAGATAAACTCAAAAATGAAGCTATTAATGAAGATAAAATAGTAGCACTATTAAAAGAAACCGAATTTGAAATCAAAACAAAAACAGTGGTTGTTGTTATAGAAAAATTATTGTTTCCAGAACGACTTTTAGATTTGCAAAAAGAAATAAAACGAAAGAGGGATTTATTTCACGTAATAGAAGGAACTCGAGCAATAATTGTTATTACAAGTGAAAAATATTTGAGAGATTTAAAAAAATCATTTAGAACTAATATTTTAAGTGTGACTACAGAACTTGTTTCACTAGTGATGCAATCAAGTAAAAAAATTGAAACAACTCCTGGAGTTATGGCATATGTTTACAGTTTATTTGGAGAAAATGGGATAAATATTTGTGAAACATTAAGCTGTTGGACAGATACAATTATTGTAATTCATGAAAATGATTTAGCAAAAGCAATGACTGTTTTAAAGTTTTAAAATTATAGTATTTTAAATTTATAACATTTCAAATTTATAATATTTTAAATTTATTGAGGTATATTGATGGAATCAAAATCAGCTTGGATTGTTTTAGCAATAATACTTCCTTTAATACTATTTCTTAGCTATGGTTTTTTAGTTGCACCTCAAATATTTAATGAAGGAGGCAGTTTAAATTCTGTTTATGCAAATTATGTTGAATCTCCTAGTAAAGAAATTCTTGGACTAGATGATGCAGAAGTTGAGAGATATGTTAGGACGTATATTTGGGATTTGTATATTATTTTATTTGCAGTACTTTTGATTGTATTTACAGATGTTACATTTAATGAATTTGGTTTTGATTTTAGCGAAAAGAAAAAAGATATAATTATTGGAATATTATTTTTTGCAGTTGATCTTATTTTGTTAGGTATTGTAATGTACTTAACTCACAGTTATATGTCGGATACTCTTCTGAATTTTCATTTTGAAACAATTCCAATAACTGGATTTGCAGCTGTTGCTGAATTAATTCCTCAAGTGTTGAATTTCAAATTTATCATTCTTAACTTTATACTTTATTTTTTCTTTGTTGCACCTGCAGAAGAAACATTTAGAATTTTTATTTTAATTAAACTTGAAAAAGTTTCAGGAATTTTTGTTGCAGTACTATTAAGCGCATTTGTTTTTGGATTTATGCACATGTTTGGATCTGTTTTTCAATCAATAAATGCATTTGTCGGAGGAATTGCATACAATTTACTTTGGCTTCTTCGTGGTAGAAAAATTTTATCACCTATAATTGCTCATGGATTTTATGATTTTGCAATTACGCTAATACCTTTCTTTGTTTAAGAATAAGTAAGAAAATAAAAATATTTTTTTTTCTAAGGAACAATTTCTCCTAAATAATTATAGTTATATTTGTTAGACATAGATTCGCAAACGTCTTGATTTACGACAGGATATCTTCCCAAACCAGAACATAGGGCGAAATCAAATGAATCCACATAAATTGTAGTTTTTGTGTTGTGATCCATGCAACAAGTTGGCTGCAGTGGATCTAATGTACAAAACTCTCCTTTAAGGAATGGTTTATTCAGTGGTGGACTGCAATCTATGTCATGACAATCAATATATTCGTCGTCGTCGTTATCAATACCATCTCCACAAAGTTCACTTCCTTCTAAATAACATTTGTTATCAAAACAAATCTCTCCATTTTCGCAAGAAGGATTATCATAGTCACAACCAGATTTTAATGTGCATTCGTTTTCTATACAATTATAATCTGGATCACAGTTAGGATTATTATAATAACATCCATTTTTTAGAACGCAGTTATTATTGATGCAATCAAAGTCATCTCCGCATTCTGGATTACTATATTCGCAACCAGTTTTGAGTATGCATTGGTTGTTGATACAGTCTTGATTTTGTTCGCAAGTTGGATTATCGTAATCACAGCCTTGTTTTAATGTGCATTGGTTGTTGATGCATTCTTCTGTTTGGTCGCAGTTGTCGTCTATGTAACAAGTATTTTGTTCAAGTATGCAGTCATTGTTTGAACATGTTTCAAACCATAAGCAAACTGGATTATCGTATTGACATCCTTCTTTTAATATGCACTCGTTAGTTATACAATCATAATCATTTCCGCAACTTGGGTTGTTGTATTCGCATCCTTCTTTTAGTGTGCATTCATTATTTGTGCATTCTTTGTCTAGATCACAATCATCATCTGCATGACACATATTATTGTCAAGCTCACATTTATTATTGTTGCAAATTTCAAACCATTCGCAAGTTGGATTATCGTAATCACAGCCTTGTTTTAATGTACATTGGTTGTTGATGCATTCTTGGTTTGGGTCGCAGTTGTCGTCTATGTAACAAGCATTTTGTTCAAGTACGCAGTCATTGTTTGAACATGTTTCAAACCATAAGCAAACTGGATTATCATATTGACATCCTTCTTTTAATATGCATTGGTTGTTTATGCAATTATAATCGTCATCGCAACTTGGATTGTTGTAATCACAACCTTGATTTAAGGCACACGTTCCTGAATCGCAGGAATGATTTTCTTCACAAGTTTCAACTACAATTGATTCGGTTGATTCAACACAGTCAGCAGTTAATGTTCCAGGATTAACACAAGTAAATGTGTGCTTTGTATCATAAATTAGAGGTGAGTTTTCTAATTCACAAAATAAATTGTCTTCAGTATAATTCGCGCCACATTCTAAATCAGTAAAACAATCAGGAGTAGGAGTAACATTTAACAAAGACATATCCACAAATCCACTTCCATAATTAACATCTTTGCCAGGAGTTCCTAGGTCAAGAGCTCTTTCTTCTAAAAGTTGTTTTACTTCAGAATGATTTAATGTAGGATCTTGTTCTAACATTAGTGCAATAGTTGCACTAACAAATGGAGCTGCAAAAGAAGTTCCAGTATAAATTGCACCAGTCCCGTCATCGTCGGCAGTATTAATGCTTTTTCCTGGAGCCACAACATCAGGTTTCATATAAGTTCCATAATCTCCTCCAGGACTAAATCCTTGCCATTGTTTTGCATTATTAGTAGCACCAACTGAAATGAGTCGTTCATATCTTCCAGGGAATGTAACTCCTTGAAAACCTCCGCAATAACTTTTGGGTACTGGTCCACAATTTCCCATAGAATTAACAAAAACAACGCCATTATTAATTGCATTATCAATTGCATTTACGAGTGGTTGGTCTGTTGAATAAGTTTTTGCACCAATACTCATACTAATAACATCAGTACCATCATCTGTATTTGGATTTCCGTCAGGATCCACTACCCAATTGATACCTTGAATCATTAATCCTGAATTTGTTTGAGAATTTGAATTCATAACTTTTACATTAATTATTCCTGCACCTGGAGCAGTAGAAGCTACAATTCCTGCTATTGCAGTTCCATGACCGTTGCCATCTTCAGGAGAAGATTCTATAAAATATTTTTCTAAAATTACGTGTCCGTCAATCATAGTATGTTCTGCGTAAATACCGCTGTCAATAATTGCGACCTTTACTCCGGTTCCATCAACACCTAATGTATCGTGCATATAATTTACATTCATTGCATTAAGAGCACTACCAATTTCTCCATGGTATTCAAAATTGGGATAAATTATTTTTATGTTTTTTGATTTGGAGATTGAATTAATTTCATTTAAGTTTATAGTTGCAGCAAATAATCTATCTGCGATTTTTTGTTTGCTTATTACATCAGGGTGATTAAATGATTTTGTTTTTGTTTCAATAAGAATTTTAATTTCTGATTTTTCTTTTTTGTAATTTTCATTAATTAGTTCAATTGTCGAAGAGTGTATTTTATTATTTGCTTTAATTTGTTTTAGGAATATCTTGCTGAAGTATACATCATTTAGCACATCTTTAATATTGATTAAATTGTGTTTTAAATTTTCAATAGTGCTTAGTTTGTTTGCTCTATCAATTTTGTTTTTTGATATTGTTTTTGTTTGAGCTAAAACAGGTATTGATAGGATTAGAATGCAAAATACTGAGATTATAAAAATGTAGTTTAATTTTTTAAAATTTAGTTTTTTATTTGTTGTTTCTGTCATTTTGCCCTCTCTATTATTGGAATAATATTTTCAATATATTAGCCTGATATTCTCAATAGTTTATTTTGATTTTAGTATTATGTTTTTTAGGTTTTATTGAATTATAAACTTTTTGTTTTCATCAAGTTGTTTTTTTTAACTTATTAAATGGAGGTAATAAATGTTAGTAATATTAGTATAGACTAATAAATTCATTTTTTTGTGCACCTGTTTATTTTGAGTTGTTTGATTATTGGTGTTTTGAATGGAATGCTCTTGATTAGAATGATTAATGGTGCTATCTGCGAGCTCTCTTGCTAATTCTTTAGGAGATTTTTTAGTATTATTTTTTTTAGATTTTATTGAATTATAAATTTTTTGTTTATTGTTTGGGGTTTTTTATGTTATGTTGCGTATTTAGAGTTTGTATTGAATATTTTTTTATTAATTATGTTATTGCTAATTATTTTGTTGTTATTTATAAACCTTTCGAGAATTTACTACTATTTAATGGTTTATTTTGTTGGTTTTCTAATCATTTGGTGCTTAAGAAACATTGGTTTCAATAAAATCGCACTCTTTTGAATCTTCTTTAGCCTTTTCACGAAGTAATTCTAGTGTGCATTGTTCTAATTGCCTAATTCGTTCTCTACAAACTCCAAACTCTTCACTTAATTCATTTAATGTTTTACAATCATCATATTTTTCAGGATTTAGTCCATATCTGGATAACAATACGGCTTTATTTCTTCCATGTACTGTATTAATTAATCTTAGTAAGTGCGTTATATCTTCTTTTTTTTCATAAAATAAATCAGGAGCGTCAAAAGTAGTATTTTCAATCAGTTCAATAAGCTCTGTTTGTCCATCTCCTTTGACTAATTCATGTAATGAAACAGGATGATGACCTGCTGCAAGTAATTCATATAAGTAATCAGGATTTCGATTCATTTCTTCTGCAACTTCTTCATGTGTTGGTTCTCGTTCGAGTTTTTTTATGAGCTCTGCACTGGTTTCAATATATTTTCCTGCAATTTGTCCTACTTTACTAGTTGTCTTGATGAATTGTTGCTCTTTATTTATTGCAACTTCCATTTTTTGATTTATCCAGTGAATTGCATAAGTCGCAAATTTGAAATCAGTTCTGTAATCAAATTTTACTGCTGCTTCTGCAAGGCCTATACAACCTTCTTGTACAAGATCTATAATGCTCAATCCTCTGTTTTTTTTCTTAAATGCTTGTTTTATTACTAGTCTGACATTTTTTTTAACAAAAGTATTTGCATTTTTTTCTATTCTTTCTAAACTTTGTCCAATAACTTTTTGAGAGTATTTACCAATTGGTTTTGAGGATAATTCTTTAGCACTATCTATGAGATATTTTCGGAAAATCTTTTTTCGTCCTAATGCGACTTTTTTAGGATTTTCTGATCTGCAATCTTCAGAATAATATACTAAATTAAATAGGTTATTTTTAATTTGTTGATCTTGAGATTTATTTGTTTCTTCTAACTCTGTTTTTAATTCATAAAATGATTTGTAAAAATTTGTCTTTTTAAGACTAGAAACCCCTCTTGTTTCAACTTTAACTTTTTCTTTTTCACTTAGTTTAGCATAAATTTTTTGTTCTAAGATATTTAATCCTTCGAGCTCTTCTTTCGAATTTTTATAACTGCAAATTACTTGCATTAAACTTCTAGCTTCAGATTCTATATTTTTTGCCAAAGTTTGTTCTTCTTGTTTAGTCAGGAGAGGTTCTTTTGCAAGTTTTTTGAAATATTCAGAATAATTGTTATCGAGATTATACTTGCTAGTACTGGTATCTGTATATTCTCCATTGTTTTTTGCACTACTATTTGTAGTCTTTAAAGAAATTAATTCGCCCATCCTATGTTTTATATGGTGTTTCTAATATAAAAACCTTTTGGGTGTTTATTGCGTTTTTTAGATGATTTGGTTATTTTATAAACATATTTGTGTTTTTTATGTGTTAGGATATTTCTTTAAAGATTTAGGGATTAGACTTTTATCTAGATCTTGGTTATTTCTTAGTAAGTGACTGAATGTTACTTGATATTGGAATATTATTTTGATTAATGAGGGAAAGAATAAAATGGTAGAATTAAAAAAATTAAAAAAATTAAAAAGACCTATAGTTATGTATTCAATAACTGAAGAATGTCAACTAAGATGTAAACATTGTTATAATGAATCAGGAGAATCGGTTAAAAATTGTGATCCGAGCACTGAAGAATTATTTAGAGTGACAGAAAATTTGGCAAAAGTTGCAGGTGCAATAAACTTCACAGGAGGTGAACCATTTTTGCGAAAAGAATTGCCTGATCTTTTAGAATTATCTGCAGAGTATGGTGTAGATAATATTGTGACTTCAAATGGATTGAGATTAATGGAAACAGATGCACATCAGTTATTAGAACGAATTGAACCTAATTTGTATATGTTTAAAGTTGGAGTGATGGGGGCAACACCAAAAACAAATGATTATATTCGAGGAAAAGGACAATTTGAAACTGCAATGAAAGCACTGGACCTAATGGCAAATTATGATTTTGTAAGTTGCATGAAAATTTCTCTTGATAAACATAATAAACACGAATTAGAAGATTTTGTAAAATTGGCTATTGAACACAGAGCTGATGAAATAGTATTTGGACAACTTGTCGAAATTGGTAGAGCGTCAAAATTCTTGAGCGATTTGGTTTTGAGTGTGGATGAATTGCACAGGGCGAACGACGATATTTATCAACTAAGAGAAAAATACAAAGGAGTTGTGAAGCTTGCAAGACATTGTACAATAAGTGGTTTGTGTCAAGATGAAGGACATTTTTATACTGTAAATTCTCGAGGAGGAATGAGTCCATGTTTGATGAGAGAAGACTTGGCAATAGGAGATGTTGCTAAAATGGATTCTCAAAATATTTTGTATTTAATGGAGTCTATAGATAAATCAAGGAAAGTTGTTAAAACCCACAATTCCATCAAAGATGATTTAACTGATGATTGTTGTAAACATGATGGCGAGTTACATAAAACAAGGGGAAAAAATTTATATAGCGAGGTGCATTTATGAGCTCTACACAAGATGTTGGTGGAGTTGATGAATTAGTGGATAAATTGGCAGATGATTTAATAAATAAATCTTCAAATGGAATTGTAAATATGCCTGATAAACTAATTGACATACATGCACATACATCTAATTATGAACTTTGGGGTTTGCATACAAAAACTGCAACACTGGATGATTTAGAAAAATATGCTCGTCAATATAATATTAAAAAAATAGTTTTGATGGCAACATATTTTCCATACAAAGGAACAGGAGTTAATAATAAAGAAATGATGCAGAGAATTCAAGGCAGGGATTTGTTTTCTTTTTTTGGAAGTTTAAATGTTATGAAAGATTTTGATAAAGGAGTTTCTGAATTAAGGGAATTAGCAGAGTCAAAACAAATAGCAGGAATAAAACTTTATCCAGGATATCAAAATTTTAATGCAAGCGATGAAAAAATGTTTGAAATTTATAAAATTGCAGACAAATATGGCTTGCCAGTTATGTTTCATACAGGAGAACTTCATCATTGCTGTCCAAGAAGCGAACGAAAAGATCGTGAGTTAGTCGCACAAAAATATCCTTGTAAAGGAACTTGTTATATTGATGATCAAAAACACCTTTCGCAGCCAAAACAAATGGTGGGTGCTGCAAATAAATTTCCAAATGTAAATTTTATTTTAAGTCATCTTTCAAATCCTTATTTTTTAGAACTGTGCGATGTTATGAGCGAATGTCCTAATGTTTATACTGATATTTCTGGACAATTTTTATCTGCATCAGATGAAGATACTGTTGAATATAGAGAAGAGTTGAAAATTGAAATACAACAATTTTTGGAGCTGCCAAATGGTATTAACCGAGTGATGTTTGGAACAGATTTTCCAATACAAAGTTATAAAGATTCAATAGAATTGATTAAATTGTTGAATTTGTCGTCTGAGAATGAAGAAAAGATATTTTATGGGAATGCTGCAAGACTTTTGAAGTTGGATTAATTATTATTTTGTTTTTCTGAATTTTCTGTAGATTAAACACAAAAATTTATAAAGTTCATTTCAATAATTCGTTTCATGGGGGATAATTCATTAACTGATTGCGCAGTGTTGAGACCATTAGAAGGTGAGATTACAGAATGGCTTTTAGAGACAGTAGTGCACTGTGTTCATGTCGAATATTATGCAGCTATATTTAATATAGGCCTTGATGATCCTCAGAGACCTCATGATATTGTGGGTTTTGGAAATAAATTTGAATGGGATATAATAAAACAACTTTCTTTGCAATATAGAAATTCTGAAAAAGAGTTTTTTAAAAAACAAGTTTTTCCAGGAATAGAACTTCATAGAAATCAATATCATCATAAAAATTGGAATTATAACAATGGAGATTTACCTTATTCTAAAGATATAGCCACATCTGAAGATTTGTTATTTGGAGCATTAGATTCAATTTGTAGCTTGCGTGAAGAAAGAAGAATGTATCAAGGAGGATTCCACCACGATAATGAAATATTTGATATAATTGGCGATAATCCTAGTACTTCGAGAACATACATGCGAGAAATATTTTTTAAAGTTTTAGGAGCAAAACCTCCTTCGACACATTTGATTGATTCTGTTTTTTGGTTTCCAAATGTAGGTTTGCCCTCAGATGTTCATAAAAAAATTGTTGAACGAGTTGATGAAACAATAACAATGCTTAGAGAAGAACAACACTATTTTAAAAATTTGCGTAGTGCAAATATTATTTATTTTAATAGATAATAGATGTTTCTTTTTTTTAGTTTTTTTTAGGGGAGAGATTTATTTTTTTGTAATTCTATTATATATTCTTTTGAATAATGAATCTTGTTTCTTTATTTCTTTTTTTTGCGAGGAGATTTTACGTTTTTTCTTTCTTTTATGATATTCTTTTGTTAGAGTTTTTAAATATTGTTTATCTTTCATTAAATCTAATGACTTTGTAATTGTATCTTTTTGACTAAAGTAAATTTGTCCAGTTTCTTCTTCAAGCGCAATAGATTCTTCAATACTTAAATTAGGAAGGTAAGTTATATTATCTGTAACGTTATGAATATTTCCTTCTATTTTAAAAATTCTGCAATTGAAATCTCTTTGAATTTGTTCCTTTTTTTCTTCACTATATTCTGGAAATTTGCTTATTTGTTCTTCGATAAAATTTATTTGATCTTGCATAATTGGTTTATCGAATAAATATCCTGTTGCGCAGATTTGTTCATAATTCTTATTCGATCCTTTTATGCTCATGGAAAAACTTACATAAAATTCTTTTAGAGGAAAACTAATTCTATCTTTGTCAATAATTATATTAGTTTCAGAGACTCCTGCAGCATTTAATAAAATTGAAATATTTTTTAGTGTATTATTATAATTAATTTTTATTTCTTTTAGATTAACATCTAGTAGAGGGATTAATTTATCTAATTCTTCTGCCCATTTATTCCACATTTCTTTTTTTTGTTCTATTTGTTTAACTTTCTTTTTGTGATTTCTAATTACTTGATCTAATGAATTATATCCTTCATTTAAAAATTGCCCATGTCTATATTCTGGATCTGTTTTAGCATTATTTAATAAAAATGATTTAACTTCTACGGGCATGTCTTCACCAAAACGAATTGTGAATTTAGGAAACTCGAGTTTGATTGGAGGATTTATTTTAATTGTTTTTTCTTTAGTAATAGAATCATTTGAGAAAAGAGGATTTGAATGTAGGCTATTTAACAAAGAATTATCCGCGTCTACTGTTCGTCTTACTAAATCTTCGATAGTTGTATGGGGTGAATTATTTTCTGAGGGTATAGGATTTGGGTTATAATCTTCTCCGAATGTTTCACTGACAGGTCTTCTTTGAGTTTCTGAGAATGTTGGCGATCTTGGCGGGGTTGGTTCTCGAGGAGGTCTAGGTGGTGTTGGTTGTCTTGGTGGTATGACTTCAGGCATAAGTATATCTGAAAGCGCGTCAGGTATGTTTGGAAGATTTGATTCTTGATGTCTTCTGTTTAGTCTTGCTCTTCTCGCCAATTTTTTATCTATTCGTTTTGTTCGTTCTTCAAGTCGTTTGTTTATTGCTCTAGATCTTCTGTTTATTCTTTCATCCCTTTGTCTATTTTGTGTTTTAATTCGTTCATCCACTTTTCTTAAATTTTCGTCTAAATTTTGATTAAATAGTTTTAATTCGGTATCGTATTTTCCGAATGATTTATCTAGTTCTTCGCCTAGTTTGTCTAATTCTGTTTCATAATCTTCCCCGAATAAATTTGATTTATCGTCTTTATTTGCCATTTTTTTTTTAAAACATTACTGCGGCAGTTCTTAAAATTCTATGAATTTTATTTTTCGAAAATGGTCTTGCATGAATCAGACCATTTTCTGCCGTAACTCAGCACCTCATTACACTCGTCGCTGAAATCATCAAAGCATTGCTTTGAAACAATTGAATACTTAGTATTCAACTAATATGCTAAGGCAGTAATGTTTCTTTTTATCCTCTGCCGAATAGTTTTGAAACAAATCCAAATACTTTTTGTTTTAGTAGTTCTGTTTTTGTGAATGTTACTTCTTCTGATTTTGAGGAATAATAATTTTCAACAATTTGATTAAGAGTTCCTTCCTGTATCAAATCACAAATTAATGTATCTTTGTTTCTTCTGTGAACATATCGCGAATCTTTTTGGAGTGCAATTGTTTCATCCATTGTAAGTTCACTAAGTGCAGCAACATTTTTTGATAATTTTGAATGATATCTTTCAAATAAAAATAATTTACATTCCCAACTTCTTTGAAATGAATGCACATCTTCAATTTTTTGATATTTTTCATCGTCTACATTTCTTATTTTTTTTACTTCTGCTGCAATAAAATCAAGCTGATCTCTTAAAATTGGAGTTGGGTGAATGTGACCTCTAATTGCATGATTGTGATCTTCAGTATATAATGTTTGAACATAAAAATAAAATCCCTTGTGTGTGAATGATATTGAATCATCAGTTTTTTCTAGATTAGTTATTAATTCAGGATTAAGATCTTGAGTTGGATCTGATAAGTCTCTAATTTTTTCAATTTTATTTTTTACTTGTTCATAGGCAGTATTTATTTCATCAATAACTTTTTGAACTACTGCATATGATTCTGTTTCTTTATTTGTTGCTAAAAGATTTTCAATTATTTTGTCTTTAGCTTGTCTAACTTCTTCGAGTGTAGAGTGTTTTTTAAGATTAAAATAATCTCGTGGAGTGCATCCTCTTTTAATTCTGTGTACTTCTTCGCAAATATCTGGCGGTAGGTCTAAGAATTCAGGTTCTGGCTCTTTAGGTGCGGGCGAACTTGTAGGATATCTTGCTTTTTTTGTTTTAGTTTTTTTTGTTTTATAGGTAGAATAATGTGTAGAATATGGATCTAAGATTATGTTATTTTCTATTATTTTGTTGTTGGTATAGTTGTTTTTAATGATTGAATCTAAATTAGAATGATTATTTTTTATGTAATTTTTACCATATAGGTCTGAAATCCAGCTTCCATCATTGTTGTATTTACTCATTTAGTTCATCTCAGTATAGTATTTACGTTGAAATATGAATTTAATTTTGTATATTTTTTACTTGATTTATCTATAAGGGTAGAATATCGCTTTATAAAACTTTCGTTTCATTATCACTGTTTAGTGGTTATCAATATAAAAAAGGAAAAGAAAAAAATTAATTTCATATTTAATCATACACTCTTTTCAAAAGCAGTTTGTTGCTCTGATAAAAATCCTCTATACTGTCTTTTTTCCACCACCATTCTATGTTTGGTTTTAGAATTTGTTCTGGTTGATGAAATGGGACTCTTCCTGGCGAAAGCATATATCCTTCGGTTGATTTAGATCGTATTTGTAGTAAATCTTCTCCTTGGAATTGTTTTCCAATTCTTAACAACACTCTTCTTACTGAAATGTCTTGAAGGTGAGTGGCATTTGATTCTTGGTGTGAATAATCTAGTCCTGATTCTAAATTTGATAATTCATTATCCCAACAATCTTTATACTTTTTTGTCATCCACTCGACGAGATCTGAGTTGTTTTTTAGGAATTCATAATATCCATCTTCATAAACTTGATATGTTAATTTTTTGTCTAAAATTTGACCTTCCCAAAAATGTCCAAGTTTCCAATTGCCTTGTCCGTGGGTTTGGTTATATTCTTTGATTATTTTATCTCTGTGTTTTCCCATGTAACTAGGTCGCCCAATAACTTCCCATGTTTTGTTTTGTTCATCTTTGATTTGTGTGTGTTCAATATCTTTCCAGTTCATTTTTTTGCCCTCCTATTATTTTTGGTTTTCACTCTCTTTTCTATTCTTTGTTATGAGGGCGTTTTAGTTAAACATTTTGCTTAAAGTATATATATTGTTTAACTAGTTAAACTTAGAAAGATTTATATATATTTAGTGCTTATTTGGGCTTATGAAGCGTAAATTAATACAATTATCGCCATCTACTGCAGTAATTTCATTGCCATCAAAATGGCTAAAACGAAATGGATTGGTTAAAGGTGTTGAAATAGATATAGAAGAAGTTGAAGATAAATTGATTGTTTCTTCTGAAAAATTTTCTGAACAAAAAGAGGTTTTAATTGATATTTCAAAAATGCCAACATCGCTCATATGGGGAGTAACAGATGCTGCATATATTGCAGGATATGATTCAATAAAATTACATTTTCAGGATTCTAAACACTCAGAAATTTTAAACAAAGTAGTTAGGTTTATGCCAGGATTTATGATCTTTGATGAACGAAAGAATTCAATTGTACTAAAAGATATGTCTGTAAATCCAGATACGGATATAGATAAAGTACTCCAAAGAATATTTCATTTGATCAAAACATTAATTGTTGATTCAATAGAAGCAATTGAACAAAAAGATTATGATACTCTCGCTTTGATGAAAAAAAGAGACTACAATATCAATATGTATATGAGCTATTGTTTGAGGCAATTAAATAAATTTGGATACTGTAAGTATAGTAAAACTTCATTAGTTCATACATATATTAAAACCCTTGAAATGATGGCAGACAAACTAACAACATTATTTGTAGGAATAGGAATCGAAAAACTAAAAATAACTAAAGAAGAACTAAAAGCGATTAGTGACATAAATTTGATGTATTCTGATCTTAAAAAAATTCATAATAAGTTTGAGTATGATTCGGTTATTGATCTAGATAAAAAAAGAAATTACTTAGGACCTAAAATTTGTAAATTTGGAAAAAATCAAAATCATGTGATGATTTATTTAACAGAAATACTAGAATCATTTCACGACTTAATAGAGTTAGAAATGCAACTCAATGTTTAATATTAAACAATGAAAAAGAAACACATAAATAGTTTTAAATAAATAGTTTTGAAAGTTAGGGATTTTAGATTATAAAAAAGAGGTGAATGATGTAATATGGGTCGAAAAGATCTAAAAAGACTTAGGCAGATTACAGTAATTTTGCTTGAAAATGAATTAGGATTTCTCGTAGATAAAATTAAACTCAAAAAACACCTTCCTTTGAGTCATAAAATTAGTTCTATTGGTTCAGATAAATTCAAAAAAAATGATTTAGGTCCAAAAAGAATTCTTAAAGTATTTGAAGAAGTAGGAGGAGCATTTTTGAAACTAGGGCAATTACTTAGTTTAAGACCTGATTTAATTCCTGAAGAATATAGCGAAGCACTAAAAGAATTAAGAGATCATATACCTTCATTTTCAGGAGAAGAAGCAAAACAGATTGTTGAAGAACAATTAGGAAAACCGCTCAACCAAATATTCAAAAAATTTGATATGGAACCTGTAGCATCAGCATCAGTAAGTCAAGTTCATCATGCAATTTTGAAAAATGGAAAAGAAGTAGCAGTAAAAGTGCAGCGACCAGATGTTTCAGATAAGTTTAATCAAGATATTGCACTTATGAGAACAATTGGAAAATTAATTGAAAGAAAATACAAAACTAAGTTTTTTAATGCAAATGAGATAGTTGGTGAATTTGAAAGATATACTCATCAGGAACTAGATTTTTTGAACGAAGCAAAAAACATTCAGCATTTTTATGATGTGTTTAAAGATAACAAGTTTATTGTGGTACCTCAAGTTTATTGGGATTATACTACTAGTAAAGTTATTGTAATGGAATTTATTTTGGGAAAACCTTTAACAGATACATTAAAGTCTCGAATAAAATTAGAAACAAAGAAAAAATTACTAGATAATATTTTTAAGAATATATTTCAACAAATATTTTTTGATGGTTATTTTCATGCAGATCCTCATCCTGGAAACTTTTTGTATTTACAAGGGGGGAAAGTAGCAATGTTAGACTTTGGAATAGTTGGTCGACTCGATGATAAATTGAAAGAAAGAGTAGGGCTTCTATATATGGGGGTTGTTGAAGGTAATTTAGATCGCATGGTTAATGCACTTATTAGTTTGGGTTTTGCAAAATCAGGACAAAATTATGATCAACTCAAACAAGATTTATATGTTGAGATGAGAGCATACCATGGAACTAGTCTGAAAATGTTGAAAGCAAGTGAAGTACTAAATAAATTAATATTAGTCGCAAGAAAAAATAATTTAGCACTTCCATCGAATGTTGTTCTTTTTATTAAAAGTCTTATTACTTTGGAGGGTCTAGGAAGAGAATTAAATCCTGATTTTAATCTTGTTACAAAATCTAAACCGTTTATAGAAAAATTAAAACGAGAAAAATTCGCACCTGAATTTATTAAGAAAAAAATAGAAAGAAAAGTCAATGAGTTTAAAGACGTGCTTGTTGATATTCCTGAAGGTGCAAAAAATGTAAAGATGGTGTTGAATAGAATGGAAACTGATTCTGCAGCACTTGGAAAATATGTAAAAGTAATGACTGTTGAGATGGACAAATCTAGTAATAGGGTAAGTTTAGGATTTATTATTGGGGCATTGATTATAGCATCAGCATCATTGTTATCAAATGAACATTTTATTATGTTTGGAATGAGCGGATACTCATTTATTGGATTTTCATTAGCATTAATACTTATTATGTTTTTAGCAGTTAGTGTTATGAGAGAAAAAACATATGATCAAATAATTTAAAAAAATTATTGAGGCGAATAAATATGAAAAATAATCTAAGAAGAGCATTATATTTGGGAGTGAGTGCTGCAAAAATAGGTGCAGATACATTAATGAAAGAAACTAAAACTGCTATGAACGCAGCAGGATTAAATGAAACGCAAGGAAAAAAAATAGTTGGAGATTTAATGAAACAACTAAATAAAGAAAAAACATTTGCACGAAAACAAATCAAAAAACAATCTAAAGAAAGTATGAAGCGAGTAAAACCTTTTGTGCATAAAAGCAAAGAACTCGTCGAAGGAATTGTAAAAGAAATGGCAAAAATTGCTGTAAAAACCGCAAAGTCAAAAGCAAAACCTGCAAAGACTCTTACAAAAAAGGTTGCCAAAAAAGCTGCTAAGAAAGGTAAAATAGTTGTTAAAAAAGCTGTGAAAAAAACTGTAAAAAAAGGAAAGTCTGGATTTAAAAAAGTTGCTTCCAAAGGAAGAAAACTCGTGGGAAAAGGAAAAAAAGTAGTTTCAAAAGGAAAAACGATTGCGTCTAAGGGAAAAAATATTGCTTCCAAAGGAAAAAAAGTTGTTAAGAAAGTCAGTGGTGTTGTAAAAAGAAAAACGATTAAGAAAAAAGTGGTTAAGAAAAAAGTTGTAAAGAAAAAGAAATAAGTTTTGTACTTTTTTTAAGAGGTGATTATTATGCGAGAGCGATGGAGTAGTAAAACAATATTTATTTTTGCAGCAATAGGTAGTGCTGTTGGACTTGGAAACATATGGCGATTTCCATATATGACATATAAATATGGTGGTGGAGCATTTATTATTCCATTCTTAATTGCAATGGTTCTCCTTGGAATACCTTTGTTAATTTTAGAATTTGCAATAGGACAAAAATTTCAAAAAGGACCTGTTGGAGCATTTAAAAAAATTGATTCTAGACTGAGAGGGATTGGAGCCGGAGCAGTAATATCTGGATTTATTATTTGTGTATACTATGCTGTTGTGATGGCATGGACTCTAATATATTTTGTAAAATCATTTTCACTAAAATTACCGTGGGCTGCAAATGCAGAAAACTATTTTTTTAGTAATGTGTTGAATTTATCAGATTCAATATCTTCTATTGGAGGAATAAATTGGGTTGTGTTGATTTCTCTTCTTGGAATTTGGATTGCAATCTATTTTTGTGTGCGCAATGGCGTGCAAAGTATTGGAAAAGCACTAAAATTATTCATACCTTTACCATTAATATTATTGGTTGTACTATTTTTTAGAGGAATAACTTTACCAGGAGCATTAACTGGAATTTTTTATTACATAAAACCAGATTTTACAGTTTTGTTTAGTTCTGAACTATGGATTGCAGCAGCATCGCAAGTGTTTTTTACATTAAGTTTAGGATTTGGAGTAATGACTGCATATGCAAGTTACAATGATCCAAAACAAGACATAACAAAAAGTAGTATTATAACTGGAATTGCAGACGGAGCAATAAGTTTATTTGCAGGATTTGTAGTATTTTCTATAATAGGTTATATGGCTCAAGCAACAAGTTCAACAGTGGCAGAAGTTGCAACATCAGGACCAGGACTAGCATTTGTAGTATTTCCTCAAGCACTTTCACTCATGCCATTTGCAGCAGTATTTTCTGTATTGTTTTTCTTAACGCTATTTAGTTTAGGAATTGACAGTGCATTTTCGCTTGTAGAAGCAGTAGTTACAGTGATAGAAGATAAAACAAAAAAAATTAAGAAAGAAACAATTGCATTAGTTGTTTGTGCTGTAATGTTTTGTTTAGGAACAATATTTGCAACAGATGCAGGATTATATTTTTTAGATATATTTGATCATTTCATAACGAACTTTGGATTAATACTTGTTGGAATATTTGAATGTATTGCAGTGGGTTGGATTTATGGAGCTGAGAACATAAGAAGTTTTGTAAATTCTGTAAGTGATTGGAAAATTGGAAAATGGTGGAATGTATCAATAAATTATTTAATTCCAATAATTCTTGGAACACTATTAATTGTTCAATTTGTAAACGAACTAAGTGGAAATTATGGAGGCTACCCTTCTTGGTCAATTTATTTAGGGTGGACTGTTGTATTGGTGCCGTTTGTTACTGGATTGGTAATGGTATTTAATAACAAAAATTAATATTTATTTTTTTATATTTTTTATTTTTATTAATATTTGTTTATGTTTTTTATTATTTTGTTTTTATTTTTTCTTAATTTTCAGAATCATACATGAACAAAATACCTGCATCTTCTAATTTCTGTCGAAAATATGCTTTTTCTTCTTCTAATTCAGATCTTAATTGATTGTAAGGAATTAATTTTCCTAATGCTTCACCTGTCCACCAGCATTCACATCCCCAAATATATTCGTCAGAATCTGTTTTGATTAAAGGATTACCATAAATTTCTCCTGTGGCTTTTTTATTTATATTATCATATTCGTAAAGTCCAAGACAAGTTCCAAATTGTTGATCAAGTTTACCCTTACATTCAGATCTGCAATCTTCAACAACCATTACTCGAAAAGGTTTTGAGTAATCATAGTCACAATCTTTTTGTGCTTTAAGTTCGTCTATAGTGTGGTTTGTTAAAATAGTTTCTAGTGTAGTATCTAAATCTACTTTGTTAAATTCAAAATTTGTTTTTTGCATAATAATCACCCCTTAATTAATTAGTATTAGGGAGTATAAATAATTTTCTGAATTTAGTTTAGTTTTTTTGTCTCTTTGTTTTTATTTCATTTATCTTTTTTGTTTAGTTTTTTCTCTTTACCATTCACTTCGAACTACTGCAGATTCTAAATTCATATAATTTAATCCACTAATTGAATTGTACAATCTTTTTATTAATCCTTGTTTAGGTTTTGGCGTTGTTGTTCTTTGTAAATAATCAGTAAACTCAATAACGTTTTCTGATTTCCTGTCCCAATAATCTGGAGTGTTCATTTGTTGTCCTTCAGTAAAAAAATCTTCTTCGATTTGTGAATCAGAAAGTTCTTCTCGAATTCTTTTTTCTTCTTGATATTTTTCTTCTGCTTTACACAGAGAGGGTACATAACCTAAGTTTAATACTTCTATTTTTGAAATATAGGATTTACGTTTTTTTCTAATTTTTTTTGGCATAATAATCACCTTGTGTTTGTTTAAATTTTTCTTTAAACTTTTTTTAAAATAATACCTCTTTTTTTTAGGGGATTACTTCTTTTTTTAGTTCACTTCTTTTTTTGTGTGCTTTCGCATGTTAAGTATGTGGTGTGAGTTGTTTAAATACAAACTTATAATTAGAAAAAACAAATGCTTTATTACTGTTTTTAAGACTTTAAGAAGGTTTAGAATAGTTCTTATTTGTTTTTCGAGCCATTTTTAGGTTTATTTGACATTTTTATTGCTTTTTTTGGAGTTTTTGATGCTTTTTTTGTTTTTTTGTGTTATTTTTTATTTACTCTAGAATAATAAATTATATAAACTCGGTCAGTTAATTAATATTAATTAATTTTAAAAATACTATTACTTAATTATTATTTAATTGGTTTAGTTGGGGGTAACTAAAATGAAAGATGCTATTGATTATAGTGCATTAACATTAAAATTATTAATAAAATCAGGGAGTATTGAAGGAACAAACAAATTTTTTGAGGAATTAGAAAAAGATCCTACACATGAACTTATAAATATGTACGAGCCTTGGAAAGAAAATTCTATTATTGAATCAGAACATTATCATTTGATTAATCAGAGTGGTGATCTTTTTACATATTCTGAACATTACTGTAATGCATTAAATCAAGACAAATATGTTAAGTTTTGGAATGAATCTATATCTGTTGAATTACTTGGCGATTTTTTAGATGGTTTAATAATGGGAACTGATTCTGGAATGGAAGCATATGCAGATTTGCCACCATTTGATTTTTTAAAACTAGATCATATTGTTCAAGCATATGAACGAAACCTTAATGATGATCTAACTGAAAAAATAAAAAAATTTGTAGAAGCAGGATATAGTTCTGTGTTTAGTTCATATGATATTGATGCAGAACTGGTTGAAAAATATGTTCCTTTGATAAATACTTGGAAAAGATTTGTTGATCTTCCTAAATTTGTTTCAGAACAGTTGAGTTATATTGGAAATGAAGATGAGTTTTCTAGTTTAGAAGCATTAGAAGAGGATGAAAAAGGATACAGTAAAGACTTTTTCTATGCGGCAATTCCAAAAATGATTGAGCTTGTTGGAGAAAAAGAATTTTCAAGAATTGCTCATGACGCATTACGTGAAACAGTATGCAAACATGTTGTAGAAAAATATGAATTGCCTGAATGGATTCCTGTGAAAGAAAAACCAAATAAATTTGAAAAAGCAATTTCTAAGTATGAAACGGATAATTTTCCTATGGCCTGGAGTTTAATAAATACCTTGAAAAAAGTTACAAATAAACAGAAAAAACAAATTTCAGAAAAAATGGCTGAGTGGTATTGTGACGGAAAAATGAGCTGTGTTGATGATATTATTAAGCATGAGGACTATGGACTTTATGATAAACCAATATTTAAAGAATTACTTGGTGAAAAAATTGCAGAAGTAATAAATCAAAAAGATATGAAAAAACTTCTTGCAACAATGAAATACCCTGAAGAAGTTATTGATTTTGATAATAAGGATATATCTGAATTTACTGAAGCGTATAAGTTGAGTAAAAAGGGTAAAGAACTGAAGGATTAATTTTTGTTTTTAATTTTTTTTATTAAATTCTTTTAGCATTTCAACCAACAATTTATATAGCATAAAACCTTTTTCTTATATTATTATGTCTGATGATGAAAACGATATCAAATTGAAAATGATAAAACTAGACGGAAACTTTTTAGAAGGAGGAGGACAAATAGTTCGAACAGGACTTGCTCTCTCTTCTCTACTGGGAAAACAGTTTTCTGTAAATGAAATTCGTCATGGTCGAAAAAAACCAGGTCTAAAAGCACAACATTTGAATTGTGTTAAAGCACTTGAAGAATTATGTGGTGCAAAATGCGAGGGTGTTGAATTAGGATCTGAGAGCTTAGTTTTTGAACCAGGACAATTAAAACCTCAGACAATAAATATAGATATTGGAACTGCCGGATCAATTACTTTAATGCTGCAATCACTACTACTTCCTGCAATACTTGGAGGGGGAAAATATATATTTAAGATTAAGGGCGGCACAGATACAAAATGGTCAATGCCTGTAGATTATTTCAAAGAAGTTTTGGTTCCTCAACTAAGACGTTATGCCAATATAGAATTTAAAATTATTAAACGAGGATATTTTCCTACAGGCGGAGGAGAAATAGAACTTAAAATAAAAGGAAAATATGTAATTTCTAATTCTAATTTGAATGAAGCACCAAAACTTGAACTAATAGAACAAGGTTATATTATGAAAATTTGTGGTGTAAGTCACGCATCCGCAAAACTAGTTGACGCAAATGTTGCAGAAAGACAAGCAAGAGCAGCAAAACAAAAACTCGCAAAATTATTTGATTGTCCAATAAATATAAGAACTGAATACCAAAATACGTCGAGTGTTGGAACAGGAATAATGCTTTGGGCAGTATTTTCAAAAGTAACAGATGATATAGATGTTCATAATCCTATAATATTAGGAGGAGATGCGCTTGGAGAACGAGGTAAATCTGCTGAGATTATTGGAGAGATTGCTGCACAAAATTTAATAGATCAAATTAATACTTGCGCTCCAGTTGATAAATATTTGGCAGATAATTTAATTCCATTCTTAGGATTTTTTGGTGGACAAATTAAGTGTAGTGAGTTGACTAATCATGCATTGACAAATATTTATAGTTGTGAACAATTTATAGGTAAGAGATTTGAAATCGATAAAGACAATAAAATAATTAATTCAAATATTGATTGATTCTCGTATTTACTTAACCTTAATTTATTAGTTTAATTTTCTTTGTTTATATTGTTTAATTACTAGGTTTTAATAATATTAAGAATTAGTTAATTATAAAACAATTATTCTTTCTTTTTAACTGACTTTTTTTCTTTTTGTTTGTTTTTAGCAGGAGCTTTATTTTTATTTTCTGCTTTTAATTCTTTAGCTTGGAAAACTAATAAATCTTCAGTAGTTAATTTTTGACGCTTTTTTATTTTTTCTTCGACAGTTTTTTCACTCATCTTGAGCTTCTTTGCCATTTCTCCACGTTTAGCTTCAGTTTCTTTTTCTTTTATAACTCCTAGGCTTTCTTTAATTCCATTCATGATATCGAGTTCTTTTTTCAAAATATCATTAATTTCATTGTATTTATTTTTACTATCTACAAACTTTTTGAGAAAATCTTCTTCTTTTGTTTTGAGGTCTCTTAATTCTTTTGAAAATTCAATAAGATCTTCATGATGTTTTTGACTATCTTCTGCTTTTTGTTGAATTTTTCGATGAGTTTCATCAGCTTTATCTTTTATTTTGTCCACGTTACGACTAGCATCTTGAATTTTATCAAAAACCGCACTAACATCTTTACATTGTTTTAGAATCTTTTTTTTCTCCGCAATAATTTTCATAACTTTTTGCTCTTTAGAAAATGGCATTGCTTCAGTTTCAATTTTGAATTCAAGTTCTTCAATTTCTTTAAGTATGTTAGAAGGATCTTCTTTAATTCCTAATTTTTTCTGAATTTCTTTTTTCTCAGAAGCAGTTTTCTTAAGTTCATCACGCTTTTTCTTTAAGTCGTCATTAAGTTTTTTTCTTTTTTCCTTAGCATCCTTAACATACTTGGTTAAATTATTACGCTTATTTCTAAGTTCCCTAACTTTCTTAGACAATTCATTAATTTCTTGAGAAACAGAACGTTTTTGATTAAACCAATTTTCTTTTGTAGAATTAAGTTCGCTAATATCTTTACGTAAAGCATTAGCTTTTTCTTTATGCTTGTTTAATTCTTCAAATAATTTTTTCTTTTCTTCCTCAGATACCATGGTACAATTATCTCTGACAACTAGGCGTTTAAGAACACCAGTGTTTTATTAAATTATTAAAAATAAAAAATTAGATTTTTAATTTATTCAAAATTCAATTTATTTAAAATAAAAAAAATTTATAGATTTTATTTAACCGAATAATGCGCCAAGTCCTGCAGCAGCTTCTTCCTTTTTCTCTTCTTTAGGTTCTTCTTTTTTCTCTGCTGGTGCTTCTGCACTTGCTGGTGCTGCGCTTGCTGCCGGTGCTGCTACAACTGCAGCCTTTTCGATAGCTTCGTCAATATTAACTCCATCAAGAGCAGCAATCAAAGCTTTAACTCTTGCATCGTCAACTTTGACGCCTGCAGCCTCAAGGACTTTTTTAACAGATTCTTCAGTTACATTACCGCCTGCTTTGTGAATAAGCATTGCAGCGTATACGTACTCCATTTTAATACCTCCGTATTGTTCCTAAATATTATTTTATACATTTATTTGCGCTTTCAAACTAGCTGCTTGATTTTCAGCTTTGTTTAATGCAAAATTAACTGTATCTTTTGTGTGAACATTTTGCTCAACAGCTAATGACCTTGCATCTGAAAACGCTTTGGTAATCATGAATCCAAGAGTTTCTGGTGTATGAACTCCTGCGTCCATAGCTAAGTTAAATGCCCAACTATGACCTTTAGTAATATTATCGATATATTCTTGCTCGTCGATATCTAATACACTCTTAGTAAAAATATCTCCATCTTCATAAATTGCAATAAGATCTAAACCAATTTCCATAGGTTCTATACCTAATCTTGTAAGAACTGCTGCAAGTTCAGGTTTTATAACATCACCTTCTTGTGCAACAGATGCATCCGCTTTAACAGTAACCTTACCTGCATCAACACCTGCTTGAATACCCAAAGCACCAAGTTCTCCAATAATTGGACCTGGAGCAAAACTTGTAGGTCCTGCAGGAATAATAATTTCTTTAGGTGCTATTTGGCCTGCTTTAGCAGGAGCATTAGATTTATTCTTTTTTAATGTTTTAAAAATTGTGAATGGATTTTCTTTAGTAAATAATAATGCAGGCATTCCTCTTAAATATTCAAATAATTTTTTAACACCTGGTTTACTTTTGTCTGCTTTTTCAAATGCAACTTTCATAAGTCTACGTTTAGTCATTTTAATTAATACAGTAGATCTAAGATTTTCTCGCATGTTTTGAATTTGTTTTGAAGGGAGATCCTGCATGTTAAGTGCACCTATAATAGGATACTCTTTAATTAATTTAACAAATTCGTCAACTGTTTGTTTTTTTGCTTCACTTACATGTGCCATTTTTTAATACCTGTAATAATAATTATTTTAGTTTAATAGCTATTGGTTTTGACATACAAAGTTTGATTAAAACCTCTCGGATATTAGATTCTTCGTGAGGTAAATGATGAATAATTGCATTGTATGTTGTAATAATATTATCAATAACTTCATCTTCATTTTGAGCTTCATTACCAATTATGCATTGGATTCCCAATTGAGTTTTTGCTTTAACTCTAACTGTTTTTTGAAGTTTTTCTACTAATGCTGCCATATTCGCATTAGGTGGAACAACACATCCAGCCTTAGGATTTGGCATTTTTTGTTTAGGACCAAATACTTTACCAAATATTTGAGCAATCTTTGGCATCACATTTGCTTGAGCCACAAAGAAATCATAATTGTTAGCAAGTTTTTTCAATTCTTTTTTATTTCCTTCATACTTTCCAAAATCTGCCGCAGTTATAACCAAATCACAAGCTTCTTTAGCATTATCTTTTAATTCTGGACCTACAATGCCGCAAATTTTAGTGATTTTTCCTTTTGGATAATGTAGCGTAACAAACAAGTCAACTTGTTCTTCATTCTTTTTTATATTGATTCCTCTAAGATTTATGATTAAATCAATACTCTGATTGAAATTACGCTTCTTAGAACTCTCTTTTAACTTCTTAAGTGCTTCTTTGATGTTTTCTTTGTTCATCGGATAATCTCCACCCTCCTATCAGCCATTAAAGACGATAGTTAACGGGATTTATGTAATTATAATAAATATCTTTGAGAAAATGGGTGTTTATAAAGGTTGTTGTTTGAATTTTTACCACTGCCAAGTGTCAAAAAACAGAAAAGTTTATAAATAAGTTCATTTTCCGTCTCTATTATGGAAAATATGCTATTTTATTCTGGTCTTTTGGAAGATTTTGGTTTTTATCCTTATGGAATAAAACCTTCTGCTATGGGGATTGGTGTTGGCCTTGCTCCTGAGAAAATAATTGAATTATGTGAACTAGGAAGATTTTCTAAAGAGGCAAAACTATATGATTATGCATACAATCAAATATTGATGGTTGATTTTCCGACAGAATTTACCGATATTGTAATGCCTGCAAAAAAATCTATTGAAACTGCACAATCATTTCAAGAAGCAATTTCATTTTTGAAAGAATTATCTCATTCATTACCCCTTTCTCAAAACCCTGAAGAATTAGAATTATTTCATTCAACTCACTTAAGTCCTGGTGTTGTCGCAAGCATGGGTTTATATTCGCCAGTTGGATTTTATGAGCAATTTGGAAAGTTGCCCCCTAAAATTTATGGCCAAATATCTGGTGATGGAATTTGTACAACTCCAGAACCTCAAGAAGAATCAGTTAATTTTAGCGATGGTAAAGAAATACCTTGTGGGACGTATCGTTATGGAAAATCTCAGTACCAAATCAAATTAAAAAATCCTAAATTATTATTATATGGTTTAGTTACTTTAAGTATTGTCGACTGGTATATTAAATTAAGGCATGATTTTGAATTAGATGTTTATCAAACAGATAGTATGAAAAGTCACGATATTGCGTCTCCTATGAGTAATCGGATGCAAGGTCTAAAAGAATTTCATAAAGACATGGAGTATGATATAATTGAAACAGGATTTGAATATTTGGTAAAGAAAAAACACATTCCTGGAGATATGATAGAATGTTATGGATCTTTTCAATAAAATTAAATGGCTGTGTTAACCTAAAAATATTTTGAAATAATTAAATTCTAAAATGAAAAAAGAAACAGCTTTAAAAAATTATGAAGTTTCATTACAAGAAGGAAATTTACATATTTATCCTGTTAATTCTTGTTATGATAGATGCGCTCATTGTTACATGAATGCAGTTTCCGAAACTTCTAGTCGAGCAAGATTTATTGATTCAGATAATTTGTTCCATTTTATTAATTTACTAAAACAAGATAAACCAGAAGGACTTAATATTGGATTGAGTGGAGGAGATCCGCTACTACATCCCGATATCATACAAATTCTAGATAAGTTATCTTTGCATTCTAGATTAGAAATATTAACTAGTGGCTTTGCTTTGTCGTCTAGAAATAAAACTAATAGAAAAGAATTACTCGAAGCACTCGTAAGAGCAGAACCAAGATTTATTGTTGCTTCGCCTGATGAAAAATATCATTCAATTAATTGGGAAGATGTTTCTGAAATTAGACAATATATTAAAGAACAAGGTTTTAATCCAAACAAATTTGGATATTCATCAAAATCAAAAAATATTCTTGGCAAAGTGTTATTAGCATCAACAATTATTGGTGGTGCGGGCATGCTTGTTGGATATTTGATTGAAAAGTGTTCTGATGATAATGGCATGCCTCAAGCAATTCCTGTTGGAAGAGCAAAAAATTTGCCTGAAGAACAACAAAAAATAGGAGTAAATACTTGTACTGTTTTTAAGCATCCTGGAGAAATTTATGTTGGCTATGATGGCCAGTTGCAGTATTGTATGTATGCTTGTCACGGCGGATTTATGAACATTAGCGAATTGGCGGACGTGGATAAAAAAGAAGATGCAATTCAATTAATACTAAATAGGTTATCTCAAGACGTTAGTTTCCAAGACATTGTCGAATATGATAGATGTTATTTTTCTAAGAAGGTTAGGAAGAAATG
>Ga0209045_1000157_pt1 | contig 86075 bp, 96 predicted proteins | sample SaaInlLV_10m_DNA_4_FD_184664 | JGI IMG/M metagenome (GOLD analysis project Ga0209045, IMG submission 184664) | Marine microbial communities from expanding oxygen minimum zones in the Saanich Inlet - Saanich Inlet SI072_LV_200m_DNA (SPAdes) (version 2) | ecosystem: Environmental > Aquatic >...
TATGACATAGATTTCCTTTAAGTTATAATTTCTACAAGAAATCTATTTAATTCGCGGCCAAGATGATGATTTCCAAATAAATAAATAAAATCATCTTCGTCCTGGCCTTAAGGTGAATTAAACAATTTAAGGCAAAGCCCTTTATGACATAGATTTCCTTTAAGTTATAATTTCTACAAGAAATCTATTTAATTCGCGGCCAAGATGATGATTTCCAAATAAATAAATAAAATCATCTTCGTCCTGGCCTTAAGGTGAATTAAACAATTCAAGACAAAATCCTTTATGACATAGATTTCCTTTAAGTTATAATTTCTACAAGAAATCTATTTAATTCGCGGCCAAGATGATGATTTCCAAATAGATAAAGAAACCACCCTTGTTAAAAACTAAAGAATAAAAGAATTATTTATTAGTCTTCCAATCCATAAAACTATCTTTCTTTTTACTAATGAAAAACAATGCTAGGAAAAAAATCACAACTAAAACACCAAATCCTAATTTACTATTAGTTTCAAAGTAAGCCATTGTTGCTGAGAATGTTGAAACTGTTGCACCTAAAAATAAACCCATTATAACACTACTATTAAACAAAGTTACAAACAACGCTAAAAGTAATATAATCAAATTAAACAAAGTAATGAATACAAATTTATTTCCATTGTATGCATTCTTAATTTCTTTCCATTCTTTTTCATCTTCTTGTGATGCATCAATACAATCTTGATAATCTTCTGTTAATTCAGTTTCATATTCTTCTGAAGGAATTGCTTTTGGAAAGTTACATTTTTCATAACCCCTATAATATGAATCACCACTTCCAGTAGTATATTCAGGAAAGAAAACATTTGCACCTAAGAAAACCATTGGTACATAAAGTAATACTACAATTAAAACAAATAATAGTTTTGTCCAATTCATGAGATTCTTTAAACTGTACAGGTTTATATATGTTACGAAAAAGTATTCTTTGGTATATAACGCAGAAGTAAAAAATAACAACATGGCCAGGCGAGGTGGTGCGAAGAAAGAGAGTTCTACGAACTCCAAAGCACCAGCCGAGTAGGACTTTAGTCCGTCTGTGCCGTTGTTGTCGTTATTTTTTACACAATCATCTATAAAACCACGTCAAAATCAAACCAAAACAACACAAACGTTTATAAACCTTACAAAGAAATCTTACCAAATGGAAAATAAACTTAAATCAAACATTTGGAAGTATTACTTATACAGAATATTTGGTAGTGCTGTATTCACTTCTCCAATTTGGATTCTTTATCTTAGAGATAATGGTTTAAGTTTAACACAATCAATGTTATTACAGACGTTTTACATTGTTATAATGCTCTTTGCAACAATACCAATGGGAGCATTAGCTGATTTTTGGAGTAGAAAAAATGTATTAATACTATCTCAACTACTTAATGCAGCCGGTACATTCATATTTTTTATTAGTCATAATTTTTATGGGTTTCTTGCTGGTGAATTTATTTTAGGTATGGCAACTGCCAGTTATTTTGGAGTACAAGAAGCGTTTATTTATGACACACTAAAACAAGTTAAAAATATTAAACTATACAAAAAAGTAATTGGCAATATTTATGCAATAAACGACCTAATGTTTGGAGTTGTGGGAATGTTTGGAGCTGCGATTGCAGCTGCGATTTCAATGAGATTTACTTTTGGGATATCTGTTGTCCCCATATTAATTGCGGGAATAGTTTGCTTTTCATTCAAAGAACCAAAACATAAAAAACAATTATATGAAAAAGGATATTTTCAACACATAAAAGAAACTCTTATTTTCACATCAAAACATAAAGATCTTAAATTCATTATGGGATTATCCGCATTACTTGGTGGATTTATGTTTATAACATTCTTTATGTTTCAAGTATATTTTCAAGACATGGGTGTTAGCATAAAATATATTGGTATTTTATATGCAGTAATGTTTGCCTTTAGCGCAATTGGTGGAAAGATAGCTCATGATGTAGAAAGCAGATTAAAAGAAAAATATACATCAATTTTTGTAGTAGGTTTTCCCGCTGTTCTTCTGTTAGTTTCAGCATTAACTAAAACATGGATAGGCATTCCATTTGCAATCCTTACGTGGTTAACATCTGGAAGTTTAAAGAATGTATTTACGGCAGATTTTATTAATAAACATGCTTCTTCTCATCATAGAGCAACTGTTATGTCAATTAGCATATTAGTTGGCAATATATTCTTCGCAATAATCTCTCCAATCTTTGGTTTTATTGCAGACACATCAGGAGTAAAAAATGTATTCTTAGTAATGAGTATAGTATTGTTTTTGTATTTGGGATATTTGTGGTGGTATTTTAGAAAGTAATTACCCAAAATACATACTAATCAACACACCAACAAAATGTGTAATAACAATAACTATTACACCAACAAATAAATGTTCTAAAACAACTTTTAGTTTAGATATTTCTTTACCTTTACTAATAACATAGCTATAAACACTTAATGCAAACAAACCCCATATAACACCAACAACAACTGCAGTTTGTAATGTAAAAAATAGAAGAGGTATAATAAATGTTAATGCAAATAATAATTTAGCAATAAAAGTTGTTAATGTAGATTCCCATATTTCTTTTTGTGTATGAACACCTTCTGCTTCTTCTGAAACATGGATACCAAATGCATCAGACATTGAATCAGCAACGGCTATTGTTAAGATACCACCTAAAACAGCTATTTTAGAATGTGTTCCACTACTTAGTCCAACCATTAAACCAAGTGTTGTAATTATCCCAGATGTTAATCCAAAACTTAATCCAACTTTGATTGAATGGTTCATGCATATTTAATTTATCTGCTAGTTTAAATTATTTACTAAAAAAATAACAGCATGGCCAGGCGAGGCGTAGCCGAGTAGTATTTTTTCCGTAGGGAAAAATGCGTCTGTGCCTATATTGTTGTTATTTTTTTCTTTGTAAAATCCAACAAAAAGAAACAATCACTCGTAGTGTAAAGCGTCAACAGCCTGCATCTTTACAGCCTTTATCGCTGGTAATATTCCTGCTGCACTTCCTACTATAAACGCAAACCCAATCCCAAATAAAACTAATCCAGGACTAATTTGAACATTAAGATAAGAAAAGCCAGATGCTTTTGCTCCTAGTTCTACACCGTAAGCAATTAATAAACCAAGAACTACACCAATTGCTCCACCAACTGCTCCCATCATTCCAGATTCAATTAAGAATAACGTCAGAATATATCTTCTTCTTGCACCAATAGCTTTCATAATACCAATTTCTCTTGTTCTTTCAAGAACAGAAGTATACATAGTGTTCATAATTCCAACTCCTCCTACTAATAATGAAATTCCTGCAATACCTACAAGAACAAATTGGATAATAGCTAAAATAGACCCAAACACCTCTATTAATTGTTCAGATGTTTGAACTGAAAAGTTTTCTTCTCCTTCTTTTAGATTTCTATCTCGTCTCATTTTTGTAATAATTTTGTCAGCAACTAATTGAGGAGAATAACCAGATTTAACTTTTACAAATAACATATCTAATTTATCAGGTTCATTAAATACTTCTCTAGCAACGTCCATTGGAATGTACACATTACTATCGTCTTGATTATTGCCCATACAACTCATAAAACCAACAGTCCTGAAATCTTCACCAGATATTTCAATATTTTCTTTTAAGGAAATTGCTTTTTCAAAGATTTTCTCATCTTCAGCATACAAACAACCAATTAATGCTTTAGATCTGTCTGTTTTTGATAATTCTCGCCCATCTAATACTTCCCAACTTTGCATGCTCTTTACAACTTCTATTTCCTCTCCTGTGGTATAAACACCCATTACAAAAACAGTTTTTTGTTCTTTTTTATATTTTATAGGAATTGCTTTATACAAAAATCCACTTGTAATATCAACACCATTAATACCATTAATTAAATCTCTATCATCTTCAGTTAATATAATCTGACCTGCGCTTGCATCTAGCCCTAATCCCTGCCCCGGAGTAACCATGATCTTATCTCTACCCATATTTTCAAATTGTTCATCAATTGCACTCTTTAATCCTTGTCCGAGAGATAACAAAGCAACTATTGCTGCAATACCAATAAAGATACCCAACATTGTTAACCAAGATCTGATTTTTCTATTTCTTATATTCTCAAAACCAAACTTAAAAAATTCTAAAATAACTTTTTCCATCATTTTAGAGTCCTCTCAATGCATCAACAGGTTGTAGATTAGAAGCTTGCTTTGCAGGCATAAATCCTGATAATGCTCCAATTAAAAATGAAAATATTAATGCAGATACAACTAAAGGAATTGAGACATAAACTTTTAACAAATCAACTCCTGCTAAACTTGCCGCTAACTCAACACCTTTACTTAACATTAATCCAAAAATAACTCCAATAACTCCGCCAATAATTCCTAAAACTCCAGATTCAAACAAAAAGATCATTAATATAGCAGCATTTGTGGCGCCAATAGATTTCATAATTCCAATTTCTTTTCTTCTCTGTAAAACAGAGGTATACATGGTATTCATAATTCCAATCCCACCTACAAATAAAGAAATTCCTGCAATACCAATTAACACAATTTGTACAACATTAAGGATATTATTAAAACCTTCCATTAATTGAACAGACGTTGTAACTTTAAAATCTTCTTCACCTTCCTTAACACCATGATCTCGCCTCATAGCTTTTTTTATATCTTCAGCAACCACCGCCGGATCTTCACTTGCCCCAACTTTAATAAATATAGTTGTAAATTCATCATTTGCACGATCAAATAACGCCCTTGCCTCATCAATTGGGATTCTAACCATATTATCATGAATAGGGCTTCCTGTTTTTTTTTGAAGTGCAATAACTTTGAAGTCATCACCCTTAACTTTTAATCTATGTCCTTTTCTAATTTCTTTATCAAAACCTTCAAGTGCAACTTTATAGCCAACAATAACTTTTCCTGTTTCCCCATTACCAAACTCTCTTCCATCTTCAATTAGAAAAAAATCAATTGTTTTAATTAAACTTAAAGATTCGGAATCCGTTGGAACACCAAACACACTAAAATATTCAATAGTATTATCAAATTTAACTTCACCAATCTCAATAGTTGCACCTGTTGCTTTATAGACACCTTTAACTCCTTTAATAACATCTAAATCATGTTCGAATAATCTATCTGTTGAATATTCTGATGTAACTGGGCTTGTTCCTGTAAATCCTTCCCCACCTGGTGTTACAACAATTCTATCTTGACCAACTGTTTGAAACTGTTCATTGATTGCATTCTGCATCCCTTGACCAACAGAAATCAAACCAACTACTGCTACAATACCAATTACTATCCCAATTATCGTAAGAAGTGACCTTAATTTTCTATTGAATAGATTTTTTATAGCAATTTTAAAATATTCTAAAATCATAATTAAACCCCTAGGAATATCCTACAAAGTTATGAGTTATGTGTTATGGGTCTTGAGTTGGTTATGGGTAAGGAATCATGAATACCGTTATAGTTTACTCAAAACCCACTCATTATTCAATACTTAAAACTCAAAACCTAAACTAAATCATTTTTTATTGTTATTCTTACCTTTCTTTTTTCTGTAGATATAATAACCTATTCCTGCTATGATTAAAAGAATGAAAAATATTTTGGTTCCTGAAATTCCACCATTAACAAGTCCATACTTCTTTGCAGCAGACTTAGTATAAATTGGTAATTTAATTTCATCTTCATCTGCATAATCAATATTATAACCGTCTTTATAACTAATTTTAACTTTTAATGGCAGATTTCTTTTTTCATTATCTTCTGGAAAATTAACTTTCTTTACAAAAATTTGAAAATCTGCAGTTTCATAATCATCACTTTCTAAATTTCCTAAATATTCGCTTCTTTTTCCAATTACTTCATAATTATCAGTATCTAATAATTCAAAGTTAAGAAACTTTAGATCAGATTGACCAGTATTAGATAAACTAACAACAATCTTACCTTTTGAATTTTGATGATATATTTCTGATTGCTCTAGATTAAGCAAATAATCAGGAGTTGAGTCCATTAAAATAGTAATTGTATTATTCTTAGTATATTCGTTATTATCGTCATCTTCATATGTAATCTCAACAGGGATTTGGTATTCCCTTCCTTTCATTTCTCCAGAAGCAAGAATTTCATATTCAATCATTGTTGAATGATCTCTTTGAATAGAAGAAATTACTTTTTCATTTGTAGATCCCAATGTAGAAATATCAACATTATCAAGATCTAATTTAACTTTAATATCTTTAAGATCAACCCCTCCTTTATTAGCAAGTTTAAGATAAAGTTTACCAGAACTTCCAGGAACTATTTTTTCAGGAGTTGTTTGAAAATTTTCAATATCAAGTAATGATGTTGAAGACTCTACTCTTACTGTAAAAACAGGTAATTTTTGTGGAACACCATATTTACTTGGTGAACTATATTCTAATTTAACTTGGTAATCACCAGTAACTGCTTTAGGATCAACTTTTAATCTATAAAATAAAGTTGCAATATTATCTTCTGCTTTATCATTATATACATCATAAAAATTTCCTTTGAGATCACCAACGCCAATCTTAGGACTTTGTCCAGAAACAAATGATAATGGCCATTCAGGTGTTAATTCAAAATCAACATTTTCTATAATACCTGAGCCATTATTCCACACATTAAATCTTAGCTCAAGAATTTCTCCTGGCTCAGCAGGATCAGGATTTTGATCTGCTAAATAAACTGCAAGATGAGCACTATTAATAATTTTGTTTGTTGCAGAAACAAAAGACATACTTAACAAAAGAAAGCATGTACAGAATAATATAAACATAATTGGTTTTGCGTTTTTCATAGTCATATTAATTAATCCCCACTTTTTTATTGATTTTAATAGGATAATAGTTTTTTTGTATTCATTCTTTATATAATTTATTGTTATATTTACCATTATATTACCTCATTTAATGATTATTTAGTATGATTTTTACCATTATAGGACTTAACAATCTTCCCGTCAATTAATAATTCAACTCTTTTTGCATGTTCTGCAAGTTTAGCATCATGTGAAACCATAACAATTGTTTTACCTTCTCTATGAAGATCAAATAATAAGTTCATAATTTCTTTACCTGTTTTTTGATCTAAGTTTCCAGTAGGTTCATCTGCTAATAAAATTTGAGGATCATTACTTAATGCTCTAGCAATTGCAACTCTTTGTTGTTGCCCACCACTTAATTCTGTTGGTCTATGATTCATTCGTTCCTCTAACCCAACTAATTTTAATAAATCAGATGCTCTTTTGATTCTTTCTTCTTTTTCATAACCTTGAAAAACCATAGGTAATGCAACATTTTCCAAAGCAGTTAACGTTGGAATTAAATTAAATTGTTGAAATACAAACCCTATTTTTTTCCCTCTAATTTGGGCAAGATCAGATTCAGTCATCAAAGAAATATCCTCGCCATCTAAATAGATTTTTCCTTTAGAAGGAATATCTAAGCAACCAATCATATTTACAGCTGTTGACTTACCACTTCCTGAAGGACCCATAACAGCTACAAAATCTCCTTCTTTAATTTCTAATGTAAGGCCACGCAAAGCATGAACATCAACTGTTCCAACGTGATAAATCTTCCAAACATCTGAAATTTTAATAATTGCTTGATTATTTTTTGTTTTTTTTGATTTTTTGTGTACGATATTTTCACCAACTTTGCTTTTGATTTAGTCTGTTGAATGCCCTTTATATATTTTGCCTTCGGATCATGGTCCGTTGTAAGAAAAATTAAAAAATATTTTATAATTTGTTAGTAAGTAGTTTTAAGTTATAAGTAAGACGTGGGAATAAACGTAAAAATGGTTCTAAAGGTAGGAAAGGTTTGAAAGGTATACAATTACCTTTCTAACCCTTAAAACCTTTATTACCTTATATAATCCCACTACAAACTTAGAACTACTTACTTAGAACTAATATTAATCATCTACAAAGTCTATTAATTGTTTTATATTCTACCCCGGCACGATATAATCTAACTGCCCCATCTTGAAATGCTCTGGCACTTAGTTCATCACTACCAGATTTATTAGTTTTACCGATTTGAGAAGCTACTTTTCCTAGTTCAGTATATCTCCCTTCAAGTAAAACATTTCCAAAACAACTAAATTCAAAAGCTTCTGCATTTCTAATTCTTGCTTTATAACCTGCAACATCAGAAGGAAATAAACCATAAGGTGAAACTCCTCTTTGAGCTTTTCCTCCACACTCACCTAATTCATGTTTCCAATTAAAAGATCTTTTTCCAGTATCAGCTGCTTCAGGCATTAATCCAGAAACTTTAACCATCCCTGCCTGAACTCTATCTTGTGCTGCATGGTCTATATATGAAAATCCATGATAATGAAGTGAAAGAATTTTACCACCGTCTGTGTTAATAAAAGTTAATTTGTTTCTGCCTTCGGTTGTATGATTTAATTCACCTTCAAGATCACGTAAACTTGTATCATGAAGAACAGCTAAAACATCTTCATAACCTTCAATATCATTATTAAGCCAACCTAAGGCAAGAAGATTTGCTGCACCAATTTCAAAAGAATGAACTATTTCATCTGAGCTAACATCATAGAGAATTACATCTCCACGCCTTGCAATTGCAAGCATACCCCCTTTTGAATCTAACGCCACTGCTGGTTCCATTACGAGTTTTGGGAAAACTCAAAGGTATATAAATCTTTTGAAAACCCATAATTTCTGAATGGTAGTTAAATATGTTATATTTAACTATACTTGAACTTTACAAAAAATATATAAAAACCTAATTTCTTCTGATAGATACATACATATTACTGAGTGTGAGGGATAAAATGTCAAGACATAAAAAAAAAGAGAAAAGATATTTTAATAAAAAGAATATTGTAGGATTATTTATTGCTTTCATAATGGTTTCTAGTTTATTAGCTATGTGGGAAGGCGGAGTTGTAGAGAAATATAATGGTTTCAAAATAAAAACCGATGGCATTAGTTTACAAACAAAGATTAATGGGGAATGGGTAGATTTTGGGTATTCACCAAGTAATTTAGATGACATGGATGTTTCATCAGAAGCAATGTTAACATTAGAAAATTCAAACATGGTTTATTTTACATTTGATCCTGAAGATAAACTGTTATCAGACATTGAATTAACCAGAATGATTTTAGGTGAATCTTTAGAAAAGAATTTTAACATTTATGCCCCGTCTGGTGTAACAGAACAAATAGAACCATATGCTGCGCTTCCATTAATAGATTGTAGTAATGCAACTTCAACTATTCCAGTTGTATATTTTAAATATCTAAATGAAACAAAAATTTCAATAGAAAATAACTGCATTTATGTTTATGCACAAAGTGGATATGATTTTGAAGCATTAACTGAAAGAATTAAATATGGATTATATGGAGTAATTGAATAGGTGAAAAGCATGGATAAAGAAGAAAAGAAAAATAAAGACATACAAGATCCAATAATAGCAGAAAAATTCAACAAAGAAACAGAACCATTCCAGAAGTGCGGTTGTAATGTTAATGTTAATGAAAATGAAGAATTTGATGAGAAAAAAAGTTATAAGATATTTGCTGCAATTGTAGGAATAATTTTATTAATATTAATTGTAATAATTGCAATTCCTTTTGTTGTTAAAGAAGATCCTAAAACAATAAATGAACTTCATCAACAGGTTATAGATGGAAAAGAAAATGATAATCAATATTCATATAATGGTTACAGCTTTGTAAAACAAGGTAGCAAGGATATAGGTTGGATGTGGTATACACAAGTTCTAAACCAATATCAAAATATTAAGTATGATGTTCCTTTACATTATGGACCAAAGGAATTAGAAGAGATAGAAATAATAGGAGAAGCATCAAGATTTAGTGAGATGACATTTAATCAAAGCAATTATTTAGAAGAGTATGATGAGTTTAACATCAACCTAACTCAACACCCATACATTGCTTACTTTAGTTTTGATCCAAACAGTAATGATCTTGATTATGTTAATCTTGCACATCACGAGTTAAGAACTAACTTGTTACAAGTATTTGATATAAGATTATTACCTGCATGTTTAACTGAAGAAGACGATGCATGTAAATCAGTAGCAATCTTAACTTGCGAGAACACACAAGTTCCAATAATCGAATTCAGAGAAGCAGCAGTAACAAGCATAGAAATGAATGACAATTGCATTACAGTTAATGGCTATGGTCCTGGAATAGTAAAAGGCATTGACAGATTATTATATGCAATGTACGGAATAATGGAATAGAATTCTTTTTTTATTATTTACTTTTTTATTTATTATTAATTTATTTAACTTTCCTCACAACACCATTATCTGCATCAACTTCTATCATTTCTCCATCCTTAAGAACCTTTGTTGCTTTTTCAGTTCCTACAATGCAAGGCAATTGCATTTCTCTGGCAGATAATGCAGCATGGCACAGTTTACCTCCCACATCAGTTACAATTGCAGCTGCTTTCTTCATTAGTGGTACAAATTCTGGTCTTGTCATACCTGTTACAAGAATATCCCCTTCATCAAAATCATGAACATCAAATGGATCAGGAACAACTCTACAAATCCCTTTTACTTTTCCTGGATAAGCAGTTATCCCTTTTAATTCTCCATTATTACTATCAACTTCATCATTTGACTCAAGAATTGCATCTTCAATTTTATCAACATCTTCTCCAGTAAGAATCTTTAATTCTCCATTACAATAGTATATTGCACTTGCCTCAAACCTTTTTTCTAGAATCTCAATTTCTGGAAGAGTTCCTTCTTGAAGATAAAGTTCTAATTCTTCTTGAGTTAAGCATGTTAAAAGATCTTTTGTATAGTTTCCTTCTTTTTCAGCAATTGTTTCAGCAAGTTTTCTAAAAAAAATTTCTGTTCTACTATATACTGGTTCTGAATAAAGTCTTGCATCTTTAAAATATGGTAATAGAACATCTAAAACATGATCAGACAAATAATCAACTGCTTTTTTCATAAAGTTATGATATGCTAGATGTCTTTCAAACACTTTCAAAAAAGAATTGTATTCATCTAAGGATGGAATTTTACCTTCTAACTCATGCATAATCATCATTAATTCAGTTGTATTATTTTTTACTTTAGTTAATAACTCAATTGCAAAACCTTGATCAGACTCAGCTTTTGTTGCTAGAAACTTACTAAAGTTTTCTAAATCATTTTTCCTAAGAAGAAAGGTAACAGCCCCTCTCTTGTGAACAAATAATGAAGTTTTAAATCCAACTCCTAAAACCTTTCCAAGTATTTCATCATAATCAGGTGCCCAATAACTACAAGAAATAAATGTATATGAACCTGCCCAACGCTTGATCCATTGTTCTTTAGACATATCTTGAATTAATTGTTCATTAGTCATTAATATTACCCCTACTTTTCCACATAATATAATAAAAAAAGGATAAATAAAAAGTTATTGGTTTTTTATCCATTTCTAACCATAGATGTATATGGTACAGTTCTTAAATCAGTGGTATATGCAGTTATTCCTGCTGCCCTAACTTCTTCAGGAGTTGCAAGATTTGTACGTTCAACATATACTGTTGCTGTTTGAAACATCAAACTAGGAATTAAACGATGCACTAAATGTTCGTCACCTGTAGCAAACATTGCTCTTCTTGAATCAAACAATCCTGCAAAACCTTTTAATTGGTCTTCAGTATGTGAAACTAATTGACCACCTTTTTTGGAAATATCTTCTATTGCAATATCATAAGGGGCAGGTTTAGATTTACTTCCAAAATAAACTTCACCCATCACAATACCTATTTCAGGTGCCATATCATTTAATGCTTTTTTTATCCAAAAAGATTTACCAGTTGTAATAATACATAATCCTTGTCCAGCTACTGCAATATTATCCATTGCACCAAGAGCATCATCATAAAGTGCACCTTGAAAATTAACTTCTGCTTTACCCCCACTATATGCGTGCCACAATGGGTCTTCAACATTACCAACAAATTTACCTTTTTCTTGACCTGTTGCCCAATCTTTTCCATCTAAAACACCCTGATAATTCTTAATGTTTTCAGTAACTTTTGCTTTTAAATCCTCAGTTGTAGCTCTGTCATGCATTAAAGCTTGATAAGCTTCAATAACTCTCGGACCCAAAACAAGTTGATTAACTAATGTCCCCCATAAATCAAACCCATGCACTGGTTTTATTCCACTTTTAATATATACACTTCTTTCATTTGTCATTTTATTTCCCCCCATTTTAATTTCATTACATTAAGATCATAACTGCAATAATTACAGCTAAACACACCCATCCCATTTTAAATTCAAAACCTTGATTTTGTTCATATATCATGCTTGCTTTTCCTTCCATGTACTTCACCCCAATTTGTTTGTGTTACTACTCATTAGAAGTTAGAGGTATATAAGCCTTATCTCCCCCCAGAGGGGTTGAATTAGAAAGATTTATATATGGGAAAGTAAGAAGTAGGAAGTAAGAAGTAGGAAGTAACCAAAGTTCTTCTTACCCCAGTATAATAAAATGGACAAAGAACTCCTTGAAACCCTACAATCAATTGGACTAACAGATGGTGAATCTAAAACATATTTAGCACTATTATCAATAGGTACTTCAACCGTAGGTTCAATAATTGAAAAATCTGGAGTAAGCTCATCAAAAGTATACATGATTCTTGATAAATTAATACATAAGGGATTAGTAAGTATTGTTGTTAAAAACAAGAAAAAACATTACACCTCTGCACAACCTGAAAAAATAGTAGATTATCTTAATGAAGAACAAAGAAAGATTGAAGAAAACAAAGCAAAAGCAAAAAAGATTATGCCACAACTTAAACTAAAAAGAGAAAGTGTATCAAAACTTCCTGTTGTTGAATTAACAAAAGGAAGAAAAGGAACTGAAATGTTTTATGATGAAGTATATAATAACATAAAAGAAGGAGATAAGTACATTGCAACGTCAGGAATGAGAATTTCTTTTAAATTACAAAATTATTGGTATAAACAAAGTGAAATTTTAGCAAAGAAAAAAATTCCCCAATATTTAGCTTATGAAAACCAAGTTTGGCATAAAAAAGATCCAAATAGCCACAAAAGACAACAAAGAAAAAATTATTTTCCAAAAGTTTTAGATAAAAAATACACAGATCTTCCAACCATAATAATAATTGGAAATCATTCTGTAATTAGTGATATTGATGATAATGGTGAATTATTTACTTTGTTAATAAGAAACAAAAACCTAACAGATGCAATGAGAAGACTTCTAGTGATTGTGAGGGATTCTGGAAAGACACCAGAAGGATTCAAGGACCAATAAAGAAAAGTCCCTTAGAAGACGAATATACCATTCCCTACACTAACATCCTAAAAAGATACAAAAAAAGCACTAATTTTATTAATTAGTTTACTCTATATATATTAATATATAGTCTATTTAATATATAGGCATGTGGGGTGTACATTAAAATGACAGACTTAATAACTTGTTTATCTACTGGAAAAGGAACCTGGAATGAAGTGAGAAATGTTATTGAGAAAGAAGACTGGAGAAAAGTGTTTATCATAACAAATGAGTTTGGAAAACAAAAATACCAGCCAATTAAAGATACTGAATTCATTGTAGTTGATGCAAGGAAATCCTTAAGAGAGCTAATGGAAATTGTATCCAAAGCACTTGGTGACAAAGTAGAAGGAACTGAAGTGGGTTTAAACTTAACTTCCGGCAGTGGAAAAGAACACATGGCAATCTTAGCAGCAATAATCAAAGCAGGACTTAGCTTCAGATTAGTTGCAGTAGAAAGCGATAAACTAATGCATATTTAATTTTATATTTTATTTTAATTCTTAGTAATAAGTATTTAGGTAGATAATTTAGTTTTGAGTAATGGGTCTTGGGTTCTGAGTGGGCTAACAGTAAGTAGTTCTGAGTATTATTGAATTTTTTCAATACTAATTAACCAATAACCAAACCTCATAACAGATCTACTCAAGACCAACACATTACCCAGAACTCAAAACTCATTACTTACTTTTTATCTACCAACCAACTTCTTACTTCCAACTTAGAACTACTTACCTTAAGTTATAGAACTTTGTTCAATTCTTTTTTAGTTAACTTAATTATTTCACTTTTATTATTTATATTATTAAGTGGAATAGCAGCAATAACAGAAGTATACAATGGTGCTTTTTTTTCCTTATACCAAAGCAAAGGGAATTTAAATAATTTTAAACAAAGTTTATTACAATCAACACCTAATGATTCCAAACTAAATCTAAGTTTATCTGGATACCTGCATTTTTTATTAACTTTTCTTTGACATGGTTTACATAACCTACAAGCACCTGTACCAAGAAATTTTCCAGCTAACTTTGGTCCAAAAGATAATTCAAGAGCACGCATTATTTTTTCAATTCTTGGTTTAATAACAGCATTTCCAATCCTTAGCTTATGATGATCCATATAGGTATAGTCTTTAAACTGATTTAAATTGATTTTAAGCAACAAAACAAAGAAATGCTTTTCTTTGCCCACATAAGAATTAAAATGCGGAGAAAAAGGAGGACAGGAATAATTTTGATCAAAATTAACACAACCACTTTTACACAAATTAAAAAAGAGTTCCTTATTAATCTCAAATTTATCTCTTTCAACAAAATCAAAATGACAATTAAGTGTTAATTTGTGTGAAGGTGTAGAGATAATTATGTTTTTTTGCATATAAGGCCTATAAAGGCAGAGATAGTATATAAATAGGGTTGTAATAGAGAAACTAATCACTTCTATTTAAAAAATAACAACTGGGCTGGGTGAGCCGAAAGTTTACTTGAGGCGAATAGGATTTTTTGAATGAAATGAAAAAAGTCCGTCCATGCCCCATTTGTTGTTATTTTTTCATACATTTAACTCTAAAACATAGAATTCATGATTAGAACAAAACAACCATAGAAATAAAAAAGTAAAAATGCAAGCATAAGCTTGCAAAAAAATTTAGTAAGAAATTATCTTTTCTTTTTTCTCTTTGCAGGCTTTTTCTTTTTAGCTACTTTTTTCTTCTTTACTACTTTCTTCTTTTTCTTCACTACTTTCTTCTTTTTCTTAGCTACTTTTTTCTTTGCCTTTTTCTTTACTACTTTCTTCTTTTTCTTAGCTACTTTCTTTTTCTTTGCTGGTTTCTTTTTCTTAGCCACTTTTTTCTTCTTTACTACTTTCTTCTTTTTCTTCACTACTTTCTTTTTCTTTGCTGGCTTTTTCTTTTTAACTACTTTTTTCTTCTTTACTACTTTCTTTTTCTTTCTTACTACCTTTTTCTTTTTCACAACTTTTTTTCTTTTAACCATTTATTTCACCTCGTTTATTTATTATCAATATCCAAATGGTCAATAAATCATTTTTTGGGGAATTTTATTTATAAATGTTTCGTTTTTTTCAGTGTAAGAAAAAAAATGAAAAAAGAATAAGAAAAATATTTAAGAAAAAATCTAAAAATAATAAAATTCACAAAAGAAAAAATTGAAAAATAAAAATAAAAAAATAAAAAAATATTTCGACGACAAAATCAAAATTGGAAAACTTTATTAATTACAACAAACCCCAAACAAACATGGAAGAAACCCGAGATGAATCAAAAATTAAATCAAGTGGAAATATTAAAACCATAACAAAGAAAATTATTGAATTTCGTGATTTAAGAGATTGGAAACAATTTCATCATCCTAAAGATCTTGCCATTGGATTAAGCATTGAAGTAGGAGAAATCCTTGAACATTTTAGATTTAAAACCAATGATGAAATAAAAGAATATTTAAAAAATTCAGACGACAAAAAAAAGTTAAGCCATGAATTGGCAGACACATTATATTTTCTTTTAACGCTTGCAAATGAAACAGAAATTAACATTTCTAAAGCATTACATGAAAAATTAGAAATTATTGAAAAAAAGTATCCAATTGAAAAATGTAAAGGAAAACCACATAAATATACTCATTATGAAAAATAACCTAATTCTAAACTTTAAACATTCCACCATGGCCAGGGATAATATAATCAGCAAGTTCTAAAATCTTTTTTCTACTTTGATTTAATTTCAAATGATCATTAGCAAAGTTATCTTTTTCTGGCATATTTTTTTTCCAAAAAACATCTCCGCAAATTGCAATAACACCTTTTTTTGTTTTAACTAAAAGAGTTACACTATCATCACTATGCCCGGCTGTTTTAACAAAAGAAATATCTTTAGTAATTTTTTTATCCTGTTTTTTCCAAACATCCCCTTCCCACAAACCCCAAAAATCAATTGTTTTTGCAGTTGGAAACATACCAATGTTTCTATAATGATCCATATGAGAATGTGTAATAAAAACATGAGTAATGTCTTTAACTGTTAAATTTTCTTGCTTTAATTTATCTTTCAAAAGATTTTGATTAGGTAATGTTCCGGGATCAACCACTATGTTAATGCCTTTATCTTGTATTAATACAATAGTCGAGCAACTATGTCCTTTAGTTTCTCCCCCACTATAACCTTCAATCAAAATTTTTACTTTTGCCATATCAAACACCAATAAATAATATTGACTAATTAAAACTAAAAATACCTCAAATATTCTTTAATATCCTTAATTGTTCTATCCCAATTAAACTTGTCAACAATTGTTTGCCTTGCTTTTTGTCCTAATTCTTTTCTTAATACAAGATCATTTAAAAGCATTTCAATCTTCAAAGATAAAACAAGTGAATTTTTGAATGGAAAAAACATACCATTTTCCTTTTCAATAATATAATCTTTAACATAACCAACAGGAGTTGTAATTACTGGAAGTCCACAAGCCATTGCCTCCATTGTTGCCAAACTACTTGTTTCTGTTAAACTTGGAAGTACAAATATATCCATAGCTTGAAGATAAGGAACAACATTATTAACACTCCCGGGAGCAATAATATTTCGATCTGATGAAAAAATTTCTTCTAATTGTTTAATTCCTTTCCCAACAACCAATAATTTTAATTTAGGAAACTTTTTTTCTAATCTTCTAAAAGCCCTATAAAGTGTAATTAAATTCTTTTCCCTACCAATTCTTCCTGAAAATCCAATAACAGTAAATTCTGAATTAATATCAACTGCTTTTTTTGCTTCTTTTTTATCTGCTGTTGGTTTAAATTTATTAATATCAGTTCCTAAATGAACAACCTTATATTGCGTGGAAACACCATTTTTTTTATATAATTCACCAACTTCTAAAGAAGGCACTAATAATAAAGTAGTTCGTTTATAGAAATGTCGAATTACCATTTTCATAAAACTGTTAAGTAAAAATTTAAATTTATCAATACTCCTTATAGCTAATTCCCATTCAACAGAATGAATAAATGCTATTGCTGGTTTTTTTAATTTTTTTGCGGCTTTGATTGCACACATCCCTATAGGCCCTATTGTTTGTGAAAATAAAACATCTTGATCCTGCATAATTTTCTTAAGTTTTATAGGGTGAAACCAGCTAAAATTAATATCTGCTATGTTCATATTTACCACAGGTAATCTTATGATGTTTATACCTTCAAGTGCAATTAAATCACCTTGATCACCACTAGAATCTGCCTTAAAATCAGGAGCAACCACAGTAATGTCATATTCTTCACTTAATCCAGGAATAACCTCTAGCAAAAACCTAGTAATCCCATCCCATCGTGGAACAAAACTATCAGTTGCGATTAACAACTTTTTCTTCTTTTTTTCCATTTTAATTTATTTTATAAAATACTTCTGCGTATTTACAATAATGATTAAGGCCATGAATAATTGCTCTTGCATATGTTGCAGGAACCATGCTTAATAATGTTAATTTTTGACTTTTATGGCACTTAAGTGCTTTAATTTTTTTATCAAATGTTGCAGAAATATCCACAACTAACTTAGGCTTATCTCTACCTCTTGCCGTCCATGGATTCCAAACATCAAAACTATATAAATCAATCTCTAATTTAAGTTCATCTACAATTTCTTTAACAATTTTATTTACAACTCTATGATCAGGATGCGGATCATCTTGACTGTGTGTAAATATTCTTGTTGGTTTTTTATCTTGAATAATTTCTTTAATCTTTTGTTTAAATCCACGCAACTCAATCTCTTTTAGAAAACTTCCTTCTTTTAATCCCAAATGGTAAATTCCTTTTCCACCCATTGCTTTATCACAAGTTTGTGATTCCGCAACTCTCTTTTTCACAATTACTTCTCTTTGAAGATGGGGATGTGAAGATTCACCGTATGAAAAGATATATGTATAAACATCTTTGCCTTCTTTTGCATATTTTGCTAATGTTCCACCAGCACCTATAACTTGATCATCATTATGCGCACAAAAGCAAATAACTGTTTCTTTCTCTATTTCTTTTTTCTTAGAGTTCTGCCTAGCTTTAGTCTTTTTCTTAGCTATAGGCTTCTTCATTACCTTCTTCTTGACCATTATGTAAACTTATATCTATAGATTTATTAAGTTTATGCTTAAAATTGTCTTAATTAGTTAATATAGAGAAAATTAGTTATTAATAAAGAAAAATCCTAGTAAAAAAGTGTAATTTTCTTTAGTAAACAAAGTACTAGCAAAAAATAAAAAAACACTGAAATTAAACAAAGAAAAGTCCTCGTGAAAAAGAGAGCATCCGCAATTGTTGAAAAGTGCTACACTGCATGTCACACTACAACACTAGGTCCGTTAGGACATGTCACTCACAAATTTTTTCAAAAAGAGAAGAATTTTCCAAGAATTAATATTAAAAAAAGAAATAAAAAAGCAAACTTACATTTGCTCAATTGCTTTTTGCATCATTGGAAGAACTACTTCAGCTTCTTCTTTAGTCATCCTACCTAATTTTGCGAACTGCATTTCGCCTGCTGCGGTTTTATTCTCTCTAGAGATTTGCAGTTTTTTAGGACCGTCATTATAACTCATAACACTTACACTTACTTTTGTTCTTTCAAACTCTTTTTCTTCTGAAAACAATTTCTTATCTAAATTTGGATCAAATGGCATTTTATTTTACCTCGCTTTAACTTTTGTTTTTATTAATCTCTGATTCTCATCAGCGTAAAAAAATGCACCGGCCGGGATTTGAACCCAGATACCCGGCTTGGAAGGCCGAAGTCATTTATGGCAGCTATAATGCTGTAGCCATTAGACCACCGGTGCATAATCTAAGCTAGAAGAAAAACTTTTCCTTTATAAATATTACTATATAAGTAGTATATTATTATAATATAAGGGTTATGTGTTTTGAGTTATGTGTAGTGGGTTGGTCTTGAGTAGATCTGTCATAAGATTTGGTTGTGGGTTAATTAGTATTAAGAAAACACAACAAAACTCATAACTACTTACTAATGACCCACTCATAACTCAAAACCCATTACTCAAAACTAACAAATCATATCTACTCTTTTCTTATGTCTGCCACCTTCAAATTTGGTATTTAGAAATACTTCAATCAAAGGAATAGCTTTTTTCACAGGAAATTCTTTTGAAAAGTCAAGTAAATTATTATATTTGCCCTTAACCTTGCTTGGAAGATCTGAAGGAAACTCTAAGCCTGCTAAACATAAGATATTAAGATCATTGTGTAACCTTGCTAACAAAACTTTATCTTCTGTTGTTAATGCAGCCGCCCTTATTCCTTTTACTTTGTTTGCAGCTAAACTTACTCCTGTTCCTGTTCCACAAATTAGAATACCTTTTGTATTTTTTCCATCTGCAATTTCAGAAGCTACTAATTTTCCAACTTCTTTTGCAACATTTGGATAATCATCTTTTGGATCAAAATCAGTAGTTAAATCTTCATAATCAATATTTTTCCCATCCAAATATTTTACAATTTTTTCTTTTAATGCATAACCACCATGATCAGCTCCTAAATAAATCTTCATTCTACTCCAACCTCTTTAATTTTTTCAATTACTTCAAAAGGTGATAATTTAGCATGATTAAAAATCCCTGTTCCTGATACAATCACGTCTACACCAGCCATTATTGGAATTTCTACATTATCTAATTTAATCCCGCCATCTACTTCAATAAGTACTGATAATTCTTTTTCATTAATCATTGTTCTTAATTCTTTAATCTTTTTAGTAACAGATGGCATGTATTTTTGACCACCCTTACCTGGAACTACACTCATTAACAAAACCTTATCAACTTGATCTAATATTTTTTCAATTTCTTTCAAAGGAGTGCTTGGATTTACCACCACAACTACTTTTACTGCAAAAGATTTAATTTTTTTGATAACTTTTTCAGGATCATCAGTTGCTTCAATATGAAAAGCAAGAAATTCTGGATTATGCATTGCATATCTTTCAATATGTTTAATTGGATCTGCAACCATCAAATGAACGTCTAAAGGAATTTCAGTATTTTCTTTAACTATTTCTAGGACTGAATCATCAAAGAATAAGGAAGCACCGCCATTTTTATCCTTAACAAACACCCCATCAGTAACATCAATATGAAAAAAGTCTGCATTCTTAGCTGAGTTAACTGCATCTACTAATTTCTTTTTACCCATACCGAATAATGAGGGAGATACTCTTACCATAAATATCTATAAATAGATGAGATATTTAAATATTCTCCTAATAGGGAGTAAGTAGTTCTAAGTTGGAAGTAAGAAGTAATGGTTCTGGGTTTTGAGTAGTGAGTTATGAGTTGGTTTAAAGTAAATTTGTTATGAAATTTGGTTATGGGTTAATTGGTATTGAGAAAAATCAGCAATACTCAGAACTACTTACTGATAACTCCCCCATAACTCAAGACCCATTACTCAAAACTAACTTAAGGATTTTTTAAATCTACTAAGAAATTCTTTGAAATCACTAACTTTCACACAAGCACCACATGCATAATCATGGCCACCACCATAACCAGTTAGCCCTTCTAATGCTTCATTAATTCTTTTAGGTAATTTAAATTTACTTGAACGAAGACTGCATTTAAATTCTCCACTTTTTTCTCTACAGACCATAATTACTTTATCAGGAAATTTGTATAATAATTCATTACTTAAATCAGAAGTAAATGACCATTGTTTTTCTGTGTACATAAATTCTAAAACATTACCATTAATATTCTTTTCACCAATAGAATTGATTAATTCTTCATAATATTTGTTAATTGCTACAAATCTTTTATAAACAAATCTTCCTTGAGATGTTTCTTGATTAAGAATTTCGTGTGGTGATTTTATTCTTGTTAGCACTTTAATACTTGCAACAACATCTTTATGTTGCCCCTTCAGGATAAATGAAAATATTCTAATTAATTTTCCTAATTTAGAACCAAACAAAGCATCTTCTGGTTTGTTTACTTTTGCATCTAACAAATCAGGATATTTTTCTGCAAATTCATTTTTAAATTCAGGCAAAAACCAATCACCAACACAACCAACCATTGCAATCCATAAATCATCTTTTTGATTTACTATTTTATGGCACCAATAACTAACACATCTTTCATCTTTTGCATCAAAAACATGCGGGTTAAAATAAATAAGATTATCTTGTTTATGTTCAAAAATATTATGATGATCAATATAAACAATTGGCAAATTTAGTTTTTGAAGAAATGATTCACTCACTTTAGGAATATCTAAGATAAATATCTTGTCTGGACCATAATCTTTAACAGCTCTTAAGAATTTCTCATCCAAAACAGGATGAATCTTAACAACAACACCTTTCCCTGCTTCTTTATATCGATAAAGCTGAAGAAAGCTAGATAAACCATCAGGATCATCATCAAAAAAGAATAATGGCCTTGTACAATTATCTAATTCCTGCCTTATTTTCAGTAATAATTCATCTCTCTTACTTGCCATGATATGAAAGATGGCGGGGTTGTATTAAAAGGTTTCTATGAAAAGGTTTGAAAGGTTTTAAAGGTAATAAGAGTTTGAAAGGTTTTTTCAACCTTTCCTACCCTTAGAACCTTTATTACCTTATCAAAAACCTTTATATTAAACAACATATCCCACCTAAACATGAATATATCATACATCAAGGATAAAGGAAGGAAATTACACTTCCATGGTTTAGATCCAAAGAAAATAAAGTTAGATGCAAAGGAAAAGTTCAATAAAGCAGCAAAACAAGATTATTTTGGAGCATCCCCTAATTTATTTGTTGGAAAATTTGGGTATCCTAACATAAATGTAGGAATTATGAATGTTGAGGATTATCAAAAACATGATGAACCTTTAACTTGGGTAAAAGAAGGAACTACTATTCCTAAAATAATTGATTTAAGAACTCAATTAATTAATTCTCAGTTCCGAGCAAACATTAAAACATTTGATAATAAACTTTTAGAGATGTCTCAAGAAATTTCTCTTGCAAGTAAACCTGTTGATGTTGAAATTAATTTAACAAAAAAACCACAACATTCGCTGACAATGTTTGATGATGCAATGCCTCACGGCCCAAAAGTTGGAATTAAAAAAGCAATGATCACAGAAAATCCAAAAATCCCTCAGCAGGTAGAAAAAGCAGTTGATGATATATATTTCAAAGCAAACGATGCCGTTTATTCATTATATGATAAAGGTTTTGATGAACATTATCTAACAAAAGTTTTCTCACTAGCAAATTTGGGAATGAAAAAAAATAGAAAACTAGTTCCGACAAGATGGAGCATAACTGCAGTCGATGATTTAATTGGAAAACAAATAGTTTCAGAAGTAAAAGATTTTCAAACAACTAATTACTTAGCATACTTTGGAGGTTACCAAGGAAATTATTATTTGATATTAATGTTTCCAGAAGTTTGGAGTTATGAATTATTTGAAATGATAATTACTGAACAAAATAGTTTTGCAACTGATTATGAAAGTTTTCAAGGCAGAAAAGCATATGCTTATGAAACTGCTGGTGGTTATTATGCAGCAAGAATTGCAATACTAGAAAAACTAAAATCAATAAAAAGACAAGCAGGTGTTTTAGCATTAAGATTTATTAATCCTAATGAATACATTGCACCACTTGGAGTTTGGGTTTGTCGTCAAGCAACAAGAGCTGCTTTAGCAAACAAACCAATTGAATTTGCCAGCAAAGAATTATTATTAAACTATGCAAAATTAGTTGGCAGTAAGAAATTTGGATTTAATGTTAACGGAATATTAGATCAAAGTTTATTATTAAGAAATATGCAAGAACAAATGAAATTAGGAGAATTTTTCTAACGTTGTGCTATTTTCATTACTTCTGCCTGAGGTTGTTTTCTATATGCTGATATAAAATATCTATCCTTTTTAACAATATCAGTTGGCCCACATTCTAAATGCTTGCCTAAAGTTTCTAAGAAATACTTGGTAGTTGCTCTAGGTAATGGTTCCATGCTGGGAGATGAGGAAGGTTTTAAAGCCATTTGCATAATTCTAAGATGATCTATATAAGTTGGAGCAAATGCAGCACTTGATGTAAACAATTCCATTTCAAGTCTTAAATCATTATTCCCTGTACGAGCTATGGAATATCCTATTCTATGGTTACCAGATTGCATTTTAAGTTTTACCATAGAATGTAATTTTGAATAGATTGCTGCTTGAACATCTGCTGAAACACCATAACCTCCTTTTGTATAACTAAATTCATCTTGACCAGATAAATGCGGATGACTAATCCCCATTTCTTTTAATATACCAGAATAAATGTATCTAAAAAAAGAATCCTTCTTTGAAGGTAAATGAGTTGTTATTTCTGAAGCAGGTAAAAGCAATTCTACACCCCCAACATTAGCAACTTCAAATGAGAAAGTATTATCAGGAGCATTTGATTCATTATTTTGAGGAAAACTAAAACTAAATGGTCTTTTCTTTCCAAATCCTTTAATTGAATCTAAAACAAGATTATCTATACTACCAACAGTATGTTTTTTAACTCTACCGCCACCCAAAGATTCTAAATCTGCATTAAAATTTATCTTCACTTTTCCAGTACTAGCAAGAACATCCATATTCCACTGTTTTTGAAAATCTAAATCAAAGGAATATTGGAAAAGATTATTACCTAGTGATTCAGATGGCACAATAGAAATTGTTGTAATTTGATCATATTCATTCCCTGTAACAAAACATCTAAGTTGCTTTTGAACAAAATCACTTGCAAATAAATCCAAGATAGTTAAATCCATTTCAACTTCTTCAATCACTGCTATATCTTTCTCATACATATTTCTTCACCAAAACTAAAATAAAGAAATTAAGATTGGTTTTTAAAGTTAATGAATAATAACCACAACCAATATAAACCACATAACATATAACCACAAATATGAAAAAGAATAAGAAATCATTCTTAGAAAACATGATGGATAAATTTGATAAAAAGCTAGAAAAGAAAGCAAAGAAACTATCATGTTGTTGTAAGGATAAAAAATGTTAGAAATATTCACAGAATGGTTAGTATTTAATGTGTTTAAATTAAATGCAGAGACAAGGTTAGGTGAAGCACTTCATTTTTTTATTTATGATTCAATCAAAATAATTTTATTGTTATTTGTAATGATTGCAATTGTTGGATTCTTAAGAACTTATATTCCACCAGAAAAAATCAAAAAATGGTTGAGTAAGGGTAAATTTGGGATTTCAAATTTGTTTGCATCATTATTTGGAGCCATAACGCCATTTTGTTCATGTTCATCCATTCCATTATTCTTAAGCTTTATTAAAGCAGGTGTTCCTTTAGGAGTTACATTCTCATTTCTAATAACTTCTCCATTAGTTAATGAATATTTAGTAGTTTTAATGTGGGGATTTTTTGGCTGGAAAATTACTGCAGCATATGTTGTGTTTGGAATATTAATAGGTGTTTTTGCAGGAATTATTCTTGGAAAAATGAAACTAGAGAAACATCTTGTTAAAGATATGATTAATAAAGTAAAAACAAAAGCAAAGAAAGCAAAAGCAGAAAAACTACAAACATACAAAACATTTATGGATAGAATTAATTTTGGAATAAAAGAAGCAGTTTCAATCACAAAGAAATTATGGTTATGGGTTATAGTTGGTGTTGCAATTGGTGCAGGAATTCATAATTTTGTTCCTGAAGCAACAATCCAAGCAATTATTTTTAAAGGTGGCATATTTACAGTCCCTATTGCAACTTTATTAGGAGTTCCAATGTATGGAAGCTGTGCCGCAATTGTTCCAATAGCTGTAGTATTATTCCAGAAAGGCATTCCATTAGGCACTGCACTAGCATTTATGATGGCAACTGCTGCTCTTAGCTTACCAGAAGCAATCATCTTAAGAAGAGCAATGAAGCTAAGATTAATACTGATATTCTTTGCAATTGTGACAGTTGGAATTATTATTGTTGGTTATTTGATTAACTTTTTACAGGGTTGGTTAGTTTAATTTTTCTTAAAATAATAAGATTATTACCATATTATAGAAAAAACAACATGGCCAGGCAAAGCGAAGCTGAGTAGGATTTTTTCGAACAAAAAGAGAAAAAGTCCGTCTGTGCCGATGTTGTTGTTTTTTCATCATATAACATTATTATTTCATCAAACAAGATTATTAAATTTCTCCCTTTCCAAAACCTATTTAAACCCCCCAAACATCCCCATTCTTATGAAAGGATTAGCTATTTGTAATAAGGGCATTGAAGATGTTGCTGCTAAGGAAGTAGAAGAAATTACTGATGAAGTTGCGTTTGTAGAGGATTCTGCAGTTGTTTTTGATACTAATGCTGAAAAGTTAGCAAAATTAACTTATCTTGGCAAAAGCATTAAGAGAACAATGGTGTTATTAGGCAGAGCTAAGATAAATAATAAGTTTGATGATGTTCTTCCATTAATTGTTCAGTTAGTTGAAGAACTAAAAACAGAAGAATGGTTAGAAAAAAAAAGTTTTAAAGTAGTTTGTGAAAGAATTGGCGATCATGATTTTGCATCACAACAAATTGCAGAAACAGTTGGAGAATTATTATTCAAGAAACACAAAACAAAGGTTGTGATGAACAATCCAGAAAGAATTATTTATGTTTTTGTAAATGAAAACAGCCTTTACATTGGTGTTGATTTTGCAGGCATGAATTTGAGTAAAAGAGAATACAAAATATTTTCCATTGGCAGCTCATTAAATGGCGCCTTAGGTTATGCATTATTAAGAATTGCAAAAGTTAAGAAAAAAGATATAATTTTAGATCCTTTTTGTAATTCTGGCATTATTCCAATTGAGGCTGCATCGTACATGAAAAATATGTCCCCTAATTTTTATAGAAAAGATAAATTATTATTTACAAGATTCTTAAAAATAGATCCTAAGAAATTTGATGATTTCAAAGAAGTAAAAGGCAAAATAATTGCATACGATAAATTAATGAACTTCATGCAAGCAACAAAGAAAAATGCACAAATTGCAGGTGTTAATAAAAATATTATTATCAGCAAAGTAGATATTGAATGGTTAGATACAAAGCTAGATCAAAATCAAATTGATAAAATAGTTACAAGATTACCTGAACTTTCAAAAACAACAAATGAAGGAGACATTGAAAAACTTTACAAAGAATTCTTTTATCAACTAGATTATATTCTTGATGAAGCTGGTTTAATGGTTGCTATAATGGAAAAAACAGATTTCCTAAAAACATGTTTTAAAAGAAATGAGGCAATGCAAAAATTCAAGATCGCAGAAGAACGAGATATAATGCAAGGAAAGAAAAATATGAAAGTTGTTATCATTAAAAGAGCTTAGTTATTTCTATTGTTTTTTTGAAAAAAATAAAAATTGTGAGAAACATGTCCTTCGGACCTAGTGTTGTAGTGTGACATGCGGTATAATACTCTTCAACAATTGCGGATGCTCCTTTTTCACTAGGATTTTTCTTTTTTTAATTTTAGTATTTCTTTATTTTTTGCTAATACTTTGTTTACTAAAGAAGATTACAATTGCGGATGCTATTTTTTTCACTAAGATTTTTCTTTTTTTAATTTTAGTATTTCTTTATTTTTTGCTAATACTTTGTTTACTAAAGAAGATTACAATTGCGGATGCTCTCTTTTTCACTAGGATTTTTTTTTGTTTAATGTTAGTACTTTTTTATTTTTTACTAATACTTTGTTTACTAAAGAAAATTAAAATTACAAATGCTCTTTTTTGTTAGAATTTTTTGCAATCTTTGGCAAAGTTTTAAATTTAGTATATTTTACAGGAATAATATCCTCTTCTGATTATGTTAATGTAGAAAGAGATTATGAGAAGAATATTCGTAAATCTTCCGATTAACGACGAGAAGAATTTATTAATCAGTTTGACTTCTAACTTAAATTACACACAAACTAAAAAAGGATTATTTCGAAAAGTTTGCGGAGGAAAACAATCAAACACCAATATTAACTTGAAAAGAGGTGCATAATTTGAAAAATAAAATAATAATAACAAATATAGACAAAATAAAAGATAAGATTTATACAATAAGGGGTTTGCAAGTAATATTAGATAAAGATTTGGCAAAATGGTATAACGTAGAAACTAAAGTATTAAATCAAGCAGTTAAAAGAAATAAATTTAGATTCCCAAATAATTTCATGTTTCAATTATCAACTAAGGAGTTTGATAACTTGAGGTCACAAATTGTGACTTCAAGTTGGGGCGGTAGAAGAAAACCACCTTATGTATTCACTGAACAAGGTGTGGCAATGCTTTCAGGAGTTTTGAAAAGTGACATTGCTATTAAAATAAGTATACAGATAATAAGCGTTTTTATTGCAATGAGACGCTTTATTTCATCAAATACACAGATTTTTGGGAGACTAAATTTAGTCGAAACAAAACTTGTAGAGTATGATAAAAAATTTGAGAAGATACTTGATACAATCCAGAGCAGAAGCATAAAACCTGAAAAAGGCGTATTCTTTGACGGACAAATATTTGATGCATACAAATTTGTTTCAGACTTGATTAGAACTGCTGAGAATTCAATAGTTCTCATTGACAATTACATTGATGATTCTATCTTAACTCTCTTCAGCAAAAAGAATAAAAAAGTAGATGTGACTATATTCACCAAAAAAATTTCTAAACAGTTATCGCTTGACTTAATCAAATACAATGCACAATATCCATTTATTGAAGTAAAAATGTTTAAGCAAGCGCACGACAGATTTTTAATAATTGACAACAAAAAAGTATATCATTTTGGAGCTTCATTAAAAGATCTCGGTAAGAAATGGTTCGCTTTCTCAAAGTTTGATAAAGAGGCACTTAATATGCTTGATAAACTTGGGATGAGAAAATGAAAATATCCAAAATAAAAAGAATGTAGAGGGAATGTAAGCTGCCTTCTGTTCACCTTCGCTGGATTAAACAACGAACAGGTGCATTGACATTCTACTTAGCGTACATTCTGTACTTGCATCAGCCAGGGCTCACCGTTTCATCCTTTCCTTGAAAGACGTCAATGGGAACTCATTTCTTTCGCAAGAAACTTCGCCATATCATCCCATTTCCAAGGTGGTATCGTTTCTGAGTGGTTGCCATCCTGTTAAGGATCTCATTGAGTGGCACTTTCAACTCCGAAGAGCATTGATGGGCAGACTTTCCTCAGTATAATTAAACACCGATAGTCAATCATCCCCCTACAAAGCTTTCAAATGTACTCCTCTTTTATAAATGTTTTGTTTTTTACCTATTATATAGTAGTTAATGTTGGTTGGTACCAATATATCCGTAAATTGCATAAGGCCCCCACGACATGCAAGGATAGAGAAATAGAAAAAATCATAACCAATAAATCATTTCTTATCTTCCCTTGGTCTAAACATAGCAACATCGGGATTTCTTTTTTTACATATTGGTTCACCATCATAACCTTGAATATTGTATGAACATTTCAAACAATTATCAAAATTAGGCTCAAATGACATTGCATCAATTCCTTCTTTTGCTTCATGAATTACTTTAAGCATTGCAGGAATATCTTCATCTGTTCTTGTGGTGCTATAAAGCCTTTCATTTGGCAGATCATGAACAACATATTGAATTTGTGGATCAATATACATTTCATGCCCGCCCCATTTTCTTGCGATTTCATCTTCAATTCCCCACTTCATTCTGTCTGCCCTTACTTCATGCCCAATAGTACAATAAGCCAAAAGTTTTAATGTAACTAACCAATCCTGATCAAGCTCTGACTGTTTTAATTTTTTAGACGCAATTTTATCAGCACCGACCTGCATTCCATTTCTAAGCCAATTAAAATTAACAACATATCTTTCATCTTCATGGAAAAATGCAACTTTCCTACCAGACCAGTTCAATATTGGAAGACCTGTATCCAAAAGAAAATTGTAATAATTTTGACAAATTTTTCTTAATGGCTTACTTAACCCTTTAAGACTATAAACAGGAGGTGCCCAATAAATCTCTCTATCATATTTCCTACCAAATTTAATAAAAGTATTAAGCCATTGAAAACTCATTGCGTTATTTGCAAATGATTCTGCTGATTTGAATTTAAGATGTTCTGCAAGTTCTTCTCCTTTAAGATCCCCAATATAATCTAAATTTTCTCCAACAAACAATTTTAGCTTACCATTTTCTCTTGGAATCAGATTTCTAAAAATATCTTTCAACCATAAGCTCCTGGCAACTAACCCGGACATTGGTAGCATCCCACCATCTCTAATTAAAGAATCTAAATAATAAGAATAATTACAAAATAAATAACTACCAACTTTTCTTGCATCTATAATTATTGAATCTTTTTTTACTCCATGAAGTTTCTTGAATTTTTTTCTAGTTTTATCTGTAACTTTTCTTTCTAAATCAATTCTTAAACCAGTTTGAACTTTTCTTGCTTTTCCAGTATCGAGATCTAAAGCTTGATCTCTTCCAACAAAAATAACATTACCATCAAATACATCTCTAAAACGTTGTGTGTAAGCGGCGTCTGTATGAATTGGAATTAAATTTTCAGGAGCAATATAATTAGTAAGCCATTCTAACTCCGTTTCATTTACATGACCACTGATATGCACACTAGGAATAACTGCTGCACTAGAATCCATCATTGATAACAAATCACGTTGTTTAAGAAGATTAAATAATTTCAACCAATTTAATAATTTCTTTTCACCCATTTTCATTTCTTCATTAAAAGGATTCACGTTTGACCTTATGTATAAACTTCCCTTTGGTGGTTTTATTTCAATAAATGAATAAAAACTTGCTCTGTTTAGAAATAAAATAAATTTTTCTGGATGCTCTTGAAGTTCTTTAATAGAAACATCCAATGGTTCTGTACCACCACCATCAGCAGTTCTTGCTCGTTTATTCATGGTTAAAAATCTTCTTTCCCATTTAAAATAATCACGCGTAACAAAATCAGGAGGTACGTCAAGGCCTTTACTACCACTACCTTTTCTAGGTAAAAAAACTCTGAGATTAGTACTCCCTAATTTAGGATACATACCATCATTTCTAAATTGTTCTAACAAATTTGCCTGTCTTGAATCAATAACTTGTATTCTTCCTGTTTTTTTTGCAACCTCGGCCATGGAAACAATTCTATCCATGTTTCTTCCTGCATAATCAACAACAACAAGACCAGTTGTCTTTTTTACAATCTGTGTTAAATTTTTAACAATATCCTCTTCAGTTCCACTATCAGTTTTTGAAAGACCAGTTCCTTCACATAACATATATTTTGGCTTTGCTTCTTTTGCTTTTTGAATAAAATATTTAGTTTCTTTTCCTTTTCTTCCTCTTAATCTTAAATCTCCTGTAAAAACTACAGGCCCAGAAGAAGTATGTATTATAAAACCACAAGATCCAGGAACAGAATGATCAACACCATAAGATTCAACCTTGACATGACCAACATTAAAACTTTCACCCTTTTTTTCACTTGTAGCTTCATTAAATACTCTTATATCTCTTGGCATTGCAACAGAATCTCCACTAATAAATGTAAATCGATCTTGTTTTGTATGTAAAGCATGCCCACCTAAATATTTGAAAAGTAAAAATTCATTAAAAGGTGTTGATGATGTTGTTTCTAAATTCCAAAGAACTTTTTTAGCACCTTGACTCATATAGATTGGAATATCTGGTCTTAACAAATGTATACCTGCAGCATGATCTATGTGGGGGTGTGATAAAACAAGAGCATCTAAAGTAGGTTCTTTTGTAGGTTCAAGACCCATTCTTCTGAGATAATCCTGTCTATAAACACCTCTTGCTTGTTGCATAATTGAATATACACCCAATTCAAAGAACATAGACAAGGCATTATACTTTCTTACTCCTTCAGGAAAACTAAATAATTCACCTTGCCTACTGAAGTTTAAACCAAAATCAAATAAAACTCTTACAACTTTATCTTCTAAAGTGTCCTCTAAAAGGAACATATTACCTCCAATCTCATCTACTCCCCCATAGAAAATAATTCTCGAAGACATTTTAAATTAAAATTAAGTAATCCATTAGGTTATATAAATATTATTCAACAAAGTATGTGCATAGCTCCTTTTATGATGTTGTTACTGCCTCAAATTTGTTATAGTGGCATTATAGGTTTATGATATTTGGAACTGAAATCCAATAATATACTACATAACATGATTTAAATAAATTATTCAATGGGATTTCAGCCACTATAACCGGCAGCAACAACATCTTTGTTAGGAGCTATGCATATACTCAACAAATACCAACATATTCTTAAATCATGTAATAATCAATAATAAACTATTTAAAACCCCATGCCATCCTAATTCAAAACAATCAGGGGTGTAAAAATGAAAATAACTAAAAAACATGTAATATTCTTAGTATTATTCGCAGCATTAGTATTTATAGGAAGAAGAGTTAATTTTTCACCATTAGTTGGTGCAGATAACCAATTTTTCACATTATTTCAATTCTTTGGACCAATCGCAGGTGCATTTTTAGGTCCGATTGTTGGTGCAATATCAGTTTTAATTGCACATGGTACTGATTATATAATTGCTGGAAAAGCATTTACTTTAGTTAATATAGTTAGATTAACTCCAATGATATTTGCTGCAATTTATTTTGGTTCAAGAAAAAAATTATTTGGCAAACCAATGTTAGCAAAAATATTTGGTGTAGTAATCCCATTAATTGCAATGATTGCATTCATTATGCACCCAGTTGGTAGAGAAGCATGGTTATATGCAATGTTTTGGTGGGTTCCAATAATTGTAGCAATTTTACCAACAAGATATTCAGATAATTTAATCTTAAAAAGTTTTGGAGCAACATTTGTAGCACACAGTATAGGGAGTGTTGCATGGCTTTACACATTCCCAATGTCTCCTGCAGAATGGCTAGCATTAATGCCAGTAGTTGTATTTGAAAGATCATTATTTGCAATGGGAATTATTGGCAGTTATTTTGGAATGAATGCAGTGTTACATAAAGTAACAAGCAAATTTAAGATTCCATCAGACATTTTACATGTCGATAAAAGCTATTTGATAAGTAGACTTTTCAAAGCAAAAGCATAATTTTATTTTAATAAAGAAAAAACAATAGCATGGCCAGGCGAACCGAGCATAGCGAGGTGAGTAGGATTTTTTCTGAAAGAAAAAGTCCGTCTGTGCCTAAGTTGTTGTTGTTTTTTCTATCTTTTAAGAAATATAAATAAAAAATGGCAGAACTAATCCCAGAAAAAGATGTTAAACAAGAGATGCAAGACATTGGAGTAGATGAATGGGCAACCAATTATATGCTTGATAAATCTAAATTTAGAATCATAAAAATAAAAGATGTTAGAAATGCAATTGCAAACATCTTAAAACAAGAAATGCTTTCTATTGGTGGAGATGTTGCTGTTAACAAAGGCTGTGTTAATTGCAGTATTGAGAAAAGTGATATTCTAATCATGGGCACAATAAGACAATTAAACAAACTCATCAACAAGATGAAAAACCAAGTAAGTGAATCAAAAGAAATAGCAATTAAAATTGAAAAAATCTTATCTGAGGAATAATGCACAATAAGTTCCTTTCTAAGAAAAGATCATTTTAACACATCACTTTTCTCAGCAAACTTTATAAATAACTAACAATAACATACATAAAATGGCAAAAGATAAAGTTTCAATGCCCCAATCTACAGGCGGCTTAATCCGATATTTTGATGAGTATAAGTCAACGCTGCAAATGAAGCCAGGATTGATTATTGTACTAGTTGTTGTAGTAATAATCATATCAATCATTTTGCACACATATGGCAAAACAATGCTTGGGTTACCATAGAGGTGTTTTTATGATTCCAGGAATGAATCCAAAGATGATGAAGCAGGCCATGAAAAGAATGGGCATTAAGGAAGAGACATTAGAGGTTTCTCAAGTAATTATGAAAGTTGGAAATAAAGAATTAGTTTTTGATAATCCACAAGTTTCTATGATAAATATGATGGGTCAAAACACATTTCAAGTTGTTGGCGAACCAGTTGAAAGAGATGTTGATACCACACCAGATATCAACGAAGATGATATTCAAACAGTCATAGACCAAACAAGTTGTTCAGAAGAAAAAGCTAAAGAAACCTTAGAAGAATGTAAAGGAGATTTAGCAGAAGCAATTATGAAATTAAAAGCTGAATAATTAATTCTTTTTTATTGCTTTGGTGTAACTCTATTTCTTATTACGTATCTGTGTAATTGTCTTAATATTCCCGGATATTGATGTCTCGTATATATCTGTAAATTAAGATCATCGCCATTAAACACATCCTTATCTAAACCTAATCCCCTTGAAGTATCATTAACAATTGCATTATGTTCTGCAAAAAATAAATGATCTGATTTTAATCTTGCCATTGCTGGTAAAAAATCATTTAATAGTCCTGCATTCCTATAAATTTGTCCTAAATTCCAACCTTTCTCAGCACAATACTTTAATGGGCCAAGAAATCCAACATAATCTTGTGGTGCATCTAAATCATTAACTCTACTGAAATCATGATGAGCTACCATGTTAGGATGTTTATTTTCAGGATCTGAACCAGGAGTATAAAATCTAAATAAAGGATTAAGCTCAGCTAATACATAGGCTAATTTATTTAAATGAGAAATATCAAACACTAATTGTTTCTTAGATCTTGGATCTTTTACCATTTTATTATATAATATTGATCTAATTGCTCTCATGTTTCCTTTTGCAGCTAACCTTAATCTACTAAATAGTGTTTTCCATTCACCAAAAGCCATATCTCTTAACCTTCTTGAATTACCTTCATTATAGCTTTCACTAATTACTTCTTTGCCATCCAATATTAAATCAATAGATGCTTTTATTACTCCGCCATTTTTTCTACTATCTGTAAAATGACCGATATAAGGTAGAATCCTACTATTCATAACAACAAGATTAGATTCTTTCCCAGAGTTAGTTGTTCCATCTGGATTTAATATGTGATAATGTGCATTTCTTCTTGGATAAACAACATCAAGACCACAAAACATATTAAAAAAATAATTAAAATTTAGTATAACATCATGACCTTGGTTTCTCTTATCATAAATAATATCATTCATTGTTTCTTGGTCAGTAAATGGCATATCTCCTGGAACCAATAAAAACTGTTCATCTTCTCCTAGATTTTGAAAGGGTCTGACTCCTTTATCAGCAAAAGAATTAAAAAAACTAAGATCTGTCCATGTTTGGTCTGGATCAAGCTCATCAGTTACATGAACTGTTTTTCCAAAATCACCATATATCTTTCTGCATTCATTAAGTATTTCTTTTGATAAGGGACTTACAACAAAACTAACTTCTTCTAAATCTGAAAGCATAACATTAAGATAAGTGTAAACAACCCCGGGAACTTCCCCAATTAACAGATTAAATTTAACAAAATCTACTTCTTCCCCATTAAATTTATAATCTAATGTCCTATAGAAAACATGACTTCTCCCAGGTTTTTGAAGTTTTTCTTCCAAGGCAGCCTTATCCTGCGCCTTTTTACAAGCTTCATCAAACTCTAATTTTCTATCATAACTAAAGCTAACTATTGCTCTTTTAATTTGAGGCTTCTCTGATCTATTTTCTCTACTAGAAGCAACTAATAAATCTAATGCATCCATACCTTCAGTCATCATTATTTTATGGAGGATATGATTACTGTTTATATTATTTGTGTGTTATTAGGTGTGAAATAAAAGACTAGAAACAATTAAATAAATAAAACAAAGAATAAGTAAAAATAAAAATTTATTCTAAATCGTCTTCTTCTGGATTGTAGCTAGGAACAGCTGATTTAGAAATAATCATAATATCACCAATGCTTTTAACTAGTTGGTGTGGAACAATTACTCCTTTTGCACTTCCTAAGATTTTATTCAGAAATGAATTTTTTGTACTCTTAACTCTCCATCCAAATACTTTATTTGATGTGATGATTGATTCTTCAACATCTCCAAAATATTCTCCTGAATCAGTAAAAACTTTCATATCGTATGTTTCGGTTAGTCTTTTCATTCTTAACATGTATATCCCTCCTTTTGTTCCTATAGGATTGTAAATTTGATTAAATTAGCTATTTACCATAGTCATAAAGCCCTATTAATATATAAAGATTACTAAAAAATAGGTATTAAGTTATAAGTAGTAAGTTTGAAGTAGGTAAGTGGTTATTTAGTTCTAAGTAATGCTACATAACCTTAATACTACTGACTAATTTACTTAAAACCCACTTATAACTTAAAACTTAGAACTACTTATCAAACTCTTCCCACATTTCAATTGCAGCCTTTTGGGTGTCTTCAACTGTTTTGGGATAATTAGTATCTAAAAATTGAACTTGTGAACCTCTGCCTGAAAACAATTTGCTTAACCATTCACTTTCATACCTGTTTGCAACTTGCCTTTGAAAAACTAATTTCTCAAATATTGCATTATCTTTTTTCTCTCTATTTTTTAAACGATGGATAACAACTTGAGGATCAACTTTTGTAATAATTAGTAAATCAGGTCTGTATTTCAATGCTAATCTATTCCCAGGAATATTAAGAATATCTTTTAGACTAATTCTTTCTAATTGAATTGGTTGATAAACAAAACTAGTAACTAATCCTCTTTCTTGTATAACAGTTTTGCCTTTTTCAAGTGCAGGAATTAATAATTTTTTGTATAAAATTTCTCTATCAAGTGCAAATGCATGTGCAGTACTTAGCCCAGAATACTTTCTTTCATTTTCTCTAATAATTTCATCCCTAATTGCGATTCCAACATGACTATAAGTTGGTTCAGCATTAATAATAACATCATATTCTTCTATTTCACTAAATTCTGGAAAAGAAAGATGTTCTTTACAATGTTCTCTTAAATCAAATACTTTTAATCCTTTGTTATCAAAGTATTCTTTTAGGGTATTAACTACAACACCTTTACCACTTCCATCTAAACCTTCAACCATTACAAATTTCCCACTCATAATAAGATGTAATGCATTAAGATATATTAATGTTGTTATAATACATTGCAGAAAAAAGAAAAATAGAGTAAGCGACATTAACTCCGCCCTAGTGTTGTAGTCATTTGTTGCCATAAACACATAAACAAAAAACAATAACAACAATGGCACAGACGGACTAAAGTCCTACTCGGTTTCACCTCGCCTGGCCACGTTATTATTTTTTGTATCGAAAAGTAAATTGTATTACTCTTCAACACCGGCGGATGCTATTTTTTCACTAGAATTTATTTTTATTTCATTTTAAAACCTCAATTTATATAAATAACAAAAACAAATAAACACTTATGGACAGAAAAATAGTTGCTTTAGTTGGTCTTCCTGGCTCTGGTAAGACAGAAGCAGCTAGATTCTTTTCTCAGCACGGATTTAAAATTATCAAATTTGGAGATTTAACTGATAAATTAATCCAAGACAACAAAATAGAACATACAGAACACAATGAAAAAAGAATGCGTGAATATTTAAGAGAAAAAGAAGGTATGGAAGCATATGCAAAATTGCATAAAAATGATATTGCAAAGACATTAGTAACAACCAATATCGTTATTGATGGGCTTTATAGTTGGGAAGAATATTTATTTCTAAAAAAGATATACAAAGAAAGACTTCTATTGTTAGCTATCTATGCTCCACCACCAGTTAGGCACCTGCGTTTAAACACCCGCCACCATAGGCCATTACACAAAGAAGAAGCTATTTCTCGAGATAAAGAAGAAATTGAAAACTTAAATGTTGGGGGTCCAATTGCTGTTGCAAACCATACAATTGTTAACATACGTGGCATGGAAGATCTAAGAATACACATAGCTGAATTTGTTAAAACACAATTCTGAAACTACTCCAAAGTAGTGTCAAAAACGAAACATTTAAATAGTAGATCAACCATAAGTATATATAGGAGTTTAACCAGTAAACTCTGAGAAATTGCCAACCAACTTTGCGAGATGAAAAGTCTATGCAACACACAGAAGAAGCGACACCCTTAACAAGAACTCCACCAACAATTGGTGTTAAACCAACTGAAGTAGAGAGAGATGGTATAGTTAGAGTAGAAAAAAAATTAGTTCTTATACACAATGAAATATCATTTACTAGTAAAGATAGACAAATGAACAGATTATTGAGATATAGATTAATTCAAAAATTATTTGAATGCGGTTGTGAGAATGGTGATAAGTACAACTTTGGTTATTTTAATGATGCAATGAGGTCTAGAGGAGCAATGCACCATTCTGAGATTTATAATTCAAGTAAAATGCTACAAAGATCCAAAAGTGGCTATTCTGATCCTTTAGAAGATATTGCTGCAGTTGTATGGATCCCTAATCGTAATGATCTAAGAGATTTCTTTAAAGTATTAGCACCAAGATCCAAAGGATATCCCGGTTATCATGGCTTGAAAATTGCTGTGTGTGATGGATTTTCTGAAAAAACAATTTGTAGTATCACTGAATATGCTGATGTTTGTTTATACAGAGAGAAAAAATCCAATGGAGATGAACCATGGAGAATAGTAAATAATTCCCAGCCCCATCACGTTACTCTTGGAAAAGAAGCAAAGTTTTCTAGGGCAGTTTACTTAACTTTAGATAAGGTACTACACTAACCCATATAACACACTTCAACAAAACATATAAAACCTAAATTCTTCCCAAATCTAATGAATAAGATTATAGCTATTGTAGGATTAACTGGTTCTGGAAAAAGTGTTGCTACAGAGTTCTTTATCAATAAAGGTTTTCATAAGGTAAGATTTGGAGACATCACTATGGATATTCTTAAGGAAAGAGGCTTAGAGACAAATGAAACAAATGAGCGGGGAATAAGAGAAGGATTAAGAAAGGAGTTTGGAATGGGAGCTTATGCAGTAAAAAACATTCCAAAAATAGAGGCTTCATTAACGCTTGGCCAAGACGTGATAATTGATGGACTGTATAGTTGGACTGAATTAAAAATTCTAAAAGACAGATTTCCAGAAATAAAAATCTTGGCCATCCAGACTTCCCCAAGTATAAGATATGAAAGATTAGCAAAAAGAGAAATAAGACCATTAACAAATCAAGAAGCTGCTTCAAGAGACCTTGCAGAAATTGAAAATGTTGAAAAAGCAGGACCTATTGCAATGGCTGATGAAATTATTGTAAATGACCTGGGAAAAGAAGAATTAATAAGCAATCTAGAAACAGTTTATTCTTTATTCACAGGAAAAGAAACTAAACAAACAATTACTCAAGAAAAAAAGACAGAAGAGAAAAAAGTAGATCCTACTAACAAAAGACCTTCAAAAGTTGATTATTATTTAGAAATTGCAAAACAAGTTTGTCAAAGAAGCACTTGTTTAAGACGTAAATTTGGGGCAGTAATAGTAAACCAGAGTGATAAAATAATCTCAACAGGCTATAATGGCGCTGTAAGAAAAGCAAAAGATTGTTATGAAATAGGAAAATGTATGAGAGAAGAATTAAAAATCCCAAAAGGACAAAGATATGAATTATGTAAAAGCGTCCACGCAGAACAAAATGCTGTTTTTGGAACAGATCCTTCTGAAAGAAGAGGCGCTACTCTTTATTTATATGGACAAATGGCTGATGGTTCTCCATCTTATTGTGAGCCCTGTATGATGTGCAAAAGAACAATTGTTCAAGCAGAACTATCTAAAGTAGTTGCAAGACAAGAAGACGGTAACATCAAAGAATGGGATGTAAAAGAATTTGTTATTGAAGAAAACCTCGGCAAAAACTTTCCAAAAGAAATACAAGAAACTAAAGAATTTAAAGGATATATGGAAAAATTAAACGGAAACTAATGTGATGGTAAATAGTTCTAAGTTATAAGTTTGAAGTGTGTAAGTAGTAAATTAGTTAGTAGTTCTGCAAGATCTACTTACTAAAAAACTTACAACCCACTACAAACTTAAAACTACTTACTAAAAACTATTTTCAATATCTTTTCTTTCGACGTTAATCCCGACTTAATCTTAACTTCTTTTTTTAATAATTTAGAAAAAAACTTAACAACTTCAACATTTGCTTTATTCTTATCTGCAGGAGCTTTAATATTAACTTTAATTCCTTTTTTTAAATCATCATAACCAAGGATTTCATTTTTAGAAGAGTTAGGTTTAACAATTATTTTAAGAAGATTGTTTTTAATGTATTGAATTAGTTGATTTTGATTCATTTTAAAAAGAAAATAAAAAATTAAAGATTATTATTAATCTCTGTAAAAACCTTATTCATTGCAAAGAATATGTTTCCATCTCTGACTTCAGCATTATATTTTTCACCTGCTCGAAGTTCTGCAGTAATATGAAATACATTTTTCTCTCCTAAAACTGATTTATTTAAATTTAAGTTTAACTTTTCGAAATTATCCTTTTTTTCAGAAACTTCCTTAACATAATTACCTACAAGCTTCTTAATGATTAGCATTTCTCCTCCGTTAAGCTCACTAAATCCATCCAGAAAAATATTTCCTCCTAGTTCCATCATTCTCTTCACCTCTTTTTTTACCATCTACAAAATAACTATAACCCATCCTTTGGTTTACAGGTATTTAAAGTTAACGGAAATTCATACCTAGGTGGTAGGAAAAATTCTATAAAAGTTTTTAGTAATGAATCTTGTGTTATGAGTGGGTTATTAGTAAGTAGTTATGAGTATTACTACTTTTTTTCAATACTAATTAACCCATAACCAAATCTCATTACTAATTGACTCATGTCCAACCCATTACCCATAACTCCAAACCCATAACCTTAACAAGTTTATAGAACATAGAACATACAACAACCTTTAAATATAATAGAGGATTTACTAAACTCAAAAATTAATATTAATAATACTGAGGTGTAAAAATGAATGAAACAATAATGAACTTAACAAAAGCTTTTATTGGTGAAAGCCAAGCAAGAAATAGATATACAATATATGCTAAAATAGCAAAAAATGAAGGCTATGAAAAGATTTCTGAGATTTTTTTAACAACAGCTGATCAAGAAAGAGAGCATGCAAAATGGCTATTTAGAATGATCCAAGATTTAAAAAAGAACTCAGAAGAAGATCTTTCTGAAATAAAAGTTGAAGCTACTGCACCTACTGCATTTGGAAATACAGTTGAAAATCTAAAAGCAGCAATTGGTGGAGAAACTTATGAGTTTACATCCATGTATCCAGAGTTTGCTGCAAAAGCAGAAGAAGAAGGGTTTAAAGAAATCGCAGACAGATTAAGAGCAATTGCAGTTGCAGAAAAACTACATGCAGGAAGATATGGTTGGTTACTTTCTGAGCTAGGAAATAATACAATGTTTAAAAAAGAAAAACCAGTTGCATGGGTTTGCAGAAAATGTGGATTCAAACACGAAGGTTTAGAAGCCCTTGATAAATGTCCATCATGTGGTCATCCACAAGCTTATTTTGAAGCAGTCCCTTGTATTCCTTTAGAAGGAGAAGAAAAAAAGGAATGTTGTAATTGAGGTTAATAAAATGGAATTCAAAGAAGCTATGAAACAAGCCTTAGAATTTGAGAAAAAAGGTCATGACATCTACAAAGAAGCTGCTGAAAAAACAAATAACGCCCTTGTTAGGAAAACTTTTTCTTATCTAGCAGAGCAGGAAACTAATCATATCAGAGAAATTCAAGAATATATTGATCATGAACATCCTGATATTGAAAAGATTGAATTAAAGGGAGACAAACTAGAAGGAGCTAAGCAATTCTTTAACACAACAATCAAAGAATTTAGAGAGAAGACTGAATTAAGTGAAGACGACATCAAAGCACATGAAGCAGCTCTTGAACTAGAACAATCTGCATATGATTTCTACAAAGAACAGCACGATGCTGCAAATGATGAAAAACTAAAAACATTTCTCAAGTTTTTAATGGATCAAGAAAATGCACACTTTGAATTAATTCAAAAATCCCTAGACTTCATTAAAGATCCAGAACACTTCTTTGCTGAAGAAGAAGGATGGTTGTTAGAGGGATAATTTTTCTTCTTTTTTTACCAATATTCTAGAAAACATTTATATATAAATAAACATAAAATATAGATATTATAATAAAAAAGGTGATAATTATGGTTAAAAAAGAAAACAAACATTCTATGTATTTGTTAGTAATAGTTGCGATTGTAGCCGTTATTGGTATTGTGTTAATGGTTAATAATGGAAATTGTAATTCTACAATTGATACAAATGAAATTAGTCTAGCACAAGATTTAGCTGGAGAAGCACATGGCAGAGATAGAGATGATAATGATAGAAATGATGATGATAGAGATAGAAAAATAGAAAGTCCAGACTCAAGAGATGATCCCTCTGTTACAATACCACTTGGAGGTTCTGATGAAGAAGATAAGACTGAATCTAATAAGTTTACAATTCCCAATGGTGTGGGTTCAATACCTGGTCTAGAATCAAGTAGACCTGAAAATATTGAAAAATTTCCAAGATCTATTGTTGTTGATATACCACAATTTGTTGAAATACCAGAAGGAAATGGATTAGTACCTGGATGCATACCAAAAGTAAAATGTGTAACAACTATAACATTAGTATTAACTGGTAAAGAGATATGTACAACTGAAGAAGACTGCAATGAAATAGAAACTTGTAAAGAAGAAAAATTAATAAGTGTGAAATGCAAAAATGGAAAAGGATGCCCAGAATGGTTAGATATTTCACAACAAGAAAATCCTCAAGAAGCTGTTGACAAATGGTGCGATGATGATTGTACTTTTTCATCACAAGCAACAGGAAATGAAATATGTGACACTGAGGAACTGTGTGATAAGACTCAAAATTGTGAGCCGATGTATGAACCAATTGAAACCACTGAATGCTCCTGGGTTTGTTAATTTTTCATAACCTTTTTCTTTATTTTTCTTATATTTCATAACAATAATATATTAATAAACCAACTTCTAACTTATAACCTAAGCAAGATTGAGATAGTTGATAAAAATGGAATATGCAAGCAATTATTATCAAACAAACAAGAACCAAAAGTCTGAAAAAAAGCAAGCAATGTGTAGCAAAGGATGTACATACTGTACAGGATGCGCACATGCTAATAGCTATTAAACCGAGGTGTCAAAATGATACAAATAAACCAAACTGCACCAAAATTTACTGAAGAAACATACGACGGTGCAACAGATGAAATTAAGAAAATTAGTCTAGAAGACTACAAAGGCAAATGGGTAATTTTATTTTTCTATCCTGCAGATTTTACTTTTGTATGTCCAACAGAATTAGGAGAATTAGCTGATGAATATGAAAAATTTAAGGAACTAAATGCAGAAGTCATTAGTATAAGTACAGATACTGCTTTTGTCCATAAAGCTTGGCATGATAATTCAGAAACAATTAAGAAAATCAAGTTTCCAATGTTGGCAGACCCAACAAGAAGAGTTTGTACTGAATATGGCACACTAATTGAAGAAGAAGGCTTGTCCTTAAGAGCAACTGCAATTATTGATCCTGAAGGAATACTAAAATCATTTGAAATACAAGACAATAGTATTGGAAGAAGTAGTGAAGAATTAATAAGAAAGTTGCAAGCTGCTCAATTTGTTAATAAAAACCCAGGAAATGTTTGCCCCATGAATTGGAAGCCGGGCAAAGAAACTTTAAAACCAAGGATGGACTTAGTGGGTAAAATATAAAAACATCAAGAGATACGATAAAGAGAAGGAGGAATAAAAATGGAAATAAAGAAAACAATACAAGATGCAATAAATAAACAAATAAATGCCGAGTTATACTCTGCTTACCTATATTTATCAATGTCTGCTTATGCTGAATCTATTAATTTACCAGGGTTTGCACATTGGTTAAAGATGCAAGTGCAAGAAGAGATTGAACATGCAATGAAAATGTATGATTTTGTGTTTAGTAGAGCAGGCAAAGTAGTCTTAGACAAAATTGATCAACCACAAACAGAGTGGAAATCTATTCAGGAAGTATTTAATGACACCTACGAACATGAGAAAAAAGTAACTGAAATGATAAATAATTTAGTTGATATATCAAGAGAAGAAAAAGATAAAGCAACTGAACTATTTTTACAGTGGTTTGTAACTGAACAAGTAGAAGAAGAAGCTTCAGCTGATGAAGTTGTACAAAAACTCAAAAGAGTTCATGATGATCCAAGTGGATTAATGATATTAGATGCTGAAATGGCAAAAAGAATAAATCATAAGGAGGAAACTAAAAATGGCAAAGATTAAAGTTTATGGTACACCAACATGTCCGTGGTGTCACAGAGTAAAAGAATATTTAGAAAGTAAAAAAATTGAATTTGAAGATGTAGATGTTTCTACAAACCAAGAAGCAACTCAAGAAATGGTTAAGAAATCTGGACAAATGGGTGTCCCACAGATTGAAATTAATGGGAAAATGATTGTTGGCTTTGATCAAGAAGCATTAGATAAAGAAATTGCAGAGTTAAAAAAATAAATTTTCCAAGGTGATAAAATGACTAAACAAAATGAAGTTTACAAATGTGAAATTTGCGGGAATATTGTTGAAGTAATCCATCAAGGTGTTGGAGAATTAGTCTGTTGTGGTCAAGCAATGAAATTAATGCAAGAAAACACAGAAGATGCTTCCCAAGAAAAACACGTTCCCATTGTGGAGAGAGATGGCAACAATGTTAAAGTAAAAGTTGGTTCTGTTGCACATCCAATGGAAACAGAGCATTATATTGAATGGATTGAAATCAAAATGGTTGATGCAGGTAGAATTGCAAAGAGATATCTTAAACCAGGAGATAATCCAGAAGTAGAATTCCATACAAGAGAAGGCGCCATTGAGATAAGAGCTTACTGTAATTTACATGGCTTGTGGAAAGCTAAAATTTAATTTTTTATTTATTTTAATTAAATTAGGTGGATTAAATGCAAAAATTAGTTAGTAAGATTAATATTCTTAAGAAATCTAAAATTAAGTTAATAATAGACAAAAAAATAAAAGAATTCTCTATTTTAGGTAAAAAAACAACTAAGGAAATATTCAAAGAATTATGTTTTTGTATATTGACTGCAAATTTCCAGGCTGAAAAAAGTATTTTTATTCAAGAAAAGCTAGGAAATGGTTTTCTAACATTAACTGAAAAACAATTAGCTGGAAAATTAAAGAAATTGGGACATAGATTTCCAAATATGAGGGCTAAATTTATTGTGGGGGCAAGACAGCATAAAAATGAATTAAATAAATTATTAAACAAGGATACAAATGAGAAAATAAAAAGAGAATGGATTGTAAAAAACATAAAGGGCCTAGGAATGAAAGAATCTAGCCATTTCTTAAGAAATATTGGTTATAATAATGTTGCAATACTAGATTTTCATGTAATTGATTTATTAGTTGAGAATAAAATAACAAAAAGACTAAAAACAAGCACAGGAAAAGCAACAAAAACATTAACACCAAAGAGATATTTAGAAATCGAAAAAAAATTAGAACAACTCTGTAAAAAAACAAACCTAAACCAATCAGAATTAGATTTATATCTGTGGTATATGGAAACTGGCAAGGTTTTAAAATAATAGTAATTAAGAATGAGGAACTCTACAAGCAACAGCAGCCCTTTGTTCGTCTCTTAGTGCCTTAAATCTTTTATAATCAGTCATGTCAAAGGGATATTGTTCTCTAGTACAACCTAAACAAACTCTTGACTCATCTAATCCTAAACAATCTAACATATTACCAAGTGAAAGATAATTTAATGTTGTTGCCCTAATCTTTTCTCTGGCCACATCAATATTATAGGGGGTATTTTCCTTAATCAATAATTCATTTTCAGCTGCAACATCAACTCCTCCAGGACAAATCCCAACATACGGGGGAAATGTTGAAAAGAAATGAACTTCTTCTGCACCAAGTTCATATAATATTTCTATTACTTGTTTGCTGTTTGTTCCTCTAACAACAGAATCATCAACAACACCTACTCGTTTGCCCCTAAACCTGTCTTCATTATATGTAAACTTTGCTCTTGCATCAAGTTCTCTCTGTGATTGTTCTTCTGCTTGAAAAGTTCTCATATTTGCATTTGATAGTATTCCACCATATTGTTTATTCCAAGTATTAGCTAATGCTTGTGCTGTTGGAATAGGTGTTTTAGGTATGTCAACAATTAAATCCACCCTATCTCTTAATTCCCTATATTCCATTGCAAGTGCAATTCCTAAATCATAACGAATGTCCTCTACAATTCTACCATTGAATCTTGAATGGGCAAGCATAAAATAAATTGCTTCAAAAATACAAGTTTTCTGCCCATGATTTAATATCTCTTGTCTATAAACATTCATGTCGTGATCAATAAAAATCGCTTCACCCGGTTTCATTTCCTCATGATCAGAAAAACCAAACCAAGTAGGGATAGCAACAGTTTCAGAAGCAAAAACATATTCTAATCCTGCATCTGATTCCCTTTTTGCAAAAGTTAATGGCCTTATACCATTTGGATCTTTAAAAGCTAACAAACCACGTTTATCAAGAAGTGTAACAGTAGAATACGCACCAATTGAAGAAAAAGTTCCTTGTGGATCCATTGTATCTCTTAAAGCAGGAAACAATTTTTCTTGAACATATTCATCAATGTTTTTTGCTTCATATTGTTTTCTATCAATTAAATTTTGAGCAAATGCATATAATAAAGCTTCAACATCACATTCAGTTCTAAATTTATAGTCTCTTTTTTGTTCTAATCTTTCTCTTAATGCCATGTAATTTGCTATTTGACCGTTATGTGCCATTACCATTCCTGGTTTTGGAACATATCTTGGCTGTGCGTCTCTAGTTAAGTTTCTTCCAGCAGTAGCATATCTTACATGTCCAATTCCAATCTCTTGGTCAATCTCTTCAAGATTTAATCCTTTAAAAACATCTGATGCTGCTCCCTCTGCCCTAATATCAAAATCTGCGCCGCCACCATTTTTATAAGATGAAATAATTCCAGAAGACTGCTTTCCACGATTTACTTGTGCAACAAGAGATCTGATAATATCTCCAGAAACTGGTTTACCATCAGAAATCATACCAACTATTCCACACATATTGCTACCCCTTTAGTTATCATGCAATATTTAATAGGAAAACCTTTATATTTGTTTGTATACTGAAATACAAGTATAGGAAAAGTTATTATTCATAAGATATATAAATCAAGGGAGAAATAATACTTAATATGAAAAACAGAATTGTAGGTATTGTAATAGTAGGAATTTCCGCTTTAATCGGATTTATCATATTTTCATTTAATAGGGCATTAAGTAGTATAATTGATACTGCTTGTACTCATGGCACAGTTTGTCCAATGTGGGGAACCTTAAGAGCCCAAACAAATATTAGTACAGGTATTGTTGTGTTTATAGTTGTTATTGGTTTATATCTTATTTTCTTTGGGAAAGAAGAAAGAATAATAACAAAGATTGAAAGGGTTAAAGAACAAATTAAACCAACAGAAATTACTAAAGAAAACTTTGAAAAAGTTATGGAAAAACTAAATAGCGACGAGAAAAATATACTTGAAAAGATAATAGAAGCAAAAGGTACAATTTTTCAATCTGAATTAGTAGATAAAACAGAATTTAGCAAAGTCAAAATAACTAGAATTCTTGATAAACTAGAAGGCAGAGATATTATTGAAAGAAAAAGGCGTGGAATGACTAATGTTGTTATTTTAAAGCACTGATTTCATACCTATGAAACTAGTTTCACATGTTACTATATAAGGGGTTTCGAATTTATATTCTAAGATTAACACAAATCATAGATAATTAACTGTGAATTTACGTGAGGTGAACCAAATGAAAATTATGTTAAATATTGAAGGAATGCATTGTAAAAGTTGTGAAGTATTAATTAAGGATGAATTAGATGAACTTGAAGGCATTAAGAAAGCAGATATTTCAGCTGATAAAGGCATTGCTACCATTGAATATGATGATAGCAAGATTGATAAGATGAAGATCATTGAAATAATTAAAAAAGAAGGATTCAAGGTAAAAAGGTAACTAAAATGACTGAAAACAAGATTATAAAAGAGGAATTTATTGCAGAAGGCACTACCTGTGAAAGTTGCTCAACTATTATAAAGAAACAAGCAATGAAAGTAGAGGGAGTTAAAAGTGTTGAATTTGATTATGCTAAAGAAATAGGACATGTTACATTTGATAAAACAAAAACAGATCTTGACACAATATTATATAAGATCGAAGAAAAAGGATACACTTGTTATGTTCTTTCTGAAAAAACTAATAAGACAAAAGATGACGTCCCAATTCCACATAAAAAATATTCAAATGACAAAACAGGTAAAATATTAGCATGGATATTTGGAATAATTGGAATCATTATCATAGGGTATTTTCTTTTAAATATTGTAGATAGTATAAACATGCCACAAATAAGCCAAAACATGGGTTATGGATTATTATTTGTTGTTGGTTTATTAACAGGATTTCATTGTGTTAGTATGTGTGGTGGTTTTGTTGTAAGTTACACTGCAAAACATGCAAAAGAAGGCACATCATCCCATAAATCGCATTTAATGTATGGTTTAGGAAAAACAATATCATATACTATAATTGGTGCAACATTTGGTTTAATAGGATCATTGATTGCGTTTACTCCTATAATGAGAGGTGTTGCAGGAATAATTGCAGGTTTGTTCTTAATATTATTTGGATTGAAAATGTTTAATGTATTACCATCATTAAGAAAACTTGGAATAAGAACGCCATCCTTCATTGCAAAATTTGTAAGCACAGAGTCAACAAAACATTCTAGTCCATTGTATATTGGACTATTAAACGGATTAATGATTGCTTGTGGTCCTTTGCAGGCAATATATATTATGGCTGCAGGAACAGGAAGCATGGTAGAAGGTGCTAAACTTTTATTTGTGTTTGCTCTTGGTACATTACCAGTAATGTTAGGTTTTGGTTATCTTGCAAGTTATCTATCTAGCAAAATGACAAATAAAATCTTAAAAGCATCTGGTGCAATTGTAATTATACTTGGACTAATAATGCTAAACAATGGTCTTGTATTAACAGGAAGCGGTTATGATGCTGGAAGCATGGTTCAATTAATAAGTGGTTCAGGAGATACTACTGAAGACCTATTGCAATCTGGCTCAGAAGAAGAAGTTTCTAAAAGTATTCCCACAATGAATAATGGTTACCAAGAGATTAGAATGACTGTAAATAGATATGGTTGGGAACCAGATAAATTTATTCTGAAAAAAGGAGTTCCAGTAAAATGGATTATTGATGGACAAGAAATTACTGGTTGTAATAATGCCATTCAAGTTCCAAAATATGGATTAGAATTTGATATAAAACAAGGGCAACAAACAATTGAATTTACACCAACAGAAGTTGGTACAGTTAGATGGAGTTGTTGGATGGGTATGATTCCTGGAACATTTATTGTTAAGGAAGATTTAGATTTAGGAGATGAAAATGGAATACAAGAAGCACAACAAGAGATAAATAATGTGCCTGCACAAGAAGCTGGAAGTTGTGGTGGAAGTTGTGGTGGCCCAAGTTGTGGGGCAGCAACAGGTGGAAGCTGTGGATGTGGAGGATAAAAAAATGAATTTAAAACAAATAAAAAAAGGATTAATTTTGACATTAATTATTTTAGCATTAACAACAATAATTGGATGTTCTACAAACCAAGGCCCTGGCCAATATGATACCTTTGCAAAAGCATTAACAGAAAATGGAGTTAAAATGTATGGTACAGAATGGTGCAGTCATTGTAAAAGCCAAAAAGAAATGTTTGGAAACTCTTTTCAACACATAAATTACATTGATTGTGACAAACAAAGTTATTTATGTCAAAGTGCGGGCGTACAAGGCTACCCAACATGGGAAATTGATGGCGAACTTTATCCTGGAGAACAATCATTTGATGATTTATCATCATATTCAGGAGTAGAATTTGATATTGATTAAGTTATAATAACGAAAAAAAGAAATGAGGTAAAATAAAATGAAAAAGATTTTAATAATTATGATAAGTATAATTGCATTGGTATTTTTAGTTGGTTGTGGTTCAAACACAGACACACCAACTGGAAATGTTGTTGCAAAGATTAGTGAAAGTGATGATTCCATATCAATCCCAATATCTGCTATTTCAACAACTTTAAAAAAATTAACTTATAATGCAGACGGAACAGTAGTTACATACTTTGCAGTGTTAGGAACAGATGGAGAAGTAAGAGTAGCATTTGATGCATGTGATGTTTGTGGTGGAAGTAAAGGATATAGACAAGAAGGAACCGATATTGTTTGTAATAATTGTGGAAAAGTGTTTAGAATTGATGGTTTAGGAACTCAAAATAAAGGTTATGGTTGTTGGCCAAGTTATTTACCACATCAAATTGAAGGAGACAATGTAATAATCAAAAAAGCAGATATTAAAAGTGGTGCTTTTAGATTTGCATAAAATTATAAAGTTAAAGATTATAGAAATTCGGGACAGAGTTTTTATAGTTTTTAATTAGCATCATTAGAACAATAACAAAAAAAGAGGTGGAAAAATGTCATGTGATTGTGAAATAAAAGAATCAGATTTTGGATCAAAATTATTCTGCAAATCCTGTGGAATGAATATTGAATTCAATGGAATTAAAAAAAGAATAAACAAGAAGGAAGAGTATTTTTGTTGTGAAGGATGTATTTCACAAGAAAAAGACGATGAAAAATCAATAAATATTAATATATTGAAACTTTATTGATTAATCTTGCTTAATATATAAGAACATACAGAGGTAAAATACAAATAAAATGAAGAAAACCACATTAAGTATAACTGGGATGACTTGTGCTAGTTGTTCAACCATGATTAATAAAGCATTAAACAAGGTAAAAGGAATTTCAAATGCAAATGTTAATTTAACAACTAATAAAGCAACAATTGAGTTTGATGAAGATAAAGTTAGTTTAGAAAAGCTAATTCAAACCATAAAAAATAAAGGTTATGGTGCGGTGGAAGCTACTGGAAAAACAGATTATGACAAAGAAGCTAAAAAAAAGAAGAGAGATTATGAAAAATTAAGAAATAAATTTTATCTTAGCATGATATTTGCAATCCCAGCATTTGTTTTAGGTATGTTCTTTATGAAAGACCCAATACCATATCAACAATATATTATGTGGTTTTTAGCTACACCTATTCAATTCTATGTTGCTTATCCAATGTATAAAAGTGCATTTAGCGCATTAAAAGGATTTAGTGCAAACATGGACACATTAATAGTGATGGGAACAAGTGCAGCTTATTTTTACAGTGTATTCGTAGTTCTTAGTAAACAAGGTCACGTTTATTTTGAAGCAAGTGCAGTTCTTATTACAATAGTCATATTAGGAAGATTACTTGAAGCAAGAGCAAAAGGAAAAACAAGTGAAGCAATCAAACGTCTTATAGGATTAAAGCCAAAATTTGCAACAGTAATTAGAAAGGATAATGGAAAAAACAAAGAAATTCAAGTAAAGGTAGATGATGTTTTAGAAGGAGATATTGTTATTGTTAAACCTGGAGAAAAAATACCTGTTGATGGAATTATAATAGAAGGGCACACGTCTATTGATGAAAGTATGATCACTGGAGAAAGTATGCCAGTAGAAAAGAAAAAAGGAGATTTAGTAGTAGGTGCAACAATTAACAAATATGGTGGATTTCGTTTCAAAGCAACAAAAGTTGGAGCAAATTCAACATTAGCAAGAATAGTTAAGCTTATAGAAGATGCTCAAGGCAGCAAAGCACCAATACAAAGATTTGCTGATACAATTGCTGCATATTTTGTACCTGCTGTTTTAATTATTGCATCAATCACATTCATTACATGGTTTTTTATTGTAGGAGAAGAATTTAGATTTTCTTTAATTGCAGCTGTTGCAGTGTTAGTTATTGCATGTCCATGTGCATTAGGATTAGCAACACCTACGGCCATTATGGTTGGAACAGGTAAAGGAGCAAAAAGTGGTGTTCTTATCAAAGGAGGAGAAGCCCTAGAAACCGCACATAAAATAAAAGCAATTATTCTTGATAAAACAGGCACAATAACAAAAGGAATGCCAGATGTTACAGATGTAATTGGAATAAAAAAAACAAATAATCAATTACTAGAAATTGCTGGAAGTATTGAAAAAGGAAGCGAACATCCTTTAGCAGAAGCAATTGTAAAGCATGCAAAAGAGAATAAAATAAAATTCAAAAAAGTTACTGGATTTAAAGCAATACCGGGCCATGGAATTACTGCAAAATTAGGTAAGAAAAATTATTATTTTGGTAATACTAAATTAATGAATAAATATAAAGTTAATATTAAATCACAAATAAAAGCAATTCAAAAACTAGAAGGACAAGGTAAAACAGTAATGATGCTTAGTGAAAATAAAAAATTAATTGGTGTAATTGGAGTTGCAGATACAATTAAGGAAACATCTCCAAAAGCAATAAGACAATTACATAAAATGAAGATAAGAGTATATATGATTACAGGCGATAATGAGAGAACCGCAAAAGCAATTGCTGCTCAAGCAAATATTAAAAATGTATTTGCCGAAGTTTTACCTGAAGATAAAGCCAAATATGTGAAAAAGATTCAAAGAAAACTAAAAATAAGAAAAAAGAATGAAAAAGTAGCAATGGTTGGTGATGGAATTAATGATGCTCCTGCTTTAGCACAAGCAGATATTGGCATAGCAATGGGTTCAGGAACAGATGTTGCAATGGAAACTGGAGAAATTGTATTAATGAAAGATGATTTATTAGATGTTGTTAAAGCTATTAAATTAAGTAAGATGACAATGTCAAAAATTAGACAAAATATGTTTTGGGCATTATTTTATAATACTGCAGGAATTCCTGTTGCTGCTGGTTTATTATATCCTTGGACTGGTTGGTTATTAAGCCCAATGATTGCTGGTGGAGCAATGGCACTTAGTAGTGTTAGTGTTGTTAGTAATTCCTTATTACTAAAAGGGAAAAAGCTATAAATTAGTTTTTTTATTTTTCTTATTATGAGAATACCTAAATATTACAAGGAAAGCTTTGAAATGTTAGTTCCTAAGTTATATGATTTTGTTGTTAACATTTCTTTTTTTGGTAACGCAAAAAAAATAAGATTAAAGGCAATAAAGCAAATACCTAAAAACTCAAAGAAAATAATTGATTTAGCAACAGGTACAGGGGAGCTTGCAATATTAACTAAAAAGTTATTTCCAAAATCAAATATTATTGGTATTGATTTATCTAATGGAATGTTAGAAAGAGCAAAGAAAAAAGCAAAAAATAAGAAATTAAATATTTCTTTTTTGAGAAGGAATATTGAAGACACTAAGTTCCCATCAAATAATGTTGATGCTGTAATAATAGGCCTTGCACTACATGAGATTCCTGAAAAGCCAAGAATCAGAGTATTAAAAAAAGCATATAAACTTTTAAAGAAAAATAAAGTTTTTGTAATCATGGAATTAAACAAACCAAAAAACATAATATTTAGGAATATATTTAAACTTTACTTAAGAATATTTGAACCTGATTATAACAGAGCAAATAAATTCTTAGATTATGACTTAGAAAGAGAATTAAAGAAGATAAAATTTAAATATATAAGAACATCTTATCATTATTTACATAGTGTTAAGATAATAACATGTAAAAAATAAGAATAACAGTAAAATAAGAATAAATTAATTCAAAAAAAAGAGGTGCAAACATGAAACACAAAATAATGTACATTTTACCAGTATTAGCATCAATACCAGTTGCATTAGCAGAATATGGTGGTACAGAAGAAGGCGGATGTTTTACTAAAAAAGGTGGACACATGATATATAGTTGGGGCCTATGGAAGTTATTTTATATTATAATTGGGGCATTTATATTCTCAGTAATCTTTTGGTTAGTTTACAAATGGTTAGTTGATGGATGTTGGTGTCAAACAACTACTAAAAAGAAAAAAAAGAGGTAAAACAATGGCAAAAAATAACTTGAATTCATTAGCATTAGGTTATGCAGGTGCAATACTATCTGCAGCATGTATGTTAATAATGGGAGTTTTAGGAAGATTAGGTATCCACACAAATGCTGTTGAAGCAATGCAACAATGGCACATATTCTTTTCTTTAAATGTAGTGGGAATTATTGCCGGCATAATAGAAGCAGCAGTCTTTAGCTTTGTGTTTATGTACTTGTTTGGATTATTATACAACAAACTTACTTAATTTTCAGATTACATAATCATAAACAAAATGAAAATATATCAATGTAAAGAATGCAATTTTAAATATGAAAATAAAGAAATTGCAGAAAAATGTGAAGCATGGTGTAGAAAACACAAAAGTTGTAATTTAGAAATCATCAAATTCGCAATTAAAGAGACCAATTAAGAGAAATCTTTATATATCTATATATTCCAGACTATATATAATGGTTAATATAAAAAAACTCCAGCTAATGGCTGATAAATTAAGAATTCATTCTCTTAGATCAACAACTGTTGCTGGTTCAGGTCATCCAACAACATGCTTTTCATGTGCAGAAATCATGAGTTGTTGTTTTTTTTCTGAATTAAGACAAGGAGATGAATTTGTGATGTCAAAGGGCCATGCTGCCCCTATTTTATGGGCTGCATACGCAGAATCAGGATTTATTCCAGTAAAAGAATTAATGAATCTTAGAAAAATTACAAGTAATCTTGAAGGTCATCCCACACCAAATATGCCTATGATCAAAGTAGCAACTGGTAGTCTCGGTCAAGGATTATCTGCAGGAGTTGGAATGGCATTAGCTCAAAAATTAGATAAAGTGGGGAAAAGAGTATATGTTTTATTAGGAGATGGTGAAATTGCAGAGGGCTCTGTATGGGAGGCTGCAAATGCTGCATCACATTATAAGCTAAATAATCTTTGTGCAATTATTGATGTCAATAGATTAGGTCAATCACAGCCTACAATGCACGGCCATAATCTTAATACATACCAAAAAAAATTCAGTGCTTTTGGATGGAATACTATTGTAATCAATGGCCATAATGTAACAGAAATATTAAATGCATTGAAAAAATCTAAATCATCTACACACCATAATAAACCCACAGTAATAATAGCAAGGACATTAAAAGGTAAAGGCATATCATTTATTGAGAACAAAGAAGGATGGCATGGAAAAGCACTTAAGGGAGATCAATTTGAAAAAGCACTTAAAGAACTTGAAAAACCAGGAATAAATAGCCTTAAGTTAAAATCAGACATTAAGTATGAAAAAGTAACATATAAATTCAAAAATTTCAAGAATAATACATATAAATTAGGGGAAAAGGTTGCAACAAGGTCTGCATTTGGTAAAGCATTAGTTAATTTAGGTAAAAAAAATAAAAGTGCTGTTGTTATTGACGGAGATGTTAAAAATTCAACTATGACTGAAGAGTTTTTCAAGAACTTTCCAAAAAGAAGTTTTGAATCATTCATTGCTGAACAAAATATGATTGGAATGGCAATAGGATTATCAGCAATGGGTAAAATACCATTTGCTGCAACATTTTCTGCTTTTTTAAGTAGGGCACATGATTTTATAAGAATGGCCTTATATTCAAAAGCAAATATTAAACTTATGGGTAGCCATGTAGGGGTAAGTATTGGAGAAGATGGTCCATCACAAATGGGGCTAGAAGATATAAATATGTTCTTAAGTATACCTGGTTCTGTTATTTTATATCCTTGTGATGCTATTTCAACAGAAAAACTAGTTAAAAAGATGGCAAAACATAAAGGTATTTCATATATGAGGACCACAAGAGAAAAAACACCAGTCATTTACAAAAATTCAGAAAAGTTTCCATTAGGGGGACTTAAAGTTATAAAGAAAAGCAAAAAAGATAAAATATTAATCATTGGTGCAGGTGTAACTTTATATGAAGCATTAAAAGCACATAACAAATTAAAAGAAAAGAAAATAAACACAAGAGTAATTGACCTATACTCAATACAACCTATTGACAAAAAAGCATTACTGAAGAATGCAAGAGAATGTTCAGGAAATGTTATTGTTGTAGAGGACCATTATTTTGGGGGAATTGGCACAGTTGTATCTGAAGTATTTGCAACATCTACAAATAAAATTAATAATAAATCAATAAGACTTAAACATCTTTATATTAAAGAAATTCCACGATCTGGAAAACCTGAAGAACTTAGAAAAAAATATAAAATTGATGCTTCAGCAATAATTAGGGCTGTTAAGCAATTCTAAAATAGTTAATATTTATTTATTAAAACATAAAAAAGAGGTTAAATATGGAAGACAAATGTTTGATTGTCATTTTAGGTGCAACAGGAGATCTTACAAAAAAGAAGTTAATCCCAGCAATACATAATCTAGTTGCAAATAAAAAAATAAAAGATTTCGCAGTAGTTGGAGTTGGAAGAGCACATTCAAATCCTAAACTTATTCTTAAAAAATCAAAAAAGTATGTAGAAAAGCTTAATAAAAAAACATGGTCAACATTAGAAAAAAGAATGTATTATTTCCAGGCAGATTTCTATGATAACATAGGATTTTGTAAGCTTGAAGAGTTTACAAAATCTATTGAGAAAAAACATAAACTTCCAGGGAATAGAATATTTTATCTTGCTACACTACCATCTCATTTTAAAGCAATTGCTGATAATCTTAGCAGATGTGGTTTAACAAAAGAAAAAATAAGAAGAAAACAAGGATTTAAGAAAAACTGGACAAAAGTAGTATTTGAAAAACCATTTGGTCACGACCTGAAATCAGCAAAAAAAATCAACAAATGCATTAAAAAAGTCTTTAAAGAAAAACAAATATATAGAATTGACCATTATCTTGGAAAAGAATTAATCCAAAATATTGCAGTAGCAAGATTTACAAACACAATCCTTGAACCATTATGGAACAAAAAACATATCGATCATATACAAATTATTCTTAGTGAAGATGTTGGTATTGAGGAGAGAGGAGCATTTTATGACAAATACGGTGCAATAAGAGACGTCATGCAAAATCATATGATGCAAATGCTATCTCTTGCAACAATGGATACACCAAAAAAGCTTACTGGCAATTATATAAGAGATAAGAAAGTTAAAATTTTAAAATCTATAAAACCATCAAAAATTAAAGAAGAGACTATTGTTGGTCAATACATTGGTTATACTAAAGAAAAAGTAATTAATAAAACTTCATCAACAGAAACTTTTGCTGCAACTAAAATGTTTATCAAAAGTAGAAGATGGAAAAACGTTCCATTTTATTTTATCACTGGCAAAAAAATGAAAAATAAAATCACTTCAATTTATATACAATTCAAAGAAGCACCATGTCTTTTGTTCAGCAATGTATGTAATTTCAAACCAAATTATATGGTAATACAAATACAGCCAGAAGAAGGTTTTTATATTCAACTCAATGCAAAAATTCCAGGAAAACCTGATATAACTTCAGTTAAAATGGATTTTTGTCATGAATGTACTTTTGGCCCGGGAAGTCCAGTTGCATATGAAAATTTATTAAATGATGTAATTATAGGAGACCAATCCACTTTTGTAAGAACAGATGAAATTGAACAACAATGGAAAATTATTGATAAGATCAAAAATTCAATTAACAGCACAATAAAAAATAAGAAAACAAAACTTCATAAATATAAAATAGGAACATATCCTAAAGAAGCTGATAAATTAATAGAGAAAGATGGTAGAGAATGGCATTTGAAAGTAAAATAAAACATCTTACTAGTATAATTTGTTATTAATATAATTAAAATGTGAAGTGTTATTAAAACATAAAATATGATTATAGATGTTTAATAATTCAGAATAAAAAAATAATGGTGAAAAAATGAAAATAGGATTTATTGGATTAGGAAGAATGGGATCAAATATGGTTCTTAATCTTATTGAGAAAAAAAACAAAATAGTAGCATATAATCGTACATTTGGTCCTGTAAAACAGATGAAAAGAAAAGGAGCAATACCTGCCTATAGTCTTGAAGAGTTAGTGAAAAAATTACCAAATTCGAAAACAACACCAAAAGTGATTTGGATAATGATAAAGGCAGGAAAACCAGTTGATATGGTTATTGCAAAACTTATTCCTCTGCTTAATAAAGGTGATATTATTATTGATGGTGGTAACTCTTTTTACAAAGATTCTATAAGAAGAAATAGATTATTAAAGAAAAAAGGAATTCATTTTCTTGACTGTGGAACTTCAGGAGGAATGGAAGGAGCAAGAAATGGAGCATGTATGATGGTTGGAGGAAACAAGAAAGTTTTCAATAAAATAGAATCCCTTTTTAGAGATATGTGTACAAAAGATGGTTATGGTTATATGGGGAATGCTGGAGCAGGCCACCTTGTTAAGATGGTTCATAATGGAATTGAATATGGTATGATGAGTGCTCTTGCTGAAGGTTTCCTTGCAATAGAAAAACATAAACCAAAATTTAATACTGACCTTAAGGAAGTTTCAAAAGTTTATGCAAATGGAAGTATAATTGCAGGAAAATTATCAAGTTGGTTATGGAAATCATTCAAGACAAAGGGATATCTTGATAAAATATCTTGTACAGTTCCCAAAGGAGAGACTGAAGACGAGATGAAAGAACTAGAAGGTCTTGCAGACATGCCTGTACTACATCAAGCAAGATTAATGAGGGTAAAATCAAGAACAGTAAAAACAAAAACAGGCAAAACTAGAAAAAATATTTGTGGAAAACTAATTGCGGCCATGAGAAATCAATTTGGTGGTCATAAAGTTATAAAAAAATAAGATTAATTACATAGACATGGGTATTTAAATATAATTATTTAAGAAATAAAGAGGTGAAAAAATGGCAAAAGTATGTCCATTAAAAGGATGTAGCAGTACACCAGGCATGTGCATGCATGACAGAATAATGTTAGTAGTTGCAGTTGTTATTGTACTAGTTGTGATTGCAAAGCTTCTAAACTTATTTTAATCATAATAAGATGATTTAACAATAAGAGAAGTATATAATCAAATAGGAATTAAATAAATTCATTCATCAATTTATTTATTCTTATATTTGAAATATCTTGTTTAATTAGTGGTTTCTTTTTTATTTGCTCAACTTCTTCTTCATAAGTGATTTTTTTCTTTTTATAAAATACACCAATTGGAAGCTTTTTATTTTCCATGGCTTTTTTTAACGCAGCATCTTTATTTTTTGTATCATGTTTATCTTTATTATTTTCTAATTTATAGACTTTTTTATTGAACCAATCATAAGTGTTTACATGATTAAAAGTTACACATGGCTGAAACACATCAACGAGTGAAAAACCATTATGCTTTATTCCCGCAATAATTAACTTTTTAAGATGATTAACATCGCCAGCAAATCCTCTTGCAACATAAGTTGCCCCAGAAACAATAGCAAGAGATATTGGATTAACAGGTTCCTCTAAATTGCCAAAAGGCGTTGATTTTGTTATTAATCCTTTATCAGATGTAGGAGATGCCTGACCTGTTGTTAAACCATATATTTGATTATTACAAACAATATATGTAATATTTATATTTCTTCTCATTGCATGTACAAAATGACCCATGCCAATCCCATAACCATCCCCATCTCCACCAATTGCAATCAATTTCAAGTTATGATTAGCGAGTTTTATACCCATAGCAACAGGTAATATTCTTCCATGTATGCTCTCAAATCCATAAGTGTCTATGTATTGATGATATTTATCAGAGCACCCAATACCACTGATTATAACAATTTCCTCTTTGTTTAGTCCTAAGTCTGCAAAAGCCTGCCTTATAGCCATTAAGATTCCAAAATTTCCACAGCCAGAACACCACACAGGTTTTTTTCCAGTGTTAAAATCTTCTGGTTTTAGATCTTTCTTAGAACTTTTTTGTTTGCCCATTTTAATTATTTAATACCTCTTTTATTTTATCGTAAATCTCATGAGGGTACATTTGTCTGCCATTGTATTTTGAAAAACTATGATCAATATCAAGCCCTGTTTTTTCTTTAATTATAGAAGCAAATTGCAAGGTCATATTCTGTTCTACAATAATTGTTTTCTTAGCAGATTTCAATATTTTTAATAATAATTCAGTTTTTAATGGATTAATGTAGTTGAAGTGTAAAAAATCTGCATAGACACCATCAATTTTCAAAAACTTCATTGCTTCAAGCACCGCACCTTTTGTAGAACCCCAACTAATAATTGTTATATCTGTTTTAAGCTTATCTATTTCAGAATTTATTTCTTTTATCTCTTTTTTTATTATTTTCCCATTTTCAATATTATAAATATTTGGCCAAGATATTTCTTTTAGAATATTAACCATCTTCTTATTTCTCTTTTCTACCATCTTTATTCTTACTTCTGGATCCTCACTCATCCAACCAAATTCATCATGTTCATAGGAAGGCACCCTAAATATTCCATTTTTCTGTCCAGGAATTGTTCTGTTTGATACACCTGTATCTGTAAATTCAAATCTTTTAAATCCATCTGGTCTTTTTTTTAATTGTTTACCTTCAATAAGCATACCTCTGTTAATCTTATACTCAACATTAAACATTTCAGTTGTTTTATGACTCTCCGCAAGATGTTTATCTGTCATAATTATCACTTGTACTTGAAACTTTTCAGCTAAATTAAACGCCTCTCTTGTTAGATAAAAACATTCATCAACATCCCCTGGGGTAATAATTATATGAGGAAATTCACCTTGTGAAGCATTAAGTACAAATTTTAAATCACCCTGTTCTGTTCTTGTTGCTAATCCTGTACTTGGTCCTGGCCTTTGTGCATTTACTATAACTAATGGCGTTTCAGTCATGGCAGCTAATCCTAAACCTTCAACCATTAACGAAAAACCACCGCCAGAGGTAGCAGTCATTGATCTCACACCAGCAAAAGATGCACCAATAGCAGCGTGTATAGCAGCAATCTCATCTTCAGTTTGCTTAACAACAAGATTCATATTTTTCTCATTAGCAGCCATATAATGCAGTATAGAAGATGCTGGAGTCATTGGATAGGCAGAATAGAATTTACAGCCAGCTTTTATTGCGCCTAAAGAAATTGCTTCATTCCCTGTTATTAACATTCTTTTTTTATTTTTTTCTTTATTGTTGCTAATCTGTCGTAATTTTGTTTTAAAATCATGATTATAATTTTTTTTTACATAGTCATAACCTTTTTTTGCAGCCAATATATTTTTGTTTACTACTTCAGCTCCTTTTTTTCTAAATACATCAGTTATAACTCCATCAAGAATGTTTAGATCATAATCAATAATCGCAATAGTTGCTCCTAGGGTAATAGTATTCATAATAATTTTTTCTTCTGTAATCCCCTTTGCAATCTTTAGTAAAGGTATATCATATAATTTAATATCACCTCTAATTTCATTATTTTCAAACTTTGTTTCATTACTGTCAAAAATAATTGCACCACCCACAGTAATGTTAGATTTATGTTTATCAATAGTTTCATTATTAAAAGCTACAAGAATATCAATTAATTCTATATTAGAATGTATTTCTTCATCTTCAACTCTTACATGATAGTTATTATGCCCACCCCTTACTAATGAAGGATACTCAACTGTATCAAAAACATGAAATCCACCTCTGGAGCAAGCCTTAGAAAAAATAAGACCAGTGACCATAATCCCATAGCCAGCTTTGCCTCCAATCTTCCAGGCTAATTTATTTATAGCCAATGAACACCTCTTTTTTATAATTTTACTATTAATATACAGTTGAATTAAATTAATTTCTCTTTATTTTCTTGATTAATGATATGAATTGCCTTAACAGGACATGCTTTTGCAGCATTCATGTTGCATTCCAGCTGATCATCATCAAACTCTTCTATTTTATACTCTGATTTGCCATCCTCTTTCATTTCCCAATTGCTTGAGCATTTATCATTGCATGACCTTGCCCCAATACACTTATCTTTCTCAAACTCAATTTTGTATTTCACCATATATATCACCTCATAAGCGAATTATTTAATTAACCAATTAATTATTAAAAAGAATTTAATGAATTTTATTTTATTTAAAACTTGTGTTTTATTGTGCATAAAATAGAAAGTTTTATATAATTATAATAACAAGATATAACATTAGATATAAAAATAGACAACAGATAAATATTTAAAAAGATGAGAAATAAAAATGGATAAGAAATCAGAAAAACGAGATTGGAATATTTTTTATGCAAGTGTTTTCTTCGTATTAGGATTTTCAGTTATATTTTCTATTGTTGGTGTTCTATTGCAAAGCTTTTTATCAGCTATTTCAGATGTTGCTCAAGTGTGGTTAGGCAGAATAGGAGGTATAATTATTCTCTTTTTTGGTTTTTATCTTCTTGGATTAGTACAACCAAAATTTCTTAGAACAGAACACAAATTTAAAGTTAAAAAAAAATTCAAATCAATGTATATTACCTCATTTGTATTTGGTGCTGCTTTTGCTGTTGGATGGACTCCCTGTGTTACAGCTGCTCTTGGAGCGATATTAGGTCTCGCAGCATATAATCCTTCAAGTGCATTTGTATTGTTAATGGCCTATACATTAGGTTTAGGTATGCCTTTTCTTTTAGTTGGATTATTCACAAGTCATGCACAAAATTTAATCAATAAAGCTGGAAAATGGTTGATTTATTTTAATAAATTTTTTGGTCTTGTCCTTGTAGCTATAGGTGTGTTTGTATTCACAAACCAACTAAGCAGAATTGCAAATCTTGAATTTGTCACAAATCTTCTCATTAGTCTTAATATACCAACTACTGGTGGTGCTGATATTGCCTCAGCAAGTTTAATAAACCTTGGAATTGCTTTTTTTGGTGGTCTTGTTTCTTTTTTAAGTCCATGTGTATTACCTCTAATTCCTGCATTTTTATCATATCTTGGTTCTGTTGGTACAACAAAAGAAGTAGTAGAGAGTAGTAATAATAAGAATCATAAAGGAGGAGAAAAACAATGACAAAAAAAGCCCAAATCATAAATAAACCCATAATATTTATTTTACTTCTCTTAGTAGTTATTGGATCTATATGGTATCTTGAATCACAAAAAGCAATGCCTGTTTCTCTGGCTTTTGAAGATTCAGAAGAAATTACTGATGAAGATATTTTAGATGAACAAGTAGAAAGTGAATTAGTAGCAGAAGATTTGGAAGAGAACGTAGAAGAAATAAAACAAAAAAAAGAACCAATAATATTTACACCAAACCCTGAAAAAGAAGGAAAATATAAGCGTGCACCAGAATTAGTAGGAACACAAAAGTGGGTTAATTCAGACCCCCTAAGAATTGGTGATTTAAAAGGTAAAGTTGTGTTAATTGATTTTTGGACATATTCATGCATAAACTGTATCAGAACATTACCTTTTTTAAAAGAATGGCATGAAAAATATAATGATAAAGGTCTTGTCATTATTGGCGTACACACACCGGAATTTAAATTTGAAGAAGACTATGACAATTTAGTTGAATCTGTAAAGAAGCGTGGGTTAAAATATGCAATTGTGCAAGATAACAACTATGCAACCTGGAAAGTTTTTAAGAATAGATTTTGGCCAAGAAAATATCTTATAGATGCAGAAGGTTATATTAGGTTTGATCATATAGGCGAAGGTGCTTATAAAAAAACAGAGATGAAAATTCAAGAACTTCTTGAAGAACGAGGACTGGATGTATCAAACATTGATGTTTCTGATCTTGATGAAAAAGTCTTTGCAGTAGCAAGAACACCCGAATTATATGCAGGATACAAATTTGCATTGCCAAGAGATCAAAATATTGGTAATCTGCTTGGCATGGTTCCAGATGTAACTAAGAATTATATCTTACCTGAAATATTAAATGCAGATAAAATCTATCTAAAGGGAGAATGGAAAAGCAATTCAGAGAATCTTCAAGCAAAAGGCAATGAACAATCATCTATTATACTTATGTTTACTGCAATGTCTGTAAACATTGTAGCAGATACATTAAAAGAACCATTAGAATTAGAAGTAAAAATTGGTGAGAAGTATATAACAAAAGAGCAAGCGGGAATAGATGTTCAATTCAAAGATGAAAAAGCATTTATTGTTGTAGATCAGCCAAGACTTTATAATGTTGTAGATGGTGTTTATGGAATGTATAAACTAAAATTAATCACTAAATCAAATAATTTTACATTCAATGCATTTACTTTTGGATAATGTATAATTAAAAAGAATACTGAGGTGAAAAAGTGGCATTAGAAATATGTAAGTTATGGAAATGTGAAAAAAAATGTGAATGGTGTTTTTTAGTTTTTAGAGTAATTATTGGATTGTTATTTGCAATGCATGGTGCAATGAAATTTGGATTCATGAGTGATTTCACCATATCAGGATTTGCAGGTGCAATGAGTATTCCGGTTTGGTTAGGAGTAATTGCAGGATTAGTTGAATTAATTGGTGGAATTGCGATTGTGTTGGGATTATTCACAAGAGTATTCGCCACATTAGGTGGAATCCAAATGATTGTTGCTTTTATCATGGGACATATGCCAAATGGTTTAAATCCATTTACTAATGGTGGAGAACTTGTTGTGGTTTTCTTTGCATCAATGCTCTTATTGTTTGGTTATGGTGCTGGAAAATTTAGTTTGGATAGCTTACTATGTAAAAAGTGTAAGTGATTTTTTCTTTTTTTATTATATTTAACACAGGTTCTTAGTTCAATACTTTTAAACTATAGTTCCAAGCACACAAGAAACATATAATTCATAAACTAAGATTTATAAACCCAGATCTTTCACTTATATGTTATAAAGGTGAAACAATGAAAAGAAAGATTGTAGAAATAGATGAAGATAAATGTAATGGTTGTGGTTTATGTATTCCTAATTGTCATGAAGGTGCTTTACAAATAATAGATAATAAAGCAAGATTAATTAGTGATTTATTTTGTGATGGTTTAGGAAATTGTTTAGGTCATTGTCCAGAAGGTGCTATAACTATAGTTGAAAGGGAAGCAGAACCATATAATGAAAGAAAAGTAATGGAAAAAATAGTAAAACAAGGTATGAATACTGTAAAAGCTCATTTAGAACATATGAAAGATCACAATGAACATGAATTTCTAAAACAAGCATTAGATTTTCTTAAAGAAAAAGGAATTAATAATCCATTGGAGGAAAACAAAATGAATAATGATGATAATAAAGAACCAGGTCATAAACCTTGTGGTTGCCCAGGTATGGCAATGAAAGATTTTTCTAATAAAGATTCAGATAACGCAGAAGACGAAACAGGAAAAAGAACATCTCAATTAAGACAATGGCCAGTACAATTACATTTAGTTACACCTCATGCCCCTTATTTTCAAGGTAAAGATGTGTTATTAGCAGCAGATTGTACAGCATACGCATTAGCAGACTTTCATAAAGACTATTTGAAAGATAAAAGCTTAGCAATTGCATGTCCTAAATTAGATTCAGAACAAGAAAGTTACATAGAAAAAGTAACAGCATTAATTGATCAATCAAAAATCAATACATTAACTGTTATGATCATGGAAGTTCCTTGTTGTGGTGGCTTGTTACATATAGCAAAGACAGCATCTGAAAAAGCAGAAAGGAAAATACCAATAAAATCAGTTGTTGTTGGTGTACAAGGAAATATTCAAAGAGAAGAATGGGTGTAAAAATGGAAAAAGAAAATAATAAAGATCTAAATGAACAAACAAAAGAAGGATTTAACATTAATCTAAATGAAATTATGAATTTTAGTGAAGGTGGAATAAATAGTAGAGTATTAGCAAAATCAGAGAATTATAATTATACACTAATGAATTTAGCAAAAGGTACAGACATTGATACACATACATCTACAAAAACAGGATTTGTTCAAATGTCAAGAACCACTGGTCAATAGACCAGTGGCATGAAGCAAACGCTTCACTTCCGATTACAAAAGCCAGTGGTTCTTGATCATGCTCAGAATCCCACCAGTCAATAGACTGGTGGTATACTGACATATTAAAAGGAACAGGCACATTCAAATTATTCAATAATGAAATTAAGCTTGAGCCCGGTGTCTTTATTTTCATGCCAGCTAATGCACCACACTCATTAAAAGCAGATGAGGATCTTGCAATGCTTTTATGTTTAAATTCAGAGTGAAAAACAAAAAAGTATTTAACCAACAGATTAAGTTAATATAATCATGAAAACTTTAATCATATATTCACATCCAAACACAGGAGGACACTGTGCTGAGATTCTTAAAAGTGTTGTAGATGAGTTAAAGAATAAAAAAACAGATTTTCTACTATTAGATCTCTATAAAATGAAATATGATCCTGTTTTACATGAAGATGAGCATTATACAAGAGGAAAATACAAAATATCAAAACGAAATAAAGAAATACAAAAACAAATAACAGATGCAGAAAAATTAATATTTATTTATCCTGTTTGGTGGAACTCAATGCCAGCTATGATGAAAGGTTTTATTGATCGAGTATTTACAGCAAAATTTGCATTTAAATTTGTTAATGGTTATCCCATAGGATTGTTAAAAGGTCGAAAAGCGGCTGTTTTTATTACAAGTGGTGCAAATAATTTTTTTTCTTGGTTAATTTTCAGAAAAAGAGCAGCAAAAATTATGAAAAAAGATATTCTACAATATTGTGGAATTAAAACAAAAGTTTTCCAATTTGGTGGAGCTCTTGAATTTAATGAAAAATCAAGTCTTAAAATTAAAAAACTTGTGAATAAAGGATTGAACTGGTTATATTAATAAGAATTATTTCTTTGCTTTTACAAACCAATCCCATAATCTAGGTTCTTCAGGAAAATCTTCATAATCACTAATTTCTTTCCCCCAAGAATATTTAACTTTAGAGATTTCAATATCTTTAAAACCTGCTTTTTTCATAAATTGTTTAATCTCATGCTTGTAATAGAATTTTTGTTTTTCCCCACCGTCTTCATAATGTCCTGTAAATAAGTCATATTTATGATGTTCGAATTTAACTTTTGCTTTTTTTTTAGCAGTTTTCTCATCATGTTTTCCTAATTCCCTATGTAATAGAAGATGACCATGATAAATAACAGATTCCATTGACGGCAAAATCATAAAACAAGTACCCTTAGGTTTTAAAGATTCAAATAAATTATTAAATGCAATTTTGAGATCATCTAATGAAGGCATTAGTAATGAGTTTACAGATATAATAACATCAAATTTATTTTTATAATGAATTTCCCTTATATCTTCTTGAATAATGTTTAAATTTCCTGATTTCTTTATGATGGATTTATTTCTCTCAATTGCTTTCTTTACCATTTCCTTAGAAAAATCAGATGCATGTACTTGTTTAAACATATTAGATAGTTTTTCTCCCAGATAAAATAATCCACAACCAAACTCTGCTACGTTTTTCTTCTTCTTATCTTTAATCTTTCTTAGCTCACCCTGTAAGGGATTCTCTACTTCACCAAAAAAAGGACTAATTACTTCATCATGATATTTGCTAGCTAATTTATCCCATTCTTTTTCTTCCATGATAGGTTTATGTAATGTGTTTTTTATAAAAGTTTTTGTTTAAAACAACCAAAATTTAAAAAAATAACAACAACGGCCAGGCGAACCGAAGGTGAGTAGGATTTTTTCCATAGGAAAAAGTCCGTCTGTGCCATAGAGGTTGTTGTTTTTTCATCCAAGTTAAAATTCAAATCAAAAGATCACAAAATATTAAAATCAACTAATAATACAAAACAGAGGTGATAATATGACGGAAACCTTATACTTAGATGATTCATACTTAAAAGAATGGGAAGCAAAAGTTGTTAGTGTAAAAGATAGCGGTAAAGGAACATTATTTGTTACATTAGATAAAAGTGCTTTTTATCCAAACTCTGGTGGACAACCACATGATGAAGGTGTTATGATTAGAAAATCAGACAACAAAGAATTCAATGTTATATTTGTTGGCAAATTTAGTGGAGAAGTTAGCCATGAAATTAATTGTGGAGAAAATGAATCATTAAAACCAGAAGACATTGTAGAATGTAAACTTAACTGGGAAAGAAGATATAAATTAATGAAAATGCATACTGCATGCCATATTCTAGCTGGTGTTTTACATAAAGAATGCAAAGCAATGATTACTGGTAATCAATTAAATATAGAAAAATCAAGAATTGACTTTTCAGTTGAAGAATACAATCCAGAAATGATGGCAAATTATATCGCAGAATCAAATAAGATTGCGGCAGAAGGCCATGAAAATAAAGTTTATTATGTTGATAAGAATGAAGATGTTGATAAGTTTATGAGATTAGCAAAAGGTCTTCCTGAAAATATAACAAATGTAAGAATAGTTGAAATTGTAGGTTTTGATATTCAACCAGATGGCGGCACTCATGTCAAGAATACAAAAGAAGTTGGCAATCTAAAGTTTTTAAAGTCAGAAAATAAAGGGAAGAATAATAGAAGATTATATTTTGAGTTGGAATAAATAAGAAAAAAGAATAAAAAATAAAAATCACGAGGGAAAAATGAATCTAGGCAAATTAAATCCAAAAACAACTGCGTTTATATTAATTGATCTTCAGGAAAAGTTTATTCCTGCAATGAATAAAATAGAAGATGTCATCCAGAATGCAAATATTCTTATTAAAGCATCTGAAATATTAAAAATTCCACTAATTGTAACAGAACAATATCCAAAAGGTTTAGGTAATACAATTAATTTTCTTAAAATCCCTGAAGATACTACCAAAATAGAAAAAATACATTTTAGTTGTTTTGGTTGTAAAGAATTTTCTACAAAGTTAGAAGAATTAAAGAAAAAAGGAATTACATCTTTAGTATTATTTGGTGTTGAAGCACATGTTTGTGTTCTAAAAACAGCTTTAGATGCAATTGAGAAAGAATTTGAAGTTCATGTTGTTGCAGATGCTGTTACATCTAGAAAAAAACATGACAAAAGAATAGCAAACCAAAGAATGATGCAATCAGGAGTATTCTTTGCAAGTACAGAGATAATCTTATTCCAATTAATAGACAAAGCGGAGAATGATGAGTTTAAAGCTATTAGTGAATTAATTAAATAAAATAAATGAGAAGGAAATAAACAAAAGCAACGGACCTAAAGATTAACAAACTCTGTCTTTACTTGTTTAAGAGAAGTTAGTGTAGTTATCTTAGTTACTCCTTTCCTTGAAATAACATTCTTCATAAAATTAAAATATTCATCCTTATCTTTTGTTCTAACTTTAAGAATCATTTCCCAATCCCCTGTAATAATGTCAATACTTTCTATTTCATCATGTTTAGATAATTCTTTACTAAGTCTTTCAGGATTACCATATTCATCAGGAGATAATCTAATTAAAACAAATGTACAATAACCAATTCCAATCTTATCGTAATCAAAAACAGCATTGTATGCTTTAATTGCCCCATCTTTCTCTAACTTTTTTATGTTATAATGGATTGTTGTAGACGGCTCTTTAATCTTCTTTGCAATTCTAGCTATCTGTGGGGTAGAATACCCTTGTTTGAATAATTTGATTAGTTTTTGTTTAATATCCTTCATATGTTCACCCAATTACACATAAAGTTGAATAATATTCAATTATTTATAAGTTTTTTGATTAATACTCGAATAATATTCAATAAAATATATTAGGAATACAACCCAACATTAATTAGTGATACAATGAAAGCTAAAAGACTAGGAATAATTGGAGGACTAGGCCCAGAAACAGGGTTTAAGTTTTGTCTGAATATAAACAATAAATTCAAAGAAATAACAAACACACAACCAGACATCACCTTAGAAAATTTGCCAATCTCTGCAAAAGCAGAGAACGACATAATTCATGGAAAAGTTGGTGAAGAACACTTAGCATTATTAAAAACAGCAGTAGAAAGATTAAACAAAATCCATAACAAAGTAGATTTAATATCCGTCCCCTGCAACACAGTACATGTTTTTATAGACGAGCTAAGAAAGATATCACAAATACCCATATTAAGTATTATTGAGGAATGTGCGAAAGTTTGCAAAGAACAAAAAATAAAGAAAATAGGCATCCTTGCATCAACAAAAACAGTTAATGAAAAATTGCATGAAAAAGAATTAAAAAAAGAAAACATTGAACTAATAATTCCAATAGAACAACATCAAAAAAACATTAATAAAATAATAATAAAAGCAATAAACAATAAAACAACATCAAAAGACAAAGAAATATTAATAAATCATGCCAACAGGTTAGTAAATGAGGGAGCACAAGCAATTGTTCTTGGATGTACTGAACTCCCAATGTTAATAAAAAAAAAGTGATCTGCCCGTACAAATTATTAACACATTAACCGTACTTGAAGATGCTACATTAAATAAAATGAAAAACAACTGGTGAACTAAATGGAAAAAGCAACAAAAATTGAATTAATAGCAGAAATGCATCCTGGCGGAGCGGTTTATCAAGTAATTGATGAACTTGACGGTAATTTTTTGTTAGGATTAGGATTATGGGACCGAGCTAATGAAGAACATATCCCCAAAGTTAAAGACAGCACAAAAGGTCAAGTTGTACGAATTAATAAAGATAACAAAGTAATAGCAAAATCCCCTGAATTAAGCAACATTATTTACCAATTAATGCCTGTTGATGACAATAAAATTTTTGTTGGATGCAGAAGTGGCGAGTTAGTTTACCTTAACAAAGATTTATCACTCAAAAATAGAATTAATTTTGATAGTACTGGACTTTATTTTTGGTTAAGAGATCAAGACGTATTAGTTGCAACTATGCGAACAGGCTCTGTTTTATTTTTTGATCTTAACACGGAACAAGCAGACATTGTACAAGTTGTTGATCCAAACATTAGAATGTGGCCAATACTTAAAGATGGAGAAAAATATATTACAGGATCCTATAGAGGACATCTTGCAATGTTAGAAGGAAGAGATGTTACAAAAATGGTCGATGTAGGAAATGCATCAATATGGACAATTGATGAATTTATGAACAGATATTTAGTGGGAACAGCAAAGGGAGAATTATTTAGTTATGACAAAGACCTTGTAACAAAAGACTTGTTTTACAAAAACCATACTTCAATTAGTTCAACAGCCATTTTAAATGAAAGCCAAATGATGTTTGGTGATCTTGAAGGAAACCTCCACATATTAAATAGTGATGGTTCTTCCATACATTACCAACACTCTTTTCCTGAAAAAAAGAAAAACACAATATGGTGGATTACCCCTGAACATGAGAAACAACAAGCTAGGGTTGCATACTCAAATGGTCAAGTAAGAACATTTAAGTTACGTTAGTTATATTTTTTATTTTTCTTATATCATTTACCCATTATAGTTTATTCTGCTATAAACTTTCTAGCGTAAAGAGATTAACTTTTAATACAACCATTAAATCTCAAATATTATGATAAGATCATCATTTATTTTCTTGCCAAAAATAAGCAATAAGAAAGAACAAAATATTTGGAAACAGGGCATTAATATTTGGGATGACTTCTTAAAAGCAAAAAATATCAAAGGAATTTCTAAGAGAGCAAAAATATTCTATGACACGAAGATAAGAAAAGCAATTGAAGAATTAAAAAAAGATAATTCTTATTATTTTCAAAAACTTCTTCCAAACACAGAAACATGGAGATTATATGAATATTTTAAAGATGAATGTTGTTTTTTAGATATTGAAAGTTATGAACACGGCAAAAACATCACAATAATTGGTTTATATGATGGATTTGAAACAAAAACAATGGTAAAAAACATGAATTTAGACATGAACAGATTAAAAAAAGAATTAGAAAAATACAAACTACTCATTACATTCAACGGCTCAAGCCATGATATTCCAAATATAAACAAATATTTCCCAGAAACAATACCAAACATTGCACATATTGATCTTAGGCATGCATGCAATAAAATTGGTCTTAAGGGCGGACTTAAAATGATTGAGGAGAAAGTAGGAATTATTCGCCCAATACATCTTAAAGCCTATGGTGGAGACAACCCAATTGATTTATGGCGTGCATTCCTTGCATCAGGAGATAAAGAATACCTTGACCTATTAGTCCAATATAATGAAGAAGATATTGTTAATCTGAAACCATTGATGGAAATTGTTTATAAAAAACTGAAAAAAAGCACTATTAGTAAAAATCCAACAACTTTGGCCGGGCCAGGCACAGCCGAGTAGAACTTTAGTCCGTCTGTGCCATTGTTGTTGTTGGATTAATTATCACCTCAAAAAAGAAAAATCAACCAAAATCAATATAAACACCAAGATATACTATCATAATCATGAAAGCATTCATCATATACACAACATACAGGATAATTGATAGTAAAGCATATGTTTACTTATTTGGAAGGCTAGAGAATAATGAAAGTTTCTTATCAATCAGTTTATTCAGACCTTATTTATGGGTGAAAAAGAAAAATTTAAACAAAGCATTAGAGATTGCCAAAAAAGCAAACATTCTTGCAGAAAAAGGAGAAGGCAAAACAAAGAACTTTGATGATGAAGAAACATCTCAAATAATCCTAGATATTCCCAAACTTCTTCCAGTATTAAGAAAAGAGTTAGAAAAAGACAAAATAATAACTTATGAAGCAGACATTAGATTTACACAAAAATTTATGATAGACAATAGTATAAAAGGAATCACAGACATCTCTGGCAAATATAAGGAAGGCAATTTTGTAAATAGAATTTATGAAGATCCTGAATTTAAAGAAGCAAAAGATTATGAACCAAAATTAAAAGTATTATCGTTTGACATTGAAACAAATGAAGATGCATCTAAACTATTATCAATTTCTCTTTACACAGATGATTATAAAAAAGTTTTAATTATCCATGATGAAAATAACAAAGGAAAACTAAAGAATGCAATCTGTTTTGAAAACGAAGGCACATTATTACAACATTTCAAAGAAAAAGTAATAGAAATTGATCCAGACATTCTTGCAGGGTGGAACGTTATTGATTTTGATTTAGCAGTATTAAGAGATATGTTCAAAAGAAATAAAATACCATTTATTTTAGGAAGAACTGATTGGGAATCAAAATTAAGAATCCAACACGACTTCTTCAGGTCTTCATCAGCCGATATTGCAGGAAGACAAGTTTTAGACGGCATAGAATTATTAAGAAGTGCTTTTATTAGTTTACCAGATTATAAATTAGAAACAGCTGCACAAGAAATACTTGGAAAAGGAAAATTAATTACAGGCAATCACAGAGGATCAGAAATAGTTAAATTATACAAAACAGACCCACAAAAGATTGTTGATTACAACCTAATTGATTCACAATTAGTTTATGACATATTTGAAAAAAAGAAATTAGTTGATCTAGCTATTGAAAGGTCAATGCTTACAGGAATGCAATTAGATCGTGTCTCAGGCTCAATTGCCAGCCTTGAATCATTATACTTAAGAGAAACTAAAAAAATAGGAGTTGTATGTCCTAATTCTGGTTACAGTGAAAGAGAAGAAAGAATTAAAGGAGGATTTGTTAAAGAATCTTCACCAGGAATCTATGATTATATACTAGTATTAGATTTCAAAAGCCTATATCCCAGTATAATTAGAACATTTAATATTGATCCATTAAGGTTTGATGAAACTGGCAAAAAAGGAGAAATAACAGCTCCAAACAAAGCAAGGTTTTACAAAAAACCAGGAATTTTACCAAGTATTATTGAAACATTATGGAGTTCAAGAAATAAAGCTAAAAAAAGAAAGGATTTAGTTGCTAGTCATGCAATTAAGATTACAATGAACAGCTTTTTTGGATCACTTGCTAATCCTGCTTGTAGATTTTTTAGCTTAGACATGGCAAATGCAATCACTAGTTATGGCCGTTACATTGTACAAGAAACAGCAAAACAAGTTGAAGAGATGGATGTCAAAAATAATAAATACAAGGTAATTTATGGAGACACAGACTCCATATTTGTAGACGTCAAAGCAGAATCATTGGAAGATGCAAACAAAGCAGGGAAAAAGATTCAGAAATTTGTGAATGAATATTGGGAAAGCATTGTTAAAGATTGGTATAACATGCCGTCTTTTTTAGAATTAGAATATGAAAAGATTTACAAGAAATTTATTATGCCAAAGTTAAGAGGTACAGATAAAGGTGCTAAAAAAAGATATGCTGGCCTTAAATTAACAAAAGATAAAAACGGAAAAATTTCTGAAAAAATGGATTTTGTAGGCTTGGAATTTGTAAGAAAAGATTGGACAGACCTAGCAAAAGAATTTCAACTTGAATTATTAGACAAAGTATTTCATGACAAAGAAGTTGTTGATTATGTAATGAAATTTGTCAAAGACCTTAAAGCAGGAAAACATGATAAACTTCTCGTATATAGAAAAGAATTAAGAAAACCACTTGAAGAGTATACAAAAACAACACCCCCTCATGTAAAGGCTGCAAAATTATTAGATAAATTAGACAGCACAATCATTAGATATGTAGTAACAGAAAACGGTCCAGAACCAATACAGAAACTAAAATCTAAAGTTGATTATGACCATTATATTAACAAACAACTAAAACCTATTGCAGATTCTATCCTAGTTTTCTTTAATCAAAAGTTCGAAGAACTGGTATCAGGAAAGAAACAGAAGAGTTTATTTGATTATTGAAGAAAATAATTAAGATATAAAGAAAAAATTATAATTCTTTCAACCACTTAACCAACATTCTAACAGGATAACCAGTTGCACCTTTTGAAACATATGGTCTTGGTCTATCAGTCCACGCAGTTGCACCAATATCAATATGAGCCCACTTATTGTCTCCAATAAAGTTTTTCAGGAACACACCACCAGCAATTACACCTGCTTCCCCTCTCGCACCTAAGTTTTTAATGTCTGCAATATCACTTTTAATATCATCATCATATTCCTTAAACATTGGTAATTGCCAAGCTAATTCATGGGTTTCTTTACTTGCTTTTAACAAGCCATCAATTAATTCTTGATCATTTCCCATTAAAGAAGTACATTTTGAACCCAAAGCAACAGCTGCAGCCCCCGTTAATGTTGCAACATCAACAAGATAGTTAGGTTTAAATCTAGTAGCATAGTGCAATGCATCTGCTAAAATTAATCTTCCTTCTGCATCCGTATTTTCAACTTCAATTGTTTTTCCATTTGCAGCAACAATCACATCACCTGTTTTCAAGGCTTTGCCGCCAGGCATGTTTTCTACAAGAGGTAAAACACCAACAAGTTTCACAGGTAATTTTAGTTCAGCAACTGCTTTCATAACTCCAACAACAGCTGCACTCCCACCCATATCTTGTTTCATGTTAGCTAACCATTGTGAAGGTTTAAGATTAATACCGCCAGCATCAAAAGTAACGCCTTTACCAACAAAAGCAATTGTTTTTTTAGCTTTAGGGGGAGAATATGTTAACACAACTAATTTTGGTTTCTCTACGCTGCCTTTTGCAACATTAAGAATACAATTCATTTTTTCTTTCTTAATTGCAGATTCTTCTAAAACCTTAACTTTAACTTTTGTTTTTGTAAAAGCTTTTTTTATTTCTTTCGTATACAATGCAGGAGTAATAATATTTGAGGGTTTATTTACTAAATCTCTTACAAGAGTTACACTCCTACAAACAACTTCACATTCTTTTAAGACTTTATCTATTAGTTTAACATCTGATTTAACTTGAGGAACAAATAAAAGTGATTGAATTTCTTTTTTCTTTTTCCCGCCTTTCTTTCCATTATCTTCTGTTTTAAATTCTGCATAAGAATAGTTTCCTAAGAGAAAACCCTCAATAAGTGCTTGTGATGCATCGTCAATTGCAAGATTCTTTAAATTATAACCAAATCCAAGAAATGAAACATCCAATAAAGAATTTGCTTTACAGTAACCTGCTAATTTCCCACCAAATAACCTTATTTTTTCTGCATCTAACTCATCTATCTTACCAAGACCAGCAAGTAAAACTCTCTTTAATTTCAATCTATTTGTAGCATAAAAAAGATGTAATTTTCCATCTTCAGCAATTGATTTATTCTCGTAAATTGTTCTTGTCAAAAGTTTATTTAATACATTGTCTAATTCCAGAAATAATTTTTCATTGTTTTCAATATCACTAAAAACAGGAATAACAAGCACATCAGCAGATAAATTCTTTATTAAAGACTCTTTAACCATTAATTTCATGATCTCACCCTCTTTCACACTAAACCCTTATGTTATATATAGATCTATTACCTATAAATAAGAGATATTAAATAGTTTTAGTATTATTGAGAGGTAGTACTACAGTTAGAAACAGTAAGAGACTATAACCTATTTTATGGTTTTTACCATATAAACACCTTCTTTCTTATAACCTAATTTCCTATAATAATCTCTTGCACCAATTCCAGAAATAACAATCATTTTTTTCTTGCAAAACTGTTTTGCAATATTTTCTGCTTCTTTAATTAGTTGTTTTCCAAGACCTTTATGTTGAATATTTAATTTTGGTTTTTTCCCTTTGATTTTTGTTGCACCAATTTCAATTGCTTCTCCAACAACATGTAATTCTCTGATAAAAGCAATATTATTAGTAATTTCCTTTTTATTTTTAATATCAACTAAATCTCTGGCAGGCAACCTTAGCCTACAAAAACCTAATAATATGTCTTGCTTCGTATCTTCAAAGCTAATAAACCATTCTACACCTTCACTTGCTTCATAGCCGCGAACAATTAATTTAACATTTTTTTGATCAGGAATTTGTTTAAATTTTCTAAAAACATGACCTGCTTCTCTACATCTAATACATCTACATTTATTTTTCCCTTTAACTTTTGCTTCTTTTTCATGTTTTTTCATCAATGCATCAACATATTGTCTTAAATTAGTTTTATCAACACCATCTTCTGCCATATAACTAGGAATATCTCTTTGTACACGTTGAATCCTACAATAAACCGGCACATATTTTTTAAACTCTGCAATTAATTCTGTTGCTTTTTCTGTCTTTAATGCTTTAAATTTGCCTTTTTTCCATAATTGAAATAATTTTGTTCCAGGCATTACCATGCACGGATACAGCTTTAACATATCAGGCCTAAAATCAGAATTTGCAAATATTTCTTTTAGTCCTGCTAAATCTTTTTTCATACTAACTATTTTCCCATTTTTATCAGGTAATCCAGGCATTAAGTGATAATTAATCTTAAATCCTAAATCTTTCAATAATTTGGTAGCATTAATACTCTCATCCACACCATGACCTCGCTTAACAAAATCTAAAACATCATCATAAACACTTTGCACACCTAATTCTACACGTGTTGCACCTAATCTTAACATTTCGTTTGCAGTTTTCTTATCAATACAATCTGGTCTTGTTTCTAAGGTTAAGCCTACACATCTTATTTTTGCTTTTTCATTCTTTTTTTGTTCACCTAACAAAGAAGGTTTTCCTTTTTTCTTTAATTCTAATAATTTTCTATGAATCTTTTTGGTCCTAACAGCATCTCCAACAACTCCTGGAAGTAAAAAGAATTTTCTAAACTTAACAACATTAAATTTTCCTTTTGCATCAAAAAATAGTTTACTAAAATCATTCAAAGCCTTAAATGAATACATAACAAATTCTTCTTGATATTTTTTAGGGAAAGCATTAAATGTTCCACCCATTACAATTAATTCAATCTTATCAAAATTATGTCCAAGAACAACATATTGCTCTAATCTGTTCATAGTGCTGAGATAACTATCAAATTTATTTCTAATTCCTCGCATTGTAGATGGTTCATTACCAGTGTAAGATTGTGGAACATCCCCTATTTTACTTTTAGGACCACCAGGACAAAATATACAAGGCCCCTTTTTTGATTTACTTAATTTAGATTTAGAAGATTTAGCATGCGGACAATGAAATGGTTTTGTCATCAATGCAACAACACTAACACCAGAAATAGTCCTTGTTGGTTTTGTCTGCAAATATTTTAATTTATCCAAATCTTTTTGATCAGCATTCAACAAAACATGAATATTAGTAGGCACATACTTAACTTTATACTTCTTACATAAATCCATCTTTATTCTAGAGATTTGTCTCTCTGTTAATGGCTTCTTCTTTAACTGAGATATTAATTCCTTGAAATATGCTTTGTTAGTGATCATTAGTGTTAAAGTATAGTATAGAATTTATAAAGTTAGTTGTTTATTTGAAATTACTTAGTTGTATAAATGAAAAAAACAACATGGCTGGGTGAGCCGAGGTTTACCGAGGCGAATAGGATATTTTTCGTAGAAAAATGTCCGTCCATGCCTTCGTTGTTGTTTTTTCATAGATATTAATTAAAAAAATAAAATTCATGAGAAACATGTCCTCCGGACCTAGTAAAAAAGAAGTAGAGTATTTAAGAAATATTTTTAAATATACATCAATTACCTTATCTAATGGAAGAACAAGTTAGAAGATATTTTGAACATTCACAGAGAATAAGAACCCAATATGAACCAGAATTTGTTTCAAGGTTAAAGAGTCAAGAAGGAACTAAGACTTCTCGAAATCAACATTCTTATAGAAGACTTGGAAAAATAGGTGAAGATACTTATGCAGGAGTTAGACAATTACATCCTGAATTTGAGTTTGAAGAAGAAAAAATATTAAAGATTATGGAAGCATATGCAAGAAAAGCAGCGGAGTTATCTGAAGGAGAAGAAAGAATTCCTAGCTTTTGTATTGGTGTAAAACTGGATATTTCTGGCAATTATGGACTTGTTACAGAGGATTTATCTAGAAATAGTCAATTATTAATTATGGATGATAGACCTCCAATGGGAGGAACAATATTACAAACAGGAGAAGTTGTTTTGTATGATTTGATTGATATCGCAGACGAACATAAATACAGACACATTAATGATTTCCTTTTCATGGCTGAGAGCAATATTATTGATTTAACAAAATAAAGAAAACTATTCACACTTCTTAACTAACTCATCCCATCTTTCATCTACTTTCTTTTGCATCTCTTCTAATAAACCTTTATTATCTGGTTTAAACAAATGTTTAAATCTACCTTGTGGTTTTAGATAATCAGCTATTGGAATTGGTTTTGAAGGTGTATAATTTAATTTATATTTGCCATTCTCGACTTCATATAACGGCCAAAATTTAGATTCAACAGCCATCTTTGCAATATCTATTGTCATTGAGGGATGATATTTCCAACCTAAAGTGCATGGTTGCAATACAACAAGAAATGCTGGACCTTCACATTCAAATGCTTTTTTAGCTTTCATTGACAAATCAATAGGATTATGAACAGATGCTTGTGCAACATAAGGAACATGATGCGCAGCAACAATTTGCATAATATCTTTTTTCCATTCTTCTTTACCTTGATGAACTTTTCCAGCAGGAGCTGTTGTTGTTGAAGCTCCAAATGGTGTTGAACTACTTCGTTGAACACCAGTATTCATATACGCCTCATTATCATATAAGATATAAACAAAGTCATGGCCTCTTTCTAGTGCTCCAGATAATGATTGCAATCCAATATCATATGTTCCACCATCACCACCAAATGCAACAAATTTAATTTTTTTATTTTTAGGAATTTTTCCTTTTCTCTTTAAAGCTTTATATGCAGCTTCTACTCCTGAAATTGTTGCAGCTGAGTTTTCAAAAGCATTATGTATAAATGGAATTTTCCAAGAAGAGAATGGATAAATTGTTGATGTAACTTCTAAACAACCTGTAGCACAACTTGCAACAATTGGATCATCTGTAGACGCTAAAACAGTTCTAACAATTTGTGGAAAACCACAACCAGCACAACTTCTATGTCCAGGAGCAAACTTTTGTGGTTTGTTGACTAATTCTTTATAATTCACTTTTGTTCACCCCTCAACCCAATATATCCTACTTTAGTTTCATCAAATTTACCAGTTAATAATAAATTAAATAAATCTTCAATTTCAGATTCAAAAATATTTCTCCCACCTAATCCAAAAATATAACTTTTTAGCTTCGGCACATTCTTGTTCTCATCACAAACAACAGAATCAAACAATGCATTCTTAACTTCTCCAAACAAGGGAGCATTTGCACCATAGTTTTCAGCTCTATCAAGAACTGCAACATATTTCTTGCCCACTAAAGCTTTTCCAAACTCTGCATAAGGAAATGGTCTAAACAATCTTGGTTTTAATAACCCTACTTTTTTACCTTCTTTTCTTAGTTTATCTACGACAACTTTAGTGTTCCCAGCAGTGGAACTCATAACAACAATAACTGCATCTGCATCTTTAAGTTTATATTCTTCAAATAAGGGATAATTATTTCCAGTTACTTTACTTAATTCTTTTCCTAATTCTAAATAAATTTTCTTAGAGTTTAATATTGCATCTGCTCTTTGTTTTTGCGTTTCAAAATAATAATCTTGTAATTGTAATGGCCCATATGTTACAGGGTCATCTGTATTAAGCAATGCTTTTTTGGGGTTATAATCACCAACAAATTTCTTAACAACATTATCTTCGAATAAATTAAGATTCTGCACACAATGGCTAGTGATAAAACCATCTTGACAAACCATCACTGGTAATAATACATCTTTATGTTCAGCTAATCTTACTGCTAATAAAGTATTTTCATAAGCTTCTTGTGCATTTTCAGAAAATATTTGTAACCAACCTTGATCTCGTGCACCCATTGCATCTGAATGGTCACCGTGAATATTAATTGGAGCAGATAATGCCCGATTAACAATTGGCATCACTATAGGTAATCTTAATCCTGACGCTACACCCAAAATTTCCCACATTAAAGCTAATCCTGCACTTGAAGTAGCAGTCATTGCTCGTGCTCCAGCAGCTGATGCGCCAACGCAACAAGACATTGATGAATGTTCAGACTCTACCCTAACAATTTCTGTCTCAACTAAACCATCAGCATGAAATTGTGAAAATTGCATCATGATCTCTGTTTGAGGAGTAATTGGAAAAACACTAACGACGTCCGGATTAATTTGCTTCATTGCGTGTGCAACTGCTTGTGCTCCTGTTAATGCATGTGTTTTTGATTTAGTCACTGGAATCACCTTCTGAACCTTCTTCAATCATCTTAATACATTTTACAGGACAGACTTTTGCACAAATACCACAACCTTTGCAATAATCAAAATCAGTTTCTTTTCTTTTTGGATCTTTTCCTTTAATTACAGGAATACAATCCTCAGGACATAATACTGGACAAATCATACAATGAATACATTTTTCTTTATCCCAAACTGGCTTGAAAGCCTTCCAATCTCCTGTTTTAAACTCAACACTACTTCCAGCTTTCTCAATCAATCCCCCAATTGGAATTTCTTTGTATGTTTTTAGTTTAGTCATTTTACTTCTTCATAAGCTTTTTTAACAGCATTAATTGTTGCTTTTGTTTTTTCTTCTCCAATCTTCTTTAAAAATTTGTGATTAATACTTTCTTCAATATCATCCATTGAAATACAATTAGTTGCTTTTATCAATGCTCCAATCATTGGTGTATTTGGTAGGTTTCTACCAACTGCATCAATTGCAATTCTTGTTGCATCAACAGTCATGCATTTTCCATTAAATTTCGTCTTTTTTCTAATTTCTTCAGAACTTAAAGGACTATTTACTAATAACACACCATCATCATTTAAACCTTCTGTAACATCAACTGAATCTAATAAAGTATGATCAATAACAATTACAACATCAGGATTAACAACAGGAGCATATGTTCTAATTTCCACATCAGATATCCTTGCAAATGCTTTCATAGGAGCACCAGCTCTTTCAGGACCATATTCAGGAAAAGATTGTATATGCTTGCCTTTACTTAAAGCAGCTTCTACTATAAATTGAGCAGCTGTCTTAGCTCCTTGACCGCCTCTTCCATGGATCCTGATTTCAAATATCTCTTTCATAGATAATTACAAAAATATTGTTGTTTTTAAAGGTTGTGGATTAAATTGATATAACTAACAAAAATTATTTAAATAAAATTCAATAAATGATTGTATATGCCACCAAAAACAGAATCAAGAATAAAAGCACTAGAATCAGAAATCAACAAAATAAGATTTAGAAACAAATCAGTAGAGGGCAACAAAGCCTGGGAAACCAGCTATTCTAGAAGATTATTATTAATGTTATTCACATTCTTAGCAATTGGTGCTTATATGTGGGCAATTAACATTCCAAAACCTTGGTTAAATGCAATTGTACCATCAGTAGCATTTATGTTATCCACTTTAACATTACCATTTATTAAAAAGAAATGGGTTAGGTATTGTTGGAAAAAATAAAAAGAAAAAAATTAAGAACATAAACCAAATTTATCATAGCAGTTTTCTACACTACAGGTTTCAATAAATTCCTCTGAAGGGTACCATTCACCAATATTAAGCCCCCCAATATTTTCACCTTCGCAAGAGTACTTTTGATATTCATGTGGTTTACCTGGTTTTTGCCAATTACTACTACAAAGATATATAACATCATTGTTTTCACATTCAGATAAACAATTTGCTTCAACGTCAGAATATTCAACACAAATTTTTTGGGCTTCAGTATAATCTTCTTCACATTCATAGGAATCTAAAAAAGTTTCACTATTTATACCACATTCTGCAATAGATACAGTATTTGCACCATTACACTTAAATATTTTGCCTGTTTCTAAACAATTAGGGTCAAATGCATCAGGAAGATCAACATCCACACATGCCCCGTCTTCGCATCCATTTTCACATTTTATTTTATTAGATTTTATTGAACCATCATCACAAAATGTTTCTAAAACAAAATCAATGCCATTTTCAGTTACACAACTATCTACTCCAACATTACCAAGTACTTCCACTTCATCTTTTATGTAAACATAACTATTTTTTTGTTTACATCCTTTATTTTCAGAATAACAATTATTTATAGTAAAAGACTTAGATTGAAAATTACTATCCTCCTCATGACCAATTGGGAAAATTTTGATGGAATAAGCAGATTCCACACCACAATAATCAGAATTCACAAGAGGGTTATACATCCCAGCAATAACTATGGTAATGGACTCCCCAGGATAGAAATACACAGGATCTTCCCCATAAAAAAGAGGTCTAAAAAGATTGCCATTTGTCTCAAGTTCCACTTTTAATTTTGTAAGATCAACCTTTACATCATTGTTATTTGTTAAATCAAATAGAAAATAATCTGTTCCTGGACCAACATATTTCATATACCTATAATTACAAGTAGTCCAACCAAATTCACCAGGACATAATAAAGATTGTTCTGGCTCTTTTAAACACACGCCGTCTTCACAACCAAATTCACAAGCCTTTTTTGTGTAAGTATCTCTATTATTTCTACAATAAGCTTCATATAAGTAAGATTGATCAAAACATATATCTTGTTTTTTTGAATTTGCATCTTTCGCATATCCGTTTACAAAATAATCCTTACCACCGTCACTATCAAAACATTTTGTTTCATCATATGCTGGTTTTGGTTTTGATCTTGTTTTTCCTCTATAAGCTTGTCCAACCAAATCTACATCTTCAGAAACACCAATTTCTTCAACATTTGTTGTATCTGTATTATCCTTGGATGTTGCTTTAGAAAAATCACAGCCATTAACCATTAACACAATACCAACAACAGCTACAATCCCAACTATTGCTAATAAATACATAGAATAATTATTATTTTTTGCCATTTTCTCACCTTTTTTGTTTAATATAATAACAAGTAATCATAAACTATTTTCATTTTCTCTTTGTTTCATTATGAAAAAAAATAAAAAAATAAAAGATTTATTCTAAACTTCCACTCCCTAATAAACCAGGTAATTCTGCATTAGTTAGTTGGCTGTCAATCTCATTTAAAGACTTATCAACATAGAGATATTCTTGATTCCAACCATTACCCATTTCATAAGATTCTTGGCCTGCAATGATATTAACTTTAGCATATGGTTGATTTCCTTCTACAAGTTCAGCATAACTAAGTTTAAATGTGCTAAACACAGGATCAACTAACTCATCACCTTCTGCAAGATAAAGTTCATCTGCATCAGGATTAATTTCATATCCAAATTTAGAAACCAAGAAATCTGGAGATTCGCCATAAGTATTTAAAACCCCGTCACTATAAAAACTAGTTATTTGAGAAATCTTTTCTTGATTAACCTTAAGTTCTACATCATTTTTAAGAGAAATTTCTTTTCCGCCAACAACTAACCTACAAGCACCATGAGGCTGAGCAAGTTTTACATCAAAAACTCCGATATTTAATCCTACTACTTGCTTAGATCCACCATTACCAATCCACACCTCATCTCCGTTTACTTTTACTTTACATCTAGACTTATGGTCGCCATAGTCATCTTCTGTGTTAACAACTTCAATAACTTGCCCATTAGGGTGTTGATATTGCTCATCACTTAACCACATATTAACACCACTTGTCAAATTAAAACTCATTATTTCTCCATTATTCATCAGTTTAATTCTAGAGATGTAATAATCATTTCCCAAAATTCCTACTTTTTTACCTGCCAAATAATCTTTATCAACTGCAGAATCAAATGTAAGTTCATATTTATACAAAGGCTTACTTGGAAGATCTTCAACAAATAAGTAATGCCCCAATTGTGGTGCAAGCACAGGTTCTTGATCATAAACAAGAACTCCTGTTTCAGGATGCATAAAGTATAGCTTTTGTTTATAATCTAAGTTATTGGGTTGGTCTTCTGTTTCAACACAAACTATGTTATACAATCCAGGTTCATAACTTCCATCTGCTAATACAAAAGATAGCTCTGCTTCAGATAACATGCTTTCTACTTGACTTATTGCTTGATCTAATGCAAGATTAAATTCATAAGAATCTGATCCTGAATTTGAAGAAACTTTAACTTCACCAACACCATTTGAGTTTCCACTTAGAGCAATTTTAAATCCTTCAATGATTGGATCAACAACTTCATCACCTACTGTAAGATAAACAGTATCATAATCAGGACTAACCTTATATGCAATTGTTGATAACAATCCAGGTAAATTTTGGTTCTCATTAATTATTCCTTGTGCATAGAAATCCGTAATATCAGAAATCTTATTTCCATTTATCATAACTTCTGATCCATCTTTAATGGAGATCTTTTTTAATCCAAATTGTAATTTACATGATGATGGATCTGAATATACTTCTATAACAGACACTACAACACCATTAATTATTTTAGATTCACCTAGATTAACCCAATGTTCAACACCATTAAAATCAAAACCACAAGACATTTTATATTCATCATCAAATTGAGAAACTTCAGCACCTTTTACTTGAACAGTATGAATTCCTGGGTTATAAACATCACCAACATCTAATGATTCAGAAACTCCATCAACAAGATCAACACCTTTTACATCCCCATTTGATTTATACACATGAAGAATTCTAAACTGTTTTCCTTGTAGTTCAATACTTTTTCCTAATAAACCATTTGGATCTTGAGCTTGATCAAATGTAAGTTTATAATTAAACATTGGTTTACTACTTGAATCTTTGAACTTAAGAACATTTGTTGTTACACCCTGAATTTGTTTTGTAACAAATTGTCCTGTTTGATCATTTGTGAATAAAATCTTTTGTTTATAATCCCATGAACTAGGAGTTTCAACATCTTCATCACATAATAATTCAGAAACTTCTTCTTCCTCTTCCGGCTCAGCCATATCAACACATGCACCATCATCACATTGATAATCTGCTCCTGGCTCACCTAAATTCAACTCAGCACAATTCTTTTGCCACCTATTGATTTTTCCATTTCTGCAAATCCATTCAAACAAGTATTCTTTTCCATTACTAAAAGTATAACATTTATCTGTTCTTGAACCACCGTTATAAGTTGTAGTAGATTTCTCAAATAATTGTTGCGTATCATAAGTAGTGCTTGCATCTGGATCTTGACAACCATACCATCTAACTGATTTTCTTGCCTCTCCAGCCAGATCGCCACTTTCTTCCACTTCACCAGGAAGTGCATCTCCTTCTACAACATCTTCTCCAACATCTTCACTTGTATCAGCGACATCTTCATTAATTAATGTACTACAACCATCTAGAATTACAACTAACCCAAATAAAACAATTAACGCAATTAAAACTGTCAAATACATAGATAAATTCTTCTTTTTTGCCATTTTATCACCTTTTTTTTATTATAATACTCTTTTATTTTATTTTATTTTATTTTATTTTATTTTATTTTATTTTATTTTATTTTATTTTATTTTATTTTATTTTATTTTATTTTATTTTATTTTATTTTATTTTATTTTATT